>Ga0074195_1000050_pt1 | contig 309373 bp, 285 predicted proteins | sample EPASupsiteHSE623_FD_64525 | JGI IMG/M metagenome (GOLD analysis project Ga0074195, IMG submission 64525) | Bioremediated contaminated groundwater from EPA Superfund site, New Mexico - Sample HSE6-23 | ecosystem: Environmental > Aquatic > Deep subsurface > Groundwater > Contaminated ...
AAGAAGAAACAAAAAGAAAAGCAGCACCAGGACGTGTTAAAGAAAGAAAAGAGGGAAAAAAAAAAAAAAAAAAAAAAAAAAAAAAGGGGGGCGGGTTTTGAAAAAAAAACCACCCGGGCGCCGCTTTAGGATGCGAAAAGAAAACGGCGGTCGGAATGAGGCTCTTCCCGGACTGTTCCGGGGACAGACAGGAGGCGTTTTGTCCGCCCAAGTGTCCAGGGCAACAGGCAACTCCTTGCGCTTTTACCTGTAAATTACCGGTTCACACTGTCCTGCTTTTCCGACCGCCCGGGAAAACGGGGCGGAAAAATTTCCGCCCCGAAAACCTGAGACACTCCCCTCTTACATACCGGATACTGCACCAAACCAGCTTGTAACAAGAGCGATGGGACCGCCCGCCGCGATAACTCCCGCAACGAGGCAGCTCACCGACCATGCGCCCACCAGCCCGGCCGCCATTGCGCCCAGCCCGACTACTGCGCCCTGCATGATATCGGTGCCGATTCCGTCTGTTACCAGTGCATTGCTTCGTGTCTTGGTCTTGACCATCTGTCCATTTTTCATATTGGGCCTCCTGAAAAAAAGTTGTGCTCTTACCTCCTATTATAAGAACTCCCAAATTCCGGTCAAGCAATTTTTATACATAAAATCAATTAGTTACATGCAAATCACAGGAGTGAGGATTGGCGTAAACAACCGGAGGCAGGATACCGACACACAGAACATTCGGCTGATTATATCAACTGTGGTTTGTAGAACGAGGCGGGCCGACTAGAGCCCCTGCAGGGGACAGGCATCGCAGAGCGGGTTGGATTTTTTGCAATATTCCTTGGCAAGACGGACAAGCAGGGCGTGGTATTCGTTGAACAGCTGGGTTTCCGTGGGAAGTTTTCCCAGAAACAGATCCTGGATATCCTCATACCCGGCGTCCTCGGCTATGAGATCGTGCCGGAGCAGAATGCGGTAGGTGTAAGCATCCACCACGAACACCGGTTTGCCTGCAGCATACAGAGTAATGGAGTCGGCGGTTTCCGGACCGATCCCCTTGACGGCCAGCAGCTTCTCCCGAAGGGTGGCGGCGTCCTGATCAAAAAAGGTCTCAAGGTCCCCGCTGTCCTCGCGGATGGCAGCAAAAAGGCCTTTGAGACGCTTGGCCTTCTGGTTGTAATACCCGGAAGGCCTGATTTTTTCGGCAAGAATCTCTGCAGGCAAGGCGTCCAGGGCGGAAAAAGACAAAAGCCCCTCCCCCTTGAGCGATTCAATGACCATGCTCACATTCCGCCAACTTGTGTTCTGGGTCAGAACCGCTCCCAGCATGATCTCGAAGGGGGTTTCTCCGGGCCACCAGTGCTGGGGGCCGAAATGATCGAAAAGGCGGGTATGGATTTCCTGAATCGGGTTGGTCACGGTCTCGTCTTCGTCTGCACCCTCAAACAATCAATCGGAGCGCATGAAAAGGAAATAAATGGCAATGGCCAGGGCGCCGATAAAGACTCCGGCCACAGGCAGAATCTTGTCCAACTGAAGCTGGCCGTTCACCACCAGTCCTTCCATATAGCGGCTTCCGCTGAAAATCCAGAGGCCGAAGCCAAGGCCGGTCATGACCAGGGTGTTCATTGCCTGCTTGTAGAGATTGTAGCAAATAAAGACACCGAAGGGGACCATGAACCAGGTGTTCGTGAAAAGCCCCCCGGCATCCACCTCGCGGAACTGTTGCGGCACATTGGTGCTGTTGACGAAATCGACAATCTGCCCCAGGAATTCAGTCATGGCGGTGCGTCCTCCCTCTTTGGTGATTAAGCCGTTGGACAATAAGTAAAAACGGGCGGTACCGCGACGGCGTCGGCCTACTTCTGCCGATCCGGCGCGGTGGCCTGCTTGTACACCTTGATCGCGCAGTATGAGCCGCACATGCTGCAGGCATCGCCCTTGTAGGAACTCCCTTCCTCCCGGAAACGCCGGGCCTTGTCCGGGTCGATGGACAGATCGATCTGGCCTTTCCAGTCCAGATTGTTGCGGCACTTCGCCATGGCGATGTCCTTGTCGATGGCCCCGGGCAAGCCCTTGGCGATGTCCGCCGCATGCGCGGCGATACGCGAAGCCATGACCCCCTCGTGCACATCCTCGGCGCTGGGCAGCTTGAGATGTTCGGCCGGGGTGACATAGCAGAGAAAATCAGCCCCTGCCGCCCCGGCGATGGCGCCGCCGATGGCACCGGTAATATGGTCATAGCCCGGTGCGATGTCCGTGACCAGAGGGCCCAGCACATAAAACGGCGCGCCCTGGCAGAGCTGCTTTTGAAGCAGGATATTGGCCTGAATCTGGTTGAGCGGCATATGCCCCGGCCCCTCAACCATCACCTGTACCCCGGCCTCCCAGGCGCGCTGGGTCAATTCTCCCAGGTGGATCAGCTCCTGGACCTGGCCCCGGTCGGTGGCGTCGGCCAGACAGCCGGGCCGGATGCCGTCGCCCAGACTCAGGGTGACCTCGTGCTCCTTGAGGATGGCCAGCAGCTCATCAAAATGTTCATACATGGGGTTTTCTTTTTTATTGTAGCTCATCCACTCGATGGTGAAGGAGCCGCCCCGGCTGACCACGCCCATGAGCCGCTGATGATTGCGGACCCGGTCGAGAGTGGAGCGGGTGATGCCGGAATGGATGGTCATGAAATCGACCCCGTCCTTGGCCTGCTGCTCAATGCCTTTGAACATCTGGGCAACCGTAACCTCGCCGATCTTTTTCTTCTGCTTCTCCACCACCTCGGCGATGGACTGATAAATGGGCACGGTTCCCAGGGGGATGGGACAGTTTTTCAAGATCTCGCGGCGGATCTCATTCAGCTCGCCGCCCATGGAAAGGTCCATCACCGCATCAGCCCCGGCTTTAAGGCAGACGCAGAGTTTCTGCAGCTCCTGATTCACCTCGGGATAGTCCTTGGATGAGCCGATATTGGCGTTGACCTTGGTGGACAAGCCTTTACCCACCCCGATGATCTTGTCGAAGTGGTGGTTGTTGTTCTTGGGAATGCAGATCGTTCCCTGGGCCACTCCCTGCATCAGGGTCTGCACCGGGATGTTCTCGTTGGCGGCACAATTTTCAAAAAGAGGGGTGATTGTGCCCCTGATCGCGTCTTCTCGAATGCTCATCACTCGTTCTCCGGTAACCGACGGCGCAAGCCGGCAGGTATTGACAGTAAAATAAAAGGGAATTCAAGACGCAAAAACATACCAGCGGCCCCTTGAGAATGCAACGGAAATGTGCGGGAATGCAGGACGGGAGTGGCTATAACACCCCGTGTTCATGGAGAATTTTAAGGCCGATGGCGATGAGAACCACCCCGCCGACAATCTCTACCCGGGCACCCAGGCGCGAGGCCGCGCCCAGCAGGCAACCCAGCCGCAGGCCAAGGGCGGTGAGGCCCGAAGCAACCAGCCCGATAATCAGGGCCGGAAGCCAGACACTGACCTCCAGCACGGCAAAACTCAAGCCCACGGCCAGGGAATCGATACTCGTGGCAATTGAGAGGGTAACGAGCATCCGCCCCCGGGTCGGGTCTGTCCCCTCGCCTGCCTCATGCTCCTCCCGAATCGCCTCCCAGATCATCTTGACGCCCACGAATGCGAGCAGGCCGAAAGCGAGCCAGTGATCAAAGGCTTCGATATAGGCCCGGACCGTGAGGCCGCCGAGCCAGCCGAGGACATTCATTCCGGCCTGAAAAAAACCGAAATGAAACGCCAACCGGAAAAGCTGCCGGGAATTGACCTGACACAGGCTGACTCCGGCAGCCAGGGCCACGGCAAAAGCGTCTACGGCCAGGGCCAGGGCAATAAGCAGGATTGTGGAAATTTCCATGGATGAGGGTACGCGGATGCGGTTATGATGAGAGTGGCTCAGGGTCGCGCCGCCACTTGACCATTTTTCTCCCTGGCTGGCAAGAAAAAAGCATGCGGTAAAAAAAGAGCGGAATTCCCTTCAAGGTCTGGTATCATTACCTTAAATTGCCACTGGTGTTAACTCTTGGCTTGTTGAATGTGCAACACCCAAAAAGGTTGTGACTCATGATTAAAATAATGCTGGTCGATGATCACGAAATGGTCAGAACGGGCCTGAAATCCCTGCTTGAAACCCAGCCCGATTTTCAGGTGGTGGGCGAGGCCGGCAACGGAATCGAGGCATTGAAAAAGGTTGCCGAGATTGCCCCGGATGTGGTGGTGATGGATATCAGCATGCCGCTGATGGACGGGCTGGAAACAACCAAAAAGCTTGTCGAACTGCACCCGGATTGCCTGGTACTCGCCCTGACCGTGCATGAGGACAAACAGTATTTCTTCCAGATGCTCCAAGCCGGGGCCAAGGGATATCTCACCAAGGAGGCGGCGGCCGATGAACTGGTGGCGGCCATCCGTTCCGTGGCCGATGGCAATGTCTACCTCTTGCCTGCCCTGGCGCGCTGGCTCCTTGAGGATTACAACGAACTGGCCAGCCAGGCTCAGGTTTCATCGAACGGGACGGACCACACCGGCCTCAATGCCCTGACCATGCGGGAGCGGGAGGTGCTGGAACTGGTGGCCGAAGGCAACACCACCCCCCGGATCGGAGAAATCCTCACCTTGAGCCCCAAGACCATCTCCCGGCATCGGGAACGGATCATGAACAAGCTCAATCTGCATTCCACCGCGGAGCTGGTGAAGTTCGCCATTCGAACCGGCCTGGTGAAAGCGGGCTGAACCTAGGGCGTCCCACCCTCGCCATCCCCCCCCTTTTCCAAGCCTTCCGCACGGCAGCAACGCCCACTTTTTTCCCCCGCCCCCCGGCATCGATCGCAACGGTCATCGCTGCACATCTGACAGGAAAAACAGTCCGGACAGGGGTGTTTCTGTCGACACCCCTGTTTTTTTTCAGGGACGTAGACCTTGCCTGTTCCATCGGGGAGATCGACAAATGGCATTCGGAATCTCCTTGGCCTTGCTGCCGAAAAAGCGGAGAACGGGGCGCTCAGCCGCCCTTGCCCACGGCCGCAGCCTGTGGTTCGCCGCTCTCAATGGGCAGATCCGGGTCCCTGGCCCATTCGTTCCATGAGGCGAAATAGACCCGCAGCCTGCTAAAGCCGGCCAGCTTCAGCGCCACGTAGGTGTTGGCCGCCCGGGAGCCCTTGAAGCAAAAGATAATAATGTCGCTGTCCGGGAATATCTGCTGGCTGGCGCACAGGGCCCGAATTTCATGGGCGGGCCGGAAGGCAGGAATCGCATCCCTGCTCATGAAGCTGTACCACTCAATCCATCGTGCTCCGGGTATCCTCCCCCGCCTCGGGGCAAAATCATACCCGTAGGGCGAAGAGGTTTGTCCCAGCCATTCGTTGGCGTCCCGATTGTCGAGCAGTATCGTTCGCGAATCGCCCAGAGCGGCAAGAACATCGTCCCTGGTGGCCATCAAAGCTGGATTTGGCCGGGGCACAAATTGGCTGGGCGCCGGAGGCGAGGGATCGCCGGTTTCCTCAGGCAGGCCATACTGCTGCCAGGCCCAGAAGCCGCCGTCCAGGATGCCGCAATCCCGGTGGCCGAGATAGCAGGCAAGCCAGTATCCCCGACAGGAAGCGCCATAGCGGGTATCAAAGCTGTCTTCGTAGAAAATAACCTTCCGGTCATGGGAGACGCCGACACGGGAAAAACTCGCACCAAAGGTATCCTGCAGGGCTGCCAGCCCTTCCGGGCTGCTCACGCTCAAAAAAGAAAAAATCTCCGGCATGTTCACCGCCCCGGGAATGTGTCCCTCGGCAAATACATCCTGATCACGAATATCCACCAGCAGCACCGAACCCTGTTCAATGAGCGCCTGGGTTTCGTGGAGGGTGTAGAGAATTTTTTCCGTCATGATAGCGTGTCCTGTATGGAATAAGAATAGCCGCGCGATCCGCCCTGAATGGTCATTATATATTTTTCGCTCCGATCCCGCCCAAAAAAGTTCTTCGCCTGCTCTCTCGCCTTTCTTCCTGTGTTTTCAATTTTTTTCTCCCTTCTTGTCGAAACACTTTTCTTCATCTATATTGGCACTAGGAGGTGGCACAATGGCTCTTGATCCACAGATGAAGATTTTGCTCGTTGAAGACGCCGGAACCATGCGCAAGATGGAAGCCCGCATCCTCGGCCAGGTTGGTTTTACCAACATCGTCGAGGCAGTGGACGGCAACGACGCCAAGGAAAAACTTGGCGCCGAGCCCGACATCGCTCTGGTCATCAGCGACTGGTCCATGCCCAATTTCGACGGCTACCAGCTGCTGCAATGGATGCGTGAGCAAGACGCCTTCAAGCAGGTGCCCTTTCTCATGGCCACCGGCCACGGAGACAAGGCGTATGTGGCCAAGGCCAAGGAGGCCGGAGCCAACGGCGTGGTGGCCAAGCCTTTTACCCCGGACGAACTCAAAGTCCTCATCGAGGAATGCTTTGGCCTGAAGCAGGCAGCCGCCCCCAAAAAAGAAGAAGGCCCGAAGATGAGCGCCGAGGGCAAGGTGCATCTCAAGATGGCCCATATCCAGATTACCGACCATCTGGCCCTGGGAGTCCTCAAACACCAGGTGGCTTCCGGCCGGAAAAACCCGAACCATTTCAGCCTGGACACCCTCTGCATGCCGGGCTGGAACCCGGTGCAGAACGCGCTTGAAAACGGCGAAGTGGACGGCGCCTTTATCCTGGCCCCCATGGCCATGGACCTCTTCAGCTACGGCGTGCCCATCAAGCTGGTGCTTTTCGCCCACCGCAACGGCAGCATCTGCGTGCGCAACAAAAGCGGCAAGTATGTCAAGCCGTACCAGCAGTTCTTCAAACACAAGACTTTCTATATCCCGCACAAGATGTCGGTCCACAACATGCTGGCCCATATGTATTTTACCCAGATGGGTTTGCGGCCGGGCGTGGTGGGCAAGGAAGCGGTCAATGTCCTTTTTGACGTGGTGCCGCCGGTGGCCATGCCGGAATTCTTGAAGGACAACGCCGAAGCAAGCGGTTTCCTGGTGGCCGAGCCCATCGGCTCGCGGGCCATTACCGCAGGCATTGCCGAGCGTCAGTTTCTCTCCAGCGAAGTATGGGAGGATCATCCCTGCTGCGTCGTGGTTTTCCGGGATGAAATCCTCAAGAAATACCCGGATGCGGTGCAGGAATTCACCAACATGCTGGTGGAGTCAGGCATCTATATCCGGGATCATGTCGACGAGGCCGCGGAAATCGCCGTGAACTTTCTCGACCCGCAGAAAAAAATCGGCCTTGAGCCCGCCCTGCTCCGCAACGTGCTCTCCGATCCCCAGGGCATCACCACGGACAACCTCTATCCGGTCAGAGAAGATCTGGAGACCATCCAGGATTACATGACCAGCAAGATGGAGATCGGGCGGCGCATCAATCTCGCGGAATTTGTCGACACCCGCTTTGCCGACATCGCCTGCAAAAATCTTCCTGCCGCGGCAGGAAGCGGTCAGGCTGCAGGACAACCACGGGGCGCGGCCAAGAAACTGGGCATCGACCAGAGTCTCGCCACCCGCGAGGGCAAATATCTGATCTTCACCCTGGGCGATGAGCGTTACGGCCTGGGCATCCTCGATGTCCGGGAAATCATCGGCCTGATCTCCATCCACGAACTGCCGCAGATGCCGCCTTTTTTCAAAGGAGTCATCAACTTGCGGGACAAGATCATCCCGGTCATGGATATGCGGAGCAAGTTCGGCATGGAGAGCGCGGAATACGACGCCCGCACCTGCATCATCGTGGTGGAGGTTTCCGGCCTCACCGGCTCCCGGCTCATCGGCATCATCGTCGATTCGGTGTCCGAGGTGGTCAGCATCAAGGAGCAGGATGTGGAAGATCCCCCGAAATTCGGGAGCACGGTTGACAGCCAGTGCCTGCTGGGGATGGCCAAACTCGCCGAAGGGGTGACCATCCTCCTGGATATTGACCGTCTCATGCATCTTCAGGAAGCGGTGCTCGTCGGAGAAGCAGCTTAGGAAAGATCAGGGCCTCATTCCCTCAGGAAATAACCCCGCAGAGGATGAGGCCTTCGTAAACCAGGGAAACACCGAAGACACAGAGCAGGAAAGCGATGGCGCGCAGGGCGGCGCGATAGCCGGCGCTGCCCAGAAAAGTCATGCGACCGACACCGCAGGCAAGGGCCACCTTGCTTCCCACCAGCAGCAGAAAAAAACTCCCCAGAAAAGCAAAAGGCGCAACAGGGCTCTGGCCCCAGGCCTTGAAAATCATGGGTCCGCCCACGCTCAGCCAGAACAGGTAGGGATAGGGACTGAGCGCGTTGACCAGAATCCCGCGCCGAAGCGGATGCGCAACCGGCCCGGCTTCGACAACCACTTCCTCTGTTTTCCGGAATTCCCCCACCCCCATACAGATCACCAGCATGCCGCCGATCAAGGCCAATACGCCGGGCAGCATACTGTCGTGAACCAGATGTCCCAACCCCAACACAACAAGGGCGATGATGGGCAGATCGGTGACAAGGGGGGCCAGGGCCACTCTGATTCCGGCCGCCGCCCCGCGCCGCAGGGTTTCCGAGACAACCAGGGCCAGCAGCGGTCCGGGGGAAAAACCGGCGCCCAGCCCAAGCAAGGCCCCGGCGGTGAGATAATACAGCATGGGGACTCCTGTCTGTGCCGGACGAACAGAGCGCAATATCGTTCGCGAAGAGCCTGTCGAAGCGCAGTACCTTTGCCACCCCGGCCTTCGACAAGCTCAGTCCGAACGGTTATTGTTCTTGCAGGTTTTTTTGATGGAACGGCTGTCTACAGGCTGAACACGGCAACGGCATCCTGATATTTATCGACAGACTCTTCGATGATCAACCGCATGTTGCTTTCAAAATTCGGCACCTCGGGCAACTCATCTTTCATGCCCTCATAGGCCAGCACGTCAAAAAAGAAATCCCCGGAATCTCCCGTATCGTATTCGGTGAGATGCACCAGATGATTGGCAAGGTAGATTATTTTGACCCCCAGCCTTTTCGACTGGGCCTGGCTCATGTCGTGGTGCAGACCGACCGGAACGGTAACCGCCTCGGGCAAGCCCCATTTTTCCAGCAAAGCCCTGCCCACTTCGGCATGGTCCGTATGCAGCAGGCTGCGCTCCACGGCAAGCAAATCCGCCTGCTCGTCGCTCTCATCCCGGTTGTAGCTTTCCACCTGCAGCGGTCGATCGAGGATCACCTTGCCCACGTCATGGAGCAATCCGGCCGTGTAAATGGCCGAAGTATCCCTGGCCTTGGCGTAGCGGGCAATAATGTTTGCCAGGATGGCAACTGCAAAGGAGTGCCGCCACAATTCGCCCCGACCCAGGGCATACGCCGCCTGAGGGGATCTGAGCAACCCCACCGAGGCGCTGGTGATGGAGATGATCTTGACCGCATCCACTCCCATGCGGACGATGATATCCTTGACCGAGGTGATTTTTTTCATGTGGCCGAAATACGCGGAATTGGCCATGTGCAGCATGTTGGCGGTGAGGCCCGGATCCTGCTCTATCTTTTCCGACAACTGCGGAATGGAACAATCCGGGGCATGGGCCATGGAGAGCACGTCCAGCGCCACCTCCGGGCACGGGGCAATCTTTTCAACGTCCCTGACATACTCTGCGGCTACATCCATCATCGCGGTTCCCGGTTCAAAAGGTCTGGGTAGGCCCCTGCGCACTGCGGGCAGATACAAATGCTGCTCGTGCGATTATCACATATACGGACTCCGTTGTAAATAATTACGAAACGTTACTTCGCCGCCATCCACCGTTGAACCAGTTAGGATGTATTTGCAGCGATGCATTTCCGCAGCTTGACATGATCACCTGGATGATTATTTTTGACGCACATTGCTTTTTTCGCCAACAATACAACCATTCCGGGCAGCAGGCGCAATCGCCCTCAACGCCCCAACGAACCAAATCGAGAGAGAGTACAGATGAGTTCAGAAAAAACCACCCCCCAGACAGAGACCAAGGAGTTCCAGGCCGAAGTAAAAAAGATGCTCGATATCGTGATCCATTCGCTCTACACGGAAAAAGAGATCTTCCTGCGCGAATTGATCTCCAACGCCGCGGACGCCCTGGAAAAATTCCGGCACCAAAGCGTGGTGGAACAGGAGGTTTTCGACAGTCACATGCCTCTGGAGATCACCATTGATTTTGATGAGAAGGCCAACACCCTCACCATCACCGACAGCGGCATCGGCATGGACCGGGGCGAACTGGAGGCAAACCTGGGCACCATCGCCCATTCCGGCTCCAAAACCTTTTTCACCAAACTTTCCGAGACGGACCGCAAGGATGTAAACCTGATCGGCCAGTTCGGCGTGGGTTTTTATGCGGCCTTCATGGTCGCCAAAAAAGTTACGGTCAAGTCACGCTCCTTCCGCATGGACGACATGGGACACGAGTGGATTTCCGACGGCGGCGGCACCTTCACCATCGCCATGTGCCCCGGCATCCGGCGCGGCACCTCCATCATTCTCGAGCTCACCGACGAGGCCAAGGAGTATGCCAACGAGCAGACCATCAAAAGGATCATCAAACAGTATTCCAGCTTTGTCCCCTTCCCCATCAAGCTCAAGGGCGAAGCGATCAACACGGTGCAGGCCATCTGGACACTGGGTAAAAACGAGATCAAGGAAGAGGCTTACACCGAGTTTTACAAATTCATTGCCAATGCCTTTGACGAACCCCTGGCCCGGCTCCACTTTTCCGCGGACGCCCCCCTGGCCATCAAGACCCTGCTCTTCATCCCCAAGGAAAATTTTGAATCCATGGGTTTCGGCCGCATGGAGCCGGGAGTCAACCTCTACTGCCAGCGGGTATTGATCGAACAGCACAGCAAGACCATTCTCCCGGAATGGCTGCGTTTCCTGCGCGGAGTCATCGACAGCGAAGACCTGCCCCTCAACATCTCCCGCCAGGCCCTGCAGGACAACGCCCTGGTCGCCAAAATCAACAAGGTGGTGACCAAGCGGGTGCTCAAATTTTTGGAAGAGCTGGCCAAGAGCGAGCCGGAGAAGTACACGGAGTTCTGGAAAAACTTCGGCATGTTCATCAAGGAAGGGGTGATCTCGGACTTTGCCTACCGCGAGGATGCGGCCAAGCTCCTGCGCTTCGAGTCCTCCAAAACCGAAGACGGGATCTTCACCTCTCTGGCCGAGTATGTGGAGCGCATGCCCGAGGGACAGAAGGAGATTTTCTACATCAACGGCCCCAGCCGGGAAGCCATTGAAAACGGCCCCTACATCGAGGCCTTCCGGAAACGCAATATCGAGGTGATCTACACCCTGGAGCCCATCGATGATTTCGCCATGAGCCACCTGAGCATGTTCGACGAGAAGAAGCTGGTCTCCGCCGACCGCGGCAATCTCGACCTTCCCGAAGCAGCGACGGAGACCGAGGCGGACAAGGAAAAAGCCCAGGCCGAGGCCATGCCGGAATCGGACTCCGCATCCCTGACCTCCTGGATGAAGGAAGTGCTGGGCGAGCAGGTGAAAGAAGTCATCGCCTCAAAACGCCTCACCGACAGCCCGGCCATGGTGGTCAACCCGGACGGCTTTGTCACCAGCAGCATGGAACGGATCATGCGCGCCTCGGGCCAGGGGTTGCAGCAGTTCGGCGGCAAAAATCTGGAGATCAACACCGCCCATCCCCTGATCAAGGGCTTGGCCGGATTGAAAGAAAAGGATAGCGAGGTGGCGGGAAGCGTGGTGGAGCAGATCTTCGACAACGCCATGATCCAGGCCGGACTCATGGTGGAGCCGAGGAATATGGTGGCGCGGAGCTATAAGATTTTGGAACGGCTGGTGGGGAAATAATCGTACGCTGAAAAAAGGGCGGCTGAAGAAAACGCTTCAGCCGCCCTGTATGCTGCCACACGGAGCTTGTCTCACACAAGTAATGACTGCATGCTGGTTTTTTTCATAATTGGTGGGTAGAATAACCGGTACGGAATGAATCAGACTGCTTCAACGGAAGCATAAATGAACCGAGGCAGATAATGAGGTGCCCCAATGAATACCTTTACCGCTGTTGTGCATAAGGAAGGTGATCTTTACGTGGCGGAATGCCCCGAGGTGGGAACAGCCAGCCAGGGGGGGACCATCGAGGAAGCCGTACAAAATCTTCAGGAGGCGACAGGGCTGTATCTTGAAGAATTTCCCTTAAAGCAGTCTTATCGTCCCATTCTCACCACCTTTGAGGTGCCGGCCCATGCCTGAGCTCCCGAGAATCTCGGGCGACGAAGCCATCAAGATTTTCAAAAGGCTCGGATTTTATCAGGTGCGCCAGAAGGGCAGCCATGTTGTCATGCGCCGGGGTGACAAGGGGTGTATCATTCCCCGCCACAAAGAACTTGCTCTCGGCACTCTCAGAAGCGCTATCAAACAAGCCGATATCTCGATTGATGAATTTATTGCTGCCTGCGAAGGAAAATAGACACAAGAAGTCCAAAAAATAGGCGGCTGAAGAACAAATTACTTCAACCGCCCATCGTTACGTCGACACATCATCGTCACGGTGAAAACTCTATTCCGTGACCGTCAGGTTATCTGCCCAGAATGGCGTCCACTTCCGCCTGGGTAAGAACCTGGGCAACATAGTTGCCTGCCCCGATTATCTTTTCTATACTGTTCACATAGGCCCGCAGATGATCCTTGGAGCCATCCACCAGATGGGTGTACATCGTCTGCAGAGCCGCTTCATCGGTATACGTCAGGCCGCATTCACCCGCACCGATCCCGTTATCCGTTTCCACAATGATTTTCGGACACCCGACGATATCAAGCATGTCCAGCTCTTCGATAAAGGCGCCGACATACAGGGCCTCAAGCAATCCCTGTGAGCCCCAGTTCACCAGGGCATTGAATTTTTCGGTAAAATACCAGCCATAATCGGCGCCGGTAAAAACGCCGATACTCGCCGGCAGGTTGTTGGCATCAGGGTTGGGGTCTGGAATTGCGTATTTCGCCAGCATATCGCGCACCGTGTCGGTGTGGGTCTGCTCCGAAGTCTCTCCAATATTTGAAAAAGTGGCAGCAGAGGGATACAGCTTGCTCAAGGTCAGATAGACGTCACGGGCAAGCTTTTCTTCTTCCCGCATGAAGATGAGATGCGTCTCCTCCCCGATGTCGAGCACTCCGGCCTGCACGGATACGGGTACGATCACGCTGACCAGCCAACAAACAAGCAGCACTGTTGTTTTTTTCATTTCGCTCACCTTTTTGTGTGGGTTCATCTGGTTTTTTCAAACAACCGATTCCCGACCAGGAGGTCGCATCTCCAGAGCAGAGACAGGTTGTTGATAATCAGTATCACATGAAACTCCATCTGCACATCAGGCATATTGTCGCACGAACGACGTTCTGCCGGTTTTCACCGCAATCTACCTCGTGTTCGTACGGTAGCGACTCCACGAGAATTCTGTGTTTTGGAAATGAGAAAAAAGAAAGTGGCGACCGAAGAAAACGCTTCAGCCGCCACTTATTGTTTGAATGCCGCAAACCCGCAACCGGGATCAGGGTTAAAGACTTGACCCCTTAGGGTGAGGCATAACAGGAGCCTATCAAGCTAATGCATCCTGAGTCAACTGGAGATTCGTTGTTCTTTGTTACATCGGGGACAGACCTGAGGTCAGTCCCCTCCCCTTCTCGCCACCCCAAAACCAAGGGGACTGACCTCGGGTCTGTCCCCGACTAAAGAGAAGAAAATAAATCTGTCCCCTTTTTTTGTTCTTTTTTTGTTGCCGGTGGCCGTTGGCGTCCTGGGCTGGGCTAAAACCGGGCTCCGTCCCCATTTTCATTCTCTAACTTGTCACAACGCCGTTGTAAATCGAACCAAAAATCAATATGAATCCGAGAAATAATTTAATAATAACTAAAACCCAAAACACCTTTTTGTTTTTAGTCCTTCTAAAAAAACCCTCATCCGGCAGAAAGTGAAATGCTGGAACAAACGCCTTGCCAAGCAGACACTCAACTAAACCGTAACTTAGCAAAAATACGCCAATCGCAACCACACGATAGTCCATAATTATTCTCCGCACTTCTTGCAAAGCTTAGTGCAATCTGCAAGATCGTCACCAAAATCCCAGGCGGCAATCGCAAGATTTAACACACCAGAGCCTTTGGCTAACAATTTGACCAAACCAGATTCTACCAACTGATTAGAGAGTAGTGAATTTACTCCTTTCCAACTACGTGCATTCATTTCAGACGCACTAGCTGCGGCATCAGGTGCGCCCCCACTAATAAAAGCAACGTCATAACCAGCTACTGTTTGGATCGGAGCCAAATCAAAAGGCAATAAATTCAACAATGGTAAGTTCATCACAAGAGCTCTATCAGCCATACAGGCCGCGACGCATCTACCTTCTTCGGGGGACATCAAGCCACTCGGATCAGTCGCATTCACTGGATTATTTGAGACATACCGATACAAATTCACATCCCCGCCGGCAAACCCAATGGGGTCCTTTGAGATAAACCTCCCACCCTTGGGATCATAATACCTCGCCCGGTAATAATACAACCCAAGCTCCTTATCCCACTCCCTCCCCGTATACCCATACGGCTGCTTCACCTCGCCGCCCTGCACCTTCGTCCGGCCAAAAGATGAGTACTCGTATAAGAGAAAAATGGAGCAAATGGGGTCAAATCTTTATCCTTGACAAGTCCGCCTCAATTTTTGCGTATAAGGCTTGCAGCTCCTTGTCCTTGTCAAGATGTTCCCGAAAGCGCTTTCTTCCTTGGCTGACGGTGCTGTAATCTACTCCCATCAGTTTGCCTATCTCGGGATTTTTCATCCCGCCCGACCGGTAAAGCAAATCCATAGCCATCTGCCGCAACGGCCCGGTCCTGTTAACAATATCCTCCCGGGTCTTGCCAGTCACCTTGCGCAAGCTTTCAAGGATGACGTCCTGCGCCAGATACTTTCGCACCTCGGCTAGGGCCGGTAGCTCTCGGGACGAAGCCGCATCAAGATATGTGTTTTTTATCCGCTGCACAAAATCATTGCTGCCCAACAGGCTCTGTCCGACAATGCGCTCCTTCACCGGCAGGCCTTCCGTGAGGTCCGCGGCAATCTGCTTTTTGTATTTCGTGCGTCCGCTTGAGGTGTCGCCCCCGAACTCTTCGAGGACCGCCGAGTAATCAACGAGTAACCACCGTTTTTCTAGAGCAACAAAGCCCGGAAAGCTGCTCCACTTGTACTTCCAGAGAATATCAAGCTGTTCGGCAACAGGCTTGCTCCTGTTGCTGCCTATCTTCACCGGGTTCAGATGGATATACCGGGAAACCATGGAAAGATAGGCGTCCTCCTCCACCAGAAAACTTTTGTACCGCCCCTGGTAAAGATGCCCGGTTCGGTGGTGGCGACGATTGAAAGCCGAGGTGTAGCTGATGTTGAGGTGGCGCATGAACTGACTGAGATTCCCAAGGGGCGTCTCGACCAGTAGATGAAAATGGTTGCTCATCAAGACAAAGCTGTAGAGTTTAACCGAATACACAGCAAGAGAGCGGGCAAGAATTTCAAGAAATTCTTGCCGGTCGATGTCGTCCTTGAAGATGGGCTTGCGCTCATTGCCACGGTTGGTGACATGATACAGGGCGCCAGGATATTCGATGCGAAGAGGTCGTGCCATTCCTAGATGTTATAGGTGGGGGAGAGCGTGTGTCAAGGATAAAGATTTGACCCCTTACCCTGACCCCTTACCCTCTTCCGTACTGGAACAGCGCCTGATTGCGGTCAGGATAAACCTTGGCGATCAAGCGGCCCAAGGCGTCGTAGCCGTATCCGGTGGTTCGCCCTTCACCATCGGTGCGACTCACCACATTGCCCTTGGCATCGTACTGGTAGCTGATCCTCGCGCCCAATTGGTTGATCTCCTGGGCCAGGCGGCCCAGGGAGTCATACTGGAACCAGGTGGTGTGGCCGTTGGCGTCGGTAACCGTGGCGGGCTGTGCTTGTTGCCCCGCGCCGCAAGTGGCGCAGCCCGCTTCGGCATAGGTCAGCGAGGTAGTCTGCCACGGCTTTCGTTGTTTGATTTCCCCTTGCCTCTAATTGCATAAAAACCATAGAAAAGGCCGGTAATAGCAATTGTACTTGAACAAAATTTTCTCCACAACTCATCATAAATAAGAGTGAGCGACACTCCAACAGCAACGAATATTATGCTAAGTAGTCCGGCAAGCAATCTGAATATTGGTCGTGACATATTCTTTTCTCCTGTTATTGTGCAGCACATTTCGCTGCGCAACACATAGATGCGCCAGCCACATAACCACCAGCGCCAGCACCAATTAACCCTGAAGCTTTTGACAGAATACCCAGCCCATTTGTTAAGGGAGATAAGAGTTTTGCCCTGCTGGCCGCCTTACTTGATGCCGCAACCTTCTTGGTAATATCACCCCTTGTGAATGCTCCTTCAAGAGGAAGACTCTTAAGAGTATCGTTTGCAACGGTTTCGGTAAAACTATTATATGCATCTTGCGCGATAGACGAAACACTGAACGGGCTAAGTCCAAGAGCAACATCAAAAGATGAGCCATAGTTGTCATTGATGCATTTCTTGAAACAGTCCTCAAATGACATACAAGATTCGAGTCCCAACGGATCCACCAAATTCCCCGGATTATTGGAGACATACCGGTACAAATTCACATCCCCGCCGTTAAATCCAATCGGGTCTTTGCCGATAAACCGCCCGGCCACCGGATCATAATACCTAGCCCGGTAATAATACAAACCCAGCTCCTTATCCCACTCCCTCCCCGTGTATCCATACGGCTGCTTCACTTCGCCGCCGTGGCGCTGCATATTGCCGAACGAGTCGTAGTCGTAGGATTGTACCACAGCACCGCGCTGGTCGGTAAGGCTGATGATGGAGCCCAGGCCGTCGGCATGGTAGAAATAGGTTCTGCCTTTCTGCTCCATGGCCAGCGGCGCGTCTATGCCGGGGCCGTGCACAAAGCGGCTGGTCGTCATTGTCGGCTTCCGGTCTTGTTTCAACTTGCCCCGGTCACGGTGGTCGCAATCCTCCTCGTCCTTGCCGCTGCGGATCTCCAGAATAATATCCTCGTTGTCGTACACATAGGTCGAGGTCTTGGCCTCCACCCTGCCGTCCTCGATCTCCTCCACCCTTTTTTCTATCCTCCGGCCAAAGGGGTCGTACTTGAAGGAGACGGTCTTGATCTCACCCCGCCCTGTCTTGGTTGCCTTGGTCAGCCGGTTCTCGTGAAAAAATAGGGGAGTGTCCCTATTTTTCCTTGATTTTCCCGCCCACAGCCTAGGATAAAAGAAAAGGCGGTTAAGATGAAAATCTTAGCCGCCTTTTTGAATGACAAAATGTCAATCCCGACCCCGTTTCCGCGCACTTTCTTCGATCATCATCTAGATATAGCGTCTATGAATAGATACAGCCCTGAAAGCAAAGCAACTACTGAAGAAGCTATTAAGATAAAACCATATTTTCTTACTCTCTCTTTACGTTCTTGCTCTTTCTCGTAGCTTCGCTTACCAAAGCCAAAATAATAATATATTCCAGTGCCAAAAATATAAAACATGAAAATAGCCTTGAATATATCAGCAAGTTTAGAGGCCATGATTAATGACTCCTTTGGCATTTGCCGTTAGTATTGTAGGCATCATATATGCCATTTATTATGTTGCCTATAAGTTCCCAAGGCGATGGGTATTTGCTCGTGTCGCCACCCAAGCCGAATTCAATGCCGGACAAAACCAATCCTTCGGCAAGCATAGGAATGCCACCACCAACAGCATAAGGATTAGAAGTTATTAAGCCGACAACAATAGCTGATGATCCACCAGCGGTTGTCGCTAGCGCATTGGATTGACCACTACTAAGATTAAGGTTTGGGAGTTGTCCAACGAAAAAAAGAAAAAAAGGGGACAGATTTATTTTTTCTTGGGGCGTCCCGGCCCTTGACTGGACAGACGCACTCCCAAACGTTCGGTCAATTCGTCGCGAAAACAACTGCTGCCGGTTAACTGGCCGCGCTGGACAGCCTCGCGGATAAGCTTCCATTCATAATCAGGGATCGTGTCCTGAACATAATCTTTATACAAGATAGCTCTTTCCCTTTCGTTTCGTCCAAACGCCAGATAGTTACCATCAAAATCCACCAGATCGTCCGTCTTGCCTTCTGCCTTGCAGCGATAACTTGACCATTTATAGTCCGCAAGGGTACTCACAATGCCAGCACGGAGAGGATTCAACTCTATATAACGGCAGCAAGCCAAAAGGTATTCTTTGCTTGATATTGGGCTGGACTTATATCTCCCCTCCCACAAACTCCCCGTGCGCTTCTCAAGCCGGTTGACGTACCGGGTTTGTCTGCCTGCAACGCGCTTCATGAGCAGTGCGAGACTCTCGACATCTTCCCCAGGATCGACGACCAGATGAACATGGTTGGTCATCAAGCAATACGCATATACCCTGCAGCCGAACTGCTTTTTGAAATCTGCGAGATTGTCGCGGTAATACAGGTAGTCGTCGTCGGAGACAAAAACGGTCTTTCGATTATGTCCACGCTGGACAATATGATGCGGTGTGTTTGGAATGACTATTCTGGATTGACGAGGCATAACACGAACCTATCAAGCTAATGCATCCTGAGTCAACGGGAAATTCGTTGTTCTTTTACATCGGGGACAGACCCGAGGTCAGTCCCCTCCCCTCCTCACCACCCCAAACCAAGGGGACTGACCTCAGGTCTGTCCCCGACTAAAGAGAAGAAAATAAATCTGTCCCCTTTTTACTTGCAGCCGCCACTTATTGTTTGAATGCCGCAAACCCGCAACCGGGATCAGGGTTAAAGACTTGACCCCTTAGGATACAGATGCATCAACGGGAAATAAAATCGAATCTTTTTTCTTCTTGATACTTCGGGGACAGACCCGAGGTCTGCCCCTTTTTTACTGCTTCTCCCCAAGCCCTTGACGCAGCCCCTGCATCTTTTCCTGAAATTTATTGATGTACTGCGCCAGCACATCGTCGGATTCGATCACGTATGGGGTGATCATCACCAGAAGCTCGGTCTTGACGTTGCTCTTTTTCCCGTACTTGAACGCCCAGCCCAGCACCGGGATATCGCCAAGCAGGGGAATCTTGCTTTCCTCATTGGTGGTGTCTTTCTTGATCAGGCCGCCCATCATGATGGATTGTCCATTCTTCACGGCCAGCTTGGTCTTGAGTTCCCTTGTCGATATAATCGGCGAATCGGTGCCGCCCAGAGTGTTTTTGACCGCCGCGCTGACCTGCTGGTCAACATCGAGAATAATCAGCCCATCGTAGTTGATCCGCGGCCTGACCTTGAGGATGGTGCCGGTGTCCTTGTACTGCACGGTCTTGTCAACAACCGAGGTATCCAGGCCACGGTCCGTGGTGCTGGTGACAATGGGCACCTGGTCGCCCACGTTGACAAAAGCCTGCTCGTTGTTGAGCACCAGAATCTGGGGGGACGAGAGCAGAGAGACATCGGTTTGCGCGGCCAAAGCGTTGAGCAGCCCGACAAGGTCGCCGGAACTGTTAAAAATGGAATAGGCAAACCCATATGCCTTACCCACCGGATCGTTAATGCTTTTCAAGCCGGAAGTCGTGGTTGATCCGGCTGTGGTGGAAAAATACTGGGTGTATTGCGAACCGTTCACACTGAGTTTGTTGTTCTTCAAAGCCCATTCGATGCCGAATTCCCAGGAATCGTTGAGAGTCACCTCGGCCACCATCACTTCGATAAGCACCTGCCTTGGCAGATTATCCAGCCGCTCCAGCATTTTGAGCAGACGGAGATAATCCGGCCTCTCCGCCCGAATCAAAATGATGTTGCGGGCATCGTCGGCGAGCAGGCTTGGCGCCCCCCCAAACTGAAGGCTGGCGGCATTTTTGCCGCTCCGTTTGCTTGCGCCTGCACGCGATGAACCAGTGCTCCCGAGAGATTCCGATTTTTCCGCGTTACCAAATCCACTGCTTCCATCATCGAATTTCAATCCGGAGGATGTCTGCCCGGTCAAGGTCTTGGTTTGGCTTTCCCCGGTGCCGCCCGACAAAGGGGTGGACTTGTTCAGCCCTGTCCCGGCTTCCGACTCAAACCCTGACTTTGCTCCCCCTCCGCCGGAAACCTCCCCCCCTGAGATAAAAGCGTTCACCAGGGCAGCCAGTTCCGAGGCCACGGAATTGCGGACATTATAAAAATAGACAGGGTCCCTCCCCTCAGCGGGGACAACGTCCAACTCCCTGATCCAGCGGTCGGTGCTGTCCAGCAACTGCTCGCTCTTGCTGATCAGAAGCAGGGAGTTGACCCGCTCCAGGGGGATGATGGAAACCGCCTCGTGCTCCTGGGGGTTCACCGACAGGGCGGTGAGGATTTGCTGCAGTTCATCGCGCAGGGTGAAGAGCGAGGCGTTGTCCACCCGGATCATCCGGACCTTGAGCGCCGAAAGCGGCGAGATGTCAAGGCGGGACAGGACGCTGACGATATCCAGCACCTTGCTTTCAAAATCACTGACAATGAGGGTGTTCTGGCTGGTGAGATTATAGAGCGTCCCCACTTCGGAAAGATACGGCTCCACAAGCTTCTTGGCCTCGGCCGATGCAAGATGCACCACCGGGATGATCTGCACCACCAGTCGCGAAGATGGCTTGAGGGAACCGGACTCGTTCGGCCCGTAGATCCGCTGGGGCACCCCTCCCTTGGAAGGATGGATGGAATAATAATCACCCTCGTTGCGCACATCCAGGCCGTTGATGTGCAGGATTTTCTGGAACACGCCGAACAGCTGGTCTTTGCCGATTTTCTGGGCGGAGCGGATATTGACGCTGCCCTTGACCTTGGGATCGACGATGTAGTTGATGCCAAGGGTTTCGGAAATGACCTGGATGAATTCGTAGATATCGGCATTGTCGAAGTTGAGCAGTATTCCGTCCTCACCGGCCGCAACCTTCTGCTGGGCAAGGGGGGCCTGCTCCTTTTCCGCTTCCTGCACAGGGGCGGCGGAGACGCTCATGTCCTTGACCCTGGGCTGCGCAACAACGCCTTCCTTGCCCGCATCCTGCGCCTGATTTTTTTCCGGGCTTCTCACGATCCCGCTGTTGATTTCCTGGAGATCAACCCAGGGCCGGGTGGCTGTGGGACTACACCCCTGGCCGACCACGAGAAACAGGAGAACAAGCAGAATATGGCTATGGCGAGGCTTCATGGAGGGATCCCCTTTGTGGTTTCTGGACTTCATCATATTGGCGGCGGCTCCGGGCGTTTGCGCAGCGGGGTTTTCCGCAGTTCCTCGTCGCTCGGCGGAGGAGGCGGCTGAAGCTGTTTTCGCGGGGTGGGCAACCGCAGCGGTTCCGCCGCTTTTGCTTCAGGGATCACCGGCACTGCCGCGGGTATCCTCCCGGCCTGTTCGCGGTTTGAGATGGGGGCAGCCCCCTGCCCTCTGGCCTTTCCCTTGTCGTACAAAAGTTTGATTATCTGTTGGCCATCCCGGCTGAAAATAATTTTTTCCGGCAGGATCTCCGTGACCTTGTAGCCGTTCACCGTGTCTCCGACCGCAACCCGCAAAAAACCTTGTTTCTGCGCGCCAACCCCGCCATCCTGGGGAACTGCGGGCCCGCCCAGAGAATAACTGAGCAGAGCCTTGGGATTGGCGGCGGTGATAATGGAGCCGCTGTACTGGATCTTGTCTATCGTTACGTTTGCCGCATTCTGGGCCTGCCCGCTTCTCCCGCTTCCGGCGGCAAGGCCGCGCTCGGCGTTGAACAGATACCCCTGGTTGAAATCAGGCACAACGCCGAGGGGCGGCTGCAGGCTCACAGTTCTGCGCACCACCGCGGCCGCGACCTCTTTTTTTTCGGCGGACGCGAGGCTGCCCAACGGGTCATCCCGCCAGACCGAAACCAGCCCCCAGGACTGAGCCAGCAAGAGCAGCAGGAGCGCAACCGCCATGGCGAACCGGGTGGTCATATCGCTTTCCCGACCTCCTTGCCTATCTTATAATACCCGCGCACATCCAGGGAAATCGTCAGATCCCCAGCCCGGAAGGGCTTGACCGTGAGGCTTTCGATCCTGAAAAACTGCCTGGACGCGTAACGGCTGTGCAGAAACCGGCCGAGATCGTTGAGCGAGCCGGACATCCGGATTTTGATGACGATCTCCCCGTGTTCCTTGCGATCCCCCCCCTCGGCTGTCCGCAAGGGCTGGATGAATTCCGGCTCAAGACCGGCGTTGCTGATCTCGGATTGCAGCATGATCTGCATGGCCGAGGCGATCTTTTCTTCATTTTCGCCTTGAAACAGGAAAGATTCAAGCTCTTGCTGCTGACGACCCAGCAGGGCGACCCGATCTTCAATTTCCGGCAGCCGCTGAACAGCCTCGCGATACTGCGCCAGCATCTCCATGCGGTCCGCCAATTCCTCCCGGCGGGACTCAAAATAGCCCAAACCCCATCGCCCGAGATTGGCGACCAGCAAGACAACCGCCACCCCCATCAGGAGATACCGTCGGTCAAACCGGTGGATGAACTCCATGATCCGATTCACGGCAGGGTGATCTCCATCTGGAAATAATTCTTGTTGTTGCGGCGGCTGGTTGATTTCAGGCTCACCTCGCCAAGGTTCTGCAGGCTGGCGGACACTTCGGCCATATCATTCGCGTACCCGTCTAGATAAAGGATGGCCGCCTCTTTCTTTTCCACCCGGAGCTGATCAAGATAGGCAGAAGGCGGGAGGGTGTTGGTCAGATTGGTCAACAGGGCAAGGAGGTCCGGATTTTTGCCGATCTCCTCCAGTCTGGCTATCTCTTTTTGGCTGCGGCTTTCCTTGCCTGCCAGAGCGTTGATCTTTTTCATTGTCGGCTGCAGGGCGGCGATCTCCGCCTCAACCCGGCTGCTGGTCGACTGAAACCGGTATTCCTTAAAGCCGAGCAACAAGATCAGCGCAAGCACATTGAGCAGGGCCAGCCCGGCAACACTGAGCTTGAAATAGTCAGGCCGCCGGTAGGATGCGGGCAGCAGATTAAAGGCTTTGCCGAGGGGAGCGTCGGCCAGCAAGGTATCAGCATCGACAAAACCGCTTTTCTCGGAAGCTTCAGGGCAATACACGGTATCGCAGCCGGTCAGTTCCCTGGCCTCCTCAATGGTCGGCGGAGTCGGGCAGAGCAACCGCCGGCGCAAACACCCATCGGCAAAAGTCAGCAGCGTCGTCATGCTCCCGGGCAGCAGCAACGCCCATTTCTTCGAACCCTGGCCACGTCCGAGATAGCGCTGGCTCAGAGGGAACAGACCAGCCAGACTCTGCCCGCCCTGGGTCAGATCCTGCAAATGGGAGGCAACAGCCTCTTTCGGCACGGCGTACAGGGTGACGCCGGTTTCCTGTTTGCTCCGTTCGGTTTCGTAACTGAAAAAACAATCTTCCCGCGGAAAAGGCAGGAGCATCTCAAGCTGGTAGTTGATGGCCTGCTTGACGCCGGACCCTTTCACCGGCAGGCTGAACTGTTTGCAGAACAGCAGCTCTTCGGCAACATAGACGGTAACCGCTGGTCCGGATTTCTGCTGGGGGACCAGCCCAACCCTGGCCAGAAAACGGGCGATCACAACCTCTGCCGGATGCGGTTTTGCAGCCGACCCTCCCTCCATCTGGATGAGGCCATGCTCGGTGATGATCACCTCCGCCCCTCTCATGAGTAGCGCTCCTGCCAGGAAAGAATCTGATAGCCGTTGGCAAGGATGCGGACCAGGGCAGTGACGCTCAAGCCTGTGCCCGCCTGATTTTCCGGCATTCCCGCAGCCCGGGCTTCCCCGGTGGCGGTGATGGTATAAAAAAGACTGGATGCCCCGTCCTCATAGCGGAGGAACGGCTCAAGCTCGCCGAACCGCGCGTCCCCGACAATCTGCCGGACCATGGCGGCGTTGAGGAAGGTGTGGAGCTGCCTGGCCTCCAGGTAAGACTTTCGGCGGCCATCATCGCCGTTTACCACGAAATCGAGCATGTCCGGACTGAGGCTGTTGACATTGATGCCTTTTTCATGGTTGTGGACGGTAAAAACCGCTTCCGGCCGGAACGTCCCTGCCAGAAACTCGGTGCCCCGGAGCAGAAAAAATTCCGCCGGGTCTTCGATTCTGCCGTTTCGCGGGATATGAGGTTCGGGCAGGTGCATGTAATATTCCTGTTCAGCGCCGTTCAGCCGCGGCAAATTATCCGGGTCCCGCCAATCCCCCAGGGAATCGATGACAACGCTTGCCTGCTTCACGGAGAGTTTCCGGTATCGGAGAAAAAGCTCCAGCAGCCGGGGATCACCAGTGTTGAGATCGATCTTGCCGGACTCGTTGGAAGCATGGTACCGGACCTGGCCGCCCTTCAACGAATGCGCGTACGGGAGACCGGGCGCCATCCGCCCGAATTCCCGCTCAGCCTCAAGAGCGACAGGCTTGTCCATGAGCCGGAACAAGGCGATATTAAAACCGGCCTCGGCCAGAATGGCCGCCCGGTCGCGCTCCCGTCCGTTGGCGGCGATCCGCTGTTCGGTCCGGACATCCAGACTGAGCTGCGAAGCGAGAAAACTGGCCAGCAGCAGCACCATGATGACAACCAGCAGGGCAAAGCCCTGATCATTGCCTGCACGCTTTCCGGTCAACAGACGACATTGGGTAATCGATACCATAGTCTTCAGCGCTTTTCAAGCCTCACGGTTTCCAACTCACCGTCTTTACTGCCAATTTTTTTCAGGACGAATTTCTGTCCCTGAACCATCACCTCTCCGGCAAAATCCGCGCCCCGCAACTGCTGCTCAAGGGCCTGGGCTTCCTGCAGGTCCGTGGTGCGACTTTTTTCCAGCCGAAAGATATTGGCGCTGGACTGGGAGAAATTCTGCAACACCGCCACATAGGCCAGACTGAGAATGAGCACGGCAACAAGCACCTCCAGCAAGGTAAAACCCTGCTGGGGATAATTACCCAAGGTTTTTGGATCTGCCTTCCGCATCCCCGCTCCTATTGCTCCATGCCGGAAAATGAAGGCGTTACGCCGGGCGGCAGACATTTGGGAAAAAAGGCGAACGCTTCCCCGCCAAGAGTGACAACCACCCTGCTTTTTTCCGGTTCATAGCCCAGAAGCACCGGTTTTTCCGAACCGAACATCTTTTCCATCTCGCTGAACTCGGGCAGATACTTCTCATTGTAGTCCGTATTGAAATAATCCACTTTTTCCAGATAATAGAGGGATTGCTCGGACTCATTGACCCGGTACACCGCAAGCACCGTGCCCGCTGTCCGGTGCAGCAGGGGCTGGCGGGTAACAATGCGCAGCACCCCGTCGCCGCCCGAGATCAGCACTTTGCCGAAACGCAGGTCGTACCAGGCCCCGTTCACCTGCCGCCGCAGGAGGCTGAGCAGATTTTTTTCCCTGCTCAAGGTCTCCAGATGCTTTCCGCCCCTGGCACTGAAATTGATCCCCACATTGAGCACGGAATAGATCATGGTGGAGACCATGCCCAGAAGCACCACGGCAATGAGCAGCTCAAACAGGGTGATCCCGCGCTGACCGCGTAGCGTCCCGGAAAAAAACGATGATGCCGGCTCTCTTCCATCCATCATTGCCGCACCGGAATGCCGGTGAGCGGGTCGATGAAGAATTCCTGAAAACTGCTCCCTCTGCGGGACACCAGCCTTCCCGGAGTAGCCAGCCCGTCCGGATAAAACACCAGGGTTTGCGGCCGTAACTCAAAGGTTGCGCCCCCGGAAAGTTCGACCTCTTTTTTCTCCTCCACCGCCCCGCTGAAAGAGAGGAGATGGGCGGAAGGATCGTAACGCATCGCCACCACCCCGCCCCTGCTCACCGCCATAAGCCGGGCATAGCGGGTAGCCGCGACCAGAGCCGCCGTCTGCTTGCGGAAACTCAACTTATCGAGAAACCGGCCCGTGGCCGGAGCAACCACCCCGGCCATGATGCCGAGCAGGGCCAGGACCATGATCAGCTCAAGGAGGGAAAAGCCTCGCGTGCCAAGGATTGGGGCTTTTCTCCAACAATATTTTCGGAGGCAAGTCATGTCTGATGGTCTCGCAACACCTCGAAATTTTATTCAAACAGGTGCTTCGACAGGCTCAGCACGAACGGTATCAACCACAACGAATCAATCACGTTATTAAGAAAACATCCGTTCGCCCTGAGCCTGTCGAAGGGCAGTCTTTACAAGACTCACACGGCCCATGGGATCGTATGAATATCAGGAACATCATCCTGCAATATCGTTGATGCTCAAAATAACCGAAAGCATGGAAATCACCACGTAGCCCGCGACCACGGCGATGAGCAGGATGAAAATCGGCTCCACCATGGCGGTGAGCCGTTTGATCCGCTCCTTGAGCTCTTTTTCGAAATGATCGGCGATCTGGCCGCACATCTCCCCCACCCTGCCGGACTCCTCGCCTATGGAAAGCAGCTCGGTGGCAAGTTCCGGAAAGAGCTTTTCCGCGCTCAGCCGCTGGCCGATGCGGCGCCCCTCCTGAAGGGCGCGGGTGGCCTGATTGAGCAGGCGGCGGTATTCCGCGTTCACCGCCACGCCGCTGCCGATCTTGAGCGCCGCGGCCAGATGGACCCCGTTGTTGACCAGCACCTCGATGGTCCGGAAGATGCGGGTGGTCTCCAGGTTGCGGACAAAACCGGAGAGCACCGGTATCTTGAGCACCCAGCGGTCCAGCCGCGCTTTGCCGTCTTCACTTGTGAAATAGCGCCATATTGCCAGCGGCGGCCCAGCCAGGGCCAGACCGGTCAGCAGGGGATGGCTGGTGATCCACTTGGCCGTGGCCATGAGCATCACCACATGGGTGGGCAGTTGCTGGCCCATACCCTCAAAAAGAATCTCAAAGCGGGGCAGGATGGTGGTCAGCAGGATGATGATGGCGAGAAAGCCCACGCCCAGGAGAAAAAGCGGATAGATGGAAGCGGAGATCACGTACTGCTTGAGTTCCTGAAAGGTTGCCTGGTAGCCGGCGATCTTCATCAGCATGGCAGGCAGGATGCCGCCCTCTTCCCCGGCCCGGACGATATTGAGGTACATGGGAGAAAAATGCGGATAATCGGCCAGGGCCTGGGAAAAGGATTTGCCTTCCTTGATTTTCTGCTCCAGGTCGCCGACAAACTGCTGAAAAACAGGCTTCTGGCTGTGCCGTTTCATCACCCGCAGCGCCTGATCCAGAGCCAGGCCGCTTTTAAGCAGCAAGCCGATCTGATTGGTGAAGAACTCGATATCCTTCCGGTTCAACTTTTCCTTGCGGAACCGAATCTGCAAGCCAAGCCCCGGGCCAAAGCCCCCCGGGCGCTGACGACGGATGTTCAGGGGCCGCAAACCCTGTTCCATGAGGCGCTTGGCCGCGCTTTCCCGGTCAGGAGCCTCAAGGACTCCGTCCTGGGCAGTATTGCTCGCGTCCAGGGCTGTATATTTAAATTGCCCCATTTTCAGTTCCCCTGCAGACCCTGACCACCTCGCTGAAGGTTGTCAGCCCCTGCCGGACCTTGTCCAGCCCGTCGCTGAACATGGACTGAAACCCCTGCTCCTCGGCAATCTTTCTCAATTCCATCAGATCCAAGCCTTTGGAAATTCCCCGATTGACGGCTTCGTCAACAACCAGAAGCTCATAAAGGCCGATCCGGCCGGTGTATCCGGTTCCGGAACAGCGGGGGCAACCCTTCCCTTCGTAGATGGGAAAATCCTCGCCCGGCGGCTGGTAGCCGAATTCGCTGAGCACCCCTTGCGCCTCCTTGCAATGGGGGCAGATGCAGCGCACCAGCCGCTGGGCCAGCACCCCGCGCAGGGAGGACGAGATCAAAAAGCGCTCCACGCCGAGGTCGATCATCCGCACCACCGCAGAGACGGCGTCGTTGGTGTGGAGGGTGGAAAAAACCAGATGGCCGGTGAGGGAGGATTGCACCGCGATTTCTGCGGTTTCAAGATCGCGGATCTCGCCGATCATGATCACGTCCGGATCCTGCCGGACAATGGAGCGCAGACCCGAAGCAAAGGTCAGACCGATCTCGGAACGCACCTGGATCTGGTTGATGCCGTGCAGCTGATACTCCACCGGATCTTCCACGGTGATGATCTTGTTGCTGCCGGTGTTGATCTGGTTGAGCGCGCAATAGAGGGTCGTGGTCTTGCCGCTGCCGGTGGGGCCTGTAACCAGAATGATGCCGTCCGGCATCGCGATGAGTCTGCGGAATTCCTCTTCGATGCGGCTGCCCATGCCCAGCCTGGCCAGCTCGAGGATAATGGAGGCCTTTTCCAGGATGCGGATCACCACGCCCTCGCCGAAGATGGTGGGCAGGGTGGAAACCCGCAGATCGATCTCGCGCCCGGAAACCCGCATGGAGATCTTGCCGTCCTGAGGCAGCCTGCGCTCGGCAATATCGAGTCCGGCCAGCAGCTTGGTCCGGGAGATGATGGCCGGCTGCATGGCGTGGGGAGGGATTTCATAATCGTGGAGGATGCCGTCGATACGCAGCCGGATCCGCAACCCGTCTTCGAAGGGTTCCAGGTGGATGTCGCTGGCCCTCCGGGTAAGCGCCGCATCGATCAGGTTATTGACATACTTGATAACCGGCGCTTCCGAGGCCATGTCCTTGAGCTTGTCGATATCCGCCTCGTCGATAAGCATGGCCGCGGCTTCATTCTCCTGCTGACCCAACTGGTACTGTTCGCGCACCAGTTTCCTGAGCTGGGCCTCGCCGACAACCTGAATGCCGAAGGATGTTGCAAGGGTGATCCGGGCGGAAGCGAGGATATCGGAGTCCAGCGGATCGCTGGTCAGAAGAAAATAGTCGGAATCCCCTCGGCGGAAGAGGAGAAAAGGATGGTCTTTCAAAAAAAGCTGGGAAATGGGCGGGGCAAGAAACTCGTCGGCTTCCTGCGGAACATATACGGCCAACCCGAGCTGCTGGGCCAGGGCTGCGGCCAGATCTTCCTCGCTGATATAGCCGAGGGAAAGCAGGATGTCCCCAAGCCGGCGGGACACGGTTTCCTGATGGGTCAGGGCCCGGTCAAGCTGAGCGGGCTGCAGTCTGCCGTTGGCGACCAGCAATGACCCGATTTTTTCTTTTTTACGAAAGAAGGCGGCTTGCATAAGGGAGCAAAGGCCTCTGCCGGGGATTAATCCCAGCTGCCCAGGTCGGCGTTTTCTTTTTCCCCGCCGGGGAGATTGTCCTGCCCGTAGGAATAAATGTCCACCTCGCCATGCTCTCCTGGATTACGATACTGATAGGGGTTGCCCCACGGGTCGTTGGGCACGGCCTTTTTCAGATAGGGGCCGTCCCATTTCTTTGCCCCCGGATCGGTGACCAGTGCGGTCAGCCCTTCCTGCTGGGTGGGATAGCGGCCCACATCGAGCCTGAAGGCGTCCATGGCCGCCATGAGCATCTCGATCTGGGTCTTGGCCGTCTTCTGCTGGGCCTTGCCAAGTTTGCCGAAGAGCTTGGGTCCGACCAGAGAGGCGATCAACCCGAGGATGACCATGACAATCAACAGTTCCATCAAGGAAAAGCCGCGCTGTTTTTTCAGATTTCGTTGTTTCATGAAAGTGTATTCTGCCTGGCGGAGGTTATCCCTGCTCCGGTGCGTTTCGGCCCGGAACAAGGCGGCGACTCGGGAAAAGACTCCTTTGTGCTTACAATGGCCGGGCCAAATGTGTCAAGAAAAAATGGGCCCGGCTGCAGGTCGTGCTATGGCCTGCGCTTTACCTTCATCAGTTTCCCGCCGATGATGGCAACGATGCCGCAGGCAACGCTGAACAAGGCGCCCATCTTGGCCGCGCCCTGAATGACCGGATCGGTGAAAGCCTCGCCCGCCACGAACAGGGCCACGGTCAGGCCAAGCCCGCCGATCAGCCCGACCAGCAGCAGCTCCTTTTTCCCGACATGCGAAGGCAGCGGATACCCCAGCCATTTGCCCACCATTCCCATGATGAAAATACCGCCGGTCTTGCCGATCGCAAGAGAGGCTAGGACCAGCCAGGTCGCGACGCCCATGCCGGAAAACTCCACCCCGGCGTTGGCCAGACCGAACATGAACAGCCCGAAATCCACCACGACCTTCCACTCATGTTCGAAGCTGGCCAAGGGGGAAAGATCCCTGGGATCTTCCTCAAAGAGATGTTTTTGCTCCCGGGGAGGATGGGGCAGGAAAGGAACGATGAAAACCAGGGCCAGGGCGGGATGGATATGGGCCTTGAACAACCCGACCCAGCTGAGCCCGCCGCCGAGGATAACATACGGCCAGTAACTGGCGGCCCTGCGGCGCAGGAGCAGAAAAGCGATGGCCATGCCGCCCAGGGTAAGCCCCAGCCACTGCAAGGCAACGGGATGCATGGGGTCAGGATAAAAAACCGCGATGATGGCAAGGCCTATGGCGTCGTCGGCGATGGCCAGCAAGAGCAGAAAAGAGATGGCGGGATGCCGCTTGCCGAACACCAGAGTGGCGACCAGCCAGGCCAGGGCAATATCGGTGGCAGTGGGAATTCCCCAGCCGCCCCGCAGAGATGGCCCGCCGATCAAGGCATTGAGGCCGAAATACACGAGCACCGGCCCTGCCACCCCGCCGAACGTCGCCAGCAGAGGGTTTATCGCCTTGCGCAGGGGATGGAGATCGCCGCCGGGCAGGCAGCTCTGGGTAATTTCCGCCGCCGCCATCCCGAAAAACAGCACCATGAACAATTCATTGGTGATGAAATGAAAACTGAGCTTCCCGACCAGGGGCTCATGGTTGAAATAGTGGTAGCTTTCCGGCGACAGGTTTGCCCAGATCAGGGCGACCACGACCCCGGAAAGAAGCGGGACGGAAAATTCCCGGAGCAGGTTGAAATGTCTTTTCACGAAGTATTCCTTGCTGGACTGGATGAAAAAAAATCGTCACACCGGTGAAAACCGGCATCCAGCTTTTCCGGGAATGCACACAGGGGTCTGGATTCCGGCTTTCTCCGGAATGACGGGCGGTCGCAAAGTTGAGATAAATCCACTCCCAATCATACCAAAACCCCCTCCACGGTCAAGAGGAATCACCCTTTACTGTGCCCGGCCTCATTGATCCGGGCGATCAATTCTCCAATGTCCACCGGCTTCATGAGATAATCGAACAGGCCGCGCTGCATGCCTATGATGCCGCTCTCCGTGGAACCGTGCCCGGTGAGAATGATCACCTGAATACGCGAATCGTGCTGCTTGATCAGGTCCAGGGTGGCAAGGCCGTCCACTCCCGGCATCATCAGATCGAGCACAACCACATCCGGCGCCCAGCCCGCTGCAAGCAAGGTTACCGCTTCCCCGGCGCCGCCCACCGCTTTGGCGGTAAAACCCCGCAATTCCAGACGCTCCGCCAGGGTCGACCCGAATTCGACCTCATCGTCAACAATAAGAATTCTACGCGCGGTCATCGCTTTCACCTCCGCTGTACATCGGAAAAGAAAGGATAAAGGTGGTGCCGACCCCGACCTCACTGCTCACCTCGATATTTCCGTTCAATTTTTGCACGATGCCATAGGTAATGGAGAGCCCCAGGCCGGTTCCTTTTTTCTCCTCGTTGCCCTTGGTTGTGAAAAACGGCTCGAAGATATTTTTCAATATTTCCGGAGCAATTCCCGGGCCGGTGTCGGAGATTGCCACCATCACCGTATTATTGTTTTCGCGGCGCGAGGTGATATGGATTTCCCCATCACTGCGGATCGCATCGATGGCATTGTTGATTATATTGAGAAACACCTGCTGCAGCTGGCCATGATCCGCGTGGATGACCGGCAGATCCTCCTGGAGCTGGAGGAACACATTGATATTGCGATAGACCGCTTCCTTTTCCAGGAAACTCAACACTTCCTGCACGACCTCATTGAGCTGAACCAGAGTCAGGGAGGTTTCCATCCGCCGGGCAAAGCCCAGCAGACGGTGGGTAATGGTCCTGGCCCGACCCACCGCATTCTGCAGTGATGCCAGCTGATCGAGAAACTTCTCCCGGTAACGGAAATCCTTATCCAAGCCGACCAGATCCTGCATCAAACCGGCTTTTTCCCCGATGATCGCCAGAGGATTGTTGATCTCATGGGCAACACCCGCAGCCAGTCTGCCGATGGAAGCCAGCTTGTTGGAGTGCTCCGTTTCGCTCAGGATTCTGTCCCGCGCTTCATCGGCTTCCCGGAATTTTTCCGCAAGAAAACGGGCCAGCCAGATGACAATTCCCCCCGAAACCAGGAAGCAGATGGAGAGGGTGAACAGCAGCCGGGCCTTGAAGGAATGCCAGATTTTCCTGGCCTCGGCTCCCTGCTGGTCGAGGATCAGCAGCCAGGGCGTGTTCGGAATCCTGCTCACGGCCCGATAAAAACTGCTGCTGCCCCGCATTTCTTCGTAAATAAGAATGTCGTTCTGCTTGGGCTTGCGGGTGAGCCGAAAATCCTCCATGGCGCGCCCGTTATATCGCGAATCACTTTGCAAGACGCCGCTGTCGTTGACGAGGAAGATATCCTCCAGGACCTCGGTATCCGCCAGGGCAAGAAACCGGTCCAGGGTTTCGGTGTCGATACTCGCCCGAAGCACCCAGTACTGCTCGGAGTAGGAGTCCTTCTTGCTGGCAGCCACCACAAAATGGGGAACATTGCGAAAACCGGTGAACACTTCGCTCACATACATTCTCCGGGCCAAAGCCCGATGAAACCAGAGGCTGTCGCTGTAATCCTTGCCTGCCAAGCGGTATGGCCCGACATAAGCGCTCTGGATGCCGTCCGGGCCGACAATGCTCAGATCGACAAGCCCCTGGTGCTCTTTCTTGAGCTGCTTGAATATCTGCTCAAGCTTTTTCGCGTCGGAGAGATCCTCGAAAGAGTAGGTGTCGATGACAACGGTGATGGCCGCCTGCAGCTTTTCCAGATAGGCATTGATGGTCGCTCTGGCACTTTCCGCGTTCCAGCGCGCGTTGGTCTGGGAATCCTCGCGCAGGAGCTGCTGGTACTGGATAAAATTGAGGCCCGAGGCAATGCTCAAGGGGATGATGGTGATGGCCAGCATCACGATGAGCAGGCTGTTGCGCATGCACCTGTACCGGGCCTTGGGAGAAAGATCCTTGCCGGAAATGCCGCAAAACAAAGGGAGTTTGGGCCGGGAAGAAAGATTCGTACTCATGATGCCGCGCTCCTCTCGGTTTTCGGCCGGACAATAGCCCCCGGCCGCAGTTGTTTGGCGATGGCCAGGTTAATGGCTTCCGCCGCCGGGCCGATCACCCTGTCGATCACCTCTATTTTTTTCCAGACCAGATACTGAAAATGCGCCTCTTCGATCCCGCCGCAAATCACCAGGGATGCCTCTTCCCTTATGATCAGACTGCACAGCTCATCGCTGGACGGTCCCGGCAGCAGAACCGTGCGCGGCTCCCCCGAAATCTTGCCCCGGACGACCTTGACGATGAGAACCTCCGTGGCCAGATCGAAGCGCGGGGCAATATCGTTATTTTGCAGGGTTGCCACTATTTTCATGCCATCTCACCCAAATCCGCAGCAGCGATCACAGGACGACAACCGAAACAAAGCCCGGTGATCGCTTACAGTTCGTATTCCTTCATCTTCCGCCATAGCGTGGTGCGGCCCCAGCCAAGCACTTTTGCCGCCTCGGTACGGCTGCCTCCGGTCTGCATGAGCGCGGAAAGAATCTTCTTTTTTTCAATACCGCTCCAGCTCGAAACATTGTCCGGTATTTCCGGCAGAGGCCCAACCGGCGGTTGTTCGCCTGATTCCGGACGTCCCAACGGTTCCCCGGATGGCGATTCAACTCGAACCGCTTGTCCTGCATCGGCAAGCACATAGGGAGGCAGATGCTCGACCTCGATGACCTCGTTTCGACAGATATTCACCCCGTATTCAATGATATTGCGCAGTTCGCGGACATTGCCGGGATAGTGGTAGCTGCTCAGTAACCGCAAGGCCTGGGCTGAAACCTTCTTGATGTTTTTCCCGAAATTAGCCGCAAACATCTGCAGAAAATGATCGATCAGCAGACGCACATCGCCATCGCGATCACGGAGCGAGGGCAGGTGTACCCGCAGAACATTGAGGCGAAAAAACAGATCTTCCCGAAACTTTCCCTCCTGGACCAGTTGTTTCAAGTCGCGGTGGGTGCCGGTTATCAGACGCACATCAACCCGGACCTTTTTCTGGCTGCCCAGAGGGAAAAACTCCCGATCGTCCAGAACGGTGAGCAGCTTCACCTGAAGCGGCAGAGGCAGATCACCTATCTCGGTAAGGTAGATGGTGCCGCCCTGGGCAAGCTGAAACATGCCGTGCTTGTCGGCATGCGCTCCGGTAAAGGCTCCCCGCATATGACCGAACAGCTCGGACTCAAGCAGACTTTCCGGAAGCGCCCCGCAGTTCACCTTGATGAAAGGATATTTGGAACGGCGGGAGGCCTCGTGGATGGCCTCGGCCAGGATGTCCTTGCCGGTGCCGGTCTCGCCTGTGACCAGCACCGAAGAATCAGTGTGGGCCAGAACCGGCAGCAATTCGAAGATTTCCTGCATCTTCGGACTGTGCCCGAGAAGGCCCTTGGCCGGCCCCATATCCTTTCTTCGGCCGATCTCCTGAAGCGCGGTGATATCTTCAAGCACAAGGACCAGCGCCTGTCGCCCCTCCCTGGGGTCAGCAACCGGGGTGGCCGTGAAGCGCATGGGGATTTTTTTACGATTGAGGCCAAGAATGTCGCCCTCGGCGCTGCAGGCAACCCCGGTCTCAAAGGCCTCACGGAACACTTGCGCGTTTCTCCCGAAGCTGCTGTGCAGCACATGGTCGCAATATATCCCGCGCACTTCTTCCCCGGAATACCCGGTGATCGCCTCAAGGAAACGGTTCATCATAATGATGGAGAGATTCTGGTCGAGAAGGGCGATACCGTGCGGCACCCCGTTGAGGATTTCCAGGAGATCGGGAGTGAAGGGTATGGCTTCTTCGATTTCAGACATTGTCGTCGAACCATTGTAAAGGAATCGCGAACACCCGTTGCGCACCAATGTGTTTCATATTGTCCCCACATGTTCCAAATACAATATTTCCGGTCAACCAGTCAACACTTTTCTTCACGGTGCGCACAGACCAGAACCGCAACGGCACAGGGCAGAACATCACCACCCGCATACCGAAAACAAAACACACACAGTCCGCGCCGGTGTTTCACGCCTCCGCAAAAAATGTTTCTAGTTGTTTCATTATGTTCCCAAAAACCCTTTTGCCTTAAAAGAGTTTTTCATAACGTGCTGTTTTTATACGAGATTAAACAGTGGCACGATCTTTGCGATAACACAAGGCAACGGCACACGAAATTTCGGTGCCTGAAAAGCAGCACAAAAATTACGGAGGTTGCCATGAAAACACTCAACACTTTCCAACAATGGATGACAGCCATCACCTTTGCCGAAGCCGGAGAATGGGAAAGCGCACGCCTCATGACCCCAGTCAGCATCCGGACCAGGGCGATCAACAAGTTCCAGAAAATCTTCATGGCCGCGGCTTTTGCCGAAGAAGGACTCCATGCCGAGGCCATCGGCCTGGCTGAGGGCCTCAACTTCCAGGCGCCCAACGCCGACGACTTTCTTCAGTCGCTCGGCCTGGGCGGAATCCGCATGACCTACGGCGTTTACGCCACCCAGTCAGCCCGATAGGACCAGGGCCGGGGCAGGCAACCACCCATGCAGGCAACCGCGCTCATTGCTTCAAGTGACGCAACCTTTGCGGAAACGATGGAAGCCCTGCTGCAACGCTGGGGCATGAAGGTTGAATTGTCCGGCGGCTCCAAGCATCCGTTGCCCATGGAGGCGGAAATCGTCCTGCTCGACATCAGGCAGGACAACAGCTCCGGGCTCTCTTTCCTGCTGTCCATCAGGGAAAAAATGCCCGAAGCGGAAATAATACTCATCAACAGGCCGGACAACATCAAGCAGTCCATCGCCGGAATGCAGGCCGGAGCGGCCGATGAAATCATCGCTCCCTTTGACACCAACGCTCTGAAAAACATCATTTCCGCTGCCCTCCGGCGTCGGGAAAAAAGAAAGGGAAAGAAATCGCTGCTCAGGAGATTCGGAGAAGCAATGACTGCCGCGACCTTTGCCCAGGCCGGAGAATTCGACACCGCCGTAGCTCTGCTGGACGAGCAGGAAGATAGAGGCCGGTCCTCCTCCGACCGGAACAGATCATAAGGGCTGCTCACGCGCGGGCCCCCAACCGACCATGAGGACGTTATGGACGACATCAAAATTCTGCTGGTAGACGACGAGGAAGATTTTATCAGGACGCTGTCGGAACGTCTTGACCTGCGGGATCTCGGCAGCAAGACCGCCCTCAACGGCGAACAGGCCCTGGGGTATGTGGGAGAGAAAGAACCGGACGTCATGGTTCTCGACCTGAAAATGCCCGGCATCGACGGCATGGAAGTTTTGCGGCGTGTCCGGCAGATTTACCCCAACATCCAGGTCATAATTCAAACCGGGCACGGCAACGACCTGGACGAAGCCGAGGCACGCCGGCTCGGCGTGTTTGACTATCTGAAAAAACCCGTTGATATCGAAATACTTGTTGAACGGATCAAGGCAGCCCACCAGGCCAAAAAAAACCTGCTGGACAGCTCCGCCACTGCCGCGGCCTTTGCCGAAGCAGGCGAATACGACACCGCCCGGGATCTGTTGAAGCAATAAAGTTTTGGCAATCATTATCAGGCAGGACCAGACCGGAATGCACAAACGGACCGCAGCCATAAACCGTCACTTCATCGTCAGCGGCGAGGGAATCGAGATACGACCGCTGGGAGGAATGGGCCTGCCTGAAGGGTATCCGCCGGAAGGCAGATTCCCGACCCTGCTTGAGTTGGAGCAGGAGTATGTGCAAAGGGTGCTGGCCCATGTCGCGGGCAACAAATCACGGGCAGCGGAGGTTCTCGGCATTGACCGGGTTTCTCTGTGGCGAAAACTGAAAAAACTTGAAAATCTCGCCGCCCCTGCTTCCGCTCCGCTTCGGGAATACAACGACCGCCCATGAAAATGTATACTGCCACCATCCCCGGGAGCGCCATCAAGGTCCGCTCGCGTGAGTCATATTACGCGCGGCAAAAGCGGCTTTTTGTCCTGGTTGTCATTCTGGTGGCCATCATTCCCCTCCTGTTCATCAGCTGGACCGCTTCCCATTTTTATCAGAAATCATGGCTGGACAAGACCACGGTGGAACTCACCAGTCTGGCGAACAGCCGCAGGGAGATCATCGACCTCTTCCTCGACAGCCAGGAAAATATTCTGGCCGGATATGCGGAGCTGTATGATTTTGCCTGGCTGAACACCCCCGGCAATCTTGAAAAACTTTTCAAGGCCATGAACCGGCAGGGCGTCATTGTCGATCTGGGCCTGATCGCCAGTGACGGCAGCCACCGCAACTACACCGGCCCTTTCGCCGAGCACCTGAAAGACAAAAATTACGCCGAGGCCCACTGGTTCGCGGAGGTCATGCAAAACGGCAAATACATAAGCGACGTATTCACCGGTTTTCGTGACGTTCCCCATTTTATCGTGGCGGTGACCGACCCCACCCGCTCCTGGGTCCTGCGGGCGACAATCAATTCCGAGCTGTTCAACTCCCTCCTGGCCAGCGCCGAAGTCGGGCCCGGCGGGGACGCATTCATCCTCAACCGCCAGGGTGAGCTGCAGACCCCGAGCCGCCTGGAGATCACCGCTCTTTCCGCCGAGGAAAAAAATATTCTCGCCACCGGCGGCGATCTGACCATTCATCACGCGCAGGGCTATCTGTACGCCACCACCGGTATGAAAAGCAACGACTGGACCCTGGTGCTGAAAACCGACATAGCCACCTCGCTTGCTGATTTTTACCGGGCCCAGAAGCGCGACCATCTGTTCATCGCCTGCGCCGCCCTGCTCGTTCTCGCCGTTTCCACCACCCTGGTCCGTTCGATGATGGACAAGGTCGAAGGCGCGGACCAGCAGCGGATGGTGCTCTATGATCGCATCCGGTATTCGGAAAAAATGGCCCTGATCGGCAGAATGGCGGCAAACGTGGCCCATGAAATAAACAATCCCCTGCAGATCATCGGCGACCAGGCCGGGTGGCTGGACGAACTGCTGGACGATGAAGATCCCGCGCAGTTGAAGAACAGCGAAGAATACCGGACAGCCTTTGCCAAAATCCGAAACCAGGTCAAGCGGGCCAGCACCATCACCCATCGGCTTCTTGGCTTTTCCCGCTCCACCGATGGGTTGAAAACGAAAATCAACATCAACACCCTGGTGGAAGAGACCGTCTCTTTTCTGGAAAAGGAGGCGACAAATCACCGCATCGCCATCCGCCGCAACCTTGCCCCCGATCTGCCGGAAGTTCTCACAGACACCACCCAGTTGCAGCAGGTATTTCTCAATATCCTGAACAACGCCTTTGACGCCATAGGCAATGATGGCGCGGTAACCATCAGCTCCAGCGTGAACGAGGGACAGCTTGCCGTGGAATTTGCAGACAGCGGGCCGGGATTGTCGGAAGAGGCTTTAAAAAGAGTTTTCGACCCGTTCTTCACCACCAAAAAAGCGGGCAGCGGCACCGGCATCGGCCTGTCCATTTCCTACAGCATCGTCGAGCGGCTCGGCGGCATGATCGAAGTGCGCAACGGCAAACAGGGCGGCTGTATTTTCCGGGTCACCCTGCCGGTGGCGCCTTAAAACCGGGAAACAAGGAGAACGGATATGAGCGGACTTCCCATTCTGGTCGTTGACGATGAAGAGGAATTTGTCTCCACCCTGGTGCAGCGGTTGCGCAAACGAGGCTTGTCCAGCGAGGGCGTGCTCACCGGCACCGCAGCCATAGCCAAAGCCGCCGACTCCGATTTCGGCGTGGTGCTTCTGGACATGCGCCTCCCGGACATGGACGGCGCTCTGGTTCTCCAGGAAATAAAAAAAATACGGCCCGACAGCAGGGTGGTCATCCTCACCGGCCACGCCTCGGCCAGCGAAGGAGAGGAAGGCATCAGAAACGGGGCTTTTGACTACCTGATCAAGCCCGTGGAATTTGAAACATTGCTGGAAAAACTGCACACAGCCGGAAATCACGGCCCATAGGGCCTTGCAGCTGCAAAAGGAACACCGCACAACCAAGGGGAACCGAGGTATTTTATTATTCAACAGGGAAGGAGGAGTACAATCATGAATTTCTTCAGGCACTTCAACCAGTTCTTGCTTATGGGCGCCCGCGCCCATGCGAAGTGGGAACTCGACATCTCGAACACCATTCTGCGGGATAAAAAACGGCTGGTTATTCTCTGCCTGCTGCTCGTTCCCATTCTCCTGGGCGGCATCGCCTTTGCCGAGGATGTGGCGGGAATGATGCCCTCCATGCTGGGCGGCAAAACAGCCTATACCCCGGCCTTCTACACCCCCACCATCTTCTTCGCCTCCATCGCCGTCGGCGTAGTGGCTGGACTCATCACCGGCTGCATCGGCGCAGGCGGCGGCTTCATCATCGCCCCCGCACTGATGAGCGCCGGAGTCAAAGGTATCCTTGCGGTGGGCACCGATCTGTTCCACATCTTTGCCAAGGCCATCATGGGCAGCGTCCTGCACCGGAAACTGGGCAATGTTTCCGTGGCCCTGGCCGTGGTCTTCCTGATCGGCTCCATAGGCGGCGCCACTTTGGGCGGCTGGATCAACCGCACCATTTACGAGGCCAACCCGGTACTCTCCGATACTTTCATCACCACGATCTATGTCGTCATGCTGGGCTTTCTCTGCTCTTACGCCCTGTATGACTGGTATCGCTCCACCAGACCGGCAAAGCAGGCATCCGCCGATCCGGCAATCCATGCCGCCGGCACCATGACCGGCCTGGCCCAGAAACTCCAGGGCGTCAATCTGCCCCCGATGATCACCTTCGACGAAGGCGTCACCCCCGGCGGCCGCAAGATCTCCTGGCTCTTCCTGGTGCTGAGCGGTGCGCTGGTCGGCCTCGCCGCAGCCATCATGGGCGTGGGCGGCGGCTTCCTCACCTTCCCGATCTTCGTCTACGTGCTGGGCGTTTCCTCCGCCACCACCGTAGGCACCGACATCTTCCAGATCATCTTCACCGCAGGCTACGCGGGCCTGGGTCAGTACGCCATCTACGGCTTCATCTTCTACACCCTGGCCATGGGCATGCTGCTCGGCTCCCTGATCGGCATCCAGGTCGGTTCCCTGGTAACCAAGGTGGTGAGCGGGCAGACCATCTGCGGCCTGTACGCCATTGCCACCTCGGCGGGCTTCATCAACCGGGCCTTCGCCCTGCCGCCCAAGCTGGCCAAAATGGGTTACATTGACATGAGCAAGGACACCGGCAAGATGCTTGACCTGGTCGGCAACGTCATCTTCTTCGTGGTGCTGGGAGCATTCGCGCTCTGGGTTTTCTACATTTTCTTTTCCAACATCGCCACCCTCAAGGGTGAGAAGCCACTGCACAAAACCAAGGAGGTTCCAGCATGATTGCCAACAAAAAAGAATTCGGCGGCGGCCTGGCTTTGATGGTCGGTTTCTGGATCGTTTTCGCCATTCTCCTCTCGCCGCTTTTTCCCGGACAGGACAAAAAGGTGAACTTGCTGGATTACATGGACAGCATGTACAACTCCATTTCAAAAAACTCGGCCTACTATATCCCGGATATAACGAAGAGAGCCGACAAGTTGAGGGGAACCAGCTTCTCCATCACGCTTAAGGTTGAAGACAAGCAATCTTCTCCCAGGATTGCGACCATGCTCCGCACTTCCGGCGCCACGGTGGAAGAAAATAATAGCGAACTCACGGTCAGCGGCGATCTGGGCGCAGTTCTCATCGCGGCCATGGCTGACACTGAACTCGCCTATGCCAACGACAGCGAAGCGCTCAAACAACGGCATGGCGCAGAGGCCAAACAGGTGATGTTCGACTGGTGGAACACCCTCTCCTCCATGGAAAAGAGCTTCACCAAACAAGAGAAGTTCAGCGAATCCACAACCATCAACAAGGCCAAGACCAAGGCCGTGGAGACTGCTTTCAACTATTACGGGATCGAAGCGCAAAGCATCAAGGACAAAGCCATTCTGGTTATCCTGTCCCTGGTGGGTTACGTGATCTACACCATGTGGTTCGGGTTTGCCATCCTCTTCATGTTTGAAGGATGGGGACTCAAGCTCGAGCATTAAAATCATATTCAGCTGATTATCCGCTTGTCCCGGGAGGTTCGCCTTCCGGGACAAGCGATTTTTTTGAAAACGCATCGTTATGAAAGGCATGCTTGCTTTGCCTCTGTGTTTGTTCGTTATCTTTTTTCTTTTTTTGTTCCCGCAACGGGTCCGCTTCCATTATGCTGAAAGGCAACGATGTTTCCCCCGGCCCATTCCGGCCTGAGCCGGCGCCGACAGACAAGCACAAGCGACCATGACATGAGCTTTCTTTTTGACCGCCTGACCTCGTTGTTCCGCAGCAAACCCAGGCTGAAACCTGCTGAATTGCAGGCTGCCTTCCGTGGCCATTACAAGGAATTCCGCGCTCTGCTCACCGCCAACAACAACGCCCTGGAACTGATGGCCGAACTGGAACAGGCGCTCACCGCCGGACACTCCTTCGGCATGGCCTTTGTCCGGGGCAACTGCACCGCGCTCTCCGTCAATATCTATAAAATGATCCAGCATCTGACCAGGCTGGCCGACGGCAGATATGCCGAGCTGGACCACCCATTCAGAACCATTACCCGGGAACTCGAACAGCTCATCGCCATCCGTTCCCTCAGCAAGGAAGGCCCGGTTATCCTCTCCATGGACGAGATTGACGTGACCAAGGTCGATCAGGTGGGTGAAAAAATGGCCAATCTGGGTGAGGTCAGAAACAGGGTCAACCTCAGAACACCGGACGGCTTTGTGATTACTGCGGCGGCAGCCCGGCAGTTCGCCGCAGCAAACGACTTGCAGGTTGAGATCAACCGCCGCCTGAAGGGGCTGGACATAGACAACCTGGAAGAACTCTACACTGTCAGCGCGGGAATCCAGGGCCTGATCAGCAATGCGCCGCTGCCCGGGGAACTGGAGGAGGCGATCCTTGCCCGCCATCAGCAACTCGCCGCCGACACGGAGAATGAATTGCTGGTCGCCCTCCGCTCCAGCGCGCTGGGAGAGGACAGCATCAATGTCTCCTTTGCCGGCCAGTACCGGACCCAGCTCAATGTCAGCCGCGAATTTATCGCCCAGGCGTACAAGGAGATCGTGGCCGGAAAATACAAAAGTCAGGCCATTGTCTACCGGCAGCAACGGGGCTATCGGAATCTGGACGTGCACATGTGCGTTGGCTGCCTGCGCATGGTGGAAGGCGATATCAGCGGAGTTCTCTATTCCCGGGCCCCGGATGATCCGCGCAGCCCCTTTGTCATTATCCAGGCGGCGCCGGGCCTTGCCAGCACCGTGGTGGATGGCAGCGGGGCAACCGATCAGTTCCGGGTCAGCCGAACCTCTCCTCACCCCATCCTGCACAAGCAGTTTGCCGAAGACGAAAATGCATCCATAACAGGCTTCCGCAAGATGCTCACCGATGCCCAGGCTGCAGAACTTGCGGCAGTCGGGGTGCGCCTTGAGGAACATTTCGGCACCCCCCAGGACATCGAATGGTCCATCGACCACTCCGGCCTGCTCTATATCCTGCAAAGCCGTCCCCTTGGCCGCTCCATCTCGGAAGAATCTCCGGTGAACGGCGCATACAATCCCCCGGTGACCGACCTGCCCGAACCCCTCCTTGCCGGCGGCGCATGCGCCAGCCGGGGAGTCGGCTATGGTCCCGCATTCAAGGTGCGCTCAAGTCTCGACCTGCTGCGTTTCCCCAAAGGCGCGGTGCTGGTGATCGAGACTCCCTATCCGGAATGGGCCAGCCTCCTCAACCGGGCGGCGGCCGTAGTCAGCGAAACCGGCCAGATGGCCGCCCATCTCGCCACCGTGGCCCGTGAATTCGGAGTCCCGGCAATTTTCGGCATGAAACAGGCCCGGGAAATCCTGACAAACGACACGTTGATCACGGTGGATGCAACTGCCGGCAAAGTCTATGCCGGCAAAGTCGAGCCCCTCCTGGCTCTGGCCGCGCCCAAACCGAACCTCATGGTCGGCAGCCCGGTATACAAACTTCTCATCAAGGCCCTGACCCTGATCACACCGCTCAACCTGACCGATCCGACCTCCCCGTATTTTCGGCCCGACTCCTGCAAAACCCTGCACGACCTTACCCGGTTCTGCCACGAAAAAGCCGTGGTCGAGATGTTCAATTTCGGTGAACGGTACGGTTTTGACGACAAGGCCGCCAAGCAACTGGTGGTGGATGCGCCGTCCCAGTGGTGGGTAATTGATCTGGACGACGGTTTCACCCCGGATTTTGATCCGGAAAGCCGATATATCGATCTCGGGCACATTGTTTCCCTGCCCATGCTGGCCATCTGGCAGGGAATGACCGCTTTCCCCTGGGGTGGCCCGCCGCCGGTCAGCCTTGGCGGCTTCGGCTCCATCATCTTCCAGTCCACCAGAAACCCCAATCTCGATCCGGCAGTGCGCTCGGCCATGGCGGCAAAAAACTATTTTCTCATCTCGAAAAACTACTGTAACCTGAGTGTCCGGCTCGGCTATCATTTTGCGCTGGTGGAAGCAAACCTGGGTGAGTTTCTCACTGAAAACTATGTCAGCTTTCAGTTCAAGGGCGGGGCTGCGGACGAAAACCGCCGGTTGCTGCGCATCCGGCTGATCAGTGATATATTGAACGAATTCGGCTTCCGGGTGGAACAGAAGGTGGATGCCATGACTGCCCGGATCGAAAAAAAGCCCGGCTCCTTTCTGCTGGAAAGGCTGAAAATCCTCGGCTACCTGCTGATCCACACCCGCCAGATCGACATGGTCATGGCGGATGAAGGCATGGCCGCAGAATACCGGCGGAAAATCATGGCAGACCTGCACACCCTGCTCATTTCAACAACGGAGGGATAGTATGGCCACGGACCTCAAGATCCTGCTCATTGACGATGAAATTGATTTCGTGGAAACAACCTGCAAAAGACTGATCCGCAGGGGATTCTCCGCAAAAACAGCACTCACCTGCGCGGAAGGTTTAACGATTATCGACTCGGGCTGGCCCGAAGTCGTGGTCCTGGATGTGATGCTCCCTGACCGGGACGGCGTGGATTGCCTCCGGGAGATCAAGGAAAAATGGCCATCTTTGCCCGTCATCCTGCTGACCGGACATGCCTGCATGCAAACGGGGATGCACGGCCTGGAATACGGGGCCAGCGACTACTGCCTCAAGCCCATTGATCTGGAAACCCTGGTGGAAAAAATCTCCATCGCCCATCGGGAGAGCCGAAAACCCGGGATCTAAAACAAAACATTCCCCGCATAACAAAAAAAGCCACCCCGCCGCAGGCAGGATGGCTTTTTTTGTTACAAAACCAGTTGGTTACGAAATCAATGCCCTACGGAAAGCAGGCCGCTGGCCGCCAGGGAGAGAATAACCGCCTCGGCGAGGGCCATGATGCCCATGGCCTTGTCACCCCTGCCGAACAGCCCGGGAGCAATGACAAGATAGCAGACAATGGTGATGCCGGAAAGAATGGCCACCGGCATGAAATTCAGAAAATCGCCATAACCGAGGAGCTTCACCCAGGACCAGCCGGTGGGCAGGGTTTCCCAATGCAAAAAATTGGTGTTGATGGCCACCAGGTAATCGTGCACCGGCATACTCCAGTAAGCGGAAATCTCGCTCCGCGGAACAATCGGCGGGATAATGCGCATCACATACAGGGCAAAGGTGATCACCATGAGAAGCAATCCTGCGTACATGCCTTTTTCAAGAACATCGGCGTAGAGCACCTGTTCCTTGGTTGCCTGGGTATTATTTTGTGTCATTATGTAATCCTCCCTGAGTTAACAATTAGAACAGGCTGATGCCCATGGTGCTCAAACCCTTTTGTACAGCCTTCAGGCCTGCGAAAAGGAGAATGGCGATAACCATCCAGCGGATAAAGGTCGGCTTGGCGACTTTCAGCAACCGGACTCCGACAAACGACCCCAGCATGATGCCGATGAGCGACGGCACAACCATCATGGGGATTACGCAGCCTTTATTCAGGTAAATCCAGGCAGCGGAGGTGTCGGTGATGGAAAGCAGGAACTTGGAGGTGGCAACGCTGATCTTGAGCGGCGCACCCATCATCAGGTTCAGCACCGGGACGTTGGCCCAACCGGCGCCCAGGCCGAACATGCCGGCCATGAAACCGATGATGATGAAGGTAAAGAGGCCGGGAATGGTGCGATGGATCTTCCAGTTGATCTCTTCCTTGGTGGTCGGCTCATAAAAAACACCGGTGATGCGCAGGGCCGAGGAAAGCGCGTCCGCCTGGGGAACATCGGGAACCGTAGATTTCTTGGCGGTGAGCATGATGGCGACGATACCGAGGATGGTGCCGCCCAAAGCAAGCTGAACAATGTGGGTAGGCAGGGCCAAGCCGACCATGGCGCCGACAATGGCCATGGTGGAGGCGATGAGCGCCACCGGCATGGCCAGACGGAGACTGGCGAGGTTGGCCTTCAACAGGCCGGGACCGGCGGCCAGAGCGCCGCACAGGGCGACCAGCAACCCGGCGCCGCGAACAAAATCAAGGTGAAAAGGGAAAAAACCGCCGATGATGGGCACGAAGAGCACCCCGCCGCCAACTCCGCCGAGCACCGCGATGATACCCATTACAAAAGTGACGATCAACAAAATCAGGGGCCATTTCCACCAGTCGGCATCCCCAACAGCCGGAACCGGGGCCATCTCCGCAACTTCCGATGCCAGAGCCCAGGCCGGGCTCAGCATGATGGCGCACATGAGGGAGGCAAACAGCATCCCCGCCTTCTCCTTGATGTTTCCTTGCATCCTTGTTTCCTCCGTGTCTTCGCTAAAGCCGAAGCAAAAAATAAAAGTAAAATAAATATGTGAAAAGTGGACCTGTACTGTGACCGTTTGCAAGCAACCGAGGACAATCGACATTTGATGCGGCAGACAGATGTCTTTCCCTGCTCCGCGGCTGTGGCTATTTATTAAAATTTTCGGTATGCTTACTGCTCTGAAAATGTGCTGTCAAGGAAAAACTGTTCCCCTCTGAAACAGAGCCGTTGCATTACGCATCATCTGTCAAAAGTGATGCGTAACCTTACCTATACGCTGCATTGTGCAACATTTATTCAGGAATCTGCCATGGATTTCCCCCTTGAGGAGGTTTTACAAAAACTCCGCAGAGAAGTCGCCGGGTATGCCGTACCCATAGTCGATCTCATTGGAGTGCAGACCAAAGATCCCTACAAGGTTCTTGTGGCGACCATCCTCTCGGCCCGGACCAAGGATGAGACCACGGCCAAGGCTGCGGCCAGGCTTTTCCGCGAGGCGCCGGACCTTGCCGGACTGGCCGCGCTCAGTGAAGAACATCTTGCCCGGCTGATCTTCCCGGTGGGTTTTTATAAGAACAAGGCCGGGTTTCTAGCCCGGCTGCCCGGCGTGCTGGCCCGTGAATTCGGCAACCGGATTCCCGACGCGGTCGAACCCCTCACCCGCTTGCCCGGCGTAGGCCGAAAGACCGCCAACCTGGTGGTGGCGGTGGCCTTTAAAAAACCGGCGATCTGCGTGGATACCCATGTACACCGGATCATGAACATCTGGGGGTATGTGACCACCCAAACACCACTGGAAACCGAGATGGCGCTCAGGGAGAAACTGCCCCCGCAGCACTGGCTGACCATCAACTCCACCCTTGTCGCTTTTGGCCAGGGAACCTGCAGGCCGGTGGCCCCCCATTGCGACCGCTGCGTCATCGCCGAATATTGCCCGCAGATCGGGGTGACGCCGAGAAAGATTCTTCGACAGACTCAGCACGAGCGGGATATTCAACCGGTAAAACAATCATCCCTTCGCGCTGAATCTGTCGAAGAGCCATTTTTACAGGCCCATCAAAAAACTACCGGGGATGCCATGCGCAAATTCGTTTCCTGGAATGTCAACGGCCTCAGGGCCGTCGAAAAAAAAGGCTTTGTCGAGATCTTCAATGAATTGAACGCCGACCTGGTAGCGCTTCAGGAGATCAAGGCCATGCCGGAGCAACTGCCGGAAACGCTCAAAAACATTCCCGGCTACACCCCCTATTGGTTTTCCGCCCAGAAAAAGGGGTATGCCGGGGTGGCGACTTACAGCAAAGAACAGCCCCTGTCGGTGATATACGGCATTGACCACAAGGATCACGATTACGAAGGAAGAGTACTGACTCTGGAGTTTGCCGACTTCTTTTTCGTAAACGCCTATTTCCCCAATGCCCAGCACGGCCTTCTCCGCATGGACTACAAGCTCCGGTTCAATAACGATCTGCTGGCCTTTGCCAAAACCCTGTCTGCCCAAAAATCGGTGGTGATTTGCGGAGATTTCAATGTGGCGCACAAAGAGATCGACCTGACCAATCCCAAGCAGAACGAAAAAAATCCGGGCTATGCCCCTGAGGAGCGGGCCTGGATGGACCATTTTATTGAAGCAGGGTTCGTCGATACCTTCCGGCTGTTCAACCAGAATCCCGGCCAATACACCTGGTGGAGCTATCGCTTCAATGCCAGGGCCAGGAACATCGGGTGGCGGATAGATTACTTCTGTGTGGATCAAAAAAGCAAAAAACGAGTGACCGAAGCTGCCATTTTGAGTGATATAATGGGATCGGACCATTGCCCGATTATCCTCGGTTTTCAATAACCGCTTTCATTTATTGCACGGTTAACCGTCTGTTCCCTGGATTTTTTCCCGGAGGAAAAAAATAATGATACCACTATTAATACAAGCCTTATTAAAGGACTGTTTGGCGCGCAAAAAGCCATGGTCAATCTCAAGATAGTCGGAATCGGCGGATGGGCCGTCTCCAATAATAATGATGACATATTGCGCACCTATGCCCTTGGCTCCTGCGTTGCCTTGATACTTCACCATCCAATGACAAAAACCATGGGCCTTGTCCATATTGTCCTGCCGGATCCACTTTGCCATACCGGCAAAAAACACGGGGATGGATATTATGCCGCTACGGCAGTTCCTTTACTCCACAAAGAAATCCATGCCGCAGCCGGTTGTTATTCCGCGCCTGGCTCGGGGATTGTCGCCAAACTGGTTGGCGGTGCCGCTGTGATAAAAATCAAGAATCCTTTTCATATCGGAGAAAGGATTCTCCAGGCAACGCACCAGGCCCTTCACCGCCTCCATATCCCTGTGGCGCAAGAGGATACCGGCGGCTCTGTTTCCCGCACCGTATCGCTCTGCATTGAAAGCGGTGATATTTTGGTCAAGTCACCGGGCACACAGGAAAAACGCTTGTAATCCGTACCTGAAGGAGAAAACAATGGTTACGCCTGCGGTCAATGGTCTCGCATTTCGCGTGTTGGTTGTTGATGATGAACCCACTTCCCGCGAGGTTCTCCGGCTGGGGCTGGAAAGACAGAACTGCGACACCATGACCGCCCATGATGCGGCTTCAGCCATCGCGCTTTTGAGCGAACAGCAATTCCATGCCGTGGTGACCGACAAGAACATGCCCGGAACCGAGCATCCCACGGAAGGAGGGCTTGATGTCATCAAATACGCCAAGGAGTCCAATCCGGCATGCGCCGTAGTCATGGTGACCGACTTCAGCACGGTGGATTCGGCTATCGAGGCCATGCGCCTTGGCGCCTTCGACTATCTGGCCAAGCCTGTCCGCGCCGAGGAGATCAAGGCAAAACTTGCGCGGATTCTTTCCTATCAGCAGACGCTGAACCCCGCGAACACCATCGCCTCCCACAACAGCTTGCGGGCAAAATTTCTCAATATCCTTGAGGAACAGAAAGGGGAGGAACAATGCCTCAGTCCCGCTACCAAAGCCGCGCTTTTGCAGGTGGCCCAGGACAGTATCGATTCCTTTATTCATGAGCGGCGAGCCTGGGAAAACATCATCTTGGAGCAGCGAGAGGCTTTGAGTCAGATTGCCGGCTGGGCCGAGCAGATGCAGGAGATGGCGCCGAAGGGCAGTACGGAAGAAGACTTTTTAAATAAAATCATCTCCGAATCCAGCCGGAGGCTGTGAGGGGACCCTCCGGCACCATCAGGCGCTCTGGGAGATAAAGAGAAAGGCAAGAGCCGGGATCATAGAATCGGTGCCGGAATCGAACCATTACCGCGACCTCGACTTTCGCAAAAAAAGCTGAAACCATGTCCGACAATCTCTGGCAAACCATGATCCTTACCGGCGAGCTTGGCCGCCATCCGGTCCATTTTTTTTCCAGCACCGGCTCCACCAACGATCTGGCCCTTGCCTTAAGCAATACCGGCGCTGCAGACTCCACCCTGATCGTGGCCGACAGCCAGAGCGCCGGCCGCGGCCGTCTTGAAGGCAGAACCTGGCATTCTCCTCCCGGAACCGGGCTGTATTTCTCGCTGATCCTCCGACCGCGCCTTGAGCCTGCGGACTTTCCCAAGCTCACCCTGGCCGCAGGCCTGGCCCTGTGCAAGGGGCTGGAAAGCCATACTGCCTGCCGACCAGGCCTGAAATGGCCCAACGATCTTTTCCTGCACGGCAAGAAATGCGGCGGCATCCTCACGGAAACACAGGCCGTGGCAGGGATCGGACAAACTGCGGCGGTGGTCGGCATCGGCCTCAATGTGAACACCCCGCAGGATGCATTTGCCGGAGACCTCCGGAACAAGGCCACTTCACTGCTGGTCGAGTCCGGTATCCACCATGATCGAGGACCCTTGCTCGCTGCTATCCTTGCCGAACTGGACCTCGTCACGGCCCGCCTGGAACAGGGGGATTTTCCCGGAATTCTGGCCGAATGGCGGCAACGTGATATCCATGCCGGGCGGCAGGTCTCCTGGGTGAATACCCAGGGGCGGGTCGTCTCCGGCCTCTCCCTTGGCCCTGACGAGGAGGGGTTTCTTCGCATCCGAGATGACCGCAACCAGCTCCATACCATTATCTCCGGGGATATCTCCCTGGCGCAGGAGTGACTCCGCCATGATTTCCCACCCGATCCAGAGGCAGCTGCTTACCACGCTCTATGACACCTTTGCCCGTTGGGCTGAAACTTCAGCCTTTGTCTGTCGCAAGGGATGCGCCACCTGCTGCACCAGAAGTGTCACCATGACCAGCCTGGAAGGAAATGAGATTTTGAGCTTTCTGACCGAAGAGAATCGGCTTGCCGAGATTGCCGAACCAGCGTTTCAGCCGGGAGCAAATCGGCAGGCCCGGTGTACCACCAACACCTTCGTCGCCGCCCATCTCCGGGATGAGCCCGTGGAAGAACCGGAAAATTGGGATCTGCGCCCCTGCCCGTTTCTCAAGGAAGATTCCTGCACCATCTACCCGGTGCGCCCCTTCGGCTGCCGGCTCTTTGCCTCCCTGGACCCCTGTTCCGTCAGTGGAGTGGCGGAGATGCCCCCGGGGTATCTCGCCGGCGCGACCGCACTGCTGCAATGCATCGAGCATCTGGACAACGGCGGACGCTGGGGTACCATGGTGGAAGTGCTGGCAGGGATGAACAACCAAAAATCAGGCAGCTACGGGGAAGCCACCGCCCCCATTCCGGGCTTCCTCATCGCCCCGGACGAACATGCTCTTGTCGAACCGCTTCTCCGGCAATTATTCTCCAGCAAGGTCGATAATAAAACCTTTGAACAGTGGCTCCATGCTGCGCGGCCATGAGCTGTCATCATTACAGCAGAATATTTTTCTCTGTACACCCTCTATTCAGCAATTGTTTTGAAAACAACACGCGCCATAAATACAAAACGAACTGGCCGGCAAGCTTCCAGACCTTCCGGAAATTTTTTTCCCCAGGATCCATCGATCTTCCGCCTTACCCCTTCAGCCAATCCCAACACACGGATTGACAAAAAAAGTTTTCCTAACGTAATATATCTGCAGACAAGAAATTCATACCATTTGCCTGACGTTGACAATTCACCACATTGCAGTTCGACGTAACGCATCCTGAAGCACGATGCGAGCGGCCGCAATAAGCAGCAGGCCTGCTCCTTGATTTCACAATCCAGCAAGGGAGGGGAAAAAATGGCTAAACAAGAAAAACCAAAGATTGAGCTCTACCTGTACTCAATGAACCAGGAATTCCCTGTTGGCAAGGGACATATTACGTTTCTTGAACGCCACTCCGAGGTCCGCAAGGACGTTACCGGAGGCCTCATATCCAGAGAGGCTGTTGCCAGCAACACCTTCAAGGAAAAAGTCAAGGGAATGGCAAACGACTGGTCTGCACAGTGGATACATAACCAATGGGTTCAGGACTATACCAAATCTCCTTCGTACTCATCGAGGATGAACCCGGGCGAAGACGTCATGAAAAAACTCATCATGCGCAAGGAAGAGTTCGGCGGCCTCGTTCTCGATCCTGTCAATGACCGAGTGTACAAAGTGAACAAGGCAGGATACAAACTGCTCGAAGAAATGAAACAGATTCCCACGGCAAAGATGGAAGCATTTAAATCCAAGACCTTTGCCGCGGATGAAATGGACTCGTTTGTCAGTTTTCTTAAAGGCGCCGGATTATGGGCATCGATATAGACCATCGGGCTCCACTGAAAGCTCCGCTTACCGTCAGCCTCTGGATTACGGGTGGATGCAATCTCGCATGCAAATACTGCTATGCGGACGCTTCCCGAAACATCTACATGGAACCGGCAAGACTTTTCATGCTGGTGGATGAGCTCAAAAATTTAGAGGTCTTTGACATAACCATCGCGGGTGGAGAACCTTTTCTCCACCCGCAGATATTCGAGGTTATTCAGCAAGTCCTTGACAGCGACATGCAAATGGGGGTTCTGACCAATGGCGTGCTGCTTAACGAAAAACAGGCCGCGCGACTTGCCGACATTGCGGACGGCAAAAAAATGATCCTCCAGATTTCTCTCGATTCTCCAGATCCGCACATCAACGATTTGACTAGAGGGATGGGGCAGACCGTACTGCGAAACATCAAGAATCTTGCCAAATCCGGCTTACAGCTCCAGATATCTTGCGTCCTCAGCAGTGTGAATATCGATACCGCTCACCTGATCATCGACGAATTGTATCCGGCTGTGAAACGCTTTCACTTCCTTAACATTCAACGCACCGAACGGTCACTCAGGCATCCGGAGCTATTGATTAACGATTCGCAGGCTTATGATTTCTGGATGCGGCTTAATGAACATGCGAAGAAATTTCCTCCCGACCTGTTTCTGCCTTCCTTGAGAATCATGCTCCGATCATACGGTGCGGAAGAAAGCCCGGAATCATGGGAATTCCATAAAAACGCCACGTTTAGCTGCAGAAGCTGCTCCATCGGGCTGACAAAAATCGAGATCACTCCTGATTTCGACGTGCTGGGGTGTGATATAGCCAAAGATTTTTCACATATGGGCAACATCGCCCAGAAATCCTTTACGGAAGTCTGGAATTCCATTACGGCCCATAATGTAAGGAATTCCCCGTATCCCCCGTGCTATAAGATTAGAAGTTCCGATGGCCACCTGGCCCTCGAAGACAATCTGCGGCCGGAATTCGCATGTTTTCGATAAGCTGAACCGGCATCACAACAAAAAAAGAGGCGCCTCCCGGTTGGGAAGGCGCCTCTTTTTTGCTCCAGGAAAAAAACACAACTAATAGCGGTAATGGTCCGGCTTGTACGGGCCGCCCACCGGCACATCGATATATGCAGCCTGGACCTTGGAAAGCTCGGAGAGATGCACGCCGAGCTTCTTGAGATGGAGGCGTGCGACCTTCTCATCCAGGACCTTGGGCAGCACATAGACCTTTTTCTGGTACTTCTTGGCGTTGGCGAAAAGCTCGATCTGGGCCAGCACCTGATTGGTAAAGGAAGCGGACATCACAAAACTGGGGTGGCCGGTGGCGCAACCAAGGTTCACCAACCTCCCTTCGGCCAGCAGGGTGATTCTCTTGCCGTCCGGGAAGATGATATGATCCACCTGGGGCTTGATGTTATCCCATGTATACTTGCGCAGAGAGGCGACATCGATCTCCGAATCGAAATGGCCGATATTGCAGACAATGGCCTCATTCTTCATCGCCTTCATATGGGCGTGATTGATGACCTTTTCATTGCCGGTGCAGGTGACGAAGATATCGCCCTGACTCGCCGCCTCTTCCATGGTAACCACCCGATATCCTTCCATCGCGGCCTGGAGCGCGCAGATCGGGTCGATCTCGGTTACCCACACCTGAGCCCCCAAACCGCGGAAGGCATGGGCGCAACCCTTGCCAACGTCACCGTATCCTAAAATCACGGCAATCTTCCCTGCAATCATCACATCGGTGGCGCGCTTGATTCCGTCCATCAACGATTCACGACAACCATAGAGGTTATCGAACTTGGATTTGGTCACCGAATCATTGACATTCATGGCCGGGAACAACAGCCCGCCCGCCTTCTCCATCTGATAGAGGCGATGCACCCCGGTGGTGGTTTCTTCGGTCACCCCGCGGATGGCCTTAGCGGCATTGGTCCATTTCTTCTTGTCCGCGGCAAAGTCCTGCTTGAGCACCGCGAGCACCGCCTGATACTCCTCATTATCGCTCTTCTTGGCGGCAGGCACCTTGCCCGCCTTCTCGAACTCGGCACCCTTGTGTACCAAGAGGGTGGCGTCGCCGCCATCGTCGAGGATCATATTGGGCGGATTGCCGTCCGGCCAGGTCAGGGCCTTTTCCGTGCACCACCAGTATTCCTCGATGGTTTCGCCCTTCCAGGCATAGACCGGAACGCCTGCCGCGGCAATGGCGGCGGCGGCGTGGTCCTGGGTTGAGAAAATATTGCAGGAGGCCCAACGTACCTGGGCGCCTAGGGCAACCAGGGTCTCGATCAGCACCGCGGTCTGGATGGTCATGTGCAAGGAGCCGGATATCCGTGCTCCCTTGAGGGGCTTCTTCTTGCCAAATTCCTCGCGCAAGGCCATGAGCCCAGGCATCTCGGTTTCCGCGATGCGGATCTCCTTGCGGCCCCAATCGGCCAGACTCATATCCGCAACCTTGAAATCGGTCTGTTTTTTTGCCGGAGCTTTTTTAGCAGGGGCCTTTTTCACTGGTGCTTTTTTTGCTGGAGCCTTCATCGTTGTTTCCTCCTGACTGCGCCTTGGCACAGGATGGGTCGTTGATTATTTGATTCCGGCGGCATCCTTCAAGGCCTCGGCCTTGTCGGTACGCTCCCAGGTAAACTCTTCCCGCTCCCGACCAAAATGGCCGTAAGCCGCGGTCTTTTTGTAGATCGGCCGCAGGAGGTCAAGGTGCTGAATAATGGCCTTGGGCCGCAGGTCAAAATGCTCGTTGATGAGCTGCCTGATCCGCTCGTCGCTGATCTTGCCGGTGCCGAAGGAGTTGACATTGATGGAGACCGGCTTGGAGATGCCGATGGCGTAAGCGATCTGCACCTCAAGCTCGGTGGCAATCCCGGCGGCCACCAGGTTCTTGGCAACATAACGGCCCATGTAAGAGGAAGAGCGGTCGACCTTGGAAGGGTCCTTGCCGGAAAAAGCACCGCCGCCATGGGAGCCCATGCCGCCATAGGTATCAACGATGATCTTACGGCCGGTCACGCCGCAATCGCCGACCGGGCCGCCGATAACAAAACGACCGGTGGGATTGATGAAATACTTGGTGTTCTTGTCCACCATCTCGGCAGGGATAATGGGCTTGATGATCTCCTCCATGACGCCGGCCTTGAGATCCTCGTAGTCAACCTCCGGGGAATGCTGGGTGGAGAGGACAATGGCTTCGACCCGCTTGGGTTTCTTGTTTTCATACTCAATGGTGACCTGGCTTTTCGCGTCGGGGCGCAGCCAGGGCAGCAACCCTGCCTTGCGCACCTCGGCCTGCCGCTTGGTAAGCCGGTGGGCATAGGTGATGGGCATGGGCATCAAAACCCGGGTTTCGGTGCAGGCGTAACCGAACATCAACCCCTGGTCGCCGGCGCCCTGATCCAGATCAAGGCCGGTTCCTTCGTTCACGCCCTGGGCGATATCCGGAGACTGCTTGCCGATGCTGGTGAGCACCGCACAGGATTGCCAGTCGAACCCCATTTCGGAAGAATTGTAACCGATCTCCTTCACGGTCTCCCGCACCACGGCAGGCATATCCACCCAGGCGGTGGTGGTGATCTCGCCGGCAATAAGGGCCATGCCGGTGGTCACCAAGGTTTCGCAAGCGACCCTGGCGGTTTTGTCCTGGGCAAGAATGGCATCAAGAACGGCATCCGAGATCTGGTCGGCAACCTTGTCCGGATGGCCTTCTGAAACAGACTCCGAGGTAAAGAGATAATTTGGCATTCCAACTCCTCATGATTTGCAGTAAAAAAACAGGCTGCCGAGCAGCCTCGAAACTCAGTACTTTTATTAGAATACGAAAAGTTGTCAAGGATAATCACGATAAAACAGAGCAAAAGAGACCCTTCAGCCGGAAAGATATCGCTGCTCCAAGTCCTTTACCGCATCGACCAGCTCGGCATTGACCGGAGCCGGAATGCCCAATCGGACCGCCTCATCCAGCACAGCGCCGTTGATGGCTTCAATTTCGGTTTTCCTCCTGCCCCGCACATCCTGGAGCATGGAGGAAATGTTGGCCGAGGTCGCCTGACAGACTGCGATGGTCCGGCCCACCGGATCGGGATCAATGGAAATCCCCTTGGCCAAAGCGACGCCGGCCGCCTCCAGCACGGCAGCGCGCAACACAGCAAGCGCCTGGGCATTGCGCAAAAGTTCGCCGTTTTCGCAATCATGAATGGCAGTGAGGGCATTGATCCCCACATTGACCAGCAGCTTGTTCCAGACCTGGACCAGGATATCGTCCTCAACGCGTGCTTCCAGGCCTGCCATACGAAAAAGCTCCGCAGCCTCCTGCAAAGCCGATATTGCAGTCTGCGATTCCTTGCCTAGAAAGCCCAGGCTGGTAGCCCCCCTCCCCCCGAAACGAACCTTCCCCGGCCCGATCAGATGCGCGCCCAGTGAAGTAACCGCCAGGGCCACAGGACAGGGAAGCCCGGCCCCGGACAGAATCGGAAAATGTCCGATGCCGTTTTGCCAGGCAAGCAACAGGGTATTTTCTGCAAGCAGGGGAAGAAGAGAAGGGAGTGTTTGCCGGAGAGCCGGTGATTTCACAGAGAGAAGCGCCAGCGATACCGGTCCGATCAGTTTGGCATCGGCAACGGCATGCACCGGGAAATGCTCGGAACGGTCCCCCTGTTCGAGGGTGAGGCCCGAGTGCTGGAGCAGAGCAGCCCGCCGGCTGTCATGGTCCAGCACCCAGATATCCCTGTTTGTCCGGCAGAGAGCTGTCGCCAGAAGACACCCCAGGGCGCCAGGTCCGACGATGGCGATCCTTTTAAAAGGGGTGTCCCGCATGGTCGACAGCTAGCGGGTGATGGTCACGTCTTCAACGATGACCGCATACTTGTAGCCGGAACCGAAATCCTTGTTCGCGGCAAGCACTCCTTCCACCGTGACAACATCGCCCTTTTCCGCCTTACCAGCGGAGGTCACCACCAGATCATGGGTGTTCTTCCCGGGATCACCGGTGCCATCCTGCAGGTGCAGCCAGTTTTTTCCCATGATCTGAGGAGAAAACTTGACCACCTGTGCCTTGATTTTCACTTTTTTAGCATTCAGGCTTGCTGATTTTGCAAAAACATCCGCAACGGTATAAGCATTTGCACCACTGGCCTTGGCAATTTTCAATTCAACAAAAGGCACCACAGCCTTGCCGCTGCCCAGCGGAGCGTCTTCAACGCCGGCAGGCATAGCGGCTGCGGACGAAGCGCCGCCTTCCTTCTTCATGGCTGCGTCAAACGCGGTACCGCCCGCTGCCCCTCCGGCCGTTTCGGCCGGGGCGGCGGAGGTGGCTCCACCGTGCATCCCGCTGCCCATCTCCGGAGTCTTTCCTTCAAGTCCGGGGGCAAAAACAATCTCGCTGAAGTTGCGGTTCAGACTTTTGCTGGGGAAATTCTGCATGACCTGCCCTTCGGCAACGGTGCAGACCTCCCCCACCTCAACCTTGGTTTCGGGCACGGCAACCCAGGTTTCTCCCTTTTCCGCAGCAACAAGGACATAGGTAAACCCGCCGCCATGGAGCACCTCCTTGGCTTTCCCCTGGATGGGGCCTGCCGGGGCGGCTGCCTGCTGAACCCCGCCATCCGCAGCGGGCGCAGCAGCCTGATCAGCTGCCGCAGTCGCCTCGGTCTCGGGCTTTTGACTATTACAGGCAACAAGCGCCACCAGACACAACCCGCTCACAAATACATTCCGCCATCTCATTGCATTGCCCATACGCTCAACGCTCCTCCCTCTGCTCTTTCTTCCAGGATATGAAAACAGCGCACCGCGGCCTTTCCGCGGTGCGCCAACGTTCTTTCAACAAGACAGCCCCCAGGGCAAAAAGTTCGCACTATTTTCTGCGGGCAGCCTTTCCGGGTTTTTCTTCCTTTGCGATACCGCCTTTGCCTTCATACTGGTAGGTCAACGCGTTGGCCTTGACTCCGATCCGCACGCTGCCTCCCTTGGTCAACCGACCGAAAAGCAGCTCTTCGGTCAAGGCATCCCCCACTTCCTGCAGGATGAGACGCCTGAGCGGCCGCGCCCCGAATTCCGGCGAAAAGCCCTTGGCGGCGAGCCATGTCCTGGCGCCGCTGCTGAGGCTGATCGTCACCTTGCGTTCGGCCAGCTGACTTTGCAGCTCCGCTATCATCTTGTCCACGATCCGCTCCATGAGTCCAGAATCCAGCGGGTTAAAGGTAATGGTCGCGTCAAGGCGATTCCTGAACTCCGGGGAGAAGAGATTTTTCAAAGCCCGGTCGTTTCGCCCCTTGCTGTCTCCGGTAAATCCGATGGCCCGCTCGCTCAATTCGCGGGCTCCGGCATTGGTGGTCATTATCAGAATCACATTGCGAAAATCCGCCTTGCGCCCGGCATTGTCCGTAAGGGTAGAATGATCCATGACCTGCAGCAGGATGCTGAACAGATCCGGATGGGCTTTTTCAATCTCATCGAGCAAAAGCACACAATACGGATGCTTGCGGATGGCGTCGGTCAACAACCCGCCCTGGTCGAAGCCGACATAGCCCGGAGGAGCGCCGATAAGCCTGGAAACCGCGTGTTTTTCCATGTACTCGCTCATGTCGAAGCGCTCGAAATGCACGGACAGGGATGCAGCCAGCTGCTTGGCCACCTCGGTCTTGCCGACTCCGGTGGGTCCGGCAAAGAGGAAGGAACCGGTGGGGCCTTCCTTCTGCTTGAGCCCCGCCCGGGAACGCTTCACCGCCGTCACCAGAGCACTGATCGCGTGGTCCTGACCGAAGATGGATTTCTTTAAGACCGTGTCAAGCTCGCGGAGATGGGTCAGATCGGAACCGCTCACGCTCCTTGCCGGGATGCGGGCCAGCCGGGAGACCACCTTTTCCACATCGCGCACCGTCACAGTCCGCCGCTTGCCGGCTGCCCCCCCCGCCAGACGAAAGGCGGCTCCGATCTCGTCCAGCACGTCAATGGCCTTATCCGGCAGGAAACGGTCGGTGATGTAACGGCCGGCCAGTTCCGCCGTGGCCTTGACCGCCGGAGCCGAATAGGTTATCCCGTGATGCTCCTCGTAACGGGGCAGCAACCCTTGCAGTATAGCACAGGTTTCAGCCACGCTGGGCTCCTCGATGTCGATCTTCTGGAAACGGCGGGAAAGCGCCTTGTCCTTTTCAATATAGTTTTTATACTCCTCATAGGTTGTCGAACCGATGCAGCGCAGCGTTCCTGCCTGAAGGGCAGGCTTGAGCAGATTGGAGGCGTCCATGCTGCCGCCGCTGGTTGCTCCGGCCCCGACAATGGTGTGGATTTCGTCGATGAAGAGAATGATGTGCGGCTCTTTTTCCACCGCGGAAATAACCGCCTTGAGACGTTGTTCAAAATCGCCGCGGTACTTGGTGCCGGAAAGCAGCCCGCCCATGTCCAGCAGCCGGATATCCACGCCCTGCAATAAATCAGGCACCTTACCTTCATGCACCTGCAAAGCCAACCCTTCGGCAATGGCTGTTTTCCCGACGCCCGGCTCGCCCACCAGCAGCGGATTGTTCTTGCGTCGGCGGCAGAGCGTCTGCATCACCCGCTTCAATTCCGCGGTTCGTCCGATCAAAGGGTCAATCAAGCCCTGGGCCGCCCGTTCGCTGAAATTGATGGTGTATTTCTCCAGCGCCTCGCTTTCCTTGGATTTCTCGGCGCCCTTCTCCTCCGGCTTCTTTTCCTCCCGGGGCTTTTCCTCCCTTTCGATGTCGTGGGAGAGATATTCCGTCACATCAAGCTTGCTGATTCCTTCGGAGTGGAGAAAATACACGGCAAAAGACTCGGCCTCGGCAAAGATGGCGGCCAGCACATCCCCGGCATCCACCTCTTTTTTTCCGCAACTCTGCACATGGGCTATGGCCCGCTGCAACACCCGGTTAAAACCGAGGGTCTGGATGGGATCGTGGGCAATACCTTCCTTGACCATGGGCAGGTTGGAGGCGAAAAAATCCTCCAGCTTTTTCTTCATGCCCTCGGGATCGCCGCCGCAGACCACAATTGCCCTTGCGGCAAGCTCGTCGTCAAGCAGGCCGTACAGGATATGCTCAACCGTGACATGTTCGTGTCTGCGGATTTTTGCCTCCCGGATGGCACGCACCAGGGCTATTTCCAATTTTGCATTTATCATCTCGCGCTCCTCACGGGGAATTCGTTATGCCTTTTCAAGAGAACATTTCAAGGGGTATTCGTTTTTGCGGGCCAGTTCATGCACCAAAATCACCTTGGTTTCCGCAACATCGCGCGGGTACACCCCTGCCACCCCCAACCCCTGCTCATGTACGTTGAGCATGATCCGGTTGGCCTCCTCCACGCTTTTGTGAAATATCGATTGCAGCACCATCACCACAAAATCCATGGTGGTATAATCGTCGTTGTGCAACAGCACCTTGTACATGGAAGGGCGTTTGGTCTGCTGTTTTTTTTCGGTGACAACCGACCCTTCACTCTCTCTGCCCGCACCGCCCATACTGATCCTGCTCCCTTGCAATCACTCTCTGTCATCTCTGTTTGATAACAATAATCATCTTTTTTAATCCGTACACCCGCCGCGTATCTTTTTAACAGCAATCCCTCATCCGGATATGGCGGCTTGCCTCTTTCTTTCCGGGATTTGCAAGGCGGAAAAAAGAAAATCATCGAGGACCAGATATTCCGGAAGGCCGGAGCCCTTCAGGCGGTATTCCGCCTCCAGTAAAGCGGTCCGACCCTTTTTCAGGGCCGACAGGGTAAACTTTTCCCCTTGCTGGAAGCTCTTGTATACGGCAAAGGGATGACCGGCCAACACCTTCTGCTGCGGGCCGAGCATTTCCTGCAGTTGCGGCAGAATCCCTTTCTGGAATGCGGCATAGGAGACACCCTCGGAATATGCGGAACCGGGCTGCTCGATGATGGCGCGGACCAGCAGCAGCTTGCGCAGGAAATTCCGCAGCCCGGCCACCACGATGAGCGGATGCACCCCGTTTTCCCTGAGGCGGCCGGTAATCGTCAGGGACGCAGCCAGATCATGATTGCCGAATGCCTCGTTCAGTTCATACAGGGCCTCTTCCCGCGTCCGGCCGACCATACCGTTTAAGTCATCCATGGTGACGGTTTCCGCCTCGCCCACGGACAGAGCAAGTTTTTCCGCCTCCATGGCCACGGCCACCGGATGAAAACCCACCCGTTCCAGCAGCACCGCCACAACCCGCGGTTCCATTTTCTTGCCGAATTTGGACAGGCTTTGCTGAACAATATCCTTGAGCAACCCTTCCTGATCCTTGCGCGCTGCGGAACTGGCGCCGGTATCCACGGACAGGTCAACCACCACACAATTTTTTTCAAGATACTTGAAGAGCTTCTTGCGCTTATCCGCCGCCTCGGCTGCCAGAATAAGGATGTTGCCACCCGGAATTCCCGCCTCCAACGCCGCCATTAAAAGCTCCCCGCCATCGCTTTTGGGCGCGGCGGCAGCACTGATATTCTCACCGGCCGCGCAGGCTTCCTGCACCCAGGAAAGATCCTCCGGCTTGGCAAAACCGAACAGCTCCTGCCAGCGGCCGGGCGCGCAGCCGGCCATCTCCTCTTTTTCCCAATCAGCCGGAGCAAGATCACCCAGAGCCAGCATCTGTGCCAGGTATCGGAAAGCTTTTTTCGGCTCTTTTCCGCCCCAGGCTTTACGCGCCTTGTCCCACAGAGCACCGGCCACGACCTTGGAGTAGAGAATCTGGGAATCCATCACCCGAAAAACCTGCCGCCCTCCGAACAGGCTGTAGGTTTTGAGCATATTGACGGTAGCGCCCACCTCTTCCTGGTCGCCATCGATGGTCTTCAAACTGCTCAGGCGAGAGGCCTCATCGGGCAACAGGCGGCAGACCAGGTCGTTGACGACCTCCTGACAGAGATACCGTTCGCCAAAGAACAGATACACGGGCGATGTTTCCCCGCGCTCCACACTCTTGAGCAGCGTCTGCACTTCCTGTCGTTTATACACCGTCATTGCTTTCCTCAAAACGCTCCCGGCAGCCGCCGGGCCGGAGACGCTTCCTGTTGACTGGCCAAAGCCCAGTTGCTACTCTCATAGTAAGTAATGTGTCTCGCTGCCCTTGTCACTGAAAAAATCCCGGGAAAACCCGGCAACCTCCATCAACACACCATTGGCGAAAAGACTGACATGACACAACCCGGCTCTGAAAAAACAGGGGTGCTTCTCGGCGGCTCCGGCCTGATCGGCGGCTCCCTGGTCCACTATTTCAAAACCCAGGCCGAAGGGAGGATCAATGTTCTGGCCCCCAACAGCAAAAAGCTCAGTCTGCGCGACCCGAACGACATCCGCCGTTATTTTGAAAAGTCTAAACCCGCCTTTATCATCAACTGCGCCATTGCCGCCATTGACAGCGACCCGCAGCTTGCTTACGAAATCAATTATCTGGGTACGGTTTACCTCGCCAAAGCCGCCCAGGAGCTGGGCATTCCCTATATTCACCTGAGTTCCGCCGCGGTCATGCCCACGGGCCAGGACCTTGGCGAAGAAAACCGCCTGGTGCTGGGGCCGGATCTGCCCAACTACACCAAGGCCAAACTCATGGCCGAGTTGACCCTCGAACATCTGCGCGAGACCAGGGGGCTTGATTACACCACAATCCGGCTGGGCATCGTCTATGGGGCCCATGACCATAAAATCCAAGGCTTTCACCGGCTGTTTTTCGCCATCGTCGACCGGTCCATGCCGGTATTGTTCACCAGGCGGAATGCCCTGCACTCCTATTCCAACGCGTGGAAGCTGCCTTATTTCGTGGCGCACACCCTGGAAAACCGGGCCGAATTTTCCGGACAGACCTACAATTTCGTCGATCCCAATCCCGTTTCCTTAAGCCAGCTCATTCTCACCATCAAGTCCTATCTTGAGCTGAAGACCCCGCGGGAGATATATCTGCCTTTCCCTGTGGCACATTTCGGCATGGGGATCATGACCCGGCTGGTGCGACTGATAACCCGGCTCGGCATCGAAGCGCGCATGCCCGCCGAGCTGATGTTTTTAAAAAATTTCTACGAGACCCAGACATTGTCAGCGGCGAAATTACATGATTCCAGCTTCAGGGATCCCGACCCTGAAGCGACGGTGTTCACCGAACTCCCTGTACTTATTGAATATTACGTGACACGATGGGAGCACTTGAACCTGATTGAACCGTTCAACAAGGAATTTTTTGATCCCCGCAGGCGGGCTGAGGAATTTCTCCGTCTTCCGGACCAGCTTCTGCAGGAAATCCACGGAGAAAGCGACCTTCCCTTTCTCAAGCAATGCGCCCTGATTGACCAGACCCCGGAAGGAAAACAGCCGTAATTCCCCGGGAGGGAACGGCAGCGGAACACGAGCGCGCCTCTGCTGGAATCTCTCAGATGGTCAGGACCCACTCCGCTTCCAGCTTCCGGAGAGCTTTGTGATTGGTGAGATCAAGATGCAGCGGGGTGACGGAAACGTATCCTGCGATAATCGCCTGGGCGTCGGTGTCTTCCCCCTCGTCCCAAAAGGGGGTTCCGCCGCCGATCCAGTAATGCTGCCTGCCCCACGGATCAAGGGTCTCCTTGATGGCGCCGTCATAAACCCGCCGCCCCTGGCGCGTGAAACGCACCCCCTGTATTTCTTCCGACCTGCGGTTGGGAACATTGACGTTAAGAAGGGTGTCCCTGGGCAAGCCTTTGTCGAGGATGGTCCTGGCCAGCCTGGCGGCAAAGGCGGCTGCGGTTTCATAGGAAAAAGGATCTTCCCCTGCCAGGGACACCGCCAGGGAAGGCACGCCGAGCATGGTTCCCTCAACGGCGGCGGAAACCGTGCCCGAATAGCTGACATCGTCTCCCAGATTCGGCCCGGGATTGATGCCGGAAACAACCAATTGGGGTTTGCAGGAGAGAATCTTTCCCAGGGCAAGGGTCACGCAATCGGTGGGGGTGCCGTCAACGGAATAGCGATTCCCGCCCAACTCTTTCACCCGAAGCGGGCGCGTCATGGTGAGCGAATGACTGGCCGCGCTGTTGTCACGATCCGGAGCGACAATCACCGTCCGGCCGACACCCTGCAGAGCCTGGGCGAGAATGGCAAGCCCCGGGGCGCGAACCCCGTCATCGTTGGTTACAAGTATCAATGGCGTCATTTTTTTCCTCGTCGCATGATGATTTCAATCTAGTCATATTTGCAAAAAATCGGGAGTTTTTCTTGGGAGATTCCTGCGAAAAAACATTTCTCGCATAAATCGCCCCACTCTCTTTCTTCATTTTTTATGACTTGTACGGTATATTGGCAGAAACTTTCCCCTGCCGGGGAACACCCTGAACACAAGAAAGAGGAGTTGCCATGCCGTATGTAAACATCCGCCTTGCAGGCACGCTGACCAGAGAACAAAAGGAAGAAATGTGCGCCGGGGTGACCAAAGTAATCGCCGAGGTGACCAAAAAACCCGAGGATTCCATCCTGATCTTCGTGGACGAGGATCAGCACGACAATATCGCCAAAGGCGGCAAACTCCTTAAAAAACCTGCCTGATGGCCCAGCTCTCCCTGCTGAACATCTCCGGCAAAGAGGGTGTCCGGCAACGCATCCAGGCCCTGCGCAAGGAACTGAACCTGCATGCCCACCGCTATTACGTGCTGGATGCCCCCACCCTTGCCGATGCTGAATATGACCGTCTTTTCCAGGAACTCGCAGCCCTGGAAAAACAGCACCCCGAACTGATCACCGCCGATTCGCCGACCCAGCGGGTGGGCGGCGCTCCCCTCGCTCAGTTTGAGACGGTGGCGCATACCCTGCCCATGCTCAGCCTGGAAAACGCCTTTGACAGCGACGATCTCGTTGATTTCGAAGAGCGCCTTTTCCGGTTTCTGCACAGCACCGAGCCGATCTCCTATGTTACCGAGCCGAAACTCGACGGGCTGGCCGTTGAACTTATCTATGAAGAGGGCGTGTTTACCCTCGGCTCCACCAGAGGAGATGGCGTGCTCGGCGAGGACATCACCCGGAACCTGAAAACCATCCCGGCCATCCCCCTGCGCCTTTTGAGCCCGGAGGGGGCATCTGTTCCCAGACGCCTTGAGGTGCGGGGCGAAGTCTTTATAGGACTGGCGGATTTCAAGAAGCTCAACGAAGAACGCGCCAAGAGCGGAGAACCCCTTTTTGCCAACCCGAGAAATGCGGCGGCAGGCTCCCTGCGCCAGCTCGATCCCAAAATAACCGCAACCCGCCCTCTTGATTTTTACGCCTATGGGGTAAGCGATGCAAAGATGCTGCCGTGCGCGCATCAGTATGATCTGCTGCAATATCTCGGCACTCTCGGCTTCAAGATCAACCCTCTGGTTCATCTCTGCCGAAACATCGCCGAGGCGATCAGCCAATTCGCTCAGCTCCAGGCCCAACGTGCGGAACTTTCCTACGACATCGACGGCATGGTGGTCAAGGTCAACGATTTTGCCCTGCAGGAGCGCTTAGGAGCCAAGGCCCGCAGTCCGCGCTGGGCAATCGCCGCCAAGTTCCCCGCCTCTCAGGCCACCACCCGGCTGCTCTCTGTGGAATTCGGGGTGGGCCGAACCGGGGCGATTACCCCGGTTGCCGTTCTCGAACCGGTGCAAATCGGCGGGGTTACGGTGAGTCGGGCCACCCTGCACAACGAAGACGAACTTCGCCGAAAAGGCTTGATGCTGGGAGACACTGTTCTGGTCCAGCGGGCGGGCGATGTGATTCCCGAAGTGGTCAAGCCGGTGGTCGAAAACCGAACCGGGCGGGAACAGGCCATCGCCATGCCCGCCGCTTGCCCGGAATGCGGTTTTTCACTTGTTCGAGCCGGGCAGGAGGCGATAACCCGCTGTCCCAATCCCGACTGTCCTGCCCAGCGCGTGCGGGGCTTGATCCATTTCACCGGCAAAAACGGCATGGACATAGAAGGGTTGGGAAAAAAGGCGGTGGAGCAGCTGGTCAGCCAGGGGCTTGTTCAGGATATCCCGGATATCTATCGGTTGAAGGTTGAAACCCTGGCCGCTCTTGATGGTTGGGGCGAGAAATCGGCTGAGAATGCGGTTCGCGCCATTCAGGGGAGCCGGAATCCCACCCTGGGGAAATTTCTGGCCGCCCTCGGCATCCGCCATGTGGGCGAAGTAACCGCCCAGCTGCTTGCCCGCCACTTCAAATCGCTTGAACGCCTCGCGCAGGCGGGAGAAGCTGATTTTCTGGAGATTGAAGGTATCGGCGGCCAGATGGCCACAAGCCTGGTGGATTATTTCCAGGACCCCTCGGTCATGGAGATGCTGAACCGTCTTAAGGAATTGGGGATCAGCATCCAGGAAGAAAAACACACTGCGGAAACCGGCGGCGGGTTGACAGGCAGCGTCTTTCTTTTCACCGGGGGACTGACGCATCTTTCCCGGCATGAGGCCAAGGCGAGGATCAAGGAACTGGGCGGCCAGGTGGCCTCCGGCATCAATCGCAAGGTAACCCATGTGGTTCTGGGCGACAGCCCCGGCAGCAAATTGAACAAAGCCCGGGAGCTGGGCCTGACCGTTATCACCGAGGACGAATTTCTGCGGCTTATTGGCCGCTGACCGGTATCTGACCGACACGCACGGCAAGAAAGGAGCGGTTCATGGCAATAAAGCGGGTGGTGGCACGAGTCGAAGGGTTGGTCCAGGGAGTCTATTTCCGAGATTATGCTCAAAAAGAAGCCCGAGGGCTCGGATTGAGCGGCTGGGTTCGGAACCGGCCGGACGGCTCGGTGGAGGCAGTGCTTGAAGGCGAGACGGAAAAGGTAGAGCAAATGCTTGCCTGGCTGCACATCGGCTCGCCTCAGGCTGAAGTCCGGGAGGTACAGGTGACCGACGAACAGCCCCTTGGCGACAAAACAGCCTTTGCCATTCGGTACAACTGAGACAGGCGAGGCAAGTTGTATTCGATTTTCTCATGCGTGCGAATGCGGCGGATTAGTCGACAGTGGCCCGAAAGACCATCTTAATTGACATTTTGCCGTATCTGCCGTAGAATCCGCCCTTTTATGTTAAGGAAAATCCTTTTTTCCACCGAGGAGCAGAATGGAAACAGAAATCTCAACCCCCCGCAGGGTTCCACAAAAAAGCCGGGCGCGCATCCGCTGCCCGCACTGCGGCAACGATACCGATTTCTTTGAAATCGCCGACGGGGTTGTCCTGACCACCCGCTATCAACAGAATGACGATGGGAGCTTTACCCAGGAAGGCGATGAGTCGCAGGTTTTAGGCGAGATCAAGTTTTTTTGCGGCGAATGCAACCAGGATCTTTCCGAGTACCACAACCACTTTCTGGAAATGCTTTTCTAGGAACCTATCAGCTTACCCAGCGAAGCCGGCGGGCAGTGTGTGAATTTTGGACAAAAAAAAAGGAGAAGGCAAATGCCTTCTCCTTTTTTCAATCCTGAACGAATCGACTGGCGTGGCGGTTACACACAACCGGTCGGTTTCGGCAGACCTGCCATTTTGCAAGCGCCCTTGCCGGGACCTGACGGGAACAGCTCGTAGATCCGCTTCAGCGGGAAGCCGGTGGTCTTGGAAAGGATACGGACCATGGGAGCGATACCGTTCTTCTTGTAGTAGTCCTGGAGGGTATCGATAACCTTGCGGTGCTCGTCGCTCAGCTCGCCGATGCCTTCAACACCTTTTACGTAGTCAATCCAGTGCTCGTTCCACTCTTCCATGCCCCTGGTGAGGAAGCCGTCTTCGTCAACGGTGAAGCTTGAACCATTATGCTCGATCGTAGGCATATTTATTCTCCTTCAGTTAAAATTTTAACAAAAAATAAATTATTGTGAAATGTAACGTATTCGCTAACTCAGGATGCCACTTATTACTATATGCTATTCCCTTTGTCAAGCAGAGGCTCTTATTTTTTTTTCGCCACGCATTCCCCATGAACAGGCTGTTTCAACAGCCTCTGTCGCGATGGGCCGTCCCCTTTTCACGTTAGCATTGCCGTAAAATGCGAAAATATTTCCGGGGCAAAACCCTGCTCCTTTTCATACCGGATATCGAGGGTGCTTTTGGGATTAAAATTCTGCAGGGTCAGGCGGGAACGGCTGCGGTCAAACTGCTTGATCCAGGCAGCAATGTCCTCTTCCGTATGCAATCCCGGCGCAATGGTCATGCGAAACTCGTGGGGGATCCCGCTGTGGCTCAGCAGATCGATGCTGCTGCGGATTGCGCCCAGATCCACCGGACCTCCGGCACACCGTTCGTATTTGTCCTGCACCAATGGCGCCTTGACATCCATGGCCACCATGTCCAGAAGATTGTTTCCAAGCAGCTGCGCCAGCACCTCGGGCCTGGTGCCGTTGGTATCGAGTTTGATCGCCCAGCCCTCTGCCTTGAGCCGGGCGATCATGCGGGGAAGACCAGGGGAGAGGGTCGGTTCGCCCCCGGAGATGCAGACCCCTGCCAGCCAGTTTTTTCGGGCTGCCAGACGATCCATGATCTCCTCGAAAGGTATGGTTTCCATGCCTTCCGGAGCGAGGACCAGCGGGTGATTGTGGCAGAATGGGCAGCGGAAATTGCAGCCGCCCACAAAGAGGATGGCGCACAGCTTGCCGGGCCAGTCGATAAAAGAGGTTTCGAGAAACCCTTTTATCGGCGGCAGACAAGCTGCAGAATCACACGAGCCGGAGGCTTGAAGCTTGAGCACGCCGGCTCTCACAACAGCACTATTGCAAAGCGCAGCTGCCGGACTCGCAGCCTGCCTGCTTGCCCGAACGTTTTGCAACCACGCCGCAGCTGGCGGCACGGTCCAGCAACCGGCTTTCGATGTGGTCGAACTCATGCAGGGCGGAAGAATCGTCCATCACCAGGATGGGCAGCGCTTTCCGCGCCCGCTCCACCAGACCGTGCCAGGCAAGATGGGCCAGGGCTCCGGCATCGTTGTTGCCGAGCACCTCCACGTGGACATCCATGGCGGAAAGATCAAACTGTTTTTTCAGCTTCTCGCAGAGCACGCAATCATCCTTGGTAAACAGTGTCATATGGGTTCCCTCCCTTTTTCTAATTGTTAAAGCGGTCGACATTGCGGTAACGGTCGTGCAGTTCGCCGAGCTTGCCTTTGTTCCAGCTCGAAACCTTGGTGAAATACCCGGTGATCCGGGTGATCCCGTCCACGTTTTTTGACTGACAGTAAGGACATGCCTCACTCAGTCCCCTGCTCGTTTTGCCGCAGGCGAGGCAGGCTGTGAACTCCGGAGAAAAAGCGACCTGATCGTTCTGGGTGTATTTGAAGACATTGATCACAAAAGTGGCCAACGCCTCCTTGTCCGGCTGAGCCTCGCCCAACCAGATATGGGTAATGGAGCCCGCCTCGATGAGCGGATGGAACAAGCCCTCCTTCTCAACCCTGGCGATGGGGCTCATGACGGCGCCCACATTGAACAGGGTGGAGTTGCTGTAGTACACTTCCCCTTTTTCCCGATTGCCCTGGACAACTTTTTCCGCTTCCTCGTTGAAGTGGGCAAGGTCCAGCTTGGCAAAGCGGAAGGCGGTGGATTCTGCCGGAGTCTGCTCCAGGACGAATTTCATGTCCATGGATTCGGCCAGCTTGCTGCAGATAATGTTCATGTGGGCAATGACCTTGAGGCCGAACTTGATGGATGCCTCCGAGTCGTGCAGCTCCTCGCCAAGGTGGACCCGGATGAGTTCGTTCAAGCCCACCATGCCGATGAGATAGGAGCACTTGTGCAGCTTGAGGTAGGGCTCGCCGTCCAGATCCATGGCCAGCAGCGAAAGAGGCCCGCCCTTGCCGAGACTCATCAGCCGCTCGATAAACTTTTTCTTCTGGCCGTGGGCCTTGGCCGCAAGCTGGAGTTTTTCGGTGAGCAGGGCAAAAAGCTTGGCATCATCGCCCTGGGCCTTGAAAGCAAGGCGCGGCAGATTGATGGTGATATTCTGCAAAGCCGAGTAGCGCATCTTCCACGGCTGCTTGGCGTCCTCGATGTCCGAGGCCTCCAGTTTGAAGCTCAAGCGGCAGCATTCGGAGATCTTGGCCGTATCGCCACGGTCGAAAACAAAATAGGTGTTGCCCTTCACCGAAGCGACTTCGCAGATGTGGTGCAAAAAGTCCATGTGTCCGTCGGTTTTGAAAAACTTTTCGGTGATGTGCACCAACGGCTTGGGGAAAAAGAAGGGGCGGCCTGCGGCATCGCCCTCTTTGTACACCTCGAACAATGCCCAGGCGAACCGCTGGGCCTGCTTCTCGTATTCGCGGTAGGTCTTGCCGGTGTAGACCCCGCCCGGCCCGATGGCGGGCACGTCCTCAAAATGCTTGGGCACCTCCCAATAGATGTTGACGTCGGAAAAGATCGCCTGCCCGCCCCTGGCCACGGCCTGCTGGGAAAACTCGTAGATCATCATCTGGGCCAGCTGCTTGACTCCGTCGTCATCCAGCTCCTCCAGATAGGGGGCATAGAACAGGTTGATCGCGTCCCAGCCGATGGCCCCGGCAAAATGACTCTGCAGGGCGGCGGCGAATTTGACCATATGGGCGAGGAGCACCTCGGCATGCTTGGCCGGCTTGGCCATGGACAGGGCGTGGGGCAGATTGAGCCCGAATTTTTTGATGTATTCCAGGGACTGGCCGGAACAATACGGCCGGTCGATGAAGCCCAGGTCATGGAGGTGCAGATCGCCGCTCAAGTGGGCATCCGCCACATCCGGAGTAAACACCTGAAGCAGGGCATATTCCTTCTTGATGCCTTCGGCCAGGGTCAGGTTGGTCGCTTCCGGGCCGTGGGGGACATTGGCGTTTTCCTTGTTGTGCTGGACCAGCAGCTGGTCCACGTCGTACAGGGGCACCCCGAGACGGGTGTGCATGCGCCGGGCCTCCTCCAGCCCCATCTCCAGGAGCTTGGCGTTGACCATTTCGCGGATCAGCGGTCCGGTGATGGTCTTCACCTTGCCGGCCTGGATGGTCAGCTCAATGTCCCGGCTGATCTTTTCTGCGGTGCCACGGTCAAGAAAGGTCTCGCGAAGCAGGGCATCGACGATGCGCTGCCGGTTCCAGCCGATCATGTCATCCTGGGAGGAACGGACAAAGAGGGCAATATCGGTGCTGTCCTCGTTCACTACCTGGTGTGTTCTGGCCTGGGCGGTCTCCGCATTGAGTGGCATCACAACTCCCATACCTGTGCTCCTCCTTGTTGATTAAGAAATTAGTTAAAATCTTCCCCTTGATACTGCCTTGAAACACGATATGTAGTGTCTCGATAATTATTATTGCACTACAGGTAGTGTGTACGTCAAGAAAAAAAGGGGAGGGACAAAAGAAAAGGATGACGACTGATTTTAAACGAAAAATCAGCACGATGCGAAGTGAAAGCGCTTAATGAAAAACTTGCGCTTCACAGGGGGAATTCAAGCTCTGCGGATGAACAAGGGGGGAACTACAACGGCTATCCGGCTATTTGACTGGAACGGTCTGGCACGATTCGTTGTCCAGCCTCCAGATAACGGTGTCCCTTTTCCAGTGGGCGTCGTCGGGCTGGGGGAAATCCACCAGGTAATGCAGGCCGCGGGATTCCTTGCGGATGCAGGCGCAGAGCACGATAAGCTCGGCAACCTGGGCGATGTTGCGCAATTCGATGAGATCCGGGGTCAGAATATAATCGTGATAATGCTGGTTGACCTCTTCAACGATAACCCGGAGCCGCTCCTGCACCAGAGCCAGACGCTTCTGGGTGCGGACAATGCCCACATAGTTCCACATCAGCCGCCGGATCTGGTCCCAGTTATGGCTGACCAGGACATTCTCCTCGATTCGCTGGGCCGAGCCTGCGGACCACTCCGCCACCTCGGGCAGTTCGGCTTTCTGCAGATCGGGCCATTCCCGCTCACACTCAAGAAAGGCCTGATGGGCAAAAACCACCGCCTCCAGCAGGGAGTTGCTGGCCAGCCGATTGCCGCCATGCAGCCCGGTGCAGGCGGTTTCGCCGAAGGCGAAAAGATTTTCGATATTGGTCCGCCCCCACCGGTCGGTAACCACCCCGCCGCACATATAATGAGCCGCGGGTACCACCGGGATGGGCTCTTTGGTCATGTCGATCCCCAGGGAAAGACATTTGTCGTAAATAGTCGGAAACCTTTTCTTAAGAAAATCAGCAGGCTGATGGGTGATATCCAGATAGACGCAATCATCGCCGCTCGCCTTCATCTCGCTGTCGATGGCCCTGGCCACCGTGTCGCGGGTGGCCAGATCGCCCCGGGAGTCATATTTCTGCATGAAGGCGTGGCCGTGCTTGTCGATGAGCCTGCCCCCCTCCCCGCGCACCGCTTCGGAGATCAGGAAATTCTTCTCCTGGGGATGATAGAGACATGTGGGATGGAACTGGACAAACTCCAGGTTCCCGACCCTGGCCCCGGCCCGATACGCCATGGCAATGCCGTCGCCTGTGGCGATATCGGGATTGGTGGTGTACAGATATACCTTGCCGGTGCCGCCGGTGCAGAGCACCGTCGCCCTAGCCTGGTACGTGTCGATCGCCCCGCTTTCCCGGTCAAAAACATAGGCGCCCAGACACTGGTCGCTGAAGCTGTCGTGGGGCTGATACGGAGTGCCGGTCTTGGAACTGACCAGCAGATCCACGGCCAGATGGTTTTCCAGCACCGTGATCCTGGGGTTGGCAGCCACCTGGGCCAGGAGGCCCTCTTCGATCTTGCGGCCGGTGAGATCCATGGCATGGGCGATGCGGCGGGCCGAGTGGCCGCCCTCCTTGCCCAGATCCAGATGACCGGGGTCGCCGGCTTCGCTCTGAAACTGAACGCCGAGGCGGATCAGCTCCTTGATCCGGTCCGGGCCGTCTTCCACCACCAGCCGGACGATATCCTCATGGCAGAGGCCTGCCCCGGAACGCAGGGTATCCTCGATATGCAGGGCAAAGGAATCCTCCGGCGACAAGACGGCGGCGATCCCGCCCTGGGCCAGATTGGTGGCGGTATCCACCCGGGCTTTTTTGGTGACGATGGTCACCGATCCCAAGCGCGCAGCCTTGATGGCAAAGGAAAGCCCGGAAATGCCGCTGCCAATCACAAGAAAATCGGTACTGTATTTCATGGCACCCCCCGGCAATCATAGGGAATCAAGGCAGCCCGACCGCGTCGATTCCAGGTTAACAACTTGACAGTACCCGGCTTTGTTCTGTAAAGATGAGGCGCATTCTCCGGCACACCTCTTATCTGCCCATGCCCTGCTTTTCCCGGTTTACTTATCCCGGGGGATACGAGCACTCATCAGGCGCTGAAATCCAAGACAGTAAGCGATACAGGGCACGGCAGATGCGCGACAGAGGCCTGAGAGCAATACATCGGTATGCGAACAGGCCGATAACAAAGCAGATGCCGTGACCTGTATCGCTTACGGATTTTACATAGCGCGGCGGCGGCAAGATGACAAGGATTCTTCGCAATGACAGAGCTGAAACTGGTAATATTTGACTGCGACGGCGTTATGTTCGACTCCAAAAACGCCAACCGGGTGTACTACAACCATATGCTGGAAAAATTCGGCCACCCGCCCATGGACGCGGACGAGCTTGAATACGTGCACATGCACCATGTAATGGATTCCGTCCGCCACATCTTCCGCAAATATCCGGAGGATCTCGCGGCGGCGGACGCCTTCCGCAAGGGGCTGGACTACACCCCCTATCTGCAGCACATGATCATGGAGCCGGATCTCCCCGAGTTTCTCGACTTCCTCCGGCCGGAACGCAAAACCGCCATCAGCACCAACCGGACCTCAACCATGGGCCCGGTGCTGCAGATGTTCCGCCTGGCCGACCTCTTCGACAAGGTGGTGACCGCCTTTGACGTGGCCAAGCCCAAGCCGCACCCGGAAGCGCTGCACCAGATTCTCGATCATTTTCAATGCAGCGTGGCGGAGAGCATCTACATCGGCGACTCCCAGGTGGACCGGGAGCATACCGAAGCCATCGGCATGCGGCTCATCGCCTTTAAAAACCAGGCCCTGCCCGCGGAATACCATGTGAAGAGCTTCATGGAAATCACCCGGCTGCCTATTTTCTGAAGGGAGAAAAGAACCCGCCATGAGACTGGAAATATCGCATCGGATTCTGGTGATGGGGCCGGACCTGGAAAGAAGCGCGGCCCATGCCCTGCGCTTTCTCGACCGCACTCCGCTGGTCCAATATGACGCGGTACGGGTGATCACGGCCGAATCCTGCTCAGGTTTGGACAGCCGCTTCCGGCCCTGGCTGGAAGAAGGCATTGCCGAGAACCGGAAGGTTCTTGCAAAACTCCTGGCTGATCTGCGCGCAGCGGGAACCAGGGATTTTCAGGATCTCGTTCACCTGCCCCAAGGTTTTCAGAGCAAGATCGTCCACACCATCGCCCATCTGCTCGACGGCTTTTTCGGCATCGACAGCGCCTTCTACAGCCTGGCGGAAGATTCCCACTGGCTCAGCGACACCACCCGCGGCCAGATTGAGGAATCACCGGAAGAGTTCTGGCTGATCAAGGTGGTGGCCACCCTGGAAGCCCTTGAACACGGCAGCGTCTCCGCCCTGCGTTCCTTCGAAAAATAGAACGCATTCCAAGTTTTTTTCACAACGACACTCTCCGTTCACCCTGAGCCTGTCAGCAAACGGGGTTCAGTCGTGGTGATGGTGGTGATGCTCGTGGTGGTGATGATGCCCTCCACCCGGTCCGCCGATTTCCGCCAAAGCCATTTTCAAAACAGCATCGGTCTCAGCCATACTGGCCACGGCCTTGTCCAGCAGCTCCGCCAGCGCGCCCTGCTTCTCGCTCCGCACCAGGGCAGCCCATTTCTTGAATTCAGCTTCATGGTTGTGATTATGCTCGATCCAGTGGGGCAGAAGGATCTGCAGCTTTTCCATCGTTGTTTTCTCATCCATCTCAGACTGTTCCTTTTGTTTTTGTAACGGTTACCTTGCCATGGAGAAAATCAATGGCGCGAACCGAAGCCTTGGGGATAAGCCGAGGCTCTTCAAACAGGGCGGAAACCATCAACCCATCCTTCGTCACCTCAAGAAGGGTGGCGTTTTCCTGAATCAGCTCTTCCTTGCCGTCCTGCTCGAGAACTATGCTCATCTGGCACATGGCCTGCCTCATTCGTTGTGTTTTTCGCTTTGCCGCGAGGGAAAATGCAATATAATAGGATTTCCCCGCTTTTTCATGCAGATTTGTACAATCACCACAACTTCACTCCGGGAAAACCCACATGCTTCTTGATTTCAACGCACTCAAAACCCTTCTTGACGCCTCCAAAACCGTGGCGGTGGTCGGCCTCTCCCCCAAGGAATCCCGGCCGAGCAACATGGTGGCCCGCTACCTGATTAACGAAGGATACACCGTGATTCCGGTCAATCCCGGACAGGAGGAAATCCTGGGGATGCCCTGCTATGGCGACCTTGAGGCGGTGCCCATTCCCGTCGATATTGTCGATATCTTCCGCCGCTCCGAAGACGTTGAGCCCATCGTGGATGCGGCAATCCGCATCAAGGCCAGGGCGGTATGGATGCAGGAGGGAGTGGTCAATGAAGCGGCCGCGGCAAAGGCACGGGATGCCGGATTGATCGTGGTGATGGACCGCTGCCTGAAAACCGTTCACGCCGACCTGGGCTGAGATGGACACCCCGTGGCCGGACCAGTGAGGACCCGCATGCTTGCCTCCCTGCTGACGATCATCGGTCTGGCCTATCTCGGCTTTTGCCTGACGCTCTTTTTCCTGCAGGAACGCTTTATTTATTTCCCCCTGCCTGCAATCGAGGCAACCCCGGCCGCCATCAACCTGCCCTTCAGCACAGTCACGCTGGTCACCGAGGACAACATCTCCCTTTCCGCCTGGTTTGTTCCGGCCGAAAACCCCAAAGGGGCCATCCTCTTCTGCCACGGCAACGGCGGCAATATCTCCCATCGCCTCGAATCCCTGCGCATCTTCCACGCTCTGGGCTATTCCACCCTGATCTTCGACTACCGGGGCTACGGGGAAAGCGAAGGAACACCCGACGAGGAGGGGACCTATCTCGATGCCCGGGCGGCCTGGCGCCATCTCACTGAAAATTCAGGCTTTGCCCCGCATAAGATCGTTCTTTTCGGCCGCTCCCTTGGCGCGGCTGTGGCAGCCGACATTGCCGCCGAAGTCAACCCGGCCGGGCTCATCGTCGAATCATCCTTCACCTCGGCGCCGGACCTTGCCGCGGAACTTTTCCCCCTGCTGCCGGCGCGCTGGCTCTGCAGATATCGCTACGACACCCTGAGATCCCTTGCCAAAATTTCCTGCCCGCTGCTGGTGGTGCACAGCCCGGATGATGAGATCATCCCTTTTGCCCACGGCAAAAAACTCTATGCCGCAGCCCATGCGCCCAAGCAGTTTCTGGAAATCCGAGGCGACCACAATAGCGGCTTTCTGATTTCAGAAACCCTGTATCGTGACGTTCTTGGTGTTTTTCTGCAAAAAACAGCCGAGAATCGACTATACTAGGCACATCTGCCAAAAGCAGCACCTGCTCACAAGGGGACAATCGCATGACCTCTCAGTCTTCACCGCATGAAAAAAGGTCCCCGGACCGCCGGCAATCATCCCCACTGGCAGGCCCCATGCTGGATGCTTTGGCCTGCCAGCAAAAATTCCTCAAAATCCTCGACGGCCTCCAGGCGATTGTTTATGTGGCTGATATGCAGAGTTACGAGCTGCTCTTTGTGAACAGATACACCAGGGAACTTTTCGGAGACATTGAGGGGGGAATCTGCTGGCAATCCTTGCAGAAAGATCAGACCGGCCCTTGCCCCTTCTGCAGCAACGACAAACTAATCGATAAAAATGGCCGCCCGACTGGCGAGTACCTTTGGGAGTTCTGTAACACCAGGAATAATCGATGGTACCACATGGTGGATCGAGCCATCGAGTGGGTGGATGGCCGAATAGTCCGCCTGGAGATCGCCACCGATATTACCGAACGCAAGCTTGCCCAACAGGAAACGGAACGCGCGCAGGAAGAACTGGCACGGACCAACGAACAGCTCGAATTGCTCTTGGATTCCCTGCCCATCATCCCCTTTACCAGGGCAGGTGACAAAGATTTCACCTTCACTTACATGAGCAACGCGGTCGAGGAAATTACCGGTTACCCCCCGGAACAGTTCATCGACACCCCTCAATTCTGGCTCAATCATCTGCATCCTGAAGATCGGACCCGCGCCATTGTCGACCTTGAGTCCTTGCGCACAGGAAAAGAACGGAAAAGTGAATGCCGTTTTCAGGGGGCGGACGGTTCTTATAAATGGTTCGCGAGCAACCTGCGTGCGATCCGGGACAGTAAGAACGGCTTGCGCCATATTGTCGGAACCTGGCAGGACATATCCGATGAAAAAAAAATCCGGATCGAGTCCGAACAGCGGTTGCAACAAATCATCCAGGCCGACAAACTCGCCTCGCTAGGGCAGGTTGTGGCGGGAGTTGCCCATGAGATCAACAATCCCAACAGCTTTATCACCTATAATGTGCCGCTGCTGGAAGAGTCATGGGAGGCTTTTTCGCCGATAATCAAAGAGTTTACTCGAAAACATCCCGAGAAAAAGGCCGGCAATATAACCTTTGCCGAAATGACGGAAGAGATGGGCGAAATCATCAACGCCATAAAAACAGGCTCTGACCGGATCAATACCATTGTCGCCAAACTCAAGGATTTCGCCAGACTCGACGAGGCGGCTCCCAGCAAGCTTGTGGATATCAATAAAGTAGTCAACGATTCGCTGACCATCGTCGGCGCCCAGGCCAGAAAGCTGGTCGGCAGCATCACGGTCGACCTGGCAGAGGAACTGCCGCATTTTTATGGCCATTTCCAAAAACTGGAACAGGTCGTTGCCAATCTGATCATGAACGCAGCCCAGGCTGTGCACAGCAAAGAACAAGGCACCCTCGCCATCCGCACCCGATACGTCCACCGGTTGCCGGCCATCCTCCTTGAGGTGCAAGACAACGGCAGGGGTATTTCACCTGACGACCTGCCCCATATCTTCGATCCTTTTTTCACTACCAAACGCAACCATGGCGGCACCGGCCTGGGCCTTTCCGTTTCCTACAGCCTGATTCAGGAACATAACGGCAGAATCGGGGTATTATCGCGGCCAGGGCTGGGCACGAAGTTCACAGTCTTTCTGCCTGTCGACCGGCGGCAAACCCCTCTTGATCTGCACCCGACCATCCTTTGTGTTGATGACAGTCCTCTGGTGCTCAGCCTGCTGAAGTCTTTCTTCGTCGACGTGCAAAAAATGCCGGTGGAATTTATGAAAAACGGACAGGAGGTTCTCAGCTTTCTTGAAGAACATCCTGAGATCGACATGGTGCTGAGCGACATTTTCATGCCAGGACTCACCGGCTGGCAGCTTCTTGAAAAGATTAAAGAAAAATTCCCTCTGCTGCCTGTCATCCTAATCTCCGGTGATCCGATTGAACCGCAACATCACAGGAATAAAGGCTGTCAACCGGATCATTTTATGGCCAAACCCCTGGATTTTCCCGAACTGATAACGGTGATCAACACCATTGGCAGGCAGCGGTTATGAAAATACTTATGGTTGACGACGAGCCCATGGCCTTGAGCTCTTTGCAGAGGCTGTTGCGGCGGCGCGGTTATCGCGAGGTGGAGATTTGTGGTCAGGCGCCCGGCGCCGTGGAAATGATTAAATCGACTGATTTCGATGTGGTTTTCCTTGATCTGCTCATGCCGGAAATGGACGGATTGCAGGTGCTGGAGGCGGTAAAGCCTTTTTGCCCGCACACCGAGTTTATCATGCTCACCGCAGTGGACGACGTGCATACCGCAGTCAAGGCACTCCGCCTCGGCGCCTATGACTATCTGGTCAAGCCGGTGGACAATGAGCGACTGATTCTGGTGCTGGAGCATGCCTTTGAGCGAAGAGGGCTGCTCACCGGTCTTGCCGGAGCCAGTAGCGGCAAGCCGATCACGCTTTCGGACGCCTTTGCCCCGATCATCACCCAATGCCCCCGCATGAAAGAACTGCTGACTTTTGCGCAAACCATGGCCAAAAGTGGAAATCCGGTGCTTATTACCGGTGAATCCGGCACCGGCAAAGAACTTCTGGCCAAGGCCGTTCATGAAGCAGGTCCTGTCCCTGACGGCCCCTACGTTCCGGTTAATGTCGCCTCTGTTTCCGAATCCCTCTTTGAAAGCCAGTTTTTCGGCCATGTAAAAGGAGCCTTCACCGGTGCGACCATGGACTATCCCGGTTTTTTTGAACAGGCCGACGGCGGCACCCTTTTTCTCGACGAGATAGGGGAACTGCCCCTGACGCTGCAGACAAAATTCCTCCGGGTACTGGAAGAAAAAAAGATCATGCACCTTGGCGACCCGCGGCAAATCCCGGTGGATGTTCGGATTGTTTCCGCAACCAATGTGGACCTGGACAAAGCGTGCCAGGAGGGAGCCTTCCGCCTGGATCTCATGTACCGCCTCAAATCCATCCATCTGCACCTGCCGCCCTTGCGGGAGCGGGAAGGCGACATCCCTCTTCTGGCCGAGCATTTTCTCAAAAAAGCCGCTCTGCGACATGGCAAAGAGACCAAGGGATTTCGCCCTGAGGCTCTGGAATTTTTGCAGCAGCAAAGCTACCCGGGCAACATCCGGGAGCTGGCTCAGAAGGTGGAAACCGCGGTGCTCACCTCCCAGGAGGAATATTTGCCGCCCGAGACGTTCGGGCAGGAAACCGCCCCTGTTCCGACTTTTGGCAGAAGGTTATGCACCCTCAAAGAAGATGCGGACCTGCATACTGCCTTTGTGCTCAGGCAGACCAATGGTGATCGCAAACAAGCCGCAGGGATCCTCGGAATAACGGTCCGTCAGGTGCAACGCAAGATTGCCGAAATGAAAAAAGAACCCCGCTGGCGCACGCTCCTCAACGACATTTAGGTCGCCCTCTCGCGACCCCAATGTCGCACCTCTCTTTTTCCTAGAATACTGAGTTGTTCCAATCCTATTTCGCCCATCTCCCCATGCTCATGCCGGAGATAGGCGAAATTAATGTCGTCTCCAGACATTGCCATCCCTCGCCAAAACCACAATAAAAACCTATTAATTTCAGCATACTATGAATTTTTAAGGAGATTTTTTCTCTGCTGGCATCCCCCTTGCTCTATCAAGACCGCAACGAGGAGCTGGTGCGGCGCATGATAACGATCACTAAAATATTGGTAACAGACTACAAGGAGATTCTGGGCAGCTCCATTGTCCGTCATCTCAACCGGCAGGGTTTTACTGTCTGCGGTGCCTGTGATATCGATCAGGCCAAAAGCTCAATCGAGGTTGCAGAAAAAGCGGGCCAACCATTTGGCCTTGTGATCAGCGACATCTCCAGACAAAACCGGAACGAAGTCTCCTTTATCTACTGGCTGCACACCCACCATCCCGCAGTATCGGTGTTGGCGATTTCCGGCTTCGGCAATGCGGACCTGCTGGATGCCCTTATCAGACCGGGACGAGATTACTTTCGGAAAAAACCGATACTCCCCATGGAGATCGTGGAGGCCATTATCTCCATAGAGCAAACGAGACTGGGGCAGCTTGAACAGGTGGTAATAATGCAAGACCCGAATGAAAGGCTGCTCCTCAAATGTTTAAGCGCAGAAGAGCACTTCGAATTACACAAAACCAAAGAGGCATGATTATGGACCGGCAAACAGCAAATATCAGCAGCGAAGGCAAGTACCTGACTTTTTCGCTTGGATCCGAAGAATATGGGATCGGAATCTTGAAGATCAAGGAAATCATCGGCATGATGCCGATCACCGCCCTGCCGCAATCTCCGGATTACCTGAAAGGGGTCATCAACCTGCGGGGCAAGGTGATTCCCATTGTTGACCTGAGAAAAAAATTCGCCATGCCCGCTCAGGCTGAAACCGAACGCACCTGTATCATCGTGGTCGATGTTTCCCGAAACGGAGCGCGCTCTTTGACCGGAGTAATTGTAGACGCAGTTTCCGAGGTGCTCAATATCAAGGCTGAGCAAATCGAGGCGCAATCATCTCTGGCAGATGCCCATTCTGGAAATATTCTGGGTTTAGCCAAGGTGGAAAGCGGGGTGAAAATCCTGCTTGAAATCGACCAGGTAATAAACAGTGACTGTTGCGCACCCCTGCAGCTTGCGGCCTAGACAAAGGGTGACATTCAAAAAGGAGGGAAACACATGTTAAATCTAAACACGTTAACCATCGGAACAAAAATCAAAAGCGGATTCGCATTTCTTGTAATCATGGCCGTCATGCTCGGAGTTTTCGGCTTTTGGAAGGCAACGCTTGTAGATGTTGGAGTAAGCGACCTGGACACCACCCATCTTCCCCTGACGATCATGATGGGAACCGTGACGGAAACCGCGTTGCGCCAAGAGCTGGCCATGACCAACTACGCATTGCACAAGGAAGAGCAATTCGCTGAGCGCTTCAAGGATCTTGATGCCGCAGAAGATCAAAATTTTGTAAAAATCAAAGAGCTAATCGCCAAAGACGATTATTTGGTGGAGCAAAACTGGATTGCAAAAATCGAGCAGATTGCTGTTGCACATGATAATTTTGCCACCCAGGGTAAGAAACTGATGGCAGCGGTCGCTATTAATGATCAGGCGTCAATCGATTCCCACGCCGATGCCATGGCTCAGGCTGCCATTTCTTTCAAAAAAACAGTATCCGACTTTGACGCAATCAACACGGAAGAGGCAAAGTCGGTGGCTGGCGAGGCCCTTGGCCAAAGTCACAGTTCAAAAATTCTCATGGGGATTATCAGCCTCTGCGTGCTGGTTTTCGGCGCAGCCTTTGCGATCATTCTGGTCCGGCAGATCACCAAACCCCTGAACCGTGCCATCGACAACCTCAGTGACGGCTCGGCTCAGGTTGCCGCAGCTTCAGGCGAAGTTGCCGGAGCAAGCCAGGTTTTGGCGGAAGGAGCTTCCGAGCAGGCCGCAGCCATTGAGGAGACCTCTTCCGCCTTGGAAGAGCTTACCGCCATGACCAAGCAAAACGCCGGGAACGCCACGGAAGCGAATGCCATCATGAAAGAAACCATGCAGACGGTCGACCGGGTGAACAGTTCCATGACCGAACTGAACAAGACCATGACCGATGTTTCCACGGCAAGCCAAGCGACATTTAAGATCATCAAGACCATCGACGAAATCGCCTTCCAGACCAACCTGCTCGCCTTGAACGCCGCAGTCGAAGCGGCCAGGGCCGGAGAGGCTGGGGCCGGATTTGCCGTCGTGGCTGATGAGGTCCGCAACCTGGCCATGCGGGCTGCCGATGCGGCCAAAAATACGGCGGATCTAATTGAAGGGACGGTGAAGCGGGTGCAAGACAGCACCAGCCTGCTCACCACCACCAATGAGGCTTTCGGCGAACTCGCCACTCGCTCGGCAAAGGTCAACCAACTGGTCAACGAGATCAGTGTGGCATCGGCTGAACAAGCCCAGGGAGTCGACCAGATCAACAATGCCGTTACCGAAATGGACACCGTGATCCAGCAGAACGCCGCAACCGCCGAAGAATCAGCCAGCGCATCGGAAGAGTTGAGCGCCCAGGCAGAGGTCATGAAGAGCACCATCTATGATTTGATAGCCATGGTTGGCGGAAAGAGTGCTCCGCAGCATGCGGCTCAGGTACCCACGGAATCGCGGCGGAAGCAGGCACGTCCGGCTCTGCTCCCGAAACGGGCTGCGACCTCGCAGCGCTTTATCCCGCTTGATAGCGATGATGAGTTTGTCGATTTTGCCGCAAAGGCATAAAGCGGAAATCAAACAACCACAAAAAAAGACCTGCCTGGATAACCCGGACAGGTCTTTTTTTTTCACCCTCGGTGAAATCTTCTCGGTTTCAGCAGCCTTTCGCCGTCATTTTTTTCTATCTACCTTCCATTTCCCTCACCGATCCCTCGATTTGTGGTGGCAACCATCGGGATGCCAATGAAGGCAGCGGCAAAATTTTCTGGACATCGATAATACTCTCGCCGAAAATGATACTGCCATAATGAAGCTAGCAGCCTGAGCTGCCGCCTTACTGTTAACTCTGGAGAAAAACAATGTTCAAAGAAATGACCATCAGCAAACAAATAACCCTCGGTTTCGGCGGTGCACTGTGCATGCTCGTTTTCGGCGTTATTACCGTATCCCTGGTTGCCACCAGTGTGCACAACAAAAGCGAAAAGGCTAAAGACGCCAGTACGATCAGCTTCGAAATGGCAATGACTGCCCAGCATATGCGCCAGGATGTCATCCAGGTCCAGCAATGGTTGACCGATATCTCGGCAACCCGCGGCCTCGATGGGCTGGACGACGGTTTTGCTGAGGCCGAAAAGAGCAGCACCTCCTTCCTGGCTCTGGCCGAGAAGTTCAGGGCCCATTACCAAGAAGAAAACGACCAGCAGGGCCTGAAGCGTCTTGATGAAATCCTCGCCAGCTTTAATAAATATTATGCCGCCGGCAAAACCATGGCCCAAGCCTTTGTGGCCGGAGGCCCAGCCGAAGGCAATAAACTGATGGGATCCTTTGACGACGCAGCAGCAGCCCTCAATGCAAACATACAACCCTTTGTTGAAGAGCAGAACCTGGCTGGCGGCGCAGAACTCGAATCAATAAACACCGCCATCGACCGGCTACGGAATGGAGTCATCTTCGGCGGCATCATTGCCGTGCTGGGAGGACTCCTGGTTTCCGTGTCCTTGACCCGGAGTATAACAACAGCGCTGCGCCGCACCATCATAGAAATCAACGAAGGCTCCTTGCAGATCGCCCAGGCTTCCGGGCAGATTGCCGAGTCAAGCCAGGTTCTGGCCGAAGGGGCAAGCGAGCAGGCAGCCTCTCTCGAGGAAAGCTCTTCGGCCCTGGAGGAGGTGACCTCCATGGCCAAGCAGAATGCGGAAAATGCAGGCCAGGCCAATGTGCTCATGCAGGAAACCGGCAAAGTCGTTCAGGAGGCAAACAACTCCATGGCCGACCTGACCAAGGCCATGGCCAATGTGAACGCCGCCAGCGAAGATACATTCAAGATCATCAAAACCATCGATGAAATTGCTTTTCAGACCAACCTGCTCGCCTTGAACGCAGCAGTCGAGGCGGCCAGGGCCGGAGAGGCCGGCGCCGGCTTTGCCGTGGTGGCTGACGAGGTGCGCAATCTGGCCATGCGGGCGGCCGAGGCGGCCAAGAACACCTCAACCCTGATCGAAGGCACCGTCAAACAGGTGCAGGAGAGCACCACCCTGCTTACTGCCACCAACACCGCTTTTGCCAGTGTTTCCGATAAATCAAACAAAGTAAGCCATCTGATCAACGAGATCGCCTCGGCCTCCCAGGAGCAATCCCACGGCGTTGACCAGATCAATAATGCCGTGACTCAAATGGACTCGGTCACCCAGCAGAACGCAGCATCGGCCGAGGAGTCGGCCAGCGCTTCTGAAGAGTTGAACGCCCAGTCAGAGATGCTGAAAAACGCGGTTCAGGACCTGGCCGCCATGGTTGGCGGCATTGAGGTTGCCAACTTTGAGGCTCGCCGCGCACCACAGGGGCAGCAAAAATTGCTCCGGTAACAAACCTTTCGATATGTAATCCTTGGAGCTATATCGTCTCAACTGAGCAACAAACTCTTGTTCAGCGGCAAAACAAAAAAGGCCTGCCTGGGAAATCCAGGCAGGCCTTACATTTTTATCTTTTGCTTCACTCCCGGTGAAGGGTTAGCTCAACCTCAACCCTTGCTTCCACCGATGGCGCAGGCAGCACCCTCTTTTTTATCGCCGCCTTCCAGACCGGCCACCGAACCCAGGATATACGACCGGGCAATCTTCACCCGCACATTCTCAGCAATCTCAAGGGTCGCCACCCGCTCGGTAAGGCCGGTAATCTTGCCCTGAAGGCCGCCGCTGGTCAGAACCTCGTCGCCCTTTTTCAGATTGGCGATAAATTCCTGATGCTCCTTGGCTTTTTTCTGCTGGGGACGGATCAGGAGAAAATAAAACACAATAAAGATCAAAATAAGCGGCAGAAAACTCATCAACCCGCCGGGACCTGCTGCTCCCTGAGCCGCACCGTCTGCGGCAAAAGCTACATCAACCATAATTCTTTCCTCCGATTCAATTTAAGCCTTCGTTAATAACCGCTGTCAGACTGTAATGTTCCAATTCCAAGCAGACCACCTACCGCCTGTTCCTTATTACTCCACCATCCGCTTGGCGTAAAAATCCCGACGAAACCGGCTGAAACGATCTTCTTCAATGGCCTTGCGCATCCGGGCCATGAGTCCCACGTAATAATGCAGGTTGTGGATGGTGTTCAGCTGCGAGGAGAGTATCTCCCTTGCCATGAAAAGATGCCGCAGATAGGCGCGGGAATAATTGCGGCAGGTGTAACAGTCGCACTCCTCATCCACGGGCCGATGATCATCCTGATGGCGAGCGTTTTTTATAACAAGCCTGCCGCTTGAAGTAAAGAGCATTCCGTTTCTGGCGTTTCTCGTGGGCATGACGCAGTCGAACATGTCGATGCCCCGATAGACCGCCTCCACCAGGTTTTCCGGGGTCCCGACGCCCATGAGATAACGGGGATGGTCGGCGGGCATGAGCGCCGCGATCTCTTCGGTGATCTCCATCATCAACTCGGCAGGCTCGCCCACGCTCAAGCCTCCCAAGGCATAGCCGTCAAAGCCGATCTCAACCAGTTCCCCAACCGCCTTGGCCCGAAGATCCGGGTACATGCCGCCCTGAATGATCCCAAAGAGCAGCTGCCCCCGTTCCTTGTGGGCGGCGCGGGAGCGTTTGGCCCAGCGGGCGGTGAGATCGGTGGATTCAATGGCCTCCTCGCGGGTGGCCGGATAAGGAATGCAGGTGTCCAGACACATCATGATATCCGAACCCAGAGCTTCCTGGACGGCCACGGCGTCTTCCGGGCTCAAGAAGAGATTGCTGCCGTCGTGATGCGATTTGAAGGCCGCGCCTTTTTCGGTGATCTTGGTGAGATCCTTGAGGCTGAAAATCTGGAACCCGCCGCTGTCGGTGAGGATGGGCCTGTCCCAGTTCATAAATGTATGCAACCCGCCGAAACTGCGGATCAGCTCATGGCCGGGCCGGATATACAGATGGTAGGTGTTGCCGAGGATGATCTGAGCGCCCAGCTCTTTGAGATTTTCCGGAGTCACGCCCTTGACCGTGGCCTGGGTGCCCACCGGCATGAACACCGGGGTCTGCACCGTGCCGTGCAGGGTGCGCACCTCGCCCCGCCGGGCCGCGCAATCGCTTGATTGGCTGTGCAGGGTGTAAGGAGATGTCATCACAGTGCCCAGAAGGTAAACAATTCATCAATACCCTTGCGGGCCAACACAGCCATCCGGCCAAAATCCTCGGGCCGGAAGGGCTTGCCTTCGGCGGTGCACTGGGTTTCCACCCAGCGGCCGTCCCCGGTCATGACGAAATTCGCATCCACCTCGGCTGCGGAATCTTCGCTGTAATCAAGATCAAGCAGGGGTTGCCCGTCAACGATGCCTGCGCTGATGGCCGCCACCGGCAGAATCTCCGGCATGATGGCCAGAAGCCCCTCCCGGTGCATGCGAGCAAGGGCATCCCGCATGGCAATGGCCGCGCCGGTGATCGAGGCGGTGCGGGTGCCGCCGTCAGCCTTGAGCACATCGCAGTCTACCCTAAGAGTCACTTCGCCAAGGAGAGTGAGATCAACCATGGTCCTGAGCGAGCGGCCGATCAAACGCTGGATCTCATAGGTGCGTCCGGACCTCCCCTTGGCCGCCTCCCGCTGCATTCGGCTGCTGGTCGAACAGGGCAGCATGCCGTACTCCGCCGTGAGCCACCCCTGACCTGTTCCCTTGAGAAAAGAAGGCACGCTGGTTTCCAGAGTGACGGCGCAGCATACCTGCGTACCGCCCATGGTGATCAGCAGTGAGGCATAAGCCTGGGGCTGAAAACCCTTTTCAATGGTGACCGGCCGCAGCGCATCCGCTGCCCGTTGATCGTTTCGCATGATTTAAGTTCCTGGAAATAAATAATGATGAGAGTGCTTGTTTAAGCGTCCCGCAAAAGCTGTCCTTCGACAAGCTCAGGACGAACGGAGGTTACCTTAATACATTGATATTCCGTCGCCGTCAGAAATTGCTCACGCTGATCGATTTCCGTTCGTGCTGAGCCTGTCGAAGCACCTGTTTGAAGCAGGCTCCGCATTGTCGCCATGCCATATTTTAAATATCAAGAAAAGTCGTATCCTTATTCAACACCCGACACCCGTCTTTTTCAACCACCGCCATGTTTTCCAACCGTATCCCGCCCCAATTGGGGATATACACCCCCGGCTCCACCGTGACCACCATCCCTTCGGCAAGGGGTTTCCGGTTGCGGTAGTTGAGCGATGGGCCTTCGTGAACGTTCAAGCCCACCCCATGGCCCAGTCCGTGTCCGAACCGCTCGCCCAAGCCCGCCCGTTCGATCACGTTGCGGGCGATCTTATCCACAGCCATGCCGCTTATGCCCTCCCGCAGGCTGTTAAGCCCGGCCAACTGCGCCTTGCGCACCAGCCGGAACAGCGCGATTGTCTTGGCGTCAGGCGTCCCCAGCACCACGGTCCTGGTCATGTCCGAACAATAGCCGTCCAGAACAAGACCCATGTCGATGACAATGGTTTCCCCCGCAGCCAGTGGCCGGTCGGAAGGAACTGCGTGGGGCAACGCCGCGTTGGGTCCTCCGGCAACGATGGTCTCGAAGCTCGGCCGCTCCGCGCCCTTGCGCCGCATAGCGTTTTCCAGAGCGTGCGCCACCTCTTTTTCGGTCTGTCCCGGTCGCAGAGCCTTGTAAATCTCCTGAAACACCTCCTCATTGAGGAGTACCGCGCGTTCGATCAGGGCCAGCTCCGCATTGTTTTTTTGCAGCCGGAACTCTTCGATAAATCCGGTGAGCGGCTCCAACTCCACCTTGAGGCTTGCCGCCAGCTTTCCAAGGGTCAGGGAAGTGGAGTGGAGAAAATAATGGCTCTCAAAGGCCAGCCTCTTGATGCTTCGCTTCCTGAGCAGGGAGCGAAGCAGAGGGAACAACCCGCGGGGGTAGAGCTTGACCCGGAACTCCGCGGCCTCGTCTTCCGCCTGCAGGTGAAAGCGGGAGTCGGTGAGCAGGTAGGGTTCGCCCTCGCAGGGGATCAACAGAACGCCGGCGCTTTCGTTGATCGAATGGTCCCTGGCCGTGTAGCCGCTCAGATACCTGCGGTTTTCCGGCTGGGTCACCAGAATGGCGTCAAGCTGGCGCCGCTTCAGGCTGCGCCGGATTAGATCAAGGACTCCCTGCATCAGCATGGCCATCAATGCATGAAGTGAACAAAAACCTTGACCCCGAACCGATAGAGCTTTCCGTGCAGCCCCTGAATGGCCTGGGTAAGGTCGGCCTGCCCGAAATCGACCTGATAACGGAACGGCTTGTCCATTTCGGTCAGGAAGCCGAAGCACGGTTTGTTGTAACGCGCTTCCGCCCCGGCGGCGTACCAGGCCCTGAACCTTTTTTCAACTTCCGGCAGATCCTTGGGATCGGCCTCTTCCACATCAAGCCAGATTTCTGCTTCCATGCCTCTCTCCTTATCTGAACCGCAACCAGCCCTTGGGACGATCCCCGATTCCGGTTACGAAGCCAGCTCCTTGGCCAGATGGTGCTCGACCAGATCCTTCAACTGTTTCAGAGCCTGACCGTACTGTTCGTTGAGCTGGCCTTGAATCCTGGCCCACTCCTCCTTAAACTTCGGGTGCTGGGAAGGCTGCAGTTTCATGGCCTGCCCGGTCTGTTTGGCCAGATTCTGCTCCATCATGGCCATCTGCTGGCTGAACTGGGCTTCAAGCTGTTCCTTCAGCTGCTCGCCATGCTGCCGATAGCCATCAAGGATCTTTTTCATTTCAGCCAGGATCTTGAGCAGCTGTCCATCCTCCTGCCCGATCTCCACCAGACCGTGCATGGCTTTCTCGGCGAGCGCCTGCTTTTCCTCCTCCCGGGCCAGAAAAATGTTACGGAGCATTACCTGCACCGCTCCTCTCCGCATCGCCTCTTTTTGCTCAGGCGACACCGAGCCGAGCTTCTCTCCCAGACCGACCTCTTCGCCGCGCATATAGGCGGCGCCCAGGCGCATGCCCTCTTTAAGCCGCTCGTCGGCGAGATAGTTGCCTTCCCCCGCCCCGGCAGCCATTTTTGCCGCCCGCTCCAACACCATATCCATGGTGCTCTTTATTTCCGCCATTGAAAACAGCCTCCTTTCATCCTCATTGTTTACGCATTTCCCGGGCAAACATACACCAAGGGTTCCGCCATTTCCAGCCCTGTCTTTCCGCTAGCGGGGGAAGGCGGCCATGATCCCGCCATCCACAGGCAAGGTGGCGCCGGTGGTGGGGGTCTGTTCGCTGGCGAAAAACACCACCGCGTTGCCGACGTGATCGGCATGCACCGTGGTTTTGAGAAGATTCCGCTGGCGATAATAGTCCTTGAGTCCTTCCGGATCGAGATTCCGGGAGCGCATCCGCTCCGGACCCACCACATCCCAGAGCCCGGAGGAAACCCCTGCGTCGTCAAAAATAGCGTCGGCATTGATCATGTTCACCCGCACCCCGAACTCGGCCAGCTCCAGGGCCGCGATCTTTCCCAGCTGATGGGCGCCGGCCTTGGAGGCGCTGTAAGCGCCAAAGGCGGCGCCTGGGGCGAAGACATTTTTTGAGCTGTTGATCACAATGGAGCCGCCGGTACCCTGGCGCTTAAAAATCGGGATCGCTCCCTTGACCACCTGAAACACCCCTAAACAATTGACCTCCATGACCTGCCTGAAGGCCGGTTCGCTGAGTTCGGCAAGCTTGGCAACGTGGGCGATTCCGGCGTTGGGCACCAGAATGTCAAGCCCGCCGCACTCCATGATCAGCTGCTCCATGCCGAGCCGCACCGATTCTTCGCTGGTCACGTCCATGAGCAGCGGGGAAACCTGATGGCTGCCAAAGGTGTCGGCCAGATTGTGGCAGACGGTTTCCAACCGCTCCTGATTGATGTCGGTCATGAAGACCCGGGCTCCGGCCTCCAGCAGCTTGCGGCCGATCCCCATGGCGATGGCCCCGCCCCCGCCGGTCACCAGAGCGGTCCGCCCCTCAAGAGGCTTGGGCTTTGCCTTGCCCAGCTTGGCCTGCTCCAACGACCAGTATTCCATGTCGAAAATAGAGTCCTGCGCAAGTTCGCGATACCGGCCAAGACTAGCGCCCCGCAGCTTTGCCGCGATGGTGTGCTCGGCGATGTCCGCGGCTATTGCGGCGTCTTTCCGGCTGAAACCCGCCGCCACCACACCCAGGCCGGGGACAAGAATAATCCGCGGCATGGAGTCGAGCTTGGTGCGGCTGACCTTTTTCGCCGCCGCCTGGGAAGCGAAGTACTGGTCATATTTCTCCCCATATTGAGCAAGTCCGCTCCGCACCGCAGCCATGGTTCCGTCCTCATCCAAGCCCGCCGCCTCAAGCCAGAGGGGGTAATTCTTGGTGCGGATCACATGATCCGGGGTGAGCACCCCGTTTACCAGAAGTTCTTTGGCATCGGCCCGGGCAAGGGCAGCGAGGATTTCCTCGTTTTTTCGCACAACCAGTTGCATGGTGCGCCGCCTTCCCGAGTCTTCCACAAAACTCAGGGCTCCGCGCAGGATGGGCAGCACCACCGGGGGTTGCACCGGCTCCTGATCAACAACAGCGCCCGCCTTCGCGGAAACTCCCTGTTTGGCGAGATACGCTTCGGCCCGGCTCACATACTCGATCATCTTGTCGTAGGATGTTTTCGCGTCATCGCCAAAGGTGAAGACGCCGTGATTGGCCAGGACAATGCAGTCGATTCCCGGCCTGCTCTCATACAGCTCGGCCATGGCCAGGGCAAGAGGCAGCCCCGGCATGATAAAGGGCAGGATGGCGATATTGTCACCAAGAGCCTCGCGCAGAAGTTTTTCGGCATCGTCCCGGTTGGTCAGGGTGACAATGGCGTCGGCATGGGTGTGATCAATGAACCGGTGGGGCAGAAAGGCGTGGACCAGGGTTTCGATGGAAGGATTGGGGGAGGCGGCGTCAAGGAGATGGGTGCGAAACTGATTGACCATCTCCGCATCGTCCAAGGCATGCACAGACCGCAGCTTGCGCAGATAGGCGAGGTCAAGGCCGGGAAAACCCTGGGGGGTGATGACCTCCAGATCCCAACCGCTGCCCTTGACATAGAGGATTTCCTGCTCCTCCCCCACCAGGTTGGTAATGATGCATTTCACCGAGGTGTTTCCGCCGCCGTGCAGGACAAGATCTTCTTCCGCGCCCAGGAGCCGGGAGGTATACACCCTGAGGGCAAGCTCCGGGGGAGACTGGGGATACGCCCCCACAAAAGCCTGGGCTTCTTTTTCATCGTAACGGTTCTTCATGAAATGGCATCTCCCCCAAAAAATACCGGCCGAAAACCGGAAAAACTCTTCAATGGTTTAATTATTTAATAAAATTTTTACAACAAAAACAGCCTAAAAAGTTGACTTTTCTACGTTTTTTCCTTGACACCCCTCTCAGATGGATTACACAGAAAGATGGTTGCAATTATACAACAGTTGTGACAGATCGTGCACCTTTCCTTTTACTGTAGGAGTCTTTTTGACGGTATGGCTGTATATCAGGGTGAAGATACAGTCCAGCTTATCAAGGACGCCGCGGACATCGCCGAAATCATCGGCGAACATGTCTCCCTCAAGCGCGCAGGCACCAATCTCAAGGGGCTCTGCCCCTTTCATTCCGAAAAAACTCCGTCCTTTACCGTCAATCCCGATCGCAAAACCTACCATTGCTTCGGTTGCGGCGAGGGAGGGGATGTCTTCAGCTTCATGATGAACTTTCACCGCCTGAGCTTTACCGAGGCGATGAAGGAACTGGCCCGCAAATACCAGATCGCGCTGCCGGAAAAGCCGTTGAATCCGCAGGAGCAGGAAAAAGCCCAGAAACGGGAAGCCTTGCATCTTGCCAACGAAAAAGCGACCGAACTTTTTCATCAGCTCCTGCTTTCCGATCCCTCCGCGCAAAAAGCCCGAGAATATCTTGCCAAACGCGGCATCCCCGAGGAAATCACCAGGGACTACCGCCTGGGCTTTGCCCCGGACAGCTGGAATTTTCTGGTAAACACGCTGCCCAAACAGAACATCACCGCCGAAACGGCCAAAGAGGCCGGCCTGATCGTGCCCCGTGACAACGGCGGCTTTTACGACCGTTTCCGCAATCGGGTCATGTTTCCCATTATCGGCCTGACCGGCAGGGTCATCGCCTTTGGCGGCCGTATTCTCGACGACGGCCAGCCCAAATACATGAACTCGCCCGAATCCCCGGTCTTTGACAAAAGCCGGACTCTGTTCGGCCTGTATCAGAATCGGGACTCCATCCGCCAGGCTAAAAATTGCCTGGTGGTCGAAGGCAATTTCGATCTGCTGTCCCTGGTCGTGCATGGGGTGCGCAATGTGGTTGCCCCGCTGGGCACCGCCCTGACCCAGGCCCATGTCCGCTCACTCAGAGGCTACACCGACGAAGTGATCCTTCTTTTTGACGGCGATCAGGCGGGACTCAAGGCCGCCATGCGCTCGGTGCCGCTTTTTTTGAGCGAACAGGTCACCGCCAGAATCGCCGTGCTGCCTGACGGCCATGACCCGGACACCTTCATCCGGGAGTTCGGCCCGGATGGCTTGCGAAAACATCTTGAAAAGGCCATGCCGCTGCCGGAATTCGTTTTTGACAAGCTCGTCGCCCAACATGGTTCGAGCGTAGCAGGCAAGACCAAAATCGTTGAAGAACTGCGGGAGCTGATCAAGGCCATTGGCGATCAACATCTCCAGCGCACTCTTTTTGTCTCGCATTTCGCCAAAAAGCTCGGCCTTTCTCCAAAGCAGCTCCTTGATGGGGTCGTCCCCTCCCAGCCGACACATGCTCAGGCCTCGCAAGCCACCGCCGCCCAGAAAAAAAACGAAGCCCAGCTCCCCCTGAAACAACGGCAGCTGCTTGAATTTCTGGTGGCCTACCCGGAATATCTGCCCGCTTTTCTCGAAGCGGGCCTTGAAGAGATTATCATGAACCCGTTCGGCCTTGCCATCCTCCACCTGCTCACCAAGCAGCCGGATCTCTCCGGCGGTTCGGAACAGCTGTTGGAACTGTCCGGCGGCCAGGAACGGGCTTTTATTTCCAGACTGCTCATCTCCACGCCCTCGCATTCCGAAGAGATGAAGGAGCAGATGGCCCGGGAGATGCTGAGCTGGCTCACATCAACCAGTCTGAAGGCGAAGAAAGAACGGCTTATGCGGCAAATCAGCGAAGCCCAGCATTCCCGAAATGAACAGCTCCTGATGGAGCTGATGACACAAAAAATACAAATGGACGAGGCACTGCATTCATAGGCCGACATCCTGATCGACAGCTTTTTGTATAAGTTAAAGAGGTGGGGCGAATTAACTTAGGAGGGAGAAAAGCTATGGCGAGGCAAGAGAAAGGGTCCAAACAACCGCGGATAACCGCCGCAAAGGAAATGGCAGATGTCCTGCTGACTGAAGATGCTTTACTTGAAAATGGGGGGGAAGAAGAAAGCAGTTGGTCGGTTGAACGTCCGAATAACCTGACCGCTATTTTTGATCTGGATCTGGACAGCGATGGGGATCTGGAAGAAAACCTGAACCCGGTCGAACACGACGATGACGGCCCGAGCGAAGGGCTGATCACAAAAACCCGGGATCTTTCCGGAAACCAGCTGGACCCGGTCAAGGCGTATCTCCAGGAAATGGGCTCTGTGGGGCTGCTTTCCTCCGACGAAGAAACCGAAATCGCCAAAAAAATCGAAGACGGGGAAAAACTTATCCAGGACACCCTCCTGACAACGCCGCTGGCCGTTGACTACCTCCGCGAAGTGGCGGACAAGATGCTCGCCGGAAAACGGACCATCGCCGATGTTCTCCGCGGCCTGGATGAAACGAACACCCAGATCAACGAAGAAAAAAAAGAACGCTTCCTCTGGCAAATCAGCGAAGCGCACCGGCTCAACGAAGAACTTTCCGCCTTCCGCCTCGATCTGCTTGATCCCGCGATCACCAAAGGTGAAGCCCAGAAAATCAGAATCCGCATCAAACGCAACACCAAGGCCATTGCCAAGCTTTTTGAACACGATCGCATCAGCGCCAAGCATCTTTCCAGCATCATCAATCGGCTGCGCAAGCAAGGGGCCCGACTTACCCCTCCGGCGCAAATCAGGGAAGACGCGGTCAGATATCCCCTCTTTCTGCAGGGCTGCGTCAAAACCCATGGCATTGATCCCGAATCCCTGACGATTCTGCTGAACGAAATCACCGCAGGGGAAAAAGTCAGCCGCGAATCAAAAAACGCTCTGGTGCAGGCCAACCTGCGCCTCGTGGTCAGCGTGGCAAAAAAATACGCCAATCGGGGACTGCAACTGCTTGACCTTATTCAGGAAGGCAACATCGGCCTGATGAAAGCAGTGGAAAAATTCGAATACCGCAGGGGCTACAAATTCAGCACCTATGCCACCTGGTGGATCAGGCAGGCCATCACCCGGGCCATTGCCGACCAGGGACGCACCATCCGCATCCCGGTGCACATGATCGACACCATCAACCGCCTCCTCAAAGGCGCCAAGGATTTTTTCCGGGAAACCGGCCGCGAACCCACCCCCGAGGAAATGGCCGAACGGCTCGATGTCGATTTGAGCAAGGTCAAGAATATCCTGAAAATCGCCAAGGAGCCGCTGTCTCTGGATACCCCCATCGGCAGCAGCGAAGACAGCTATCTTTCCGATTTCATTGAGGACGTGGACTCCCTGTCGCCTGACGAAGCCACTGCCATGGAAAGTTTGCGGGAAAATCTCCGCAACGTCTTGCGCACCCTTTCCCCGCGGGAGGAGCTGGTTTTGCGCATGCGCTTCGGCATCGACACCTCGGTCGATCTGACCCTGGAAGAGGTTGGCGACAACTTCGCCGTAACCAGGGAACGAATCCGTCAGATCGAGGCCAAGGCGCTGAAAAAACTCAAGCACCCGACCCGGCGCAATCTGCTTTTTGCTTTTTATAACGATTAGCTGAATTTTGCGTTGCGGAACAGGACATCCTGAAAAGGACGCCCTGTTCTGCAACGTCCTTGCCTGACAATAATTGTACTCGAAAATACTGCAACACCCGCACCTGAGCCTTCGCGTTTCGCTGCCTGCAGGCCAAAAGGCTCGCCAGTGTTCCGGACATTACTCCCTTCCATTCCTTGCGGTCTTGCTGACATGGACACCAGACACCTGTGGCTTACCCTTGCCCTCATTCCGGGGCTTGGCCCCGCCACCATAAAAAAACTTGTCGAGCGGTTCGGCTCCGCCCTCGAAATTCTCACCGCAAACCGCAAGGTCCTCGAGGGATGCGCTTTTCTGCGCAAAGAAAGCCTTGCCGCTCTGTGCGATCCGAAATCAGCCGGAGCTGCGGCAGACCAGGAGCTTCGCCTGGCGGAAAAGGCAGGGATAACCCTCCTCTGCTGGGACGACCCGCTCTTTCCTCCCCTGCTCAGGGAAATAAACGACCCGCCGCCGATTCTTTATGTCCGGGGCACCCCGCAACTTCTCAGTTCCCCGGGCATCGCCATGGTCGGGGCGCGCGCCGCCTCTTCGTATGGGTTGCAGATAGCCGAGCGTCTGGCCGGTGAGCTTGCCCGCCATGACCTTGTCATTACCAGCGGCTTTGCCATGGGGATAGACACCGCCGCCCACCGCGGAGCGCTGGCCGCAGGCGGCAAAACCATCGCGGTCATGGGCTGCGGCCTGGATATCATCTATCCCGGCCAAAACAAAAAACTGCACGCTCAGATAGCCGGTCACGGGGCCATAATCAGCGAATACCCCCTGGGAACTCTGCCGGAGGGATTCCGCTTTCCCGCAAGAAACCGGATTATCAGCGGCTTGTCCTTGGGAGTGGTTGTCGTTGAAGCAGCCCATCGGTCCGGCACCTTGATCACCGCACATCAGGCGTTGGAACAGGGGCGGGATGTTTTTGCCATCCCCGGCAGGATCGATTCCCCAAAAAGCGAAGGGTGCCACAGGTTGATCCAGGAAGGAGCAAAACTGGTGCACACCGGAGCCGACATCCTTGAGGAGCTGTCACTGTCCGCGCCAACCTCTTCTCCGGCGGAAAAGCCGCAAGCCCCGCCGCTGCCCTTGGAAGAGGAAAAAGTCTTCTCCTTGCTTGAGGTCTATCCAAAAAATATTGAAGCGATTATTGAGGCTGCTGCACTACCGGCTCACAGGATATCGGAAATACTCCTTCGCCTTGAACTTATGGGGTTGGTGGCTTCTTTGCCGGGAAAACAGTACCAAAGGCTTGCAGAACCACATTCGTCCAGTGTATAAGGCCCCTAGAGAAAGCTTCGCAGCTGCGCAGGCTTAACAAATACGCACAGATCACAGGAACCCATGTCACAATCGCTTATCATTGTAGAATCTCCGGCCAAAGCCCGGACCTTGCAGAAATATCTCGGCAAAAACTTTACCGTCAAGGCTTCTGTCGGCCATATCATCGATCTGCCGGTTAAAACCCTGGGTGTTGATATTGCCAATGATTTTTCCCCTCAATACGTCACGATCCGGGGCAAGGGAAAAATCATCAGCGACCTTAAAAACGCGGCGGAAAAAGCCGATGAGATATACCTGGCTCCCGATCCGGACCGCGAGGGGGAAGCCATTGCCCACCATATCGCCGAATTTTTACAATCCACCCGCAAGCCCATCCGTCGGGTTCTTTTCCATGAGCTTACCAAAAAGGCCATCCTCGCCGCCATCGAACAGGCAACCGAGGTCAACCAGCAGCGCTTCGAGGCGCAGCAGGCCCGCCGCATCCTGGACCGTTTGGTTGGCTACCAGATATCCCCGCTGCTGTGGGACAAGGTCCGCCGCGGCCTGAGCGCAGGAAGGGTCCAGTCTGTCGCGGTCCGCATGGTCTGCGAACGCGAGCAGGCCATCGAGGCCTTTGTCTCGGAAGAGTACTGGTCCATCCACGCCACCCTGGAGGGAAAAACTCCCCCGCCCTTTGCCGCACATCTCGATCAGGCGTATGGCAAAAAGATCGATCTCAAGAAAAACAAGATCGGGACAGACGCCGAGGCGCAGGCCATAGTCGCCGCAGTCCGGGACGCTTCTTTCCTGGTGGAGAGCCTTGAAAAGAAAAAGAAAAAACGCAACCCGAGCCCGCCATTCATCACCAGCACCATGCAGATGGATGCCAACCGCAAGCTTCGCTTTTCCGCAAAAAAAACCATGACCCTGGCCCAGCGGCTCTATGAAGGCATCGAATTGGGCGCAGAAGGCCCCACCGGCCTGATCACCTACATGCGGACCGACTCCACCCGAATCAGCAACGATGCCCTGGCAGAGGCCCGGGAGTACATCTCCACCACTTTTGGGAAGGAATTCCTCCCTGCCAAGCCGAACATCTTCAAAACCAGCAAATCAGCCCAGGACGCCCACGAGGCGATCCGCCCCACCGATGTGCGCAATACCCCGGAAAAACTCGCGCCTTTTCTGGAAAAGGACATGCTCTCCCTGTACTCCCTGATCTGGAAACGATTTGTCGCCTGCCAGATGTCCCCGGCGGAATACGATCAGACCACCATAACCCTGGTGGCGGCCAAGGACTTTGTGTTCAAGACCGTGGGGTCCATCATGCGTTTTCAGGGCTTCATGGCCCTGTACGAGGAAGCGGTGGATGACAGCGCTTCGGCCGGGGATGGCGCGGAAGGGACCAATGCCGCCCTCCCGGACCTGAAAAAAGGCGATACCGTCTCCCTCCTGTCCATTGAACCGAAACAGCATTTCACCCAGCCGCCTCCCCGGTATACGGAAGCGACCCTGGTGAAAGCCCTGGAGGAAAACGGGGTGGGTCGGCCTTCCACCTATGCCTCCATTCTTTCCACCATCCAGGACAAGGAATACGCGCTTCTGGTCCAGCGTAAATTCATGCCCACCGACCTGGGCAAGCTGGTCAACGAACTGCTGGTTTCGCATTTCCCGGATATTCTGGACATTGAGTTCACCGCCTCCATGGAGGAAAAGCTCGATGAAGTCGAGGCAGGCAACACCCAGTGGCTGAAGGTATTGCAGGACTTTTACGGTCCGTTCAGCAAAACCCTGGACGCGGCCAAGGAGGAGATGAAGTCGGTCAAGAAAACGGCCATCCCCACCGAGCTTCCCTGCCCGCTCTGTGATGGAAAAATGGTCATCAAGTGGGGAAAAAACGGAGAGTTTCTCGCCTGCGAGAAATACCCGGAGTGCAAGCACACCCAGGATTTCACCAGAAACGAAGAGGGCAAGATCGTGCCCGTCGAGAGGGAACAGCCGGCCGAATCAGGCGAGCTCTGTGAAAAATGCGGCAAGACCATGGTCTTTAAAAACGGACGCTATGGCAAATTTTTGGCCTGTTCCGGCTATCCTGCCTGCAAAAACATTCGCGCCACCACCACCGGGGTTCCCTGCCCGCAAGAAGGATGCAATGGTGAACTCATCCAGAAGATATCCAAGCGGGGCAAGGTTTTTTACAGCTGCAACAAATACCCGAAATGCTCCTTCGCCCTGTGGGACAGGCCGGTCAATGAGCCGTGCCCCCAGTGCGGGTCTGCCTATCTTCTCGAGCGGGAGACGAAAAAAAGCGGGCTGCAACTGCATTGCCCGAACAAGGAATGCGGCTATACACGAAAGATCGGCGAAGAAGAGTAACGGAAACTACAGCTTGCCCTGAAACAAATAGGCGGTATAGCCGACAAGCTCATAGAGCATTCCGTACGTATCCTCCAGCCCATCTCCGGAGGGAACAAAACTGTTTCTGGTAATCGGCCTGTTGTCCCTGGAAACAGACAGCAGGTCCGGGGTCAACCCCTGCTTGCGGAAGAGGGCTGCCGCCCTCCGCATATGGTTGGCCGAGGTGATGAGCAGTATCCGTTTGATTCCCTTACTCTCGCAGTATGCCTTAACGCTTTTCGCCTCGGCGAGGGTATTGCGGACCTTGCCGTGCACCGCAATCTTTCCGGCGTCAATCCCCTGCCTTTCCAGCAGATCGAGGAGGATTCTGGTCTCATTCACGCCCTGAATGCTCACATTGCTGAGGAGCAGGGTGTCGGCCAGGCCGCTTTTTACCGCCGCGGCCCCCATGAGGATCCGCGCCGAACTTTGTCCCAACTGCTGGTAATCGGAGATATACTTGAAGATCTCTTCTTCATTCTCCGCCGCATGCCGCACGTACCACTTGTAATCGACCATCCCCCCCAGCACCACGGCGGCATCATACCTGCTGTGCCGGTCCACCGTATCATCCATCCACCACCTGGACATGACAACCTGCGAGGTATAGGGAATGCTGACCGCATAGAGGTAGACAAGAAGCAACAACAGGCCGAAGCGTGTCCGCTCCTTCTTGAGAAAAAGAATCAGACCGATAAAAAATACAGGGAAGAGCGGATTGAGAAAAAATCGAGCAACATCCTGAGCGGTATAAAAAGGCATACAATCCTCATCGTGCATAATCAAAAATTACCGGCGGCGCCTCAGCCGCTTTTTTTCAGATATACCTGTTAAACATTCCCATTACCACCAACAAAAATAAAGCTGCTTGCCAAAAATGCCGATAAGGAAATATGATAGAGGATATCGTACGCACAAAATCGGAGGCAACCCCATGATTTCCGGCATCCACTCGGCACTTTCCGGCCTGACCGCCATCCAGAAAAAAATAGAATCAAACGCCAATAATGTGGCCAACGTCAATACTGACGGCTACAAAAAAACGCGGGTCACCCTGCAGGAACATGAAACGCAGGGCATAGAAGCTGTCGTGCAGCAGATCCAAACGCCTGGGCCCATGGTGTACGAGCAAACACCCGAAGGGGAAACCCTGGTTGAAAAATCAAACGTGGAGTTGGGCGAAGAGCTGCCCAGCATGATGTTAAGCCGCCGTTTTTTTCAGGCCAACCTGAAAACCGTGCAGATTGAGGATGAAATGCTTGGAAGCCTGCTGGACATCAAGAGCTGAGGAGTTCCTGCCAGGTTATTCTGCCGCCCATAATGGTCAGCACTGCCTTTCCCTGCATTTCCCATCCAAGAAACGGTGAATTCCTGCTCTTGGACTGAATGCTCTCCCCGCTGAAAACAAACTTCCTCTCCGGATCGATCACCGTTATGTCGGCCGGCACTCCCACGGACAGAGAGCCGCCGCCCACTCCGAGAATCCTGGCCGGATTCACCGAAAGCAGTTCCACCATTCTCCTGGCATCAAGCTGATTTTCCCGGACAAGCTGCAATGTGAGCGGCACAGCTGTTTCCAGGCCGATGATACCGTTGGCCGCCAGATCGAACTCCATATCCTTGTCAAGCTCGCCATGGGGCGCATGGTCCGTGGCAATGGCGTCAAGGGTTCCATCCCTTAAAGCCTCCCGGACCGCAGCGACATCCGCTTCGGTTCGCAGGGGAGGATTCATTTTCGCCAGAGTGTTATAGCCATCCACCGCCATCTCGGTGAGGGTAAAATAATGGGGCGCTGATTCCGCGGTAACGGCAACCCCCCTCTCCTTGGCCCTCCTGATCAGAGCAAGCGACTCCCTGGTGCTGACATGGGCGATATGAATGGGCCGCCCGGTAAATTCGGCCAGGGCCAGGTCGCGATAGACCATGATTTCTTCCGCGATATGGGGAATCCCCCGCAGACCGAGCCGGGTAGCCAGCGGACCGTCGTTCATGGCGCCGCTGTGGCTGAGCGTCATCTCTTCGGCATGGGAAATAACCAGTAAATCGTGATCACCCGCATATTCGAGGGCCCGGCGCATGAGCTGGCTGTTGCCCACCGGCAGTCCGTCATCGGTTACCCCGACCGCCCCGGCCTGCCGCAATTCTCCGAACTCCGCGAGATGATCCCCTTTGCTGCCGCTGCTGATTGCACCCACAGGGTATACCCTGGCGAAACCGGCTTCCGCCGCCTTTGCCAGAATGAACACGGTCACGGTCTGGTTGTCGTTAACCGGCTTGGTGTTGGGCATGGCCGCAACGGCGGTAAAGCCACCGGCAGCGGCGGCGCGGGTTCCAGTTTCGATGGTTTCCTTGTATTCCTGGCCGGGTTCCCGCAGATGGACATGCATGTCGATCAGCCCCGGCACCACCCACTTCCCCTGCAGGTCATACACGACGCACTCCGGCTGCCCGGGAAGAGTCCCAGGCGGGGCCACCGCGCTTATCCTGCCGTCGGCGATCAGCACATCGTGAATCTGATCGATCCCGTTCACCGGATCAATCACGCGCCCATTCTTTAACAGTATCAGTCCGGGCATGCTAATCGCCTCCCATTATCAGATAAATCAAAGCCATCCGCACAGCCACCCCGTTGGTGACCTGCTCGAGAATCACCGACCGGCTGCCGTCGGCAACCTTGGGGTCAAGCTCAACTCCCCGGTTTATAGGGCCGGGATGCATGATGATCGCATCGGGCTTGGCAGCAGCCACCACCTTATGAGAAACTCCGAAAAACTTCGCATATTCCCGCAGGGTCGGGAAGAGAGGATCCTGCTGCCGCTCTTTCTGAATCCGCAGAGCCATGATGACATCCGCCCCGTCAACAGCCTCCATCACCGTCCGGCTGACCCGGGCGCCCAACTCCTCGATGCCGGGGGGAATCAGGGTCGCCGGGCCGCTCACCGTAACGGATGCCCCCATCTTGGAGAAACCGATGATGTTTGAGTGCGCCACCCTGCTATGGGCGATATCGCCGATAATGGCGATTTTCAAACCTGCAATCCCGCCCTTGGCCTCCCGGACCGTCATCAGGTCAAGGAGCCCCTGGCTGGGATGCTCGTGGGTTCCATCCCCGGCATTGATTACCGAGGCGTCGATGTGGTCGGCCAGCAGCCGGGCCGAGCCTGAACGGGGATGCCTGAGGATGATGCAGTCCGGATTCATGGCCGTGAGATTGCGCGCGGTGTCAATGAGGGTTTCCCCTTTTACCGTGCTGCTGCCGGAGTTGGAGATATTAAAGGTGTCCGCGCTCATGCGCTTTGCGGCAACCTCAAAGGAAAGGCGGGTCCGGGTGCTGGGCTCAAAGAAAAAATTGATAATGGTTTTACCGCGGAGGGTTGGAACTTTTTTAATCGAGCGGGAGGAAATTTCCTTGAACGACTCTGCGGTCTGCAGCACAGCCTGAATATCTTCGGCGGAGAGGTCGGCCAGCCCAAGGATATGTTTGTGGCCGAATCGGTATTCGGGATCCATACGATTCTTTCCGTGAAAATATCAGCGCGACCGGTGGAGTTATTCCGCGCCAAAATGATGAGGGGCTCGGGCTGCTGGTCCTCAGAACAGGCAAAACACGTTGAACAGAGCGCCCGGGCAAGAACAGTGCGCATCGCAGCTTTTCATCTCTGCGATTTCATTACAGCATGCCGCCGTAATGACGCGTCAATTCAGAATAAAAAAAATGGCAGCCAATGGTCCAGAACTTTTTTAGGAATATTGCGAATATATAACATTACAATGGCCGGCCCCGTCAACCGCAACATGGCCGGAATTCGCCCTGAGTCTGTCGCAGGATATTTTTCTATCTTTGCAGGGCGCCCGACGGCTTAAGGAATTATTTTGCCGATCCGGTCCCAGCGGACCGTGAAATTTTCACTGTCCCATGACCAGTACAGCATAAAAGCCTTTCCTCTGATTGCCTTGAGGTCAACCGCCCCCCAGAATCGGCTGTCATGACTGTTGTCACGATTGTCTCCCATGACAAAAACGGAACCCGGCGGCACGGTTATCGGTTCCATATTGTCTCGGGGCGAAGGAAGGATCTCCGCCTCCAGATTAACGGCGTTTGGCTCGACAAAAGGGACTCCGTTAACCAGGACCTGCTTGCGCACAACTTCAACCCGGTCCCCGGCAACGCCCACAACCCGCTTGATATAATCCTGGGAGGGATTCTGCGGATATTTAAAAACGATAACATCGTGACGGCGGGGCTCATCCATGGCGATCCAGACGGTCCCGTTCAGCGGATTTTTCACGCCGTACCCGAATTTATTGACCAGAATGTGATCGCCTATCAGCAAGGTGGGAATCATTGAGCCGGAAGGAATTTTGAACGCCTGCACCACAAAAGTCCTGATGAAAAAGGCAAGCAGCAAGGCAATAATGATTGCCTCGACATATTCCCGTAAAACGGATTTTTCCGTGATTTTGGCAGGATTTTTTTTCAACACGTTTGATCCTCGTCTCACATTCATTGCATCCAGGGGAAGACAAGAGTCGTCAGGCTGCAAGTTCATCACCCGGAAAGGTGGCCACAAAATAAGCGAAGAGCGAAATAAATACAAGGGGCGGAATGCACCCGGCCACGAAATTATCCGGCGGCCGAAGCGTGACAAGCCTGAATCATATTTGAAATACAAACCACATGTAGTAGCAGCCATTTATGATAAACACAACATGTCGATATTTTTAAGTTTTTTCTGGCAATCAATCCGCCGCCTCCACCTTCAATTACGCAATTTTTATGAGAAAAATCCACGATCTATCGGTTATTTATTCTTGACACCAAGTTTCTTTTGTGTCTCTAATGCAATAAAATAGATAAAATTATAATCACCAAGCGTAGTTAGAAAGTATTCCGCACAGCAACCGATATCGGACTGCGGATGTGCATAACCAGAAAATCTTGGTCACGGGGCGCTCATGGGCAAGTCCGGTTTCAAAAAATTACAATTGCCACCCTTGCATATCCCTTTTCTCAAAAGGCAAACCCTCGCCCTCGGTCTTGATATCGGATCCCATGCCGTTAAAATCTGCGAACTGGCAGAAACCGCCAACGGCTACCAGCTCGTTGCCCTGGGAAGCGCCCTGCTTCCGCCGGATTCGCTCGAAGACGGCGCTTTGCAGGACCCCGATGCCGTGGGCAAGGTTATCACCTCCCTGGTCAATAATCTGAAAATCAAAAATAAAAAAGTCGCCATCTCCATTTCCGGATACTCGGTCATCGTTAAAAAAATAAACCTGGCGGTGATGACCGAAGACGAACTTGAAAAACACATCGAATCCGAAGCGGAACAATATATCCCGTTCGACATTGAAGACGTTTACCTGGACTTTCAGGATCTGAAAACAAACACTACGACCGAAGATCGCACGGATGTCATGCTGGTTGCGGCCAAACGGGATGTTGTGGACGGCTACCTCAACATGCTCCGCACGGCGGGCCTCCAGCCGGTTGTCGTAGATGTGGACGCCTTTGCCCTGGAAAATGCCTTTGAGGCAAATTTCGGCCTGGCGGACAATGTCGCCCTGGTGGATATCGGCGCATCTAAAATGAACATCAATATAATCTCCCACGGAACTTCAATTCTGGCTCGGGACGTTGTCCTCGGCAGCCGACAGTTGACCGAGCAGATAGCAAATCTTTTAGGGGTCGACTTTGAAGAGGCCGAAGCCGTGAAAACGGGGGAAATTGTCTCGAAAGAAAACAGGACGGAACTCGAAGAGCTTTTTGCAAACACATGCAATCAATGGGTAACAGAGGTGAAGCGGGCCATTGATTTTTATTATTCAAACCACCCGGACGAAACCATTTCGAAAATCGTTCTGAGCGGTGGCGGAGCAAAAATCCAAGGCCTTTCCGATTTTTTTGAAAAAGAAACGGATATCCCGGTCGAAATTTTCAATCCATTCAAGCAGGCGGCGGTGGACAGCAGGGGTATTGATCCCGCCTACCTGAAAAGCATTGCTCCGGAAATGACCCTTGCCGCCGGTCTGGCGACAAGGCCGGTGGAGGTATAGCCGCATGATCCGCATCAACCTCCTGCCGATCAGGCAGATGAAAAAAAGACATCGCCTGAAAACCGAGCTGTTGGGGTTTTCTTCGTTCTTTGTTCTGGTACTGCTCATCCTTGGACTCGGCTGGTTTGCCTTGGCCGGAAAGATCGGCAGTCTGCAAAATGAACTTGTTGCGCTTGAGCAAAAAAAGCAGTCATACCAGCCCATTCTGAAACAGATAGACGCCCTGAAAAAAGAGAAACAGGTGGTGGAGCAGAAACTCGACTCCATAAAAAAACTCCAGGCCGGAGCCCAGGTCACGGTGCGTGTTCTTGACGAAGTTGCCTCACGCACTCCGACAAGCCGCATGTGGCTCAGCTCCCTGCAGCAATCCTCCGGCCGCATGCAGCTGCAGGGCATTGCCCTTGATAACGAAACCATTGCCCAGTACATGCAGCAGCTGGAGGCCTCTGAGTATTTCGAGAAAACAGAATTGACCAGCTCTGCCCAGACGGATGTCGCCAAGCAGAAGCTGAAATCTTTTTCCCTCACAATAAATGTCATCACACCGAACAGTTAACAGCTTGGGCGGGAGAAGCCATGGCGCTTGACCTCATACAAATACAGGCAGGGTTTGAGAAATTTCTCGACAGCAAGCTAAGCCTGCTTGACATGAAGCAAAAAATGATGATCGCCGGAGCGGCCTTGATTTTGCCGTGCGTGGCCTTCTTTTTTCTTGCCTATTCCCCGAAATCCAGCGAAATAAAAGCCCTTGAAACACGAAAGACCGGAATCGAACAAGAGATCCGGAAAGTGGAAAAGATCGCCGCCGACCTTGATAAGCACAAGGCGGAAATGGAAGATGTGAAACGCCAGTTTGCCGAGGCATCACTCCTGCTTCCCGACCAGAAGGAGATCCCCACGCTCCTTTCCACCATCTCCGGGCAAGCCACCTCTTCGGGCCTGGATGTCCTTTCCTTCAAGCCGCTTGCGGAGAAACCGCAGCAATTCTACGCGGAAATTCCGGTGGATATCGCGGTGCAGGGTCCATACCATAATGTGGGCGTTTTTCTTGACAGGATCAGCAAACTTCCCCGGGTTGTCTCCGTCAACAACATCAAAATGGACTCCCCCAAACAGATGGGCGGAGAAATGATCCTGAACTCAACATTTCAACTGGTCACCTACCGTTTTCTCGATACCGCCGAAATTGAGGCCAACACCAAGCCTGCCGGCAAGAAATAGGAATGAAGCAACAGTCCAAAGGGCTACAAAGCGATAACCGTTGCATCTGGCGAGAACCACTTATCATGATGAACAGCGTGTACTCAAAAAATATTTTCTTCGCGGTCGCTTTTGTTGCAGGCTTGTGCGGTCCGGGCGCATGGAACACTGCCTCTGCCCAGACCGAGGCTGCCGCGCAAAGCGCAGACGCCGCCAACCCTTCCCAGGCACTGGAAACAACCCTTGCAACCGGCCATATACCCACGTTTGTGTATAACAGGGAAAGACCCGATCCCTTTTTCCCTTTCCTCACCCAGGAAATCATGAAGGCCAAGGCGGAACTCACGGGTACACAAAAATATGAACCCGCCCAGTTGACCCTGGTAGCCATTGTTTCCGGCAAGCGCGGTTTCCTGGCCATGGTGCAGGATTCCTCCGGAGTCGGCTATGTGCTCCGCAAGGGCACAAAAATCGGGGAAACAGGGGAAGTAATACAAATTTCACATGACAAGGTAGTCATCGAGCAATCACTGAAAAATGTGACCGGTGACAACATATCCCGCAAAGTTGAGATGATCTTAAGCAAAGAGGGAGAAAAATAATGACACCCCTTATTACCCGCCTGAAATGTATCTCTGCCGGGCTGATGATATTCTGTTTTCTTCTGACCGGGACCGCTTTTGCCCAAAAAGCTTCCTCCCAGGCAAAAGCGGCCTACACGATCTCGGGCATCACCCTGAACCAGACCGCCGATGGCATGCAGCTTGTCGTCCAGGGGCGCACACCGCCCACCTACACGATGTACGAGCTTTTCGAGCCCCTGCGGATCGTACTGGACATTGCCGATGCCAAGCTTGTCGACTCAGCGGCGATGCCTGTAAATCTGCCGCAAGGCCCGGTGCAGGATATCAAAAGCATCGCTTTGAACGATCAGGATCCGGCCATTGCCCGGTTGGAGATTTACCTTTCCGGCGACCCGGCCTATACCATCGAAAGAAAGGGAAACAATATTGTTGTCAGTTTTGCAAAATCAATGCCCCTGCCTCCCCAGCTGACACAGGAGGTTGTCGAGACGGAAGCGGAGCAGCAGGCTCCTCCCGTTGCCGCCGCCTCGAGTCGTCCGGCATCAATGCTCCAGGATATTGTAATTGACACGACCAACCCTGCCGAAACACGCGTTTTCATCAAAACGAACGGCCCGGTTAAAGACTTCCACAAAGCCCATCTCGTGAAGGGCGGCGGCCGCCCGGCCAGAATGTATATTGACATTGCCAATGTCGCGCTTCCGGGAAAAATGCTCCAGCACACGGTCGGAACAGCCCTGGCGAAAATCCGGGCCGCCCAGCGCAAATCCGCGGTGCGCATTGTTTTTGATTCCGGGCTTAACGAATTATTTTCCTATGAGTTGGAAAACAGGCCGGACGGCTTGATCGTAAAAATAGCCGAGGCTTCCTCCGCTGGCACTGATGTTGCCGCCGCTCAGACAGTTTCCACCCCCTCTGTACCGCAGGAAGACGCAAAACCCGCGCAGCCGATTGCGCCGCCCGTTGTTGCGGAGATCCAGGAGTCCCCGATGGTCGCGACAGCCCCTCCGGCTGAATTGATCATTCCGAAACTTTCCAGTGCAAAGCCAAAGGCAAAACCTGCGGCGGAAAAAGCCGTTGTTCCGAAAGAGACTCCTGCCCCGGCAAAAAAAGGGTCGGAAAAAGCGCAGGCCGACAGTCTCGGCTTTGCCGGATATGAAAAGCAAAAAATCACCGTGGATTTCTTTAAAATTGATCTCCACAATGTATTCCGGCTTTTCGGTGAGATCAGCGGCCAGAATATTGTTGTCGATGAAGGGGTCAGCGGCACCCTTACCCTCGCGCTCAACGATATTCCCTGGGATTTTGCCCTGGACATTATTCTCAATCTTAAGGATCTGCAAAAAGAAGAACGGTTCAACACCATCGTCATTTCGCCGAAATCCAAACAGTTTCAGTGGCCGAAGGCTGCCGCCGATGCGGTCGCCATAAAAGGCGGTGAAAGAGTTGAGGCCATTTCCGTAAAACAGCGGCTGGAGACGCCCAAAGGGGTTGTCGAAGCGAAAAGCCTCATCGAGCGCGCGACAGCCGCCGAGAAAAACAACCAGTACGAAAAGGCCTTGTCTCTTTATGAGGCCGCCTTCAGCAACTGGCCTGAAAATGCTCAGCTCTCAAGCCGCATCGCCTCGCTGTGCCTTACCCAGCTCGGGATGAATGCCAAGGCCGTACACTATGCCAAGGCAACGCTGACATTGGAGCCGGCCAATGCCGGGGCAGCACTGCAGGCAGCCATCGGCTCGGCCAATATGAAAAAGACAGAAGCCGCCAAAACATATTTTGATCTGGCCATCAGCGGCGATGCGCCTTCCAGCGAAGCGCTGATCAGTTACGCTTCCTTTGCCGAGGAGTACCAGAGCTATAATGGCGCCCTGGCCCTGCTCGCAAGACATGAAGCCTTGTTTGGGGATACCCTCGACACGCTGGTGGCCAAGGCCCGGATCCTCGACAAACTCGGTCATTCCGCGCAGGCTGTCGCGGCATACAATGCTGTTCTGCTTTCCGGCTACACGGTGCCGGATGATTTGCTGCAGTTTATCAGAGGAAGAATCGCCGCGGCAAATTAGAGCCGTTGACGTTCGTGTAATTTAACTGAGCCTCTTGCAAAAACCCTTCGACAGGCTCAGCATGAACGGTAGTTACCTTATATCATTATAGTTTCTTCCGTTCATGCTGAGCCTGTCGAAGCACAACAAAGCATTTTGCAACAGACGCAAATGAAAAGGTTGTTTTGTACAACGGCTTGACACACAGGTTGAGGCGTTTTCGGTTTTCACCTGATACGTGATGGGCTCGTAAAAAGAGAACGATGACACAGGTCCGTAACATACGGTAACAAGTTACAAAGTGACCACTGTTGTAAGCGCGGCTTTTGGCGATTTCAACAAAGTTCTTTCACCTCAAAAAAAGTAAAAAGACTGCCATCATGAAAAAAACTACTCGAAACATCGTCACCTTGTTTGTCTGTGCGGCAATCTGCCTGCTGCCCATTGCCGGTTGCGCACCTGCCTCAAATACGGCGGCCGGCCAAGATCCGCTTGCGGCAAAAGCCTCGGCGCCGGGAAAACAGGGCAAGACACTGGAGGAAGGCCAACTGCCGGTCCGCTACCAGAAACCGGCCTATATGCTGGAAGAAACTTCTGCCAAAAATATTGGGGGGGCGAACAGCGAAGGCCCGGCAATACCGGTTGGCGCCGATATTTCCTCCAACGCCGGCCCGGTGGCGCTGCGCGACATCATGAAGCGGCTTGCCGCCTTGAAAGGGATGAACATCAGCTGGGCAAGCGATGTTGACCAGATGGCCATGGTCGATGTGGATATCCGGGCAGAGGATGATTTTTTCAAGTCACTGGAAAACATCCTCCGGCAGAAGGATTATTTCCATGAGGTTCAAGGCAATTCCATCGTGGTCAAATACCGCGAAACCCGGAAGTTCCATGTGGCCATGCCGTTCATGAAATCCACATACAATACGGGCGTCGGCGGGGATGTGCTGGGAGGCGGCGCAGAAAAAAGTGGCCTTAAGGGCAATATTCAGCTCACCAGCGAGAAAAATGAGTTTGATATCTGGGCCAATATCAGCACAAATCTCGATCAGATCCTCGGCATATGGGAGGAGACTACCACGCCGCCCGCTCAAGCCGCGGCAGCCGGCGGGGCGCAACCCGCTGCCGCCCCTGCCCCTGCAGCTGCGGCAACAACAAAACGCAATGTCCAGGCTGGAAAGGGATATTACAGCATCGACAAGCCGATCGGGTTGATCACCGTGACCGCTCCGCGGCCGCTTGTTGAAAAAATCGCCCTGTATCTCGACAATCTCAAGTCAGAACTTTATCGGCAAATCTCCATCGAAGCAAAAATCGTTGAGGTTTCTATCGATAACACTGAAAGCCGCGGTATCGACTGGACCAACTTCCTCTCCGGTAAAAACGTCGACTTCACTCTCTTTGGACCCAACGGCATTATCTACGATGCCGCCACAGCCAACAGCGCCGGCCGGGTCGTGAGCAACATAGCGCTTGGCACGGGCGCTAACCCCTTCTCCCTTGCCCTGAACTTTCTCGACACCCAGGGCGACACCAACGTGCTGGCCAATCCGAAATTGAGCATCATGAACGGCCAGCCGGGACTTATCACCGCAGGCGACAGCGTCAAATATATCGATAAGGTCGAATCCAGGGTTGACGGCACCACGGGTGCGGTGACCTACACCGTCACAACCGCGACTCTCATGTCCGGAATCGGCATGTCCGTGATCGGCACCATCATGGACAACGATGAAATCATCCTCACCCTGACTCCGGTCACCTCAAAGCTTGAGGGCAATGAAGTCGAGTATATCAACGGCTGGGGCGGCGTGATCGGCGTCCCAAGAATCAAGCTGCGGGAAATGAACACCACTGTTCGCGTGAAAAGCGGTCAGGTGGTCGTGGTCGGCGGTCTTATCGACAATGCGGATTCAAACATCGGCAGCAACAAGGTGCCGTTCCTTGGCGATATTCCCGTCCTCGGAAATCTCTTTTCCCACTCTGCCAAATCCACCAAGAGAAGCGAGCTGATTATCATGCTGCAGCCTAAAATTCTCTGATAATCAGCCCGATATGGCCACACAAAAAAGCCCGGCAATCGCCGGGCTTTTTTGTTGCGGAACTTATTACCGTAAAATTCTTACTGCGCCTGTTCCTGTGACGCTTTCTGCCGTTTTGAATTTTCATACAGGGCATGAAAATTAATCGGCTCCATGAGAAACGGAACAAACCCGCCATCCACGGAAACCTGGCTGATGATCTGCCGAGTGAATGGGAAAAGCAGGGCCGCGCATTCCACCGATAGAACCGGACCCATATGCTCCTCCGGGATATTTTTCAGCAAAAATACTCCAGCATGCTCGACTTCGATGATAAACAGCGTTTTCTCGGTCTGGCTGTTGGTCACCTTGGTGGTAATGGACAGAGTGACTTCATAATGGTCTTCCGTCTCCATTTTCCGGTGCTTGAGTCCCAAGTTCACATCAACCTTGGGTTCGCCTTTGGCAAGAAAAACATCCGGAGCCTCGGGGTTTTCAAACGATAAGTCCTTAAGGTACATCTTCTGTAACCGAAAAACAGGTGGCTGCGCCGCCTGGGCGCCCTCGTTATTTTCTTCCGCCATGATTCGCAATCCTTGTCTGAGTTTCTGTATGGCAAACGCCACGTTTCAAACTGCGCTCTCTATTCTTCAGCCTTCGCAAAAATGAACACGCCGACTCAACAAGTACTCCGCCAAGGATCTCCTGAGCTTGTCGAAGGGCTCAACACGAACGAGGTATCAATATTAAGATAATGTCCGTTCTCCCTGAGCCTGTCGAAGGGCATTTTTCGCGAACACTCCATTCTTTATAATGAAATATGCCGAAACTTCAACGGGTCTTTTATTATTTTCGGCAAATCAACGGGAATTTGATCGCGCAGCCTACTCTTTCTTTTGCAGAATTTTTTTGAGAAATTGCCCCGTGTACGACTCTTTCACCCTGGCCACCTCCTCAGGAGTGCCCTGCGCGACAATGGCACCTCCCTGATCCCCGCCTTCCGGGCCAAGGTCTATGAGATGATCCCCTGTTTTTATCACATCGAGATTATGCTCGATAATCACCACGGTATTGCCGCTTTCCACCAACCGGTTCAGCACATGGAGCAGATGCTGGATATCCGCCGGATGAAGCCCTGTTGTCGGTTCATCCATGATGTACAGGGTTCTGCCGGTGCTTCTTTTGCTCAATTCCTTGGCAAGCTTTATGCGCTGGGCCTCGCCGCCGGAAAGGGTCACGGAGGACTGCCCAAGGGAAATATACGACAACCCCACCTCCAGCAAGGTTTGCAGCTTACCCTTGATCTGAGGGACCTTAGCGAAAAAATCCAGGGCCTCCTCCACGTTCATGGCAAGAATTTCGGCGATATTCTTGCCCCGATAGGCAATATCCAGGGTGTCCTGATTGTAGCGCTTGCCGCCGCACGCCTCGCAGGTAACATAGATATCGGGCAGAAAATGCATGGCGATCTTGATGACTCCCTCGCCCTCGCACGCCTCGCACCGGCCGCCTTTCAGATTAAAGCTGAAGCGACCCGGCTGATACCCCCTGGCCCGCGCCTCGGGCAATCTGGCGAGAAGTTCGCGCACCGGGGTAAGCACCCCGGTATAGGTGGCGGGATTTGAACGGGGCGTGCGGCCGATGGGGCTCTGGTCGATATCGATCACCTTGTCGATCTGATCCAGCCCCTCAAAGGCACACCCTCTGCCTGATTGCCCCTTTCCATGGGCCAGAGAATGCATCGCGCCCTTGAACAACGTCTCGATCACCAGCGAACTTTTTCCCGACCCGGAAACCCCTGTGACGCAGGTCATCAGACCAAGGGGGACACGCACATCGATATTTTGCAGGTTGTTGGCCGTTGCCTGCCGGATGGTGATCCAGCTCTTTTTGGAGGAGGGTCGTCGCCGTTTTTTCGGAATCGGGATGGACAAACGACCGGAGAGATAGCCGCCGGTGATGGATGCCTTGCTGCGCATCAGCCCAGCCACCTCGCCGTTGTAGACCACCTCCCCGCCGTGCACACCGGCACCCGGTCCCATGTCCAGCACGTGGTCGGCCGCCCGGATGGTGTCCTCGTCGTGCTCCACCACCAGCACGGTATTGCCCAGATCCCGCAGCCGGGTCAGGGTGTTGATCAACCGCTGGTTGTCCCGCTGGTGCAACCCGATGCTCGGCTCATCCAAAATATACAAAACCCCGGCCAGACGCGAACCGATCTGCGAGGCCAGCCGTATCCGCTGGGCCTCGCCTCCGGAAAGCGTTGCCGCCTTGCGAGCAAGGGAAATATAACCCAGCCCCACATCGTGCAGAAAGGTAAGCCGGTCCTGAATCTCTTTTAAAATCCGCTCGGCAATGAACATCTCCTGTTCCGTCCAGGCAAGGTCGGGCAGGATTGCAAGGAGTCCGGCAATGCTCTGGCTGGTCAGTCCATGGATATTCCATTCCCCGATCCGCACGGCCAGAGCCTCGGGCCTGAGCCGCGCCCCATGGCAGGCCGGACAGTCCTGCTCGTTCATGTACTGCTCCAACTCTTCCCGCACCGAGCCGGAACCGGTTTCCAGATACCGCCGGGCCAGTTGCGGAAGAATCCCGCCAAAGGGCTTTTTATGGGTGTGGAGCCTGCGGAACCGCACATAGTCGAAAACAACGTCCTCGAACCCGCTCCCGTGCAGAATAACCTCCCTTGCCCGTTCGGCCAGCTCGGCAAACGGGGTATCCAACGAAAAGCCATACTGCCGGGCAAGCCCTGCCATGAGCTCTTGCGTATAAGTCGAGGGGGAATTGGTCTGCCAGGGAAGGATGGCTCCCTGGTTGAGGCTGAGGCGCGAATCGGGCACTACCAGATCCGGGTCGAAAAACTGTTTCACCCCGAGACCGCCGCATTCCGGGCAGGCGCCTTTGGGATTGTTGAAAGAAAAAAGCTGGGTGGTCAACTCCGGCAGACTCTTGCCGCAACGGACGCAGGCAGCATGTTCGCTGTACAGAATCTCCTTGCCGGTTTCCGGAAATTGCACCAGCAAAAATCCCTGACCGAGCTGCACGGTGGTGGCCACGGAATCGGACAAACGCCTGGCTACCGAGGGCTTGATCACCAATCTATCCACCACAGCCTGAATGGTGTGGCGCTTGGTCTTTTCCAGAACGATCTCCTCGCCAAGATCACGGATTTCCCCGTCGATCCGCGCCCGCACATACCCCTCGCGCCGGAGCTTCTGCAACACCGCCAGATGCTCGCCTTTTTTCCCGTCCAGCACAGGAGCCAGCAGGACGACCTTTGTCCCCTCTTCAAGGGCGAGCAGGCTCGCCACCATGTCCTGCACGGACTGGGGCCTGATCTCCTCGCCGCATTCCGGGCAATGGGGCCTGCCCACCCTGGCAAAAAGCAAACGCAGGTGATCGTAAACCTCGGTGATGGTCCCAACCGTGGACCGGGGGTTCCGGCTGGTGGTCCGCTGCTCGATGGACACAGCCGGTGACAATCCCTCCAGCGAATCCACCTCGGGCTTTTCCATCTGCCCCAAAAACTGGCGGGCATAGGTGGAAAGCGACTCCACATAGCGGCGCTGGCCTTCGGCATAAAGCGTGTCAAAGGCAAGCGATGATTTGCCCGAACCGCTCAAGCCGGTGAAAACAACAAGCCGGTTGCGGGGCAGATCCACACTGATATTTTTCAGATTGTGCATCCGCGCGCCACGGATGCTGATGTATTTTGGTTCCATGAAAACCTGCTCGCGCAACAGCGCAAAGAAACAAAGTTTACTTCGTTGAGCTACAAAACGTTTGCTGCTCGATATATACCTTTTTTCTTCAATACAATATTTCACCGAGATTTATAATCAAACCCGGTTCAATCTGTCACCCTTGAAAGGATAACCGTTGAAACTCGAAAATCGTGTGATATTGTACTGTCCTGGCCAAGTTCATGCACCAAAATCGCTCATAGAGATGGGCTCTCGGAAAATCGAAATGTGCCGCAAACAGGTGCTTCGACAGGCTCAGCACGAACGGAATATCATTATATTAAGACAGCATCCGTTCGGCCTGAGCCTGGCGAAGGGCTGCTTCTCCTCTACCTTCATTATCCCTCTGTCTTTTCGTTAATTTTTCTTTTGCAGCCTGGCGGCAAAAAACCCGTCCAGTCCCTGCTCAGGTGTGGTTTTAAAGAAACCATTCCCGTCGCAAAAACCCTTGGCTGCTTCGGGAAGATACTCCAGAGCCGAGGTCAATGAAAATTCAGGATGCGCGGCTAAAAACCCCTCTATCACCTCGTCGTTTTCCATCGGATCAGTGCTGCAGGTGGCATAGACCAGCACGCTGCCGCTTTCCACAAGCACTGCCGCCGCTTTCAATAACTCCAGTTGCCTGGCCTGATACCCTTGCAATGCCTCCACCGATCTCTTCCAGCGGATATCAGGCTGTCGGCGGATAACGCCCAGCCCGGAACATGGGGCATCAACGAGAACGCCGACAAAGCCCCCCTGATGCTGTTCGGCAAACTCCTGGAGGGTGCAGCCATGGATTTCAATTTCCGGCCCGCCAAGCCGCTGCAAATTGTCTTTAAGCAGCCCCTGCCGTTTCAAGCTTGGATCCACCGCCACCACAGTGCCGCCTTCCGGCACAAGCGCTGCCAGATGCAGGGTCTTGCCGCCGAGCCCGGCGCAGCCGTCAAGATAACGACCGCCGACGAACGGGGCCAGCAACGGCGTGACAAGCTGGGCCGCCTCGTCCTGCACCGCAAACATGCCTTGCTCATAACCGGGCAAGGCGGTCACCGACCCTTGAAAATTATTGATCCGCACCGCCTCCGGTCCAAACAGACCGCTCTCGCACTCCACCCCGTTTTCCTGGAGAAGGACCATCCAGTCATACACCGTGATCCGCCGAGTGTTGACCCGCGCGATCAGCACCGGCGGGGTATTGTTTGTCCAGCAGATCCGCCTGGTTCTTTCCTTGCCGAAAAGCGATTCCCACCGCGCCACCAGCCAGGGAGGGTGGCTCAAGACCGCCGCAGATTCATCGGGCACGCCAAGGTCGCCCCGCTGCCGGGCCATGGAGCGCAGCACCCCGTTGACAAACCCGGCAAGCCATTTCGGCTGCCGGGACAGTTTCAGGGCCTGGACTGTTTCACTGATGGCAGCCGACTCAGGCATCCGATCGAGAAAAACAAGCTGGTACAATCCTATTCTCAGCGCCACCAGGGTGAGGGGCTTCATTTTCGTTACGTTATGGGTGGAAAATTTTTGAATAACCGCATCCAGATAGCCTTGCCAACGCACAACTCCGTACACCAGAGCCATGACAAGCTGCTTGTCGCGAGGGTCTTCCATGCCAATCCCGCACACAGTTTTTTCCAACACCTGATCGAGAGAATCGAGCGATTTCTCCCAGGCAAGGAGCGTATCCATGGCGATAGCGCGAGAATTTATCATAAGGAATCAGCCGGCAGTTTGCAGATGACAGTTTTCAGCTTTTTTATAGTATCCATTCGAGGCTCTTACAAAATGCTTTGTTATGCTTCGACAGGCTCAGCATGAACGGAAGAAACTATAATGATTTCAAGATAGATACCGTCGCCGCTTACACTGCTCGCCTGAGCCTGTCGAAGGGTGTTTTTCTCTTTTTGTAAAAGGCTCATTCCCCCTCTCCTTTTGCCTGACAGCTGAAGTCAGAAAGCTATCTGCTGATTACCATCCCTATCACCGAAGCAAAGCGGCCGGTAACCCGTTCGCGTCGATAGGAAAAATAATTTTCATCGCAGACAGTACAACGCCCTGCTATCTCGATATGTTCAACGAGAACCCCGCAATCGCGGAGCTGATCCCGGCTGACGGCCCAGAAATCGAAATGATTGGGCCGTACCTGATAGGCATGAAACTCCAGGGGAAGTTCTGTACGATATTGAGTGAATTCTCCGCAGCATGGGCCAAGAGACGGACTGATCGCGGCTAAAAGGGCAGCGGGTTTTGATCCGTAGGCTGCGGTTATGGCACTCACGGTTTTAGCGATGATATTTGCCACGCTGCCCCGCCAGCCGGAGTGGATGTTGGCCACAGCCCCATGCTCCGGGTCATAGAGCATCACCGCCTGGCAATCGGCCTGCTGGATCATCAGGCCCATTCCGGCAATATTTGTGATAAGGGCGTCATAATCGGCATGCTCCACGTCCGCATCCGGCATCGACTCCACCACCAGAACACTGTCCCCATGCACCTGTTTCACCGAAACCAGACAATCCAGATCAAGCTTTTCCTTGATCAACTCCCTGTTTCGCAATACTCGCGACTCATCATCGCCGACATGCAACCCCACGTTGCGCGAATAGTATGGAGAATCACTTGCACCATCATGCCGCGAAAACGTTACGGCGGATACAGTTTGCGCATGGGAAAAGAATGAGTGCATCACAAGAGCCCGACAGGAGGAAGGAGTTAACTGTAGCGGCGTGAATTATGTCCCGAATAAACTACGCCGGAACTGACGGAAAATGGAGAAAAGATCATGACGATGATTATTATAATCGTTTGGCAAAATCTTACACAACCACAAATAAAAAAGAGGGAAGGGCTTGCGCCCTTCCCTCTTCGTTTATCCTCAGTACAACTTTTTCTAAGAAAAAGCTTAGAAAGAAGCCTCAAAGGTCAGGTAAACCTGATCTGCGCTATCAATGATAGTTGCGCCGGACATCATAGCACGGAATCTTTCCGCATTGCTGTCGACATCAAAAGGCATGGTGGTCCAATCCATGGAACCGGTGTAGTCGTATTCATAGTGCTGGTAACCCAGACGGATGAAGGCCTTGCCGAACTTGGAGATCGCCTCGCCGCCGGGGATGTCATAGATACCGTATACCTCGTAAACATCACCGCGGGTGGCCAGCTTGGATGCATACAGGTCGTCATGGCCGGGAGTCATGGCAATCCAGTACTTGGAGCCATGGTTGTACTCAGCGCCAACCTTGAAGAGAGAATCCGGGATGTCGTAACGCACACCAAGATGCATGACATAGCCATTTTCTGACCCAGTGTTGCGCGCGCCGCCTGCACCAACCGAACTCCAATCATTAAACATGCCCACATTGTTGGGATCGGTTCGGCTCCAGCCGCCAGACAAGAAGTAGTTCAGGTTCGAATACTTGTCCATGTACACGCCGGAGGTATGGTGGATGTTGCCAAGATTTGCTCTGGCACCATATACTCCCGTCGCTGCTGCGGCAAAGACTGGATCGGAAAAATCCGGGTAATTGAACACATCCATGGCGGCAAAGTGCTGGGCGTAGAGAAAACGGTCGCCCTTCTTGTAGATATCCCAGCTAATTCCGGCAAAATCCGTGTCGTTGATACCGGTGTTATCCTGATTCAGACCGGCTTCAAAGCCACGGCCCCAGCAGAAACGAACTCGGCCGGGAGCATCCTGCATGCCGAAAAGGTTGTTGTAGGCATAGCCCATGGAAATACCATCAAATGGCCAATCCATGTATGCGGTAGGGGTAGCCATCCGCTCATCCTGGCCCATGCGCAGGTGATTTGCCGGGCCATCAGTGGTGGGTCTGCGGCCAATGGAGAACCAAACCGGCGCGCCGCCGATGTTGTTCCAGTTCACAAAAGCGCGGTCAACTTGCAAGGCACTGTCCCCAGGAGTTCTGGTTGCATTGCCATCAAAAGCCGGAAAAGCGCCAATAAACCCGCCGGTGTTATCATCCGGAGTGCTCTGCATGCCCCAAGTTTTGTACATGGCCAGACGTCCCTTGAACTCAACATTCTCAAGAGCCTTGGCTCGCAGGTCCATCCGCAACCGGTTAGTCATGAGACTGTTGTTTTTATCCGTAACGGTATTCCAGGTCGTACCGCCATCAGGAGAAACTATCCGATCTCTCGAGTAGTAATCCATACGGGAACGAAAATCTCCGCTCCACTGAATACGTGAAGCCAGATCCCATGCTTCGGAGCGATCCTCCAGAGCGGAAATTCTGTCGCTCTGGTCGGTTACCGGAGCAGCCTTTACCTTTGCCATCTCGGCCTTCAACTGCTCAAGCTGCCTGGTCAGGGCATCAACCTGCGCCTGAATGTCCGAGGCGCCGGCTGCGCCGCCGGCACCAGCGAGAGCCACGGCAGGAAGAGCCAGAAGACCGGCCAGTGCCAATGTCGAAATTTTTTTCACCATCCCACTTTCTCCTTAAGAAAATAATTGGTAATTCGGGGTAAAAACTCCACCCCCTCCCTTCTCGGTGGCATGCGACGTCCACATGCCACCTTAAGTTTCATGCTCCCCCCTAGGGGGAGGAAGCAAGATCGTGAACTTGTTTTTAGCTTACAGCCGTAAGCCTTTTTAGTCATTCCGGCGAAAGCCGGAATCCAGAACACCTTTGCTTTTTTAAGAAGCGCGACTCCGGTTTTTTCCAGAGTGTCGGCTCACCCTGCAATTGTCCATAAAAATAAAGAATTATAAATTGTTACCGCAGTCCGGCTCGGATGTCAAAGTAAAAATGTATAAATTATTATACTTTTCAATAAAAGGCTGTCAACTGGCCACCGGTGTCGGTTTGCGGTTATTGCATCCTGGCACCCGGATGCTTTCGCATACTTTCTTCTCTGGATGGCAGCCTTGTCATGCGCTCCCCTTTCCACCGCCTATCTCCGCTGTTGTTCGAAAAAAATCTTGCCAGCCCTGCGTGCTTTGTATTAAAGGATGATGGACTCGCAACACGTTGGGGTTTGCTTTAAACCGTGCTTCGACAGGCTCAGCACGATCGGATTATTATTCTTTCATTCATTACGATTTTAGGCGTTCGCCCTGAGCCCTTGGACAAGCTCAGAAGAGCCCTGGAAGGGTCCGTTGCTGCCGTGCCATAACAGACGAAGACCCGAGCACCCTCGTTTGCCATACAGCCGCCAATGTTATCCCGCCCGGGGTTCCCCCTCACCCAAGTCCTCTCCGCAAGGGGGAGAGGGGGCAAGTCAAATTCTTTCCTCGCCTCTAAGTCTTCGCTTACCTGCGGGAGGGGGCGGGGGAAAGCAAGAAATTTAAGGAAACCACATGTATTTTCAGGATATTATTCTCGAACTCAGCAAATTTTGGGCGGAACAGGGCTGCGCTTTGCAACAGCCCTATGACATGGAAGTGGGCGCCGGCACCTTTCATCCGGCCACTCTGTTGCGGGCCCTGGGACCGGAGCCCTGGAAAACCGCGTATGTCCAGCCCTCGCGTCGGCCTACCGATGGCCGTTATGGCGAGAACCCAAACCGGCTCCAGCATTACTACCAGTTTCAGGTAATGATCAAGCCGTCTCCTCCCAACATTCAGGATCTTTACATCGAGAGCCTCACCCGCTTCGGCCTGGACCCGCTGGAGCACGATATCCGCTTTGTCGAGGATGACTGGGAATCACCGACCCTGGGCGCTTCCGGCCTGGGTTGGGAAGTGTGGCTGGACGGCATGGAGATTACCCAGTTCACCTACTTTCAGCACGCCGGCAGCCTTGAGCTGCATCCGATCACGGTGGAGGTGACCTACGGCCTGGAGCGCATCGCCATGTATCTGCAAAAGGTGGACAGCGTATACGATATCGCCTGGAACAGCGAAGTCTCCTACGGCAATATTTTTCATCAGGCCGAGGTGGAGTTTTCCACCTTTAACTTCGAGCAGGCAAACGTGAACGCCCTGCTCTCGTTTTTCGACACCTTCGAGTCCGAGGCCCACCGGTTGCTGGACGCGGAGCTGATCCTTCCGGCGTATGACTACTGCCTCAAGTGCTCGCACACCTTCAACCTGCTGGACGCACGGAAAGCCATCAGCGTTGCGGAGCGGACCAGATACATCGGCAGGATCAGGAATATCGCGAGAAAGGTAGCGGAAAAATTTGTAGCCCAGCGGGAGAAATTGGGATATCCGTTGATGAAGACAATGAAAAATGAAAAATGAAAAGTGGAGAGTGAAAAACGAGGAAAATCTCCCCTTAACTTTTCACTCTCCACTTTTAACTTTGCATTATTTTATGGCGGAAGTGCATGGGAATCGAACCCACCCACCAGGCTGTTAACCCGGTGCACCGGATTTGAAGTCCGGGAGAGCCACCAGAGCCCTTTCCACTTCCATCCGCAGTGCCAAGATATAATGTTGTCGGTATTGAAACAACATTTTTCTTTTTTTAAAAGAAGAGTCTGGGCATCCGGGAAAAAATACGGTACATAATGGCTCGAATCAGGAGCCGTTGCGAGTTTTCAATTACGCGGCTGTTTGCGTACAAGGATTTCGGCAAGCATGGGGCTTGTCTGCCTGGTGCGTTGCGCCGGTTTTGAACCAGAGACAAAGGAGTAAGTAGCGATGGAATGCGAGCGCTTACAGAGGCTTGTCAAATCATGGTATGCCCAAGTCCAGGAAGAGTCCATGGCGCCCGCCCGCATGGTTTCCTTCATGGAAAAGCACATTGCCGAATGTGCCTTCTGTCTTGCAGATCCGCTGGTGCGACAAGATATCGACAAAATCACCGCCATCATCCTGCCCCCGACAAAAGTCCGCAAGCCGGCAGCCGAGGAGGACGACGACCTTCCCGCCGGCGCGGACGACGAATCCGACACCTCAGCGGACGACGACGTGTCCGATGACGACGATACGGAAACCGAGGATGATGAGAGCGATGACGAAACCGAGGTCCTGGATGATGAGGATATCGAGGACGATCTTGAGGACGACGATTAATCCCGGGCTCGAATCACAGGACATAAAAAAGGCGCTCCCGCGGGAGCGCCTTTTTTATTGGCAACAGACCTGTAGCAACCTGGATGAAAAAACTATTCATAGCCTCTGCTACAGAGGCTTTTCTGCCTTGTGAGGTGTTTTGTCTTGTCGCTTCCGCACAATCAGCGCGGCAACGATCACAACTCCGATAACAGGCGCCAACACCGGGGAGAAAATAAAGAGCAACCCCAGGAAAAAAACCGCCATTACCCCAAGCAACACCATTGAAGTCCCGGCAAGAACCAATGCGACAAACGCAAAAGCGCCCATCGCCGCAAGTCCGGCAACCAACACTCCTCCAGCGGCAAAAATAATTTTTTGAAGACCGTGCACCGGTTCGCCATTCACGCTGATTGAATAATCAATGTTTGCTGCGCCAAAATAATACGCGAGCAGCATCAGCACGGCGGCGGCGAACACTCCCCAGAGAAAAAATTTTTTAAGCACAGCCCTCTCCTCAATCGAAACATGGCATGCAAGACATAAAAAAAGCCCCCGTTCGATAAGCCGACGAATGCGCCGGATCGAAGCGAGAGCTTTTTGCTATACTGCAACTCGAAATTATTTCAACGAGTTATGATGACAAATGGTGGCGATGCAGGGACTTGAACCCCGGACACTACGGATATGAGCCGTATGCTCTAACCAGCTGAGCTACATCGCCAGTGAAAAAGAAAGTCCTTATATTCAAGATTTTGCGGCAATTGTCAACCACAAAAAAGCCTCCGGTGTTTCCGCGCACGAAAAAACCGGAGGCTTGCAGTACAGATGAAACAGCGCGGCGCGGCTCTTACATCATGCCGCCCATGCCGCCCATGCCGCCCATACCGCCCATGCCCGGAGGCATGCCGCCGCCCGCACCCTTATCATCCTCGGGATGCTCGGCAATCATGCACTCGGTGGTGAGCAGCAGACCGGAAACGCTGGCTGCGTTCTGCAGGGCGAAACGGGTAACCTTGGCGGGATCGATGACCCCGGCTGCCAGCAGGTCTTCAAACTTCTCGGTATCGGCGTTGAAGCCCTTGGAGCCTTTCATGTTCTTGACATGCTCCACAATCACCGAGCCTTCGAGGCCGGCGTTGTTGGCGATCTGACGTACCGGCTCTTCGAGGGCGCGGGCCACGATCTGCTTGCCAAGCTCCATTTCCGCAGAAAGCTTGAGGTTCTTCAGGGCGCCGAGGCAACGCAGATATGCAACGCCGCCGCCGGGGACAATGCCCTCTTCCACTGCAGCGCGGGTAGCGTTCAGGGCGTCTTCCACCCGAGCCTTCTTCTCTTTCATCTCGATCTCGGTTGCCGCGCCGACATTGATAACGGCAACGCCGCCGATCAACTTGGCCAGACGCTCCTGGAGCTTCTCGCGGTCGTAGTCGGAGGTGGAAGAGTCGATCTGGGCGCGGATCTGCTTGACCCGCCCTTCGAGGTTGGCCTTGTCGCCCGCGCCGTCCACGATGGTGGTGTTGTCCTTGTCCATGACAATGCGCTTGGCCGTGCCGAGATCATTGATGGTGACGTTTTCCAGCTTGATCCCGAGATCCTCGGTGATCACCTGGCCGCCGGTGAGGGTGGCGATATCTTCCAGCATGGCCTTGCGACGGTCGCCGAAGCCGGGGGCCTTGACTGCCGCTACGTTCAGGGTGCCGCGCAGCTTGTTGACCACCAGGGTGGCCAGAGCCTCGCCGTCCACGTCCTCGGCGATGATGCACAGGGGACGACCCATCTTGGCGATCTGCTCAAGGATGGGGAGCAGGTCCTTCATGTTGCTGACCTTCTTCTCGTTGATCAGGATGAAGGGCTCTTCCAGGTTCACTTCCATCTTCTCGGCATCGGTGACAAAATACGGAGAGAGGTAGCCGCGGTCAAACTGCATGCCTTCGACCACGTCCAGGGTGGTCTCCATGCCCTTGGCCTCTTCCACGGTGATAACGCCTTCCTTGCCGACCTTGTCCATGGCCTCTGCAATGATATTGCCGATGGTGGCGTCATTGTTGGCGGAAATGGTGCCGACCTGGGCGATTTCTTTCTGCTCCTTGGTGGGCTTGGCGATGTTCTTCAGCTCGGCCACAACAGCCTCGACGGACTTGTCGATGCCGCGCTTGATGTCCATGGGGTTGTTGCCTGCGGCAACGAGCTTGGACCCCTCGGAATAGATGGCCTGGGCGAGAATGGTGGCGGTGGTGGTGCCGTCGCCGGCCACGTCGGAGGTCTTGGAGGCAACCTCCTTGACCATCTGGGCGCCCATGTTCTCGAACTTGTCTTTTACCTCGATCTCCTTGGCAACGGAAACACCGTCCTTGGTGATGACGGGCGCGCCGTAGGATTTCTCGATCAATACATTGCGGCCCTTGGGACCAAGGGTGACCTTCACGGCATTGGCCAGAGTGTTCACGCCATTTAAAATGGACTCACGGGCTTTCACCCCATATTTGATATCTTTTGCAGCCATGGTGATAATTCTCCTTTCCGTCTAATCACAAAAAATTACACAACCTGTCGGAGTAATGGGTTACAAGCTTTCGCTTACTTTCCTTCAACAACACCGAGCACATCGTCTTCGCGCATGATGAGGAAATCCTCGCCATCGATCTTGATTTCAGTACCGCCATACTTGGAAAACAGCACCCGGTCGCCGACCTTGAGCTCAACGGCTACCCGATCGCCCTTGTCGTTGAGGCGACCATTGCCTACGGCTACAACCTTGCCCTCGGCCGGTTTTTCCTTGGCGCTGTCGGGGATAAAGAGCCCACCCTTGGTTTTCTGCTCTTCCTCCAGTCTTTTGACCAGGATGCGATCATTCAACGGACGAATTTTCATGTAATGCCTCCAGTTGTGTTTGGTAATGTATAGTGTTTAACCACGAAACGTAACAGCGGGCGACTGATGCCCGAAGCGTTTCCCGACCCATAAACGAAGCGGCAGGGAAGACCGCGTTGCACGGCGCTTTCCTGCCTTGATGGCCACACAATATGTATCGGGCTCTAAAAAATCAAGAGCTGCTATTTACTTTTTTTACAAAATAATTTCGGGCTGTTATACTTTCCACCCGGCTGAAACTCTTTTCCCGGACAAAAAAATCAGAGCCGCACCACCCAGCCGTAGGGATCTTCCTTGGCTCCATACTGGATCGCCTGGATTTCATCAAAAAGCTTCTGGGACAACGTTCCGGTTTTCCCGTTGTTGATCACGCAGTCTTTCCCCTTGTAATGCAGGGAGCCCACCGGCGAGATCACCGCGGCGGTGCCGGTGCCGAAAATCTCCTTGAGGGAGCCGTTTTCCTGAGCCGCGAGAACCTCCTCGATGCTTATCCTGCGCTCAACAACCGCAAGGCCCCAGCTCTTGGCCATCTGGATGACCGAATCACGGGTAACCCCGGGCAGGATGCTGCCGCCAAGCGGCGGGGTGACAACCTCATCGCCGATCACGAAGAAAATATTCATGGTGCCGACTTCCTCGATGTACCTCCGCTCCACGGCATCGAGCCAGAGCACCTGGGTAAACCCGGCCTTCTGGGCCTCAACCGCAGCCATGATGCTGGCGGCGTAGTTGCCTGCCGCCTTGATCTGCCCGACCCCGCCGGGTACGGCGCGGACATATTTGTCGGTGACATAGATCTTGACCGGGTTGAACCCTTCGGGATAATAGGCGCCAACCGGGCTTAAAATGACAAAAAACAGGTATTGCTTTGCAGGGCGCACACCCAGAGCCGCCTCGGTGGCGATCATGGTGGGACGGATATAGAGGGAAGCGCCTTTGGATGTTGGAATCCACTCCTGATCAATGCGCAGCAGTTCCTTGACGGCAGCCAGAACCTCATCCACCGGAAGCTGCGGCATACAGAGGCGCGCTGCGGATATGTTCATCCGCTTGATATTGTCCGCCGGGCGAAACAGACAAATACCGCCGTCCTTGCCCCGATATGCCTTCATTCCTTCGAAAATGGCCTGGCCGTAATGGAGAACCATGGCCGCCGGGTCCAGGGAAAAATTACGGTACGGCTGGATAGCGAGATCGTGCCAGCCCTGGCCTTCGGTATAGGACATCACCAGCATATGGTCGGTGAAGTGTTTGCCAAAACCAAGGGCGTTTTGGTCCGGCTTGGACTTTGTTTCGTTTTCCGCGACTTTTTCCAAATGTAATTCCATGTGTTCTTCCTCGGACAAAACTCCCATTTCGATGCGTTACAGCGGTGTTGCCAGGCTTTCCAGGCCACTATCGGATAAACAGCAAAAACCAAAGACAACAAATATAAATGATAATACGCCCCGCTGAAACAACTTATTGAGGTGGTCAGGGAAAACTTGCGAAAATAAAGCCACTGCGGGGACCGCGACAGGGTATAAAAAGGAAGAAGAAAGATGGTCGGGGCGAGAGGATTCGAACCTCCGGCCTCCTGCTCCCAAGGCAGGCGCGCTAACCAGACTGCGCTACGCCCCGACTTCCGATGATAGGGAGTTGCTTTATTAGCACTCTGCCTGAAACCGGTCAAGAGAATTGTTTTTGACCCGAATGTATTTTGCAGCGTCAATCGATATGCAAAATAGCTGTAACCACGCCGCAATACCACGTAGGGCCTGCAGAACCTTTTCACAACGGCGACAGCAGGAGATATTTCACAACCCCTCCTAAAAATGTTGACGCACGGATAAGCACTTGCTATATTGCCCGCGTTCAGCTGAACACTATTCCTGGGTAGCTCAGTCGGTAGAGCAGGTGACTGTTAATCACCCTGTCGGGGGTTCGAATCCCTCCCCGGGAGCCAGAAAAAATTCAAGGCCGCCTGTTGCAACAGGCGGCCTTTTTTTGCGCTTTTTTTCGTCAGCACACTCTCGGCATGCATCATACTCTTTTGGCTGCCCGGCAAAGGCGCGCCTTTTTTTGCTTCTTCCCGCGCCCAATGTTTTACCGATACCGAGTGACAGCCAAAAAATGATACATTACCTTTACATTGTCGAAGACAAATGACCCGGTTCATCCACCATAAGGAGGACTTCCATGTTTGATTTCACCTTTCACAACCCGACAAAAATCATCTTTGGCGCAGGCAAGGAAACCCTGATCGGCGCAGAATTAAGCGCCGCCGGGATCAGCAGTGTTCTGTTGGTCTATGGCCGCAATTCGATAATCAAAAGCGGTCTGCTCGACCGGGTCATGACCAGCCTCAAAACGAGTAATATCACCTGTGCCGGGTTTGGCGGGGTAGTCTCCAATCCTGTCCTTTCCCATACCCGGGAAGGGGTGGATCTGGCAAAGCGGAACAAGGTTGAGGCTATCCTGGCGGTGGGCGGCGGTTCTGTACTGGACGAAGCCAAGGCCATCGCCGTGGGGGCCTTGAGCGACGAAGATGTCTGGAAATTCTTTATCGGCAAGGAGGTGGAGCGCGCCCTGCCCGTCTTCACCATCCTGACCCTGGCCGCCACCGGCAGCGAAATGAACGGCAACTCGGTGGTCACCAATACGGAAACACAACAGAAATACAATATCTCCTCGCCCCACGTCTACCCGCGGGTCTCCATCCTCAACCCGGAGCTGACCCATTCCGTGCCGCTCAACTACACGGCCTACAGTGCTGTGGACGCCATCGCCCACGTCATCGAAGGCTACTTTACCAAGCAGCCGGGCACCCATCTCCAGGACCGGCTGGTGGAAGGGATCATCAAAACGGTGATCGAAACCACCGATCTGATCATGGCCGAACCAAGCCATGCCAAGGCGCGCGCCTCTTTCATGTGGACAGCGACCCTGGCCTTGAACGGCCTGACCCCGGCCGGGATCGGCGAATACAATTTCCCCAACCACATGATCGAGCACGCCTTGAGCGCTATCTACAATATCCCGCACGGCGCCGGGCTCTCCATCGTGATGCCCGCCTGGATGAAATGGTATCTGGCTAAAAACCCCAGCCAGTTCACGCGGTTCGCCCGGGAAATTTTCGGTCTGGATTCGGGCGAAGCGGGAATCGCGGCGCTGGAACAGTGGTTTGTTTCGATCAACTCGCCGGTGCGGTTGGGTGAGGTGGAAATCCCGGCCGCAGACATCGGGATGATCGCGGAGAATGCCGAAGGCTTGGCCCGGCAATGGGGCATTGGCGCGCTCTACCCAAAGGAAACCATTGGTGAGATTCTGAAGCTTGCGGTGTAGGAGCGGCTTCAGCCGCGATAACAGATGAAAAAAACAGCGGATATTACGCCGGGACATCAAGCCTTACGCAAAGGGAGGGTCAGTGAATCCGGCCGAATCTACCATGTGATCACCTCCACGCATGACCGGTATCCCTATTTTACAAGCTTTGCCCGTGGCCGTTGCGTGGTCGGTGAAATGCATCGGTTGCCTGAAGTAATCCGCCTTTTGAAAGGCCGTTCCGCATTTGCCCTGAACCGATTCTTGCAACGGCATGGACCGGTATGGCAAAAATCGTTTTATGATCATGCCCTGCGCAGGGATGAAGACGTCCGGCTGATGGCACAATACATAATTGCCAATCCTTTGCGACGAGGATTAGTCGAGGATGTGCTGGACTATCCTCTCTGGGACATGAGCTGGCTATAGACGGATTATCGCGGCTGAAGCCGCTCCTACATCAAGTAGATTATTCTTCCATAAAAAACACCACATGCCGCTGGCGTTGATGCCCGGCAACGTGTTCCTGTTCCGGAAGGAAGCAGACATAGCCGCCCGGGTGCAATTCACCCTCCGTCAGCCCCACAACCTTCAGCAGCGAGCCGGAAAAGCGGGCGAAGATCCCCTGCTTAAAATATTCGTTCTTGGTCAACCGGGTGTAATGGGGCGGCAGGGATTCCGGCAGATTCCGCCAGAGATGATCCCTGATCTCCTTGGACGACTCCGCGGCAAGATACGGAGGCGGGGTCCTCTGTCCGCTCACCAGCCAGTCAAAACGGAGCAACTCGCGGAACAGCTCGCCATCCGGGCGGGTCTGGGCCAGTTCCACAAGCATTCTGGTCATGAACTCCTGGGTCTTCGCCAAGGCGAAAAAATCCGCAGCCTGACAGACACGGCACAACTGCTCAAAAAAGCCGAAGGGCTCCTCTTCTTTTTTTCTGATATAATCCAAGGTGTTACGAAAAAATCGGTTATTGTGAAAGGCCTCCAGGCACTCGCCCAACCAGTACAAGCGACGCAGGGCCGCATGGTCCAGCCCACGGGTGGCCAGCACCGAATAGGGCGGGGTGGCGGAACGTATCAGGCCGAACTCCTCCGCAGCCCTGCTGATCGGGGTGCCGGGCAGAACCTTGAGCAAACCCATCTGGAGATGGTGGGGCTCCATCCCGAACGCCTGATTCAGCGAGGTCTTAAAAGTCGCTTCGGTTTCACAGGGAAGCCCGAGAATCAGATCCAGATGCAGATGGATGTTGCCGAAAGAAGACAACCGGAGGATGTTCTCCCCGGCTTTGGCCAGATCCATCCTCCGGTTCACCGCAGCCAGGGTTTCGGGGTTGGTGGACTGCAAGCCGATCTCGAACTGAAAACGGCCTTGCGGAACCCGGGCCAGAAAAACGAGCATCTCTTCGCTGAACAGATCCGGGGCGATTTCGAAATGAAAAAGGGTCTCTCCCGGCTGGGCAAGAAGATAACGCCAGATGGCCAGCGCCCGCTCGGGCAGGGCGTTGAAGGTCCGGTCCACGAAGCGGATGATTTTCGGAGAATGCGCCAGGATCACACCCAGTTCCCGCTCGACCTCCGCAAGCTCCCGGTTACGCACCCCGTGCTCCACCGAGGAGAGGCAGTAACTGCAGGAAAAAGGACAGCCCCGGGACGATTCGTAGTAGATGTTCCGGTTTGCCAGATGCGCGGCGAAATCACCTTCCCGGTATGGCATACCAAACGGAGGGGCAACAGCAGCCCGGTATTCGGCCTGAAGAGCGCCGGTTGAAAGATCTCGAAAAAAATCATCCCCCAGCCCTTCCGCCTCCCCCCGGACTATGGTGCAGCCTGCGGGCAGGCTATCCGAAGCCATGAAGGTTGCCTCGGGTCCGCCAAGGACGATCGGAGCCCCGGGCAGAATACGCCGCAGGTCGCGGACAAGCCGCATGGTGTATTCGGCATTCCAGATGTAGACCGAAAAACACAATGCCTCCGGCTGGTCGCCGGTGATCCGGATCAGGGTCTCGTAATAGGGGTCGTTGATGGTGAACTGGTGCAGCACCAGGCGGCTTTGCGGCAGACGCTGCTCCAGAACGTTGCGCACATGAAACAGCGCCGGGCAGGAATGGGAGAACCGGGCATTGAGGGTGATCAGGCTGATTTGCATTGTCTAACCTGCCGGGAAGGGGTACATATTTATTCTTAACGCAGAGCCGCAGGCAAACGAGCGGGGTGAATCCCCGAAAGTACACCATTTGACTTATAAAACAATGCTATTCGCATCCATTTTTCAACTTTGAACTTTTCACTCTTAACTTTCAACCTGTAATTGCCCCTATGCTCCCCTACCCTGAGATCGACCCTGTTCTCCTCCACCTCGGCCCCCTCCAGGTCCGCTGGTACGGCCTCATGTACGTTCTGGGCTTTATCGCCTCCTACCTGCTGGTCCGCCACCAGATCAAACGCTACAATCTCACCGTGCTGGCCAAGCATTTCGAAAACCTCAATCTGGTGCTGATCATCAGCCTGGTGCTGGGCGCCCGGCTTGGGTATGTCCTGTTCTACAACCCCGGCTACTATCTGGAAAATCCCCAGGATATTCTGGCCACCTGGCAGGGCGGCATGTCCTTCCACGGGGCGCTGATCGGCATGCTTGTCGGCGGCCTGACTTTTTGCCGGGTCACCGGCCTGCCCTTCTGGCGGAGCGCGGATGTCTACATCATCACCACCCCCATCGGCCTTGGCCTGGGCAGGATCGGCAACTTCATCAACGGCGAGCTCTATGGCAGGATGAGCGATGTTCCCTGGGCCATGGTATTTCCGGCGGGCGGGCCGATTCCGCGTCATCCGTCCCAGCTGTATGAAGCGTTTCTCGAAGGAGTCGTTCTTTTCTCGCTGCTCTGGTTCCTGAAAAACCGGTATTGGCAGCGCCGCTGGCCGACAGGGTCGCTCCTGGCCCTGTTTCTCCTGTTCTACGGGCTCTTCCGCACCGTGGTCGAACTGTTCCGCCAGCCCGACGCCCAGCTCGGCTTTCTGTTCAATGTGCTGACCATGGGCCAGTTGCTGAGCTCTCTGATGATCGGTACCGGGCTGCTTATTTTGTTTTTCCGACGAAAAAACACCGAAGTTGCCTGAACGCGTGCAATCGTTCCCCCGGAAAGGAAAACACGGCCCGCCCGCTGATTTATGACCGGCGGGAATGGAGTTGAATGTCCACGATCTCTTGACGCATAATCCCCGGATGTTTACACTGCTCCGGAGATAAAAAACAACGCATGGCGCCTTCAGCAGAAAAAATGCGCTTTGGCGGTTGTTACAGCCCCCGGCAAAAAAATATGACCAGCACCTTACAACAAAGCGGCGCGCCACAGCGCACGCCGGACGCGAGGCGTGAATCCGGATTCTGCCAACGGTTTCCGCGGCTCTTTTTTTTCCTTTTACTCCTGTGTATGACCATGACCCACACCTATGTTGAAGCCGTAGAAATCGCCCCCCGCCTGCATAAAAACAAACTCGACAACGGCCTGACCGTTCTGGTCAAGGAGACCCCCGGCACCAAGGTGGCCACGGTCCAGATCTGGGTCAAGGCGGGGAGTATTTATGAGGAAAAGCATGAGGCCGGCATCACCCACCTCATCGAACACATGATTTTCAAAGGCACGCCCACCCGCGCTCCCGGCGAGGTTGCCGGGGCCATCGAGGCCATGGGCGGGCAGATCAACGCCTACACTTCCTACGAGTACACGGTGTATCATGCCACCCTCTCTTCCCGGAACTGGTCCGATGCCATGGAGGTGCTCACCGACGCGGTCCTGCACTCGAATTTCGACGCCGATGAACTGGAGCGGGAAAAAAAGGTGGTCCTGGAAGAAATCCGCATGCGCAAGGACCGGGCCAATATCGCCCTGTTTCAGGAGCTCATGGCCCAGGCCTACACCGTGCACCCCTACCGGCTGCCCATCAGCGGCACAGCGGAAAGCGTCAGCGCTATCAGCCGCGACGACATCCTCCGCTACATGAAAAACCATTATCACCCGTCCAATTTCACCGTGGTGGTGGTGGGCGACGTCCGGGTGCAGCAGGTGGTGGACACCGTGACCTCCCTGATGGGGGAACTGCCCAAAAGCGATATCCAGCCGCCGATCATGCCCAGAGAGCCGACGCAGAAGGCGACCCGCCTCTTCGCCCTGACCGAGGACGTCAACCAGACCCAGATTGCCCTGGCTTTTCCCGGCCCCGCCTTCAAGGGTCAGGATACTGCCGTTCTTGATGTGATGACAAGTATTCTCGCCGGCGGCGAAACCTCCCGCCTCTACACCCGGCTGCGCAACGACAAGGGACTGGTTTACCGCATCGACGGATCGGCCTTTACTCCCCGCGACCCGGGCTTGCTGGAGTTCACCGCCACTCTGGACGCGGACAAGGTCACCCCCGCGCTCGAAGAAACGCTCACCGAGATCTTTCGCATGAAGCATTCCAAGGTGAGCGACGAGGAGCTTGACCGGGCCAAACGCAACCTTGAGAGCGACTTTATTTTCAATCTGGAACGGGCCGAAGGCCAGGCCAGGGTTCTGGGTTCCTTTGAGTTCCTGACCGGAGATCCCCGCGAGGACAAATATATTGAGCGGGTTCGGGCGGTGAGCAAGGAGGATATTCAGCGGGTTGCCGCCTTCTACCTCAAGGGAGAGCATCTCACCGTCGGCACCATCGCCCCCCTGGGCACCGTTCTGGACCTCAATCAGCAGCAACTGGCGCAGGTTATCGCCAAGGCCGAGGCAACGGCCAAGCTGGGCCAGCCTGCCTCGCAGGTGGACGATTCCTTTCTCACCGGGGTCCACCGCTTTGAGCTGAAAAACGGTATCCGGCTCCTGGTGCGGGAAAACCATGACGTGCCCACGATTTCGGTCAGGGCTGTCCTGCCCGGCGGGCTCCGCAGCGAGACCGCGTCCACCAACGGCGCCTTCGCCTTCATCAGCGAACTCCTGCCCAAGGGCACCCAAAAATTGAGCGCCGAGGAGCTGGCAAAGAAGGTGGCGAACATGGCCGGATCTCTCGGCGGCTTCAACGGCAAGAACACCTTCGGAGTCAAGGGAGACTTTCTCTCCCGTTTCACCAGCCAGGGGTTGGCACTGGTTCGCGACGTGCTCATTACCCCGGCCTTTTCCGCAACCGAGGCTGAAAAAATCCGGCCGGAGCTGCTCTCCCAGCTCAAAAATCAGGAAGACTCCCTGCCGAGCCTGGCGTTCAAGGAGTTCAACAAACGGCTGTTCATGGGCCATCCCTATGGTCTCAACACCCAGGGCGATGAAGCGGTCATCCGCAATTTCACCGTGGCGGACCTGAAACGCTTATACGAAGAGCACGCCAGGCCGGAATCGCTGGTTATCGCCGTGGCCGGCGATGTTGAGGCGGAAAAGGTAAGGGAGACGGTGGAAGAGCTTTTTTCCGCCTGGCCCGCCACACCTTCCGAGAAATCGCAAGTCACGGAAAGCGTTCTGCCCCCCGATGTGCCCAGTGGTCCGAACATTGTCACCATCACCAGGGACAAGCAGCAGGTGCACATCATCATAGGCTTTGTCGGCACCACCCTGAGCAGTGAAGACCGTTACGGCCTCGAAGTGCTGGACACCGCCCTTTCCGGCCAGAGCGGCCGGTTGTTCACCGAGCTGCGCGACAAGCAAAGTCTGGCCTACAGCCTCTCCTCATTTTCCCTTCTCGGCCTGGACACCGGCTCCTTCGGCATTTATCTCGGCACCAGCCCGGACAAAAAGGACGATGCGATCAAAGCTGTATGGCAGCAGCTCTATCGGGTCATAGAAGAGCCGATCAGCGAGGAGGAGTTGACCAAGGCCAAGAACGTCCTGATCAGTAATTACGAGCTTGGCCTGCAGACCCGCGGCAATCAGGCCATGGAAATGGCCTTGAACGAAACATACGGGCTGGGACAGGACTTCGGCAACCGTTACGTCCACGCCCTTGAGCGGGTTGATGCCCAAACCGTGCTGGCCATTGCCCGCAAATACATCCGGCCTTCCAATTATGTGCAGGTCACAGTGGGAGCCAATCCGCTCATGACGGTTCCGGAGGTCGCTGCGCCTCAGGAACCCCAGGAAGCAGTGCAAACCGAAACCGCCCCCGCTGCGGATACTCCTTCAGAAAAAATCGGAGAATAAGATGCTCAAGACCATGATCGCCCCCTCCATCCTTTCCGCGGATTTCGCCCGGTTGGGAGAAGAAATAACCGCCGTGGCCAAAGGTGGCGCCGATGTGATCCATATCGATGTGATGGACGGCCATTTCGTGCCCAACATCACCATCGGCCCGCTGGTGGTGAAAGCGGTGCGCCGGATCACCGACCTGCCGCTCGATGTCCACCTGATGATCGAAAACGCCGATGCCTATCTGGAAGATTTTGCCGATGCGGGGGCGGACTGGATCACGGTGCATGTGGAAACCGGCTATCACCTGCACCGGACCATCCACCGCATCAAGGAGCTGGGCAAGAAGGCGGGAGCGGTGCTCAACCCGGCCACCCCCCTGAGCAGCCTGGAAGAAATCCTGCCCGATCTGGATCTGGTCATGCTGATGACCGTGAATCCCGGCTTTGGCGGGCAGTCATTCATCGAAAGCTCCCTGGCAAAGATCAGGCAGCTTAAAAAGATGATTGATGACCGGGGGCTGAAGGTGGGCATCGAAGTGGACGGCGGGGTGAGCCCGAAAACCATCGGCGCCATTGCCGCAGCCGGGGCCAACATCTTTGTGGCCGGTTCCGCCGTGTTCGGCAAGGAGGACTATGCCAGGGTCATCGGTGAATTGAAGGGTGGTTGCAAGTAACTATCCGGCAACCACCACATCTGCTTCGCAATCTCGCTGCAGCCAAACCGTTGCCGTTAAAAATTTCAGCCTTTTTTCGGTATCTCTTTTCGTTACAACAATTACCGTTCGCGGTGAGCCTGTCGAACCGCAGTCCCCTTGTCACTACCTCCCTTCGACAGGGTTCTCCTGAGCTTGCCGAAGGGCTCAGGCCAAAGGGGTTCTTGCACATCTACCTTGTGTCACACGAACCGCCGGCCTTCCGCTCCTGCCGAAGTTCCTCCATCTCCTCTCGATTAAAAAGATAGGTGGTGTTGCAGTAATGGCAGCAGGTCTCCAAGGGAAACGGGCCGTTGCGCAGCTCATCGAGATCCTTTTCCGGCAGGGTGAGAAGACGGGCGGAGATATTTTCTCTGGAGCAGGGGCATGCAAAGCAAACCGGCGCCTCCGTGAGCAGTTCCGGCTGAAAAGCGGCAAACTCTTTCATCAGGAAATCCCCCGGACCGCCGCCTTCGGCAAAATAGCGGCCAAGGGAAGGAAGCTCCGAGATCCGCTCCTCAAGTTCCGCCATGAGTTCGGGAGGCGCCCCCGGCATGGCCTGCAGCAGCAGACCGCCTGCGCCGACCGGCAAACCCTGATTATCGAACTGGATGCTCAACGCTATGGCAGTCGGAGTCTGCTCCGAGGTCTGGAAATAATGGCTGAGGTCCAGGGCCAGGTTCCCATGCTCCAGCATGACGGTGCCGGTAAACGGCTGGCCGGCGCCGTCCGGGTACGTACTCACCGAAAGAAAGCCCGCCCCGAAAAACCGCGCAAGATCAAAGGAGTCCAGGGGATTTTCCAGGGGAATCGGCGTCTGCCGCAGATAGCCGCGCACCTCTCCCGCACCGTTGCTCTCCGCCACCAAGCCTTTGATCGGGCCGGAACACTCTATGCGCAAAGCAAGGCGATCCTTGTCCCGCTTCAGGCTTGTGGCGAGCAAGGCGGCCGCCAGGCACGCGTGCCCGAGCACCAGGGTTTCCAGCAAGCCAAGCCCGTGCCGGATGCGCATCTCGTTGACCAGATCGGTCCCGCGCACCAGCACCCCGCGCACATTCTTATCGCCGAGCAAAAAACGAATGCGCCCGTCCGGGGAGAGTTTCATAGCGCCCCCAGATACTGACCGAATTCCGTTTGGATCTCCTGAAAGGGCACGGCAAAGCCGATCCCCTGGGCTTCACGGAGAACCATGGTGTTGATGCCGATGAGCCCGCCCTGCTCGCTGATCAACGGACCGCCGCTGTTTCCCGGATTGATCGGGGCATCGGTCTGGATAAACCTCCTTCCATTATGCTCGCGGTAGCCGGAGATAATCCCGCCGGTCACCGTATGCCTCAATCCCGCCGGATTGCCGATGGAATAGACCTTCTGGCCCTGGCCGAGCAGCCGGTTGTCCTTCACCGGCGCGATAAAGGGCGCGTTGTAGCAATCCACCGAGAGCAGGGCCAGATCGGCACGGTCGCTCATCTTGAGGGATTGCACGGAAAACTCGCTGCCGTCGATGAGGATCACCTTGATATCGGAACTCCACGAAGACCGCTCGATTCGCTGGAGCTGCCCCTGAATCTCCTTGTGCACAGCGCTGTATTTATCCCGCGTCTCCTTGCGCCGCTGCAGCTCCTCTTCCACCTGCCGGCGCACTCCGGCGTCCCGGATGCCTCCGAGCTGGTTTTCCAGAACGGCGCTGTTCCTGCGGTCCCGCTCCAGTTCGGCGGCAAGCTTGTCCGCCTTGCCTTTGAGCTCCTTCAACTGGGCGGAGTCAAATTCCACGACATGCCGGTTCGTGACGATATAGCCATTGGGTGTGACAAAAAATCCGGAGCCGCTCCCCCAGGGAGTCTTGATAAAGACCGTGGCATTCCGGGCCTGCTCCAGTCCGTTACCCACCGGAAATGCAGCGGCAAGTTTTCCGGCAAGGCCTTCAGCCCCCCCCGGCTGCGCCGACTCACCGTATTGCGGCGTCACCCGCGGAGCGCTCGTCCCTTCAGCTCTCCGTTCCGGGGAAAAAACAGCCGCAGGGGGCTCTGCTTCAGGGGCTTGCTTCTGCTGGGGAGCAAACGCATACCAACCGGCCAGCAACCCCACCAGCAGGGCGGCGACCCAGCCTGCAAACCCGGAATTTTTCCGCTGCATGGGCGTTGTCTCCATCTCGGCTTGGCCGGGCGGAGCAGTGTCTTCCTCCTTTTTCCGGAGTCGGGCAAAAATTACCCCGCATCGTTCACATTCCTTTTCCCCTGCCTGCACATGACCGCATTTTGGACAGTTCAATCCCCCATACCTCCTCTGATCACTCCTCGGGCAACAGAGTATTGCCCCGATAAGAATCTATACACCATTGGCCCGGGTCTCTACAAATTCTTGTCCATAAAAATGGCGTTTGCAAAATGCTTATGCTTCGACAGGCTGAACGGAAGAAGTTCTAATACTTTTTCCTGGTTGCATGGAACCCATATGCCGGCTGAAGTTCGATGGGAGTCAGATAATAAAAAAAGCCCGCTTTGCGCAAGCGGGCTTTTGTGAAACCGGGAAACGGGAAAACTTATTCGGGAATACCCCACAGGGCTGTTTGTCGCTTGGAAACCGGAGTAATGGCCACCTCTTTGCTTGACCGCTGGCCACCGGCGTCCGTGGCGGTTACCCGGATGACGATATTTGGCTTATGCTCCTTTTCAAAGGAGGAGGGCACCACAAAGGAAATCTTCGAGCCGTCTCCCTGGGGTTTCACCAGATAGACAGGCGTCCCGGACAATTGCTCCCAGCCGTAGCGCACGCTGCCGGGAGAATCGTCCTTGGTAAGCCCCGCGTCAAGCACCACGCTTTCCCCCACCTTGTAGGAATCAGCCACCGGTTTCAGAACCAGGACGGGTGGCTTGTCGTTGGGTATGACCGAGATGACCAGCTTACGGCTCTTGGAGTATACGCCGTTCGCCTTGAACCGGTATCGCACCTCCTCCTTGCCGCCAAAATATCTGTCCGGCTCATAACGATGCCTGCTGCGGTCGAGACGGTTCAGCGCGCCCCGCAGGGGCGGACCTCCGAGAACTTCCACCGAGACCTTGGCGTCGAAGGGTTCCGTATTGGCGGCGGCCCAGATATATTTCCAGTTGATGGTGAGCGGCGCGGTGCTCAGGGTCTTGAGCCGGTAATTCTTTGCTCCCACCACCGGTCTTTCTTCCGGCTGGACGTCTTGCGGCGCTTCAGCCACCACCGGCTTGACTTCCTCCGGCCCCATGACCCCGACCTTTGCCGGAGCGCTGGCCAGCTGCCCGTCGGAAACGCGGAATTCAAAGCTGTCTTCTCCCGGAAAATCCTTGTTCGGCAGATAGGTGATCTTGGGCAGATCGCCGGAGATTCTGCCGAACTTGGGAGGAGTCACAATTTCAAATTTCAGGGGATCGCCATTCTCGTCCGTGCCGGCAAGCTCGATGGACAAGGCCTCGTTGGGCTTTGTCATGCGCCAGCGGGATTCGCTGGCCACCGGCGCCGCATTGGGCGGCGGTGCTGCAGGTTCGGCAACAACCGGCATCCCTTCCACCGCGGCAACCGGCATCTCCTGGGCAGGCGGCGCAACGGGGGCCGGCATTTCGCCTTTCTTGTTTTTCATGAAATAATACCCTCCGCCTCCCGCCAGCAGGATGAGGCAGAACGCTGCGACAGCCATGTTTTTTTTATTCCCGGCTTTAGGCGGCGGAGCAAAGGGGTGATCGGCGCCCGAAGCAGAGGGCTTTTCCCGGCTGTTATCCATTGTGGCCTCCGCAAGAAAATCCGGCACAGCCTCGGCAGGGGAGGCGGTGGCAAAGATATCTTCTTCGCCCAACCCTCCCTGCGATGCTGTCCCGCCAGCATTTGTTGCTTCATCGGGGATATCGGGCAGGTCGCCGAAGTCAAACTCATCGTCATCAAACCCGCCATCATCCGGCAACCCGAAATTATCTACTCCAGAGGTCATTGCCCCTGCTTTTCCGCCTTCGTTTTCCGCCACCTCGGCAAAAGTCACCGTTTCCGGCCCGGATGAGTCATCGCCGCCCATATCGGAAAAAAGCTGATCAACGTCATCCTTGCTGGGAGCGCCAAGACCCTCGGCCGCAGCTGATTCGCCGGAACTCTTCGCTTCTGCCGCGCCGGCGAAAAGACCATCTATATCGGACTGGTCAAGATCAAACTCGTCCGCCGCCGGAGGGGCGGACGCTGCCGGCGCCTCCCCGGACCCGCCGCCAAGCAGGGAGTCGATGTCGGACTGATCCAGCTCGGAAAACCCCTCCCCGCCTCCGCCACTGGCGGAAACAGGCGCACTATCGCCGCCGCCCAGAAGGGCGTCGATATCGGACTGATCCAGCTCACCTGCGTCATCACCGGCTGAGGGTGGTGCACTGGGGGACGCACCGCCGCCGAGCAGGGAGTCGATGTCGGACTGATCCAGTTCGCCCGGGGATTGCTCCGGAGCGGCAGGAGTTTCTTCCGCAAGATCGGTAAGCCAGTCGTCTATTTCAAGGCCTGATTTTTCTTCCGCCATACCCTCACCCGTGTCAACAGCTCACATAGTCGCTTACTGCATGTACACATAACTATGGAGAGCCCGATAAATGGGTTCCGACATCTCGACATTCACCACATAGGAGCGGCGCTCGCCCCGGGTATTCGCCGCGATAATATGAATTCGCAGATACCCGTCCACTTCCTGGAGAATTCCGGAAACCCGCTGTTCATTCTCGCCTGGCATTGCGGAACGCCACACAGCCAGCGACTCGTTGCTGATCACCGCAGCCATTTGCTCGGCCAGGGTTGCGCCAAGCAGGGAAACCCGTTGCCGGTTTGAAAATTCACTGAGAACAACAAAGGGCTCGATGGTCACCGGCTCGGCCGCAAAAAAACCGTGCATCTGCTCCATTGCATCGCTGCCGACCATGGCCACCAGGCCGGTGAGCGACGTGTAGTTTCTCTGCTGGCTGACCACCCCGTCGCCTGTCCCCCCCCCCCGACCATCCTCCCCTTTTTCCATGGCCAAGGACCCGGTTGCCCAGAAAACGCAGAGCAGAACAATCAGCAGCGCCTGCGTCGGAATAACGATTCTTTTCACGGCTTCAGATATCATTTTCATGCGCGGCGCTCCTCTTACCGGCCAATGCCCTTTACGGCAATTTTATAGGGCGGTACGGCCGGCTGGAACAAGCCGAGCAGTTCGCGGTTCAACGGCATCGAATAACGCCAGGAGGTCTTGACCGTCCCATCGTTGAGACGGACCAGGCGGCCTTGGATGATCAAGGTTTTTCGGGTATTGGAAAAGGTGGTCACCACAACATATTCAAGCTCGGGCGCTCTGTCCGCCAGTTCGCCGATGTTCCTGGTAAGGATGAATTCTCCGGTTTGCGGCAGGATGGTGATCTCCTTGCCCATACGCAGCTCAGTCACCTTGAGGCCGCGGTCCGTCAGATCGGTGAGCAGGTATTCTCCCATGACCCGGCCGAACTCGGTCTCCCGCTTGAGATCGGAAAGGGGCACGGCATTGACCACCGCGATTCTGCCGGTGAAATTCTTCTCGCTCTCTTCCTGCATGTTGTAGAAAATCTTTCCAGCCACTTCCTTGGATATTTCAGAGAGGAGATTTTCCGTGCCCTGGGTTTTTGACGTGTCCGGCATGTACTGATAGACGTTATACTTGGTCGGCACCCTGCGCACTTCCGCCTGAGGCGCCGGAGCGGCGGGACCTTTTTCTTTCGGCGCATTGGCCGCCATGCTTCCGGCTGCACCCTTGCCCTGAACTTCTGCCGGCAGGGTCTGAGTTGAGGCAGCCTTGCCTTGAGCCTCCGGTGCCGGCGTCAGGACGGCATCGGCCATTCTGACTTCCGTCTTGCCCTCGGGCTTGGCCTCCTGCTTGACGGTCACGCATGCCGTGGCGGCACACAGAACCAACACCAGGCAACAGAATATTACTCCTCTCCTTCCCTTTTTCATCCTGTCCTCCCTGAACCGTTATGCTCTCTTCCCATAATAAGCCATGTTTCTCTGCGTCCCTGCGGATATACTATCACAACCGCTGCAATCGCAGAAAGCCGCGATTTCAACGGTTATTGCCGTATCTCTCTTTCTCTTGCGTTCGAGTCTGTCGCCTTTTACCCTTTACCCTTTTGGAAAGCTTTTACAGCTCAAGTTTTTTCAAATACAGCGGCTCCGGTTTTGCCTCACGAACGGAGGCGCTGTCCGCAAGCAGCAGCTCGGCCAGTTGATTTCTCGGAATTATGGCGGTGGCCGAGGAGAGGAGCTTGGCGCTCCTGTTGTCGATGATCCTGGCATTGATGACAATACTGTCTTTGCTGGGGGTGTAGGTGCCGGTGAGCATGGCGCCTGCGGCAACGGTTTGGCTGATCTCGTCTGGGTTTCGCGAAAGGCCGAATTCGCCGCGTTTTTCCTGAAGCATGACCGCCTGGCTCTTCCGGATTTCAAGGACCTCGTAATGACGCTGCTGCATCTCGTTCATCAACTGCTCCGCAAGATACCGGCCCAGAGACGAGGTTCGGGAGAGTTTTTTCAATTCCACAAAGGTGCAGATCATAACGCCCTGACCCAGATCGCCGTTTTCCGGATCAGCATCCGCCAAGTTGCGGAACAACTCGTTTGCCAGCCCCTGTATCTCGGAGCGCAAAGCGGCGGCTTCATTCACCGTGACCGCCGGAACCACTGCCGGAGCAACGGTTTCCACTACAGCTTTTTGGGGTTTGTCCTGAGTGAAAGGCCAAAACGCCAGGGCCTGAACCGGAAAAAAAAGCAGGGCAAGCGCCACCAGTACAGGCTGGAAAGAAGGGGTCGGTCGGACAGGGTATTGTTTCTTTGGCAATTGCATATGTCGCCGTTCTCCTTTATTATGTGGCCCCGAAAAAGCCGTTTCCGCACGCCGGAAGCCTTTGACGGAATAAACTCCCGGTTTGTCCTTAATCATCGGTTGGATAATACTTTGTCTTTAACAAAAAATTCTTTTCAGATTGAGAGGATAGCCCATTGACCCCTTCCAGATCGTGTCAGTCGGAGCCTGCTTCGCTTTCCGACAACCATATATGGTATAACCATTGAGACAGACTGCTACATCTTGCGGAAAAGCACAACGCCTCCGTCCATTGATTTTTTTTCTTCCATCCGCTCAAAAGGTGGGGGTATGACCGACACGGAAAGTTTGCTGGCGGAAGAAATTCTCATTGTCCGTCACTCCGGAGAGATTCCGGAAATCGCCTTCCACGGCTCCCTGTATTATCTCTGCGAAGACCCGGGCGGGCCGCAGCTCACGCTGACGGAAAAAGAGCGGGATATTCTGCGCCGGCAGGTGGTGGCCCGGTACCGGGAAATCCTGCTGCGGGACCTTAACCCGGAAAATCGGGACGCCACCATTTACCGGGGGTTGAAACGCTGCATTTTCAACTGGGAACGGCTCGGTAAATTCTGCAAACGACAGGGCATGACAGTTGAGGATGTGCGCCCTGAGATCGCCGGGGCTTTGCGCTCTTTTCTGCACCGGGAAACAAACGAGGTCCGGGCAGGGCTCAGGCACTCCTGCCTCAACTGCACCATGGAGGAACTGGCGGTTTTTGCCGGAACAATAGGAGTCGAATCGGAGGAATTGCCGGAAGGACTTGAAATGCTTTTTTGCCCGCAGAACTAAGGGGTGTGCAAAATCTCCCCTCCCCATGCGGGAGGGGTCGGGGGAACAAGGTGCGGAGATTGGGACAAGCGTTTAACTTGTACGGATTTTCTTAATCAATGAGGTGGTGGAGTAACTTTCCACCAAGGGGATGGAGAGAACCCGGCCGCCCGCGGCCAGCACCTCCGGCGCGCCGACTATGCTTTCCACCGGCCAGTCTCCGCCCTTGACCAGCACATCGGGCATCAGGGTGGTGATGAGCTTCTGCGGCGTTTCTTCTCCGAAAACAACCACATGGTCCACACAGCCCAAGGCCGCGATAACCCTGGCCCTGCTCTGCTCATGGTTCACCGGCCGGTCATCGCCCTTGCCCAGAGCCCGCACCGATCCATCGCTGTTGACCCCGACCACCAGACAATCGCCTTCCCCGCGGGCCTGCTCCAGATAGGTGACATGCCCCTGGTGCAGGATATCGAAACAGCCGTTGGTAAACACCACCTTCCGGCCCACCGCCCGGTAGCGGGCAGTCAATACAGCCAGCTCCTCAAGCTCCATGATCTTGTCCTGATCGTAAAAGCGGTACGGGGTCGCGCCCGCCGTGTTGAAACGCTGCCGGATCTCCCGCATCCCGGCCGGATCGACCTCGACCCAGGCTTCGGTCGGCTCCGAGCCACCCTCGGCCATGACCGTGCCGTCCGGCCCGATTATCAGGGAATGGCCGCCGAACTCGGTTTTCCCGGTAATGCCGCACCGGTTGCAACCCACCACAAAAATCTGATTTTCAATGGCGCGGGCCTGAGCCAGGGTACGCCAGTGCTCGCGTCGGACGGCGGGCCACTGCGCGCTCACCACGAGAAGTTCCGCGCCTTGGGCAACCTGCGCCTTGGCCAGATCGGGAAAACGCAGATCGTAGCAAACCATCCCGGCAACCATCCCAAGTTCGGTGTCGATCGGCTGGGGATTGTTCCCGGCGCTGAAGTGCTGATTTTCGGCCATGGGGACGAACAGCTGCTGCTTGCGGATCGAACCGGCAACCCCGCCCGGCCCGACAATATACAAGGTGTTATAGATAACGCTGTCCACCTCGGTGAGCACTTCCTCGGGCAGGGAGCCGGCCAGATAAATGGAGTACCGCCCGGCCAGCCGCTGCATTTCTTCCAGCACCCCCACCGTCTGCAGGGCGAAATGCTGGAGCCGGTCGTAGGCGAAGCCGCAGCTCCACAACTCGGGCAGCACGATAATGCCCGGTCCTGCAGGATCCAAACGGGCCAGAGCCGCACGCACCGCGGCAAGATTCGCCGCCGGTTCGCCCTGCTGCACGTCAAACTGCACAAACCCGGCATGGTAGCGGGGAGAGTGGATTTCAATGATATTGTTGTTCATGGCGTAAGAATGACCCGCTCTACTGTTTTTGTCAATATGAGGTTGCACAGGTGCGAACGACCCTGTTGTTTCAGTATTGACAGCCTGTCGACCATATGGGATGTTTCTGGTGTGCACGGAAACAGGCGTGTTTTCAGGGTTTGCGGGAAAACCGCCCAGCCCTGGGCAACCGCTGCAAGGCATTGTTAACCACGGAACAGGCATTCAATCGCATCTATGGAAGTCACCCTCGCCCTTGCCATACTCCTCGGGGTCGGTTTTGCCGCGGCAAAACTCGGTCAGCTTGCCCGTCTGCCCTCGGTTACGGGATATGTTTGCGCCGGCCTCATCCTCGGCCCCTCGGGTTTTGCCCTTATCACGCCGGAACAGACAGGAGACAAGCTTGCCCATTTCAACCAGATCGCCTTGATGCTGATAGCCTTCGGCATTGGCGAGCATCTTGAACTGAAGCGGCTTAAAAAAACGGCGCGAACGGTTTTTTTCATTGGTTTTTTCGAAGCGTTCTTTGCCTTTGTTTTTGTTTCCAGCGCCATTTTCCTGACCGCTTTCTTTCTGGGTCTGGGCCCATCTGACTGGGCTTTACGCCAGTACCTCGCCCTTGCCCTTCTCCTCGGCTCCGTGGCCATTGCCACAGCCCCGGCTTCCACCCTCTCGGTGATGCGGGAAATGCGGGCGAAGGGCTCTTGGACCACCACCCTTTTTCAAGTGATTGCCGTTGACAATGGCCTGGCCATCATGGCTTTCGGCATAACCGCCTCCCTGGTCCGGCATTTTGGCGAGTCCGGCAGCGGTACGGCGCTGGGTGGCTGCCTGGTCAGCCTTTTGGAGATCGCCGGCTCCCTGCTGCTTGGGGTGGTGACCGGGCTGGTCATCGATTATATCGGTTCAAAAATAAAGCGGCGCAGCGAGATGTTAACCGCAGGCCTCGCCCTTTTGCTGCTCTGCGGGGAAACAGCCACGTTCCTCGACTTTTCCCCTCTGCTTGCAGGAATGGCCGCAGGATTTACCATCGTCAATCGAGACAGGCGGGATGTTCGTTTTTTTCGGACCTTAAACAGTTTTGAAGCTCCTATTTATGTTCTGTTTTTTACCCTGGCAGGGGTGCATTTTAACCTCAAGGAGTTTGCGGTTGCCGGGGGATTGGGTCTGATCTATTTCCTGTGCCGGGCCATCGGAAAAACCCTCGGTGTGCGGGTGGGGGCAACGCTTTCTTTCTCTCCGCCTTCCGTCCGTTCTTTCCTGGGACAGGCGCTGGTGCCGCAAGCGGATGTCGCCATCGCGCTCATTTTTCTCACCCAAGGTATTCCGGAGCTAAAAATCTATACCTCCTTCCTTACTCCGATCCTGCTGACCGGGGTTTTTCTTGCGGAACTTTCCGGTCCGCCCCTGGCCCGGCATGCGGTCCTCAAGGCTGGTGAAGCGTGTATCGATGAATCTTCCTCTCCCCCCAACGGTAAAAATTGTCGGCACAAAACAACCGACCTCAGCCCGGAGTCCGTGCAGTTGATCCCCTGGGCCTGGGAAAAACTTGTCCCGCCTGCCCAACAGGAAGGACAGGTCATTTTCGGCGCCGCGCACATGGCAACCGTTGCCGGACTGGCAAGGATGTCCACGATCATCGCCCACCATCATGATGCCCGTCCCTGCGCGGTTCGCGTTATTCCAAAAACTCTCGGCAGATACTATGGTGAGCTGCAGGCGGAAACAAGGCTTCTCTTTGCGGTTGAAACGGCAGAGGTGAGAAATATCGGCTATGAGCTGAACACCGCGATAGTGCAGGAAAATAATGTGGCAGACGGCATCCTCGCCCAGGCGGAAAGCACCAAAACCTTTGCCATCGTCCTCGGCCATCCGCTGCAGGGAACCCACAAGGAGTTTGAAAAGGTTGTCGAGCAGGTTGTCAGCCGCGCCACCTGCCCGGTGATCATCGTCCGCTTCGCCGGAGTGCTCCACACGGAGCAGATCCTTGTCCCGGTGACAGGGAGCGAGGATATCATTGCCTTAAAGGATATAATCTGCGCCCTGGGCAAGGTGGGGGAGCATCGCATCACCCTGCTGGGAGTGCTGCCGTCCGATGAAAGGGAGGAGGATATTGACGCCGCCCGCAAAAAAATGGAATCCTGGAGCCATGCCGTCGGCCTGGACAGCTGCGTCTGCTCCAAGGTCATTGCCACAGAGGCACGGCTGGAAACCATCGTGGAAGCGGCAGCCGATCATGACCTGGTCGTGATGTCCAGCACCTTCAGCCAGGGTATTGAGCGGATTGTCTTCGGCTCGCTGGCGGAAAACGTGGCGCAACACTGCGGCAAGCCCATGCTCATTATTTACTCCCCAAGTTCTCAACGGAACCAGTAAGATAATTCTCGCAGTTACAAGTAACCCTCCCCTCAGACCCCCCAGGAGACTTGACCATGCTTCGCACCAATCTGCTGAGACTTTTCATCGCCCTGTTCGTGGCAACGCAACTTGCAGCTGTTCCGGCCATCGCGGCTCCCCCCGAAGGGAAGGGAAAACCCGAGAAAACCAAGAAGCACGAGGCGGGCCTTGCGTCCGAATCCCATGACTCCGGCTCCATGATCACCGCCTCCATCACCTTTGAGCAGGCCCGCAATCTGGCGGTTTCGAATAATGTCACCGGCTACAAAGCTCTGCCGCCGGGAATCCGCAAGAATCTGGGCAGGGGGAAACCGCTTCCTCCCGGGATTGCCCAAAAAACCGTTCCCGGCCCACTGCTGGCCCAGTTGCCCAAACATCCCGGTTACGAATGGCAGATCTGCGGCACCGATCTGGTGCTGGTTGTCTCCGCGACCGCCGTCATCGCGGATGTGCTGTCCGGGGTGTTCAACTAGGTTTCCGAAGGAGGGGGTTGGTTGCACCGCCTCGTCCTGCCGCCCTGACGCAGTGCGCTTCTGTTGCAAAATTCTTCAACCGGCATCACCATTGCCCTGTTCAGGGTTCCGGAAAGGATACTTGACAAGCACCGCCTTCCTGCTATCTTTGTGGCAATAATTCATCCATTGCCAATATTTTTCCGGAGACCGGAGATTCATGAAAAAAACAGTAACCTTCCTGCCCGACAACGTCGTCATCGAGGTGGATAACGGAGAAAACCTGCTGAGCGCCGCGGCCAAGGCAGGGGTTTTTGTCCAGGCCTCCTGCGGCGGTGACGGGGTGTGCGGCAAATGCAAGGTCAAAGTCGAGCAGGGCGAAGTTGCCGCCAACAAGGCCATGCAGCTCAAGGGGGATGAACATGCGGCGGGCTTCCGTCTTGCCTGCCAGTCTTCGGTTATTGAGGATCTGGTGGTTTTCGTTCCCGCGGCAACCAGCAAGGACGGCAAGGCCCTCAAGGCCAAGCCCAAGACCACCCGGGCCATCTCCGCCCGATCACTGGACCACCTGATCGGCACCTGGCAGGTATCGCCGCCGGTGGAAAAGCGCTTCCTCACCCTGGACCCGCCGACCCTTGAAGACAACGTGCCCGACCTGCAGCGGTTGATGCGGGGGATCAAGAAAAAATGCCACGACTGCTCCGAGCCGACCTACGACCACCCGGAATTGTTGATGGAACTCCCTTTTACCCTGCGCGAGGCCAACTGGCAGGTAACGGCGATCATGCTGCGCGGCAAGCGGGCCGAGGAACCGGACCGGATCATCGCCATAGAGCCCGGCGACACCACAGGCAATCTCTACGGGTTGGCGGTGGACATCGGCACCACCACGGTGTGCGGGGTATTGATCGACCTGAACTCCGGCGAGGTGATTGCCGAGGCTTCGGCTTACAACGACCAGATCAGCTGCGGCGAGGACGTCATCTCCCGAATCATCTATTCCCAGCGGCCCGGCGGCCTCAAGTCCCTCCAGGAAAAGGTGGTCCGCACCATCAACTCGGTGATCGAAACGGTCTGCAAGAAGGTGGTGATCAGCCCAAGCAACATAAGCTACATCATGGCCGCGGGCAACACCATCATGAGCCACATGCTCCTGGGGTTGAATCCGAAATATCTGCGGGAATCCCCCTATGTGCCCACCTGCAGCCATTTCCCGCTGACCCGCGCCGCGAGCCTGGGCATCCACGCCCATCCCTCGGTGCGCCTCTTCCTCTACCCCTCGGTGGCCAGCTATGTAGGCGGGGACATCATCTCCGGAGTGCACGCCTGTCAGATGCATAAAAGCCCGGAACTCACCCTGTTCATCGACATCGGCACCAACGGCGAGATCGTGGTGGGCAACGAGGAATGGATGGTCTGCGCCGCCTGCTCCGCAGGCCCTGCTTTTGAGGGCGGCGGGATCAAGCACGGAATGCGCGCCAATGCGGGAGCCATTGAAAACTTCCATATCCACCCGGAAACCCTGGAGCCGATGATCATCACCATCGACCGGATCAAGCCTTGCGGCATCTGCGGTTCCGGGCTCATCGCCATTGTGGCCGAGCTGCTTGAAGCCGGGGTTATCGACCAGCAGGGCAAGTTCAACCGCAGTCTCGATCATCCCCGGATCCGGGAAGGGGTGGACGGCTATGAATACGTGCTGGCCTGGTCCAAGGACACTCTGATGGGCGAGGACATCGCCATCACCGAGGTGGATCTGGACAACCTGATCCGGGCCAAGGGCGCCATGTACGCAGGCTATGTCACCCTGCTGGAATCCGTGGGCATGACCTTCGGGGATCTGGACCGGGTGATCATGGCGGGAAACTTCGGCGCCTATATCGACCTGGAACAGGCGATCTGCATCGGGTTGCTGCCTGATATCGACCGCGACAAATTCTATTATCTGGGCAACGCCTCCATGCTCGGCTGCCAGATCAGCCTCACCGACCATGTCCGCTTCCGGGAACGGATGATGGTCAGCTCGCTGATGACCAATCTGGAGCTTTCCGAAAGCAGCGAATTTATGAGCCATTACATGGCTTCGCTCTTTTTGCCCCACACCGACATGGCCCTTTTCCCCACAGTGCAGGAGAAGCTGCCTCGGTGATAATGCTATTCTAAAAAAACCTTCGACAGGCTCAGGGTGAACGGTGATTCTCGTAATACATTAAATTTCCGTTCACCCTGAGCCTGTCGAAGGGCATGCATGTCAACGCACCGACTTTTTACGAGCCCAGCAACGACCATGGAAGACATTGAACCCGACCTTGCGGTCTGTCTGATCCACGACCCGGCCCGGGCTGAAGCGCTTTTCCCCTTTCTCGATGCGCTTACCGCCAATGCTGGACAGGTTGCTCTTGAAATAATCGTGGTTGCCAACCAGCCTGATCATTCGGCAATTAACCGGCTGGAACGGATTTTTCCGGAGATCACCATTCTGGAAAACAACACCCCAGACCACCCGGCCAAGGGACGCAACCATGCCTGCCGCCTGACCAAGTCCCGCTATTTCTCTTTCTGGGATGAAAGCATTCTACCGCGTCCCGGCTGCCTTGAAACCCTGGTCCGCTTTCTCGACGAAACCCCGGAAGCCGGTTTGGTCGCCCCCCGGGTCGTTGATGCCCAAGGCATGGTGCAGCCGACAGTGCGCTCCGCTCCGTCGCTGGCCACGATCCTCTGCCGGCACACCCCACTGGGACAATTGCTCTCGGCAGCCCCCCGCATTCTCAGGCAACATCTGCTCATCGAACAGGACCACCTGCGCTCCTTCGAGGGAGAATGGCTCCTGGACACCTGCCTGGTGATTCGAAGGGAGGTGGCGGATGAAATCGGCCTGCTTGACGAAGGCTTTACCTGCCTGTACGCCGATGCCGATTACTGCATGCGGGCGCGCCAGGCTGGCTGGCATCTCCACTATCTCGCCGAGGCTGTGGCGCTCCAGACAAGACCGAATTCCGCCCTTGTTCCACAACGGTTTTCCGCAACCGACACCCCCCGCCTGATGGGCGACTGCACCCGGCTGCTCCTGAAAAAATGGCTGCGGCCCGCGCAAATGCCCACTTGATTCTCAGCCAAAACACTGTTGAAAACATGTTTGTTCTTTTGTTGATTCCCTGTTGAAAACTTGTTGAGTTCCTCTTTCTCTCCCAAATTCCTTTTCCGGATGGGGGTTGCGAACCCATGCCTTTTTGCCGTCGCTTCTCCTCTTTTTGTTGAATTCTTCCACGTTTCACGTGAAACCCTGAGCAAACCCGTGCGGCTGATCCCGCGGCAAAGTGCCACGCTGCGCAAAAATTATCCATATGCTACTGTTCGTCTGGATACAAATTACCCAGAAGACCCTTGATCCAAACAACCCGGCGAGGGTCCGCCCTGAAGTTATACGTGGTATTTCAAGGGAATGCCCCCTTCCCTCAAACAGTGGCATGATTCGTGATATACTGTGCGCACAGTGCGTTGCTTAACCGTTGTTACCCACTTTATAATATATGTATCTATCTGAAGGAGAATGTACCCATGAAGAGAACCAAAATGTTACGAATCAGCACCATCCTGGCAGGCTCTCTGCTCACCGCCACCCTGGCATGGGCAGCCACCGACTACTCCGCCATGACCAACGAGGAACTGGCGGCGCAGCGCGGCACCATGCAAAAAGCCACAATGGAAGAACGCAACGCCTTCCAGAACGAATGGCAGAACCGGGTCCAGAAGATGAGCCCGGAAGAAAAACAGAAAGCCATGCGCCAGCCGGAAAATGCGCCGCGTGACGGATCGGGGCAGAAAGAGCAGAAACAGGAGCGCAACCAGGAACGCATGCAGCAGCATCAGGGCCAAAGCGGCGGCATGGGTGGTGGAAACATGGGTTCCGGCGGCGGTATGGGCCGAGGCGGTATGGGTGGCGGCGGCATGGGCGGCGGCCGCAGGTAGAATCGCTCCGACCTTACCCGGGCCGACAGCTGGTTGCTGTCGGCCCATTTCTTTGCCCAACAAACAAGGACAACGCCATGCCGCTTGTTGAAGCCAGAAACCTTGAAAAAACCTATATAACCGGGGAAGTCCGGATACAGGCAATCCGTAAGATCGATTTTACCATTGAGCCGGGCGCCTTCGTATCCTTTGTCGGGCCATCGGGCAGCGGCAAATCCACCCTGCTCAACATGATCGGCTGCCTGGACCCGCCCACAGCCGGAACGCTTTCCGTTGCCGGCAAGGATATCGGAATGCTTTCCCGCAAGGAAGGCGCGCATTTTCGGGGAGAGCACATCGGCTTTGTTTTCCAGGACTTCAACCTGATCCCGGTCCTCACCGTGTATGAAAACATCGAGTATCCCCTGCTCATGGTGCAGAACTGGCCGCAGGCAGAACGCAAAAAACGCATTTCCCAGGTTCTCGCCGCAGTGGGCATGGAAGATCAGGCGCAAAAATATCCTGGCCAGATCTCCGGCGGCCAGAAGCAACGGGTCGCGGTGGCCAGAGCCCTCATCACCAACCCAAAGCTGGTGCTGGCCGATGAACCCACAGCCAATCTCGACCGGGAAACGGCAAACAGGATTATCGCCCTGATGAAACGGATGCGCGACGAATTCGGCACCACCTTCATCTTTTCCACCCATGACCCGAAGGTGGTAAAAAACGCCGAAATCATTTTTACCCTGGAGGACGGCGCGCTCAAGCAGTCCGACAACGGAGGAATCTATGCTTAGTATCGTGAAAATCGCCACCAAGAACCTCCTCCGCTACAAACGGCGTACCATGCTGACCACCGCTCTCATCTCCCTTGGCGTGGTGGCGGTTCTTCTGTTCATCGCCGTCTCCGGCTCTTTCAAAAGCCTGATGATCGGCCAGATAACCGACTCGGTCATGGGGCACCTGCAGATCCATCGCAAGGGGTATGTGGCCTCCATCGACAATCTGCCGCTCAACCGCAACCTCAACGACAAACAGATGGCAAAAGTGGAGGAGATCCTTCGCGCCGAACCGGAAGTGGAATCTTTTACGATCCGGCTCAAGCTCGGCGCCATGTTCAGCAATTTTACCGAAACAACCAATATCCGCCTCAATGCCGTGATCCCGGCGGAGGAATTCAGAACCATGCCGCTCCTGGCCTCCCGAATATCCGAAAAAATGGCTGGCGAAGAATTGCTTTCACGCGGCGGGATTCTGGTTCCGGAACTTCTCGCTAAAGGCATGCAGGTCAAGGTGGGGGATACGGTGGTGCTTGTGGCAACCAATCGGGATGGCTCGGTCAACGGCAAGCCTTTTGTCGTGCACGGTGTTCTCTCTGGAATTTCCGGGCCTGGTGGCCGGGATGGCGCCATTCATATTGACGATGCCAGGGAACTGCTGCGCATCGACGGCGTAGAGATAAGCGAGATCGCCATCCGCCTCAAAAATATCGCTGCCCTGCCGAAAGTGACCGCGAAACTCGAGCAACAGCTCGGCTCCCTCACAAACAAGGAGGGAAAACCGGTTTTCGAGGTCCACACCTGGGAAAAGCTCTCTCCCTTTTATAATATCGCCAAGATGATCTCCCTGATGACCCTCTTTATCAAGGTCATGCTGGTGGCCATCGTGCTGGTCAGCATACTGAACGTGATGATCATGGCGGTTTATGAACGGATAGGCGAAATAGGCACCATCGCTGCCATCGGCACCACACCGGGGAAGATTCTCTCCCTTTTTCTCGCCGAAGGCTTGCTGCTTGGCATTGTCGGCACGCTGACAGGCACCGTTATCAGTTTGGCTGCCATTGCCGGGCTGAACAGTGCGGCGATTACCTTTGATTTCGGCATGCAGACAGGGTTGCTTCTGCAGCCGACCATTTCGGCGCGGGAAATAATTCCCATCCTGATTATTGTCATCGGCATAGCGGTGCTGGCCAGCCTGCAGCCTGCCTTCAAAGCCTCGCGCATGGATCCGATCACCGCGCTCAGGCATGTGTGACGGAGTCGCACATTTACCTTACTTAATTCCGGAGTTGAAACCCATGTTGAGAAAAATGTTCACCGCTCTTGCTTTCTGCGCCGCATTCCTTGCCGCCGCTCCAGCCATGGCTCTGGATGGCAGCGCCATCCTCACCAAGGTGGACCGCAATCTGCAGCCCGAATCCTATGAGATGTTTCGCAAACTGATCAATATCGAACCGGACGGCAGCAAAAAGGAATTTGTCCTCTATTCCGTCAAAAAAGGCGACGACAAGGTGGTGGCCCTTTTTCTTTCGCCGGCCAGTGAAAAAGGCCGCGCCACCCTGCGCTTGGGCGACAACATGTGGCTCTACATTCCCAATGTCGGCAAACCTCTGCGCATCACCAGTCTGCAATCCGTGGTGGGAGGAGTGTTCAACAACTCGGATATCCTCCGCCTGGATTACAGTGCCGAGTACTCGGTGGAAAAAGCTGTGGAGCAGGGGGATAAATATCTTTTGACCCTCAAAGCCAAAACAGCGTCAGTGGCTTACGACCGGCTTGAAATGCAGGTAGACAAAAAAGCCATGGTGCCCACCAGCGTGGCCTGCTACGCCGTGAGCGGCATGCTGATCAAAACCTTGTATTTCAAGGAGATCAAAGACTTTGGCAACGGCATTGTCCGGCCTTCGGTGGTTGAGACCGACAGCCCCCTGTACAAGAACTATAAATCAGTGATGATCTATGCCAAAATCCAGACCAAAAAACTGGCCGACGAGGTCTTTACCCTGAACTATCTGCCCAGAGTTGAGGAGCTGCGTTAAATATGACTCCCGCCAAGTACGCCTTTGCCGCCCTGCTTGGCCTTCTCCTTCATGCCGCCGCCCCTGGGCTGGCGGCGGAGGAGGAGTACGGTTTCTCCCCGGACGAATTCGAAAAAAAAACCTTGGTCTGGGGCGGCTATGTTGAGGCCAAAGGAGAGCATGCAGACATCAACCAGGACGGCGGCTTCAGCGTTCTTAATTTTTACAGAGACCCCCGCTCCACCATCGAAAGCCTGAGCTCCACCCTGCAGCTTAACGGGAGTTACAGTCGGGAAACAACCACCTTCAACTGGGTCGTGCAGGCAACCGGCACACAGGACGAGCTGGCCTGGTCAGACAAGGCGGATATCTTTGAAGGATATGCCAGTATCAAGGCAAACCCCAACCTCAGTCTCGATCTGGGGAAAAAGGTGTTCAAATGGGGCAAGGGCTATGCCTGGAATCCGGTGGGATTCATCGACCGAAGCAAGGACCCCAACAACCCGGAGGAAGCCCTGGAGGGATATATGGGCGGGGGCTTTGATCTGGTAAAAAGTTATGGCGGCGACCTGCACACCGTGGCGCTCACCGCCGTGGCACTGCCTGCCTGGCGAGGCGTGAATGAAGACTTCGGCGAACAGGACAATGTGAATCTGGCCGCCAAGCTCTACCTGCTCTACAAGGATACGGATATAGATTTTCTCTGGTACACGGGCAACAGCCGCTCAACCCGCTACGGGGTCGATTTTTCCAAAAACCTGGCCACCAATCTGGAGATCCACGGCGAACTGGCCCACATTCCCCGGCAAAAATACAGGGTGCTGACGGAAGCAGGACAGCTCACCACGCGAGAAGTCAGTGATACCAGCTACCTGCTGGGGTTGCGCTATCTCACAGAAAACGACATCACCACGATTGTCGAGTTTTACCACAATGACGACGGCTATACGGAACAGGAAACAACACAATTTTTCCAATTGCTCGACACCGGCTACAACCAGTTTCTCGCCACAGGCAGCGACGCCCTGCTCCAGCAGGCGACCCTTGTCAGCGAGAGCGGCTACGCCAGGCCCCAAACCGGCCGCGACTACCTCTATGCCAGGATCACCATGAAGGATCCATTTGATCTTCTCTATTTTACTCCGGGAATAACCGCCATAGCCAATCTGGACGACCTCAGCTACTCCCTGAGCCCCGAACTGACCTACACCGGTTTTACCAACTGGGAAATGCGTCTCCGCCTCAGTTATCTCAATGGTGCAACCTACAGCGAATATGGCGAAAAACAAAACAGCAACAAGGTTGAAGCGCGGCTGCGCTATTTTTTCTGATCCTCCGGGGTTGCACTCAGCACGAAACGCGATGGCAACGCCGGTGAATTCGGTTCGATACTCGTCCCGCGACGAGGAACAAAAAATATTCCGCCCGATAGGTATATCCACCGATTTCCGCGCCAATTCGACACTTTTTACACACTTTCGCCCTGTTGCCTGTTGACATCCTTTTTGTAAAACGCTATTTTCCCACGTTACCATGCACTCTTAACACTCGGGGAAAACCGCCGCTGGCTAGCAGGAGCGGTAAAATATATATTGAATCTACAGCACGGGAGAAAACAATGATCAAGGTAGCAGCCATTGCGGAAAGCATCAACATCATGGGTAAAAGAAGCGGCACCGCCATGAAGGAACGGAATCCTGGCCCGGTTCAGGAGATGGCCAAGGAAGAATCCGCCGCCGGCGCCTCCTATCTGGATCTCAACATCGGACCGGCCCGCAAGGATGGGATTGAACTGATGCCTTGGGTTGTGCAGACTGTGGAAGCGGCAAGCTCCGTGCCCCTCTGCCTGGACACCACCAACACCGACGCCATGGCCGCCGGGTTCAAGGTGGTGAAAAACCGTGAAGCCGCGATCATGAACTCCATTTCCGCCCAGCCCGAGCGGATGGAAAAACTCATCCCGGTTGCCGCCGAGGCCGGCTGCAATGTTATCGCCCTGCTCTGGGGCCCGGACGGCATGCCCCGCGATTCCAACGAGCGCGCCGCCATGGCCGTTGACCTGATGATGGCCCTGGCCGAGGCAGGCATCCCCAACGAAAAAATGCTTTTTGACCCGATCGGCACCCCCATCACCCTGGGCGCCGACCAGATCGCTTCCGGTCTGGAATTCATGTCCATGCTGCAGGAAATCGCCCCTGGAGCCGGTTCCACCGTGGGCCTGTCCAACGTCAGCAACGGCGTGGCCGAACACCTGCGCAAGTATCTCGACCGCACCTACCTCATCATGCTGATGAAGTACGGGATCACCACCGCCATCGTCAACTCCTACGATTCCGAGCTCATGGCGATCTGCAAGGGCGAGCGCCAGGATCTGGTGGACATGGTCCACAACATGATGGACGGCAACGATCCCGATCCCGCAGGCCTCACCGGCACCGCGCTGGAGCATTACAAGACCTATAAGGTGTTGTCCGGACAGAACGTGTTCAGCGAGTCCTGGCTGACTCTGTAAAAAAGCGGTATTGTATAAGGGCCGCTTTCTCGAATCCGGGACGGCCTTTCTAAAAGAGGGGGCCGCGGCCTCCTCTTTTTTTTATCTGGGGCATGGCGTTATGGCAGACATCCCTTCGCACCACATGATCTACGGCACCCTGGCCGATTTCGTCACCGGCGAACAGATTGTGGACACCGACGACGAACGCTACCGGCAGAAACTGGCCAGGATGCTCGTTGAGGAAAAAGGGTTTGCCAAGAGCGAACTGACCATGCGGCGCAGGATTGAAACCCTGTTTGCCAGACAGTTCGTGGCTTCCAAAATCGACATCGTGGTGAGCATCGGCGAGCAGCGGGTGATGGTGCTCCGCTATGGCCCCGGCTCTCTGGTAACCCGCGAACGCGCAGCCATCGCCGCAGCCAGAGTTCTGGAGGAAAACCAGATGATCCCCTTGGCGGTGGTGACCAACGGCGAGGACGCCGAGCTGCTGAACGCCAGAACCGGCAAAGTGCTTGCCGCCGGGCTTGAGGCCATCCCGACCAGAGAGGCTGTTTTGGCCATGCTGCCCGGCTTTGATTTTACTCCTGTTGCCTCGGAACGCCGAGAGCCGGAGCTGCGGATATTGAATGCCTTTGATGTGGAGGTCTGCTGCGCCGGCGGGCCTTGCGCATTGCCTGGAGCGAAAGAAGGCTGAATTTTTTGCCACGAAAGGACACGAAATAAAAAAAGTTTCATCTTGAAAAAAAGCCCTACCCGACCTGCGCACCCATAAAAATTTTCGTGGCAAAAGTTATCACTTGGAGAATGCACCATGACACAGCATCCCTGGAGCAAGACGAGCTGGCAGCAGTTCAACGCACTGCAACAGCCCAACTGGCCTGACAAAAAAGCGTACGAAGAGATGGTGCAGACCATTTCCCTGCTCCCCCCCTTGGTCTTTGCCGGAGAGATCCGCACCTTGAAGAAACAGCTTGCCATGGCTGCGGAAGGCGAAGCCTTCCTGCTCCAGGGAGGGGACTGCGCCGAGGAATTTTCCATGTGCAATGCCCCATCCATCCGGGAGCTTTTAAAAGTTATCCTGCAGATGGCGGTGATCATGAGCTACGCCGGCGGCAAGCCGGTGATCAAGGTGGGCCGCATGGCAGGGCAATATGCCAAGCCCCGCTCCGCCGACACCGAAATAGTAGACGGCATCGAGTTGCCCAGCTACCGGGGCGACATGGTCAACGCCATCGATCCTACCCCCGATGCCCGGCGGCCGGACCCGCAGCGGATGCTCAAAGGCTACCATCTGGCCTGCGCCACCATGAATATCCTGCGCGCCTTCACCATGGGCGGCTATGCATCGCTGGAGCGGGTACATTCCTGGAACAACGAATTCGTCGGCCGCTCCCCCCAGGGCCAGCTCTACGACAAGCTGGCCCGCCAGATCGATCAGGCCATCAACTTCATGCGCATCGTCGGCATCGACACCGACATCCCCCAGCTCAACCAGGCCAGCTTCTACACCTCCCACGAGGCGCTTCTCCTCGGTTACGAGCAGGCCCTGACCCGTCAGGACTCCACAACCGGAGACTGGTATGACTGTTCTGCCCATATGCTCTGGATCGGTGAGCGCACCCGCCAGATCGACGGGGCGCATGTGGAGTTCTTTCGCGGTGTGCACAACCCCATCGGGGTCAAGATCGGACCCAGCCACGACATCGACAACGTCAAGAAGCTGGTCCGCGCCCTCAATCCTGAAAACGAACCGGGCAGGTTGACGCTCATCACCCGTTTCGGCGCGAAAAAAATCGGCACCGGGCTGCCCGCTCTGGCGCGCGAAATGAAAAAAGAAGGCTTCAAGCTGGTCTGGAGCTGCGACCCCATGCACGGCAACACCTACACCGCGGAGAGCGGCCACAAAACCCGGAATTTTGACGAAATCATGAGCGAGATCCGCTCGTTTTTCGAAATCCACTGGGCAGAGGGCACGGTGCCCGGCGGCATCCATTTCGAAATGACCGGGGAAAACGTCACCGAATGCACGGGCGGCGGCAGAAAGATCCTTGACCACCATCTGGCCGACAACTACCTGACCAACTGCGATCCGCGCCTCAACGCCGAGCAGAGCCTGGAGCTCGCTTTCCAGATCGCCGAATTGATGCGGGAGAAATAAAAAGGGGTTGCCCGCAGCTGCGGGAGTTGCTAAATACTCTCTTTCGTTGGGCACGACATGCCGACGAGGGAAAAAACATAACCAGACTGGTGCCTGCCTCTTCCTCGGAACTGGCGGGAGAATAGGGAAGACGGTGTGATTCCGTCACGTTGGGCCGACGCTGTGAGCGGGGACCGACGCCGTAACAAAGCCACTGCCGCAAGGCGGGAAGGCACGGCGAAGGGGTGATCCGCGAGTCAGAAGACCTGCCAGCCTGGAAAAAAGGAACCATCTGTCCAGATAATTCCGCATCGCCGTTACCGGTGGTGCGGAATTTTTTTTGCCCACGGACGGAGAATAAAAATGAGGAGCAACACCATGAAAACCCAACTGGAACTGGCCCGTGACGGTATCATCACCGAACCCATGCAGCAAGTCGCTGCAAACGAAGACTTTGCCCCTGAGACCATCCGCGGTCTGGTGGCCAAGGGTGAGATCGTCATCCCCTGCAACCCCAACCGGCCGTCGCAAAAAGCAGTGGGCATCGGCACCGGGCTTCGGGCCAAAATCAACGCCTCCATCGGCACCTCTTCGGACATCGCCGACATCGAACTGGAAAAACGCAAAGCACGGGCTGCGGAAGAGGAACAGGCCGACACCCTGATGGAGCTTTCCACCGGCGGCGATCTTAACCGCATCCGCCACGAGGTCCTGGCCGCCACCACGTTGCCGGTGGGCAATGTCCCGCTTTACCAGGCCTTTTCCGAGGCGAGCAAGAAATACCACAACCCCAACAAGCTCGACCCGGAATACCTCTTTGAACTCATCGAGCGCCAGCTGGCCGACGGCATCTCCTTCATGGCCATCCACTGCGGCATCAACCGCTTCAGCATCGAGCGGCTGCGAAAACAGGGCTACCGCTACGGCGGGCTGGTCTCTAAAGGCGGCACCTTCATGGTATCGTGGATGGAGCATAACAGACAAGAAAACCCGCTCTACGAACAGTTCGACAGGGTCTGCGGATTGATGAAAAAATATGACTCGGTTTTGTCGCTGGGTAACGGCATCCGGGCCGGCGCGATCCACGACAGCCACGACCGCGCCCAGATGGCGGAGATGATCATCAACTGCGAGCTGGCCGAGATCGCCCGCGACCTGGGCTGTCAGGTGATGGTGGAGGGGCCGGGCCATGTGCCGCTGGATGAGATCGAAGGCAACATCATGCTGGAAAAAAGGATGAGCGGCAAAGCGCCCTACTATGTGCTGGGGCCGCTGCCCGCCGACACCGGCGCGGGCTACGATCACATCACCGCCGCCATCGGCGCGGCGCACTCGGTGCGCTACGGCGCGGACCTGATCTGCTACATCACTCCGGCCGAACACCTGGCCCTGCCCAACGAGGCGGATGTGCGCGAAGGGGTGCGGGCCACCCGGCTGGCGGCCCGGATCGGCGATCTGGCCCGGTACCCGGACCGGCGCGAGCGGGAAAAACAGATGGCCATCGCCCGCCGGGATACAAACTGGGACAAGCAGATGGAACTTATGATGTTTCCGGAGGCGGCCCGAAAAATCCGGGAAAGCCGCACCCCGGAAAACAACCGGACCTGCACGATGTGCGGGGATTTCTGCGCAATGGAGCGCGGAATCTCGCTCTTTAAAGACGACATCCGCGGCGACAAGTGCGGTTGTCAGGGGTGATTGGGGCTTGATTTGCTTTTTCTTCCGTGTTGTGTCCTGTGGGGCACAACACGGAGGTGTCAGATCACCACAGAACAAAGCTGGTGCTTCGACAGGCTCAGGAGAGCCCTGTCGAAGGGCTGTTATTACGAATCGCTCTCCCTCTTACAACCTGGGCGGCCCCAATAAAATCATATCGGCGATGGTTTTTTTCACCTTGGGAAGCTGGTCCTGCTGCTCCCCCAGCAACTCCTGCTCCAGGGCGACCAGCCCCCTGAACAGGGGAGCCCGCTCCACGGTGGGCACCGCCTGCCGATCCCCCACGATTTCCTGGCATCGAAAACAGCCGGGGAATTTTTTGATCTGGCCGTTGGGGAAGGTGAGACTGGATGGAACCCCGTGCATCCGGCAGATCATCAGCCGATGGCGATAGACCCCGCACCGCCCTGCTTCATTGAGCGGACACATCACCTGGGGCCGTTCGCCCCTGGACAACGCCCGTTCACTGGCTGCAGCATACTCGGCGGCCCGGTTTTCAATCTCCTTGCGCCGCTCCGGCTCAAGCTCCATGAGTCCCTGCCAGAGGTATGCCCACTCCACATAAGTATGGTGCTGAAAATAGGAATCGCAGCAGTTGTCCGGACAGCCGTCGCAGGTAAAGTCCAACTGACGGGCAACAATGTCGTAGGCCTTTTCCATGCGGTCATAGAGATCGGCTATTTTCGCGGCAAGTTCCGGTTGCAGAATCAATACTTCCATGATTGTATGTCCTCATTGTGTTGAAAAAAAGCAATCTACCCGAAAACAAACATTCCTTCAAAGACAACCGCCCATGACCTCCCTTCTTCCCTGTTTCAAAGCGTATGACATCCGCGGCCGGGTGCCCTCGGAGTTGAACGAAGCCCTGGCATTTAACATCGGTCAGGCGTACAGCGCTCAGTTTGCTCCGAAACGGGTAGCCATAGGCCACGATATCCGCCTTTCCAGCCTTGGTCTCGCCAAAGCGCTGGCCGAGGGGTTTCTTGCGGCCGGGGTGGATGTGGTGGACCTGGGCCTGTGCGGCACCGAGGAAATCTATTTCGCCGCCTTCCATCTTGAGGTGGACGGCGGCGTCATCGTCACTGCCAGTCATAATCCGGCGGACTACAACGGCATGAAACTGGTCCGCCAGGGAGCACGGCCCATCTCCGGCGATACCGGTCTTAAAGAAATCGAGCGTCTGGCTGCGGCAGGGCATCGCCTTGTTGCCGACACACCCGGCACCCTGACCTGCCTGGACAACAAACCCGCCTACATCGACCATCTGCTGGGCTATGTCGATACCACGCGCATGCTCCCGCTCAAAATCGTGGCCAACCCGGGAAACGGGTGCGCCGGAGCGGTGATCGACCGGCTGGCGGATCTGCTTCCCTGTGAGTTCATCAAGCTCCAGTGGGAACCGGACGGCTCTTTTCCCAATGGAGTGCCCAACCCGCTGCTGCCTGAAAACAGGGAGGTCACAGCCAATGCGGTGCGGAAGCATAAGGCCGATTTCGGCCTTGCCTGGGACGGTGATTTTGATCGCTGCTTTTTCTTTGACGAACAGGGGGGCTTTATCGAGGGCTACTATCTGGTGGGATTGCTGGCCCAATCCATGCTGGCCAAGCATCCCGGAGCAAAAATCATCCACGATCCGCGCCTGGTGTGGAACACCCAAGAGATTGTCCGACAGGCGGGCGGCCTCCCGGTGATGAGCAAGACCGGGCACGCCTTCATCAAAGAGCGGATGCGGACCGAAGATGCGGTGTACGGCGGCGAGATGAGCGCCCACCACTATTTCCGCGATTTCGCCTACTGCGACTCGGGCATGATCCCCTGGCTGCTGGTGGCGGAAATCCTTTCACTTTCCGGCCGCAGACTATCAGGGCTTGTCAGGGATATGCAGGCTGCCTATCCGGTGAGCGGCGAGATCAACAACAGGGTTGCGGACCCTGCTGCGGTGATTGCCGAGGTTGAGGATTTTTATGCAAAAACACCGGGAGAAAAAGATTACACCGATGGCTTGAGCTTCACCGCGGAAAAATTCCGTTTCAATATCCGCAGTTCAAACACCGAACCGGTCCTGCGCCTGAATGTGGAAAGCAAGGGCGATCCTGCGCTCTTGGCGGCAAAAACCGCGGAATTGCTCGCCCTGATCCAGGGTTGAACAGGTTGCGAAAAAAACTGCCCGCCTTTTCCAGAACGGAAAACAATACTCCACCGCACGAAGGTAACCAGCCGATGCATATCCGTACCAAAGCCATCCTCTCGGTGATGCTCACCACCACTGTCCTCACTGCGGTTTTCATTGTGATGGCCATTCAACAGCAAAACGCTCACCTGAAAACCATTATTGACGCCAAAAAGAAAAACTCCCACTTTCTGGCGGACAGTATCCAGAAGCAGATCTTTGCCGTGTACAAATCCCGAATTGTCAGCCTTGCCACCACCAAAAAAGAGGTGATTGCAGCTTTTGCCGGGCGCGACAGAGAGGCCCTCTATAGCGCAACCCTTCCTTTTTACCAGACGATAAAAGGCGAGAACCCATTTTTCACCATCATGCACTTCCACTTGCCCGACAACACCACGTTTCTGCGGATGCATCTTCCGGAGTTCCATGGCGACAACCTTGGCGAGATCCGGCCCATTGTCCGCGAGGTGAATGCCACTCACGAACAACAGGCCGGTTACGAGGTCGGCAGAAAAGGCCTTTTTTACAGGGTTGTCCAACCGGTCTTTGCAGAAAAACACTATATAGGCGCCCTGGAGTTCGGGATCAGTTACGAGCAGCTTGCTCACCTGCTTCAGGAGAATATCAGCCCGGACATCGCCATTGCCGTTAAATCGCAAAACTTGCTCAATGCAACATTGGTCCCAGATAAAAAGATCGAAAAGGGCGAATATACTTTCCTGCCCCTGCAAAGCGGTATTTTTAGAAAAATTGATCTCCAGACCCTCATGGCTCAGGAAGACAGCGCCAGATTCAGTGCCGACGGCAAAACATATGTTCTCTTTGCCAACATAGAACTGGAGAATTTTCAGGGGGATGCCATTTCCAAAATCCTGATCGCCCTGGACATCAGCGAAGAGCTGGCCAGCACCAAAAATTTCATCGTCAGGATTGTCTTCTTTGCTCTTTTTCTGCTGTTATTCGCCTGTCTCGTCCTCTATTTCAGCTTTGGCCAGCTGCTGAACAGGATTGTGAGCCTCAACGCCTCTCTGTGCAAAAGCAACGAAGATCTTAAAAATGCCAAGGGCTATGTGGACAACATCCTGGCTACAATGAGCGACGGGCTGCTGGTGACGTCGCAAACCGGAACGATCAACAAGGCGAACAGCTCCCTTTGCCGCCTTCTCGGCTGCAGCGAGACCGATTTGTTGGGAAAAAACATCTATTCCTTCTTTGGCGATGCCGTCGACCTTGAAAAAACCTTTGCCGATTGTCGGCCGACCAACTGGAATATTTCCAAAGTGGAACGCCAACTGCTGGCCGGTGGCGGAAAAAAAGTGCCGGTGCTCTTTTCGGCAACACCTCTGGCTGATCCAGAAGGCAACCTCCTCGGCATTGTCTGCATCATCACAGACATCACCGCCAGGAAAAAAACGGAAGTGGCTCTGCGCCTGGCACACGACCTGCTCGAGCAAAGGGTTGCCGAACGTACCCGGGAGCTGGCCGAGACCAACACCGCCCTGACCAGGGAAATTGAGGAGAGAAAGCGGGCGGAAACCGAACTGCGGCAGGCACAGAAGATGCGGGCCATCGGTACCCTGGCCGGCGGCATTGCCCATGATTTCAACAACATTCTTACCGCGATCCTGGGCTATGCCCAGTTGGCCTTGGCGAGGACAACTTCAGATACAATCACCCGCTCCTATCTCGATGAAGTGTTTGTCGCCGGTCAGCGGGCCCGTGAATTGGTGCGCCAGATACTTACCTTCAGCCGGCAGAGCGAGCAGGAGAAAAAACCCTGTGAGATCCAGTTGATCGTCAAGGAAGCCTTGAAACTGCTGCGCGCCTCCCTGCCTGCCAATATTGAAATCATCCAGAACATTCCCGCCGTGTCCGGCACCGTGCTTGCCGATCCGACCCAGATCCATCAAGTGGTCATGAACCTCTGCACCAACGCCTACCACGCCATGCAGGAAAAAGGGGGCACTCTCACCGTTTCTCTTTCTGAAACAGCTGCGGAAAATATTTCCCCCGCCCTGCCGCTATCCGGAGATTACCTGCAGCTGGTGGTGAGCGATACCGGCACGGGTATGGACACCGCCATCCTCGAGAGGCTTTTCGAACCCTATTTCACCACCAAGGAAGCGGGAAAGGGCACCGGCCTAGGTCTCGCGGTGACGCACGGCATTGTCGAAAGCCATGCCGGCCATATCCAGGTGACCAGCACCACCGGCCTCGGCAGCACCTTCCGCGTTTACCTGCCGTTGCATAAAAAAATCGCAGCGACTGCCATTGCGTCGGAGGAAAAAAAGACGGTCGAAGGAGGAAACGAGCGTATCCTCGTGGTGGACGACGAAAAAGAAATTGTCCAGCTCCTTGAGCTGGTTCTGCCAAGCTACGGCTACCGGGTTACCGGTTGGTCGGACAGCACGGCGGCTTATGAGTGGTTTTGCACCAATCCGCACGAAGTGGACCTGGTCATCACCGATATGTCCATGCCGCACATGACCGGCAAAGAGCTTGCCGAAAAAATGCTGGCGCTGCGTCCGGAACTCCCGGTTATTCTCTGCACCGGCTTCAGCGAAACAATCGATGAAAACAGCGCCAAGCAACTCGGCATCCGTTCGTTTCTTCTCAAACCCTTTCAGGAAAAAGAGATAGCCTGCCGGATTCGCGAAGTGCTGGACAATTGAACATTAGAAATGTTTCGCCTCAACTACCTGACCGGTCTGCGCCTGGCTGGATATTATTATGTGGTCAATGGGCAGTGAAAATCGCCAGCAATCCGTGCAGGGTGGCGGTGGCGACAAAGACCAGGCCGGCCTTGCGATGGAGGCCGATTTTCACCTGGATCCAACGCTGGCCGGAAAACAGCTGGAACATGAGAAGCATGAAATTGACGGCTCCAAGGAGCTGCACCAGAGAAATTCCGCCGATCCGCATACCACCTCCCCCCTCAGAATGTTAAAAGACCTTATCGCAGGCCGACTGCAGCCGTTGCCGTGTTGGCGCTGCCATGCACATTGCAGGAGGCCGCCGATTCAAGGGCGATTGGCCCATCCATCACATACTCAAAACTGCGGCTGAACTCGGCTGCTTCCGGAGTATTGGTCCAGCCGAATTCCCAGCGGGCCATCTCCTTCCCGTTGATCGTGAGAAACACCTGATTCGTGTGGTGTAAAAAATTGTTGCCGCTGTGGGTAACAAAGAGCGTGATAGTGATCTTCTCGCCCTGCGCCGCACTCGCCGGGGCTTCCAGCCGGACAGCCGATTTGTTCGCCAGAGCCGGCCCAGCAAAGACGAAGAGCAAAACACCTGCAAGCAGCAGCTTTTTTTTCACAGCGCTTCCCCCTTATCCGTTTTGTTGAAAAAGGTGTTTCAGATCCCGTCCACTATGGCATTGAACGTTGCGCTGGGGCGCAGGGCTTTTTCTGCCTTTTCCCGAACCGGGCGGTAATATCCGCCGATATCCACCGGATGCCCCTGGGCGCCGTTCAGCTCAGCGACAATCTTTGCCTCGTTGTCGCCCAGCGCCTGGGCCACTTTGGCAAACCGGGTCCGCAGTTCTTTGTCCGTACTCTGTCCGGCCAGGCTTTGCGCCCAGTAGAGCGCCAGGTAAAAATGGCTGCCTCTGGTGTCCAGCTCACCCACTTTCCGGGAAGGCGACTTCTCGTTTTCAAGAAACTTCCCGATAGCCTCATCCAGCGTTTCCGCAAAAATCAGCCCCTTTTCATTGTGGAAGGTGTTGTATATATGCTCGAAAGACGGAACCAGGGCACAGAATTCCCCCAGGGAATCCCAGCGGAGATGTCCTTCCTTGAGAAACTGCTCCACATGCTTGGGCGCTGAGCCGCCCGCGCCGGTTTCAAACATCCCCCCCCCGTTCATCAGGGGCACGATGGACAGCATCTTGGCGCTGGTGCCCAGCTCCAGAATGGGGAACAGGTCGGTGAGATAGTCACGCAGAACATTGCCGGTAACGGAGATGGTGTCTTCGCCCTTTCTGATCCTCTCAAGGGAGAAGCGCATCGCCTCCACCGGCTGCCTGATCTGGATATCGAGGCCACCCGTATCATGGTTCGGCAGATATTTTTTTACCTTGGCGATCAATTCGGCATCATGGGACCGATTCGCATCCAGCCAGAAAATCGCGGGCGTGTCGGTTGCCCTGGCGCGATTGACCGCAAGCTTGACCCAATCCTGAATCGGCGCGTCCTTGGTCTGGCAGCCCCGGAAGATATCGCCCTCTTCCACCGGCTGCGCAAGCAGGGTCTCGCCGGAAGCGTTATCCACCATGCGGATGGTTCCCTTGCCGGGCGCGAGAAAGGTCTTGTCATGGGAGCCGTATTCCTCGGCTTTTTGCGCCATCAGCCCCACATTGGAAACCGAGCCCATGGTGGCCGGGTCAAAGGCGCCGTGCTTCTTGCAGTCAACGACAACCTCCTGATAGATGGTCGCATAACAGCGATCCGGCACCATGGCGATGGTGTCGTGCAGCTTGTCGTCCGCCCCCCACATCCTGCCGCCGTCGCGAATAACCACCGGCATGGAGGCGTCGATAATCACATTGTTGGGAACATGCAGATTGGTGATGCCCTTGCTGGAATCCACCATGGCGAGCTCGCAGTTTGTCCTGTAAGCCGCCATGATATCCGCCTCAATATCCGCCCGCTGGGCCTCCGGCAGGGTTTGAATCTTGGCGTAGAGATCCCCCAGTCCGTTGTTGACATTAACCCCCAGCTCCTTGATGATCGCTCCGTGCTTGGTGAAAACATCCTTATAGAACACGGAAACGCAATGCCCGAACATGATCGGGTCCGAGACCTTCATCATGGTCGCTTTGAGATGCAGCGACAGCAGCACACCGTCTTTTTTCGCCGCCTCAATCTGCTCGGCATAAAATTTCCGCAGGCTGGCGACATTCATGACCGAGGCATCCAGGATCTCGCCGGGGAGCAGCGCGGTCTTCGGCTTGAGCACCGTTGCCTTGCCGTCCTCTCCGACAAACTCGATCCGCGCCTCGCACGCCTTGTCGATCGTTACCGACTTCTCGCTGCCGTAAAAATCGCCGCCGGTCATATGAGCGACCCGAGATTTGGACTCGGCGGGCCACGGTTTCATCATCCGGTGCGGATTTTTTTGACCAAACCGCTTTACCGATGCTGCCGCCCGCCGGTCGGAGTTTCCTTCCCGCAAAACCGGATTGACCGCGCTTCCCAACACCTTGGCAAACCGGGCCTGCAGTTCTTTCTCCGCCTCGGTTTTCGGCGCTTCCGGGTAATCCGGGATAGCGTATCCCTGCGCCTGCAGCTCTTTGATCGCGCCCTGCAATTGCGGAATTGAGGCGCTGATATTGGGCAGCTTGATGACATTGGTCTCCGGCTGCTTTACCAGCCTGCCCAGCTCAGCCAGGTAATCCGGTATTTTTTGGCTTTCTGTAAGGTTTTCAGGGAAATTCGCGATAATTCTTCCGGAAAGGGAAATATCCTTCATTTCAACGGAAATTCCCGATCCCCGGGTGAACGACCGGAGAATCGGAAAGAGGGAATACGTTGCCAGGGCGGGTGCTTCATCTACTTCCGTATAAATAATTTTTTGGGTGGTCATGGGTATCCCTTCATTTTTGTAAGCCGTTACAAAACAACCTTTGGGTGAAAAAACGGATGTTGTCACACATGCCGGAAAGTCAAAAGGATTAGCATATACCGGTGGGGATTGCAAATATCATCTTGTCCGGTTCCTCCTCGCTTCAGCCGCTTTCCCATGATTTTACCGGTTGTTTTCCTCGTCTTCCCGCCATACAATGAAGCATCCCGTTTCACAAAAAATAACTGGAGGCCGCCTGCATGGCCGGATTTGCCTGGAACAGCAAATACAGCATTGGAAACGCCCAAATCGACGCCGAACACCAGAGGCTGCTTGAACTGGCAAACGAAATCGCCACCTTTGCCGGCAGCGGCGAAAAACTCGAGCGGATCAAGGGGGCCATTGTCGCGCTCTACGACTATGTGAAAACCCATTTCCAGCACGAAGAAGAGTACATGGTCCAGCTTGGCTATGCCCAGTATGAGGAACACAAAAAACTGCACGAAGAGATCATCGCCGAAATGAACGACATCATGAAACACAGCGGCAATCTGGATGCGCTGGTGTATAAATTCAAGCGGCTGATGAACTCCTGGGTGCTGGAACACATCCAGACCGAGGATTCCCGGATCGCTTCAGCCGAAAAACCTCAAGGGGCAGTGGATTCACAAACAAGCGAGGCGCACCAATGATTATTACCACCACTCCCACCCTTGACGGGAAAAAAATATCCGCCTACCTGGGGGTTGTCACCGGCGAGGCCATTGTCGGAGCCAACCTGTTCCGCGATCTTTTTGCCAGCATCACCGATATTGTCGGCGGCCGCTCCGGCGCCTATGAAAAAGAATTGCGCCGGGCCCGGGAAATCGCCTTTGAAGAACTCACCACATCGGCAAGCCGGCTTGGCGCCAACGCCATCGTCGGGGTTGATATCGACTACGAAGTCTTAGGCGAACGAAACGGCATGCTTATGGTCAGCGTCAGCGGCACCGCGGTTCGAGCTGAATGAAGGAGAGCGGCTTAGCGCAAACTGAAACCTGCGCCGTCTGCGGCAAAGAATTCCGCCCATCGGAGCTTGTCCGGGTTGCCGGCATCCTGCTGTGCCCCCTTTGCCTGGCGGAAGAAGAGTCTTGCGGCTGCAGTGACTGAATCCCCCATACTACGGAACTTACATGACCAGCATACCAAAAACCGTCCCCCCTTTCGTCATCTACCTGTTCATGGTGATCGGCCTGCTCTCCGCCGTGGCCTTCAGGCTGCTGACCATCGTCAACACCTTTTCTCCCTCCCTTATGCGACCGGTCTGGTATTTCGGGGTCATCGGCTATATCTTCTTTTTCGCTTACCGCTACCATATTTCCGAAAAACGGAAATCCGCCATCCGCGCCAACAGGCTGCTGGAAAAAATTCAGGGCGGCGAGGCCATCACCAACGAAGACCGGGTGCTCATCGCCTATGTTCTCTCCTCCATCATCAAGTCAAAAGAGAACCTCAACTACCTGTTCATCTTCGCCCTGTCCATTGCCGCGGTTGGCGTGGATATCCTGCTGGCGCTTCAGGGTCATTGACAAAGAATACAGAGCGCTCTGTATTCTTCATCCGGACCGAAAATTCAGTGCCAAACTTCTTGTATTTTGCTGCTCTTCCATTATAAGGAAACTTTGCCGCCCTGCGGACAAACTTGCCTGATATTGGAAACCGAAATACCATGAAAACGATTCTGGTGGTGGACAACCACCCTGTTGTCTTGAAGCTGCTGGTGGAATTTCTCCAACGACAGGGTCACGAGGTGATCACTGCCGAAGACGGGCTTGCCGCTCTGGAGGTTCTCAAAAAAATCAGGCCGGATATCCTGTTCACCGACCTGATCATGCCCAATATCAACGGGGAAAAACTCTGTCAGGTGATCCGCAGCCGACCCGAACTGAAAGATATCCACATCATCATCTATTCGGCCACAGTGCTCGAGGATGAGACCAATATCCTCACCCTCGGGGCCGATGCATGCATCGCAAAAGGCCCATTCAAAAACACCGAGGCACACATCTCCCGGGTGATCGAGCATATCGACAACGGCACCACCCATGAACTGAAGGGCAAGATTCTCGGCAGCGAAGACCTGTATAAGCGGCATATCACCTCGGAACTGCTCTTTTCCAAGCGACACTATGAGATTATCTTCAACCGTATGCCCGAGGGCGTGCTGGAATTCACCCCGGACGGCAGAATCTTCCATGCCAATGCCGCCGCCCTTTCGCTGTGCGATCTGAGAGAGGAAGACCTGCTTGCCTCAAGCTTTTTTGATCTTTTCCGGGGACAAGACCGGGAACGGCTGCGCTCTCTGCTGGACTCCCCTGACCAGGCTCAGTTTGTCATCGACGAGAATGCGCCCATCCTGCTCAACGGCAGGATGATCACCGTTCATTTTCTTCCCAGCAACGATGACGCGCATGACTTCATCATCGCCATCATGCGGGATCTCACCGAAAAGATCACGGCAAACCGGGAGCTTGAGCTGCTGCGCCGCCAACAGGAACGCATTCTCAATGCTGTCGGCGAAGGGATCTTCGGTCTTGACACTAAAAGTCGCGTCACCTTTGCCAACCCCGCAGCCCTTGCCATGCTGGAGTACGAGCAGCACGAACTGGTTGGCTGCAGCCTAAGCGAGCTCATCCATACCTGCGCCCCTGATGAAGAGCAGCCCTCGGCGCATGAGTGTCCGATCTGTGCGGCCAGCCAGGACGGCATCGTCCGCAAAGGAACCGAAACCTTCTGGCGAAAAAACGGTTCGAGTTTTCCGGTCCGCTATACCTCCACCCCCATCGCGGAAGACTATGAAATCCTGGGCGCAGTGGTTGCCTTTGCCGATATCACCGAACGCAAAAGATTGGAGGAAAAACTCCGCGAATCGGCGATGACCGATGAACTCACCGCCCTTTTCAACCGTCGCGGCTTCATGACTCTGGCTGATACGCTGATCAAGATTGCTGTCCGGGATAAAACCGACCTTCTCCTGGTGTATCTCGATTTTGATAATCTCAAGTGGATAAACGATACCCTGGGGCATAACGCGGGTGACCAGGCGCTCGTTGAAGCGGCAACCCTGCTTCGGGACACCTTCAGGCTGGCCGACGTTGTAGGAAGACTGGGCGGGGATGAATTTGTCGTTCTCTGCACGGACAACTCGGCTCTGGGCAACGAGGAAACCATTCTTCGCCGGCTGAAAGAAAATATCGAAAAAACCAACCGCTTAAAAACCAGGCAATACCCCCTCTCCCTCAGCGTCGGCATAGGCCGCTACGAACATCTCTCCCCCTGCTCCATCGACGAGTTGCTCCGGAGAGCTGACCAGGCCATGTACCAAAACAAGGATGACAAGAAAGCGCGCCTCCAGGATGGCTATAAAGTTTAGTTCTCGGCAAGGAACGGTTCGCTCTTACTCTTTCATCACCGACCCGAAAAAAAGCCCGGCTGTTTTTTTCCCGTGGATTTTTTTCCAATAGTTATTATAGTAACAATTATCATTAACTATAATAAAGGTGCATCATGAATATTACTGTTGATAGAAATGTTGTTGAATTCAAGCCGGGCAATGCCCAGGAAACAGCCGACATGGAGCTTCTCTGGCGGGTCATTGTGGACTGTCTGCGGGAGAACAAAAAGCTGGTGCCCATCGGCGAATACATTCCCGGCAAGGAAAACCTGGCCCGTTTTGTCATCGAGGGAATTCCCGGCGGCAAAACCCAATGGTCGGACCTCAAGGCCGCTGCGGACAACACCTATTACTGTTCCGTCTGCAACAAGTACATGAATGTAAAAAAGGGCGCCGAGATCCCGAAATGCTGCGGCAGAGACATGGAAACCATGGACTGAGCCGCACCTCAGATATCCGACAGCTCAACAAAAGGAGACCCATCATGGACAAGTATGAATGCCCCTGCGGTTATGTGTATGACCCTGCGGAAGGTGATTACGAACACGGCATCGAGGCGGGCACCGCCTTTGCCGATCTGCCGGACGACTGGGTCTGCCCCAAGTGCGGGGCGGAAAAAGAACACTTTTATAAAGTGTAGCCCACCCGAAACACGATTTACACCCCGCTCTCCCCCCGGAAGCCACCCCCTCCCCGGCTTCCGGGGGTATTTTTTCTGCCCCCTTGCCAATCCCGCCGTTTGTCTTCATACTATTCTCACAATCGATTCTCCTTTTTTCACCTTGCTCGCACCCGTAACGCACACAAGAAAAGAGAAGCCGCACCCCGGGGGATTCTGCCGTGATGGTTGCCCATGACTGAAACAATCAAGATTCTCGGGGCGGGTCCGGCAGGACTCACTGCCGCCATCGTCCTGCAGAAGGCGGGTTATCAGGCGCTGGTTTATGAAAAAAACCGGGATGTGGGCCGCGTTTTTTACGGCGACCTCCAGGGGCTTGAAAACTGGTCGGAGGAGCGCGATGTGCTTGCCGAGTTCGAAGCGCTTGGCCTGGCCGTCAACTTCGACTGCACGCCATTTTCCGCGCTCACCGTGTTTAATGGGGAAAAAGAGTGGCCCTTTTCCTGCTCCAGTCCGGGATTTTATCTGATCCGGCGGGGAGCGATGCCCGGCAGCCTCGATCACGGCCTCAAGGAACAAGCCCTGGCAGCCGGAGCGGAAATAGTATTTAACCGGAGCATCTCCCGGACGGAAGCGGATATCGTTGCCACCGGACCGCTTGTGAACCATCGCTTTGCCACCGACCTGGGCATTGTCTTCAAGACAAGCCTGCCCGATTCCGCCTACGGGCTGGTCAATGACCGGGCGGCCTGCAAGGGGTACGCTTATCTTCTCGCTGCCAAGGGATATGGCTGCCTCTGCACCGTTCTCTTTGACAATTTTTACGAAGCCCACAGCTGCCTTGCGGAAACGGAAAGAATCTTCCGGAAATTTGTCGACTTTGATATGGAGGACCCTAAAAAGGTGGGAGGCATGGGGGGATTTCTGCTTGCTCCTGTATTTGAAAAAAAACATTGCCTTATGGTCGGCGAGGCCGCGGGGCTGCAGGATATGCTCTGGGGGTTCGGCATCCGCTCCGCCGTTGCTTCAGGGGCGCTGGCCGCGCAAAGCATCATCTCCGGCACCAGCTATCAGGAAGCCGCCCGTCGCCGGTTTCTCTCCAGACAGAAAGCCGGCTTCGTCAACCGCTATCTCTGGGAAACGTTTGGCCGCAACAACTACAGCCACATCATGGACAGGATCGACCGCTGCGGGGACCATCGCAAATTTTTCCATGATTTCTACAACCTGAACCTCCTGCACCGGCTCGCCTATCCTTTTGCTTTTCATTCTTTAAAAAAGAGGTACAATCTCCAATCTGACGATGTGCAATGATCCGCACACCCATTGTAGAGAAACTCAGCCCCAACCGCGACAGTGTAATCCTCCATGAATATCAACAACGAAGACCAGGCAAAAGAGGCCATCGCCCTCTGGCAGACCGACCCGCCAAAGGCACAGCTCAAAAATCTGCGGTTCGCCCTGGAATCCCTTGAACTCAGCCAGATGTATTATGAACAGAAGGGCAACACGCAGGGTATGGCAAGGGCTGATGCCTGCATGGCCATTATCGCCGCCCGTATCGCGGAAATTGACACCGAATAGGCCAGGGAGCGCGCCATGCACACCGTACTTGCAACCACCGGCCTTGTGCTCGCCATCGCAGGGCTTGTTATCTCCGTAGCCTTCTGGATTCCAAGGATCTGCGACCGGAACCGGCTGAGGGAAATCCTTGGCTCACGATATCCCGTCGTCTACCTGGTTTATATTGCCAATGGCCCTCTGCTCCTGATCCTTGGCCTGATTCTGGCGATAAAATTCCGTTGACCGAAAACAGGCCGCAATGAAAATTTTCAGTTATCTCAGCCTCGCCTTCCTGCTCTGCCTTGGCGGCAACGTTGCCTTTGCCGGAAGCGAGCAGTGCGCCGAACTGATCGACACCCGATGTCAGGGATGCCACTACAAATCACGCATCTGTCAGGCGCTGGGCAAGAAAAGCAAGTGGAAATGGAAAAGAAGCGTCGGCAATATGGTCCGATACGGAGCCAAACTTTCCGGTCCGGAACAGAAAATCGTCATCGACTGCCTCGCTTCCGCCCCGGCCGGAGCTGATTATGTCTGCAAAGAATGACAACCGCGCATCAACACAATCCCATAACGAGGAAACATCATGAGTGCAGAAAGCACATACGGCTGGAACGCGGCCATGGGCATGCCCCTGCTGGCCAAATTGAAAAGCGACCTCAAGGACGCCATGCTGAAAAAAGATGAGGTGGTAAAGGGCGCGCTGCGCATCATCATCAGCGAATTCCCCACCAAAATCACCACCCCCATCACTCTGGAGAGCGGCAAGAAGAGCACCCGGGCCAAGCGGGACGAGGAAATCACCGACGACGACATCATCAGCCTGATCATGGGGTTGTGCAAATCGGAACGGCAGACCCTGGAGTACAAGAAAGAAACCAGCTCCGAGTATCTTGAGATCCTGGAATCATACCTGCCGAAGATGGCCTCGGAAGAAGAGATCGCCGCCTGGGCCAAGGCAAACATCGACCTCTCCCAGTTCAAAAGCCCCATGCAGGCCATGGGCCCGATCATGAAGCATTTCGGCAAGAGCGCCGACGGCAATGTCGTGAAGAAGGTGCTGGGCACATTGGGGTGAGTGGCACCTTTTTCCATTGAACTGGCAGCGCCTGAAATTTTCACCGGGGACCCAATTTGCTTGGCAACACGACCTGGGACAACTTTCTAAAAGGCGAAGACTTCTTATTTTCTCCTAGTTTTCCAAGGGTGTTTTAATGCCAGACTTCCTTATCTTTCTCCTTCATCAGTCAAAATTCTAATTCTTCCCCATGACCATAGAAAAACTCTTCGACATCCCACTCATCTCCTCCCTAGCTTTGCGTGAAAAGCAGATCCAGCAGAAATACCGCCCCATCATCGCTGTACACAAGTGGTTTGCCCGGCGTCCTGGGACGCTGTTTAGGGGGCTCATTCTTTCAGAATACAGCGATCAGCCGTTAACGGACTCCTTTTTCTCCGCCAACAACTTCAAAGGCATCGCTATCGCCGATCCCTTCATGGGGGGCGGGACGCCGCTGATCGAGGCTAACCGCGTGGGGTGCGACGTGCTGGGCTACGACATCAACCCAATGGCCTGGTGGATCGTTAACCGAGAAATCGAACACCTGGAGCTAAGAGCGTACCGCAAAGCCGCTACCGGTCTGTTGAAGACGTTGGAAGAGCAGATTGGCTCGCTATATCGCACCACCTGCCTGAAATGCGGCTCCGGTCAAGCCCATGTGAAATACTTCCTCTGGGTGAAACAACACGAGTGCCTCCATTGCGGCAAGGATTTCGACCTTTTCCCCGGCTATCTGCTGGCGCAAGACAAGCGCCATCCACTGAACGTGCTGGTCTGCCATGCCTGCGGCGACCTAAACGAAGTGGAAGATTGCAAGCATCCCGAGAAATGCGCCTCCTGCTCAACGGGTCTGCATGTAGTAGGCCCCGCCAAACGTAGCAAATGCGCCTGTCCCCATTGCGGCACACTTACAACCTATCCCAGTCCGAACGCCGATCCGCCTCGCCATCGGATGTTCGCCATGGAGTATCACTGCCGGACCTGCAAACCCAGCCACACCGGACGTTTCTTCAAACGGCCCGCCGCCGCAGACCTGACCCGTTACGGGCAGGCCGAGGCCCTGTTGGTAAAAATCGGCACCCGTTTCGTGCCGGAGAACACTATTCCCCCCGGTGACGAGACTGATCGTCTACTGCGCTGGGGCTATCAGCGATATCGGGAAATGTTTAACGCGCGCCAATTATTGGGGTTGGAGCTGAGTTGCCGGATTATTGCAGAAGAGAAGAACGAACGGGTACGCAACGCTCTGATCACCAACCTTTCCGACCTGTTGCGCTACCAGAACATGGTCTGCCGCTATGACACCATGGCGCTGAAGTCGCTGGATATTTTCTCAGTGCATGGCTTCCCGGTGGGGCTGATCCAGTGCGAATCCAGCCTGCTGGGTATCGCCAACGGCGGCGGGGTGAGCGTAGGAAGCGGCGGCTGGTCGAACATTGTCGAGAAGTATTTCAAAGCCAAACAGTATTGCGATACCCCTTTCGAGACCCGCCACGATGGTGCCCGCAAGGTTCAAGTGCCAATCACGGGAGAGTGGATCGGGGACACGAGGGGGAACGAGCCGAAGCGGGAGGTGCGCATTCTTTGCCAAAGCGCCACTAACGCCGAACTGCCAGCAGCCAGTCTGGACGGGATCTTTACCGATCCTCCCTACTTCGGTAACGTGCAGTACGCCGAACTGATGGACTTCTGCTATGTCTGGCTACGCAAGCTGACAGGGAAGTCCATCCCGGCTCTCCAGTCACCCACCACCCGCAACCAAGACGAGTTAACCGGCAACATCACTATGGAACGAGGGTTGGATCACTTCAGCAAGGGACTTTCGTCGGTTTTCCGTAATATGAGTCAGGCCCTCAAGCCGGGCCGCCCCTTTGTCTTCACCTACCACCACAATCGTCTGGATGCCTATTATCCCGTGGCGCTGTCCATCCTGGACGCCGGACTGACTTGTACCGTTGCGCTCCCTTGCCCTGCGGAGATGGGTGCCTCTATTCACATCAGCGGCACAGGTTCATCGGTGGTGGATACAGTCTTCGTCTGCCGCTCCACGGGTACCGTTTCCCGGCGGAGTTTGGCAAAAACCGCCGAGGATTTCGCCGAGCTTGTTGCCGACGACCTGGACATGCTCCGACAGGGGGGCCTCAAACCGACACGGGGTGATACTCGTTGCATCATCTTCGGGCACCTGACGCGGATGGCCGTCTGGGATCTAAAAACGGCGTGGGATCCCGTACTGTCGGTCCAACAGAAACTAGGCGTGGTGGCACGTTACATGGCTGTGTTGCCGAAGCCGGAGGAGATCGAGGTCGCCCACCGTTCGGCCGAAGAAATGCTGGACGTGGGATGTGCAGTAAATGAAGATCTGGCGCACTATAACGCCAGAACCGATGAGATTGCTTTTTAGGGGGTGAGAAACATGTCGGGAGAGCGGCCGTTTGAGTTGCAACAGAAAGAGCTGGAAACGCATATCGAAGAGATGGTTACGGCGACGATCTCCGATCTATCGTCGGAATTTTTACTCATGCCCACCGGAGTAGGATTTGTACGCTATCCTGACTTCCAGTCAGCCTATGAGGTTTTAAAAAGGAACACCAAGGGCTTTCAGACCCTTTCCTTAGAAACGATCCGGGATGCCCTACAGGAGAACAGTCTCGTGCTAGGGGTTCTGCGCTCGATACTGGGCATGACCGCCCCGGAATGGGCTGAGTTGGCACGGGTAGAACTGGGTAGCGATATAACCCAGGGAGCGGCTCGTAATATCGACAAAGATTGCAGAACTATCTTCTATTATCAAAAGCTGACAGCCAGAAACTCGGCCACCAAGACGATAAAACGGATCGATTCCCTGATCAAGGTCGCCATTCAGTACATCGACAAAGGCGCACCTCTGGAACAGGAGGGTGTTCTCCACCGTTTGGCTAAATTTGACACTGCCTTCGGAGTCGAATCACTGGGGCACGCCGTCCGGGAGAACGTCCCCTACGCCGTGCTGCTGTATGAGCGCTACTTGGGTCGCCCTTTTGCCGCCCATCGGGATGCGGTTTCCGAATTGGTGGGTGAGGTCATGGAGAACGCCATTGAACAGCGTCTGCGCGAGGCCGGTATCTCCTATCGCAAGACGGGGCGTGCCGAACGAATACCGGGCTTCGGACAAGCCCCCGATTTCTGTATCCCCGATGAGATCAACCCGGTCGTGATCATTGAGGCCAAGGTCACCAGCGATGACGGCACCGCCAGAGACAAGGTAACCAGAATCAAGGAATTGGAGACCCAGAGGAATAAGCATGTACGTGAGGGTAAGCCGCGTTACGAAGTGGTCGCCTGCATTGATGGGCGAGGATTCCGGCAGAGACGGACCGATATGCGTGACCTGCTGCTGCGTCTGAACGGCAAGGTCTTCACCACCGCGACTCTCGACCGTCTTATCGCCAACACCAAAATCAAAGAGTTTGTCAGCAGTCAGCAACCGTCAAAACCGCTGGCTTGACGGTTGCTGACTGCTCAAAAAGACCTGGAGGTACCCAGTTCAGACAATCCGGAAGGAGCATTCACCATCACCACTCCGCCTTTCGGTGACCCAGACAAACTGATGTAGGAGTATCTGGAAATTGCTGATCGGCGAAGCTGTCGAACACCTCCAAATTACACGGCCAGCTCCCCTTCCTCCAACAGCGCCTTGAACTCCTCGTCATCCAGGGCTTCTTTCTCAAGCAGGGTTTTCGCTATCTTTTCAAGAAGTTCGCGGTGTTCGACCAGGGTTTTTTCCACTCCGACCATGCGTTCGTCGATAATCTTGCGCACCTCCTCGTCGATGAGCAGGGCGGTCTGGTCGCTGAACTCCTTCTGCTGGAACAATCCCTGCTGCAGGAACTGATTCGCGGGCTGCTGGTAGGTGACCTGGCCGAGTTTTTCGTTCATCCCATACATGGCCACCATGCTGCGGGCGATGTCCGTTGCCCGTTGCAGATCGTTCTGAGCGCCGGTGGTGATCTCGTTGAAAACGATCTTTTCCGCCCCCCTGCCTCCGAGCAGTACATCTATCTTCTCCAGCAGCTCGGTCTTGGACATCAGAAAGCGGTCCTCGGTGGGCAGCTGCATGGTATAGCCCAGGGCGCCGATGCCACGCGGCACGATGCTTATCTTGTGCACCTTTTCCGCGGTTTTGCGGAAGGTGGCCACCAGGGCGTGACCGGTTTCGTGATAGGCCACGGTCTTTTTTTCCGTCTCGTTAAGCACCCTGTTTTTCTTCTCCAGACCCGCAACGATCCGGTCGATGGCCGCCTCGAATTCCGTGGCCTCCACCACATCCTTGCCCTTGCGAACCGCCAGCAGAGTCGCCTCGTTGACCAGATTGGCAAGATCCGCTCCGGTAAAACCCGGGGTGCGGCGGGCGATGATCTCCAGATCAACCTCCGGCGCGATTTTGATCCCCTTGCTGTGCACCGCCAGAATCGCCACCCGCTCCTTGAGATCGGGCCGGTCCACCAGGATATGTCGGTCGAAACGCCCCGGCCGAAGCAGCGCCGGGTCAAGGATTTCGGGCCGGTTGGTGGCGGCGAGGATCACCACCCCCTTGTTCACTTCGAATCCGTCCATCTCGGCGAGCAGCTGATTCAGGGTCTGCTCCCGCTCGTCATGGCCGCCCATCATGCCGGAACCTCTTGCCTTGCCCAGCGAATCCAGCTCGTCGATGAACACAATGCACGGCGCCTTGGCATTGGCCTGCTCGAAAAGATCCCGCACCCTGGCCGCGCCCAAGCCCACAAACATCTCGATGAAATCCGAACCGCTGATGGAAAAAAACGGCACTCCGGATTCCCCGGCCACCGCCTTGGCCAGCAGGGTCTTGCCCGTGCCCGGAGGGCCGACCAGAAGGATGCCCTTGGGAATCTTCGCGCCCAGCCGGGTGAATTTTTCCGGGGTTTTTAAAAACTCGATCACCTCGGCCAGCTCAACCTTGGCCTCCTCCTGCCCGGCCACGGAAGAGAAATCGACGCCGAGATCCGTCTGGGCAATGATCTTGGCCTTGGATTTGCCCAGGGTCATCATGCCCCCGCCTCCCTGGCCCATGCGTTTCATCATGAACATCCAGATCCCGACGAAAAAGAGGGTGGGCAGAATCCAGGAAAGCAGGGTCCGCAGAAAGGTGTTCTCGTTGGCCGCGATGATATCGACCCCATATTTTTCCAAAAAATCCACAAGGTTGCGGTCATCGACCCTGGGAGTCACATACAGGGCCTTGGGAAACATGGGCTCCTTCATGTCCGTCTCGACTTTTTCATATCCCTTGAGCAGGGTGGAGGAGATGACCACGGAATTGATCTTTTTCTCCGCCACGTAGCTCTTGAACTGGCTGTAGGAGACATTGTTGATCTGCGGCGAAAGCCAGTTCTGCAGAAGGATGAAGATGGCCAGGGCGATGAACAGATAGCTGAGAGAAAACTGGAATTTTTTTTCCATGACCGCTGTGTCCTTTGTAATATGAACTGATCGGGGGCGGAAACGAGATCTTCCCTGCCCGGCCGTGCATTCCTGTGGTATAAGAGATTTCGGAGCTGTTGCGGAACACCCTCCGCTGTTGCCCGCTGCTCCGCCCGTCATTCTATTATCACAATGGTACCGTGATTTGTACACATCGGCTTATTTTTTTTTGCAATAAACCGCCGGGGAGCCCCTGAAAAATGAATCCAGGTGATGAAATCGTCCTGATCGTTGATGAACAGAACCATGAGGTGGCGCATGTGCCCAGGCGGGTTATGCGGGAAGGAGGCCTCATCCACCGGGCCAGCTACATTCTGGTTTTTAACCGGAACCGGGAAATCTTCGTCCAGAAACGCACCATGAGCAAGGATATCTACCCCGGCTACCTGGATGTCGCCACCGGCGGCGTGGTTCTGGCCGGGGAATCCTACGAGATCTCCGCCAAACGCGAACTGGCCGAGGAATTGGGGGTGCGCAAGGTTTCGCTTGCCGCCCATTTCGATTTTTATCATGAGGCGGACAACAACAGGGTCTGGGGAAGGGTTTTTTCCTGCATTGCCGATGGCCCGTTCGTTCTCCAGCCGGAAGAGGTGGAGGATGGGTTTTTCCTCGGGGTGGACGCGGTGCATTCCCTTGCCGAATCGGAAAAATTCACCCCTGACGGCCTTCTGGTGCTGAAAAAATTCCTGGCCGAGCATGATGGGTTTTCTTAAATCCCTCCTCGATCTCCTGCTGCCCTCGTTCTGCCTTGCCTGCGACAGGCCCCTGGGCCCATCGCCTGAGGTGCTGTTCTGCCCTGACTGCCGCGAGAGGCTCCACAGCATCCGGAGTCCCATATGCCCATGCTGCGGAAGAATCTATCTCGTGGCCCCGGGCGGCGATCATCACTGCGGGGTTTGCCTTGCCACCCCCAGGCATTTCAGCCGGGCAAGGGCGCTCTTTCTCTATGAAGACCCGCTGAAAGAGGTCGTCCACCGCTTCAAGTATCAGGGGAAGACCGCCTGCCTGCCGAGTTTTGCCGCATTTGCCAAAAATCTGCCGCAACTGGTTGAGGTGGATGGGGCGGACTGGATCGTGCCCGTGCCTTTGCATCCGAGGCGGCTGCGGGAGCGCGGCTTTAACCAGGCGCTGCTCCTGGCACGCGCCTTTTTCCCGAAAGACCACCGCATTGCGGCCGATCTCCTTGTTCGCTCAAGGCCGACCGAGCCGCAAACCAGTTTCAACGGAACTGCCCGCCGCGCCAATCTCAAAAAAGCCTTTTACGTTGCCGACCCCAGCGCGGTTGCCGGAAAAAAAATCCTTGTCGTTGACGATGTGTTCACCACCGGCACCACGGTGAACGAATGCGCCGGGGTTCTTAAAAGAGCAGGAGCGGCGGAGGTGATGGCGTTGACGCTGGCCAGGGTAAGAGAAGACTACTAAATCCTTGGCAGCGGAAAAATTCCGGTTTACCCTGTGGCAATACCAACCTGAGGATAAATGTCCATGGATATGATGCACACCCTTGCCTCCATCGCCGCTTTCGCTGTCGCCGGCCTCACCTTTGCCTTCATGCTGAAAAAGCAGCGGGAAAGCGACTGCCCGTCCTGACTGCTTATTTACGCGACTATTGGTATGGGTCTCATATCATATTATCTTTTTACTTTTTTTCTCTGATTTCACAGGATTGCCATGCGCGTTTCCGGAATACCCCGCCGCACCATCCGGCCCTCCGATACCGACAACGGAGTGATAGAAATCATCGACCAGCGTCATCTGCCCCACCGCTTTGTGGTGGAGGAACTGCGCACGGTTAACGAGGTCTGTGCGGCCATCAGGGAGATGCATGTGCGCGGCGCCGGACTCATCGGCGCCACCGCCGGATTCGGCATGCACCTTGCCGCTCTCGCCGCGCCGGAAGATGACTTTGCCGGGTTTATCCGGTTGGCCGCGGAGGATCTGATAAAAACCCGGCCCACCGCCGGTAATCTGGCCTGGGCGGTGAAGCGCCAGCTTGACGCCATCGGGCAGGAAAAAACCGTTGCTGCAAAACGAGCCCGAGCATTTGCGGTTGCCTGTGAAATCGCCGATGAGGACGCAGAATTTTGTCGGATGATCGGGGAGCACGGCAAGAAAATCATCGCCGAACTCAGCCGGAAAAAAAACGGCGCGCCGGTGAATATCCTCACCCATTGCAACGCGGGCTGGCTGGCTTTTGTGGATTTCGGCTCCGCCACCGCTCCCATCTACGCCGCCCATGCCGAAGGAATCAAGGTGCATGTCTGGGTGGATGAAACCCGTCCCTGGCTGCAGGGGGCCAAACTCACCGCCTGGGAACTGAAGGAGGAAGGGGTGGAGCATACCCTGATCGCCGACAACACCGGCGGCCATTTGATGCAGCATGGGTTGGTGGATATGGTTATCGTCGGCACGGACCGCACCACCCGCTCAGGCGACGTGGCCAACAAAATCGGCACCTATCTCAAGGCCCTGGCGGCGCACGACAACAACGTGCCTTTTTATGTGGCCCTGCCTTCCTCCACCTTTGACTGGACGATTCGGGACGGAATTGCCGAAATACCCATTGAACAGCGGGGCGGCGAGGAGATCACCCACATCCGGGGGATGAGCGAAACCAACGAGCCGGTCACCGTTTGTATTGCCCCGCCGGGCACGGCCACGGCGAACTATGGCTTTGATGTCACCCCTGCCCGTCTGATCACCGGACTGATAACAGAGCGCGGGGTCGTGGGTGCCAACGAAGAGGATATCCTGCGGCTGTACCCTGAACACCGATAACAGACTGTCTTTTCAGGCCAAGCCCAGGCTCTCCATAACCGTATCGTGAAAAAGGGGCCGGAATTGTTTGATGCGACTGTTCTCCCGGCTGGGATGAACCCGGTTGCTCAAAAGCACCATGACCAGGTCGCGGGTCGGGTCTATCCAGAAAGAGGTTCCGGTAAAGCCGAGATGGCCCGCACTGACCGGGGCCAGATACCTGCCCCCGCTTGATCCTGCAGGCGAAGGCGTATCAAAGCCCAGGGCCCAGGTGGAGCCGGGAACATCCTGCCTCTGCAAAAAATGGCGCAGATCGCTCGCCAGATAGCTGGGATGCTCCTCCCTCCCTTTCCATTGATCCAGCAGATGCACCCCCATCTCCAGCACCCCTTTTATGGTGCCGAACAGGCCGGCATGCCCGGCTGCCCCGCCAAGGGCGTGGGCGTTTTCATCGCTCACCTCGCCGCAGAGCTGCTTTTTACGTATGGGGCATTGTTCCGTGGGCGCGCAGCGCCTTTTTTTCGCTTCTCCAAAATCCTCTGTGTCTGCGGCCGCATAAAATATGCTGTCCGCCAACCCAAGCGGTCCGGTGATCTTTTCCTTGAAAAAAACAGGCAAAGCCATACCGCTTTTCTTTTCGATGATGAGGCCGAGGAGCATGAAACCGAGATCGCTGTAGATAGACATGCTGCCGGGCGCGTAGGCCGGAGATTCCGCAGCGAGCAAATCAAGAAGCATTTCTTTTCGTGCATCCTCCGTCAGTCCGGACAATTGCAGATAATAGGGTTGATGTGCGGCAAACCCGGCGGAATGGCAGAGAAGATCCTTGATGGATACCCTGTGCAGAAACGTTTTTTTTGTTCGGGGAAATATATCCGAAACCCTGGTGGCGAGTTGTACTCGGCCCTCTTTCAACAAAGAGAGAATACCCAGGGCTGCGGCCAGCGGTTTTGTCAGCGAGGCAAGATCGTACACCGTCTCGGCATCCACCTGTTTTTTTTCGTCGTATGCGGTGTGGCCGTAAGTCTGTATTATCCTTTCCCTCTTTTCCGGATTTCCCACAGAAACAGCCATGGCAGCCCCGGGAAAAGTCCGATTATGAACAGCCTCGTTAAATATTTCGTAACATTTTGAAATAATTAATTTATTTTTTATGTTTTCCATTTAATGGGAATGTATCCTTCTTGTTCTTGTCAAGCCAAATAAAAAACTCCCTTCCGGCGGCTTGAAAATTGCCATAATACAGCATCTTTTTATTTATTATCATTGAATTTTTTTGGATTTTACACTATCTTTTTGTAGTTATTTTTAAAAAATATGAACTTGGTGGGTAAAACATAATTTTAAGCAATAAAAACAAACTGTTGAAGAGGATTATTATCTTGCTCTTTTCTGTGTGTGTAAAAGCTTTTTTTCAACACCTTCTCAACCCTGTGTCCGAAGAAACTGTTCACTCTGTTTTTAAAACCTGTTGATAACTTGTTTTTTTATTTTTTCCTGTTTCTTTCATTCTGCTTTGTACGAAAAAATATTTAAAATATTCAGGAGGTTACTTTCTTTATAAACATATCAACAACCCTAATAAACATAATCTTTTAAAAACATATAAAACTACTACTACACGGGGTGCCCATCATGTCCCTTATTTTCAATATCTCCCGCGCTGATTTTCTCAATGGCCTCGCTTCCCTGCAAAATGTTACCGGGAAAAAAGGAAACATTGCCATTCTCTCCAATATCCTGATTGAATCCCAGACGGATTCGTTGCTTCTGACTGCCACGGATCTTGAGATAGGTATTCGAAACAGCCTTCCTGCGGAAATACTTTCCCCGGGAACCATCACCCTTCCGGCTAAAAAACTTTTTGAAATAGTGAGAGAATCCGGAGCAGATCAAATCCATATAGAGATTCTCGAAAATAATTGGGCAAAGATAAGCGCGGATTCAACGGATTATAAACTGGCCGGCATGCCGAGCGAGGAATATCCCGCTTTTCCGGAATACGATGAAAAAAATCTCGCCACCCTGGCAAGCGACCGGATTAAGGATCTGATAGATAAAACTATTTTTTCCGTTGCCCAGGAAGGAGAATCCCAATTCAATCTCACCGGTGTGCTGGTTGAAAAGGATATTTCAGACGGCAAAAATATGCTCCGCATGGTTTCTTCGGACGGACACAGGTTGTCCCTCTGTGAAACAAACGTGGAAAGCGATTTAAGCGGGTTAAAGATGGAGAAGATAATCCTTATCCCCCGCAAGGGCATGCAGGAAATAAGGAAATTCACAGAAGGAACGCCGAATATTCAAATTGCCTTTGAGGAAAAACAGGCTGTTATAAAAACAGACAATTCGATTATTGTTGTTCGTCTGATGAACGGTGATTTTCCAGACTATAAAAATATAATAAACATGATTAAAAAGGAAAAATTCATTGAACTGAACAGGATTCAATTTATGAATTCCATGAAAAAGATGAATCTGTTTACTGAAGACCGTTATAACGCAGTTCAATTTAATATAAAACCAAACAAACTTACACTTTCATCTCAAAGCACTGATATAGGAAGCGCCAAGGATGAAATAGCTATCACTTACGATGATACTCCTTTGAAGCTTGGCTTCAACGGAAAATATTTTGTTGAATCGATGCAGGTTATGTCCAGCGACACCATCAAGGCGTATATTAATTCAGAAGAAAGCCCGTGCATGATTCAAGGCGATGATGACCCAGGTTTTATAAGCATCATAATGCCGATGAAAATATAGTTCGGATACATCCACTTTTTATATAATTTTTCGAAAAAATTAGAAGAGGGCTCACACTTTGACAGAAGGACAGAAAAACTACGGAGCGGATCAGATCAAGGTTCTTTCCGGCCTTGAAGGCGTCCGGATGCGGCCGGCCATGTATATCGGCAACACGGCGGAAGAGGGTCTGCACCATCTGATTTACGAGGTGGTGGACAACAGTATCGACGAAGCCCTGGCCGGGCATTGCACGGATATCAAAGTTATTTTTCACCGTGACGGCAGTTGCAGCGTTGAGGACAACGGCCGCGGCATCCCGGTGGAAATGCACGAAGAAGGGGTTTCCGCCCTGGAACTGGTCATGTGCACCCTGCATGCCGGCGGCAAGTTCGACCACGACACCTACAAGGTTTCCGGCGGTTTGCACGGGGTAGGTGTCTCGGTGGTCAACGCCCTGAGCAAATGGGCCACTGCCGAGGTGAAAAGAAACGGCAAGATCCATCGCCAGACATACCATTGCGGGATCCGCCAGGGCGACATGGAAACCTTCGGCGAGTCGGATAAGACCGGCACCAAGATCACCTTCATGCCGGACCCGGATATCTTCAAGGAAACCACCGAGTTCAAATACGACATCATCCAGGCCCGCATGCGGGAAATAGCCTTTTTGAACAAGGAGGTAAAAATCCTCCTCCACGACGAGCGGACCGGGGCCGAGGATATCTTTCATTTCGAAGGCGGGATCAATTCCTACATCGAATATCTCAACCGCAACCGCACCCATATCCATCCCGATCCGGTTTTTATTTACGGAGAAAGGGAGAATGTTCAGGTGGAAATAGCTTTTCAGTATTTCGACGGCTATTCCGAGCGGCTTTTTTCCTTTGTCAACAATATCAACACCAAGGAAGGCGGCACCCATGTCGCCGGCTTCCGGGGGGCGCTGACCCGCTGCATCAACAAGTATGCCAGCGACGATGTGGTGCCCAAGAACATGAAGGAGAAGATGGGCGGCGACGATGTGCGCGAAGGACTCACCTGCGTGGTTTCCGTCCGCGTTCCCGACCCGCAGTTCGAAGGGCAGACCAAAACCAAGCTGGGCAACAGCGAGGTAAAGTCCATCGTGGAAGCGGTCTGCCACGAAAAGCTCTCCATCTACCTGGAGCAGAACCCCCAGGTGGCCAGAAAGATCCTCACCAAGGTGGTGGATGCGGCCCGCGCCCGCGAGGCGGCCCGGCGCGCCAAGGAACTCTCCCGCAAGAAAGGCTCCGGCCTCGATCTGCTCATGGCCGGCAAGCTGGCCGAATGCCAGTCCAAGGATCCCAAGGAGCGGGAAATATTCCTGGTCGAGGGTGATTCCGCCGGCGGCTCGGCCAAACAGGGACGGGACCGCTCCGTACAGGCGATCCTTCCGCTGCGCGGCAAGATTATGAACGTGGAAAAAGCCCGTTTCGACAAGATCCTTTCCAGCGAGGAGATCAAGCAGATCATCTCCGCGCTTGGCACCGGCATAGGCCGCGATGAGTTCGACCTGGACAAGCTCCGCTATCACAAGATCATCATCATGACCGATGCGGACGTGGACGGCGCGCATATCCGCACCCTGCTCCTCACCTTTTTCTACCGGCAGATGCTGCCCCTTGTGGAAAACGGCAATATATACATCGGCCAGCCGCCCTTGTTCCGCCTCGGCCGCGGCAAGAAGGAGCAGTATTTTTCCGGCGAGGAGGATCTCAACCAGTACCTTTTCGCCCAGGCCAGCGCCAACGTGCAGGTGACGGTGGGCGCAAGCAAGGAGACCATGGCGGGCGAGGATCTCATCACTCTGCTCAAGAACCTTTCCGGCTACCAGAAGATCATGGAATACCTGACCCGGATCAATCTCTGGGAAGAGATGGTTCATTTTCTGCTGGACCACGACATCAGCTCGGCGGATCAGTTCGAAGACCGAAATCTGGTGGAGCACCTCCGGGAACAGCTGCACAGCAAGGATCTGATCCTCGGAAATATCCGGCCCTGCCGCTGGCGTCCCAGTTGCTGGGAGTTCGACGCGGCGATCAAGGACAAGGCCCACATGATGATAACCGTCGGCCCGCAGGTTCCGCTGATCAGCGAATACCGGTCGGCAATGCGGCAGTATGGCGAGATCAAACAGTATCTCACCACCGATTTCACCGTGCAGACCGCCAACAAGGAAATAGCGGTGCCCAACTGGCTGGAGCTGCTCACCATTGTCCGGCAGGAATCATTCCGGGGCAGCAACCTCCAGCGCTATAAAGGTCTTGGTGAAATGAACCCCGAGCAGCTCTGGGATACCACGATGAACCCGGAAAAGCGGACCCTGCTGCGAGTGAGCATCGACGATGCGGCCCTGGCCGACGATATGTTCACCTGCCTTATGGGTGACAAGGTGGAACCGCGGCGCGAATTTATCCAGAACCATGCCCTTGAGGTGGCGGATCTGGATATTTAGGTTTCAGTAAACCGTTCGTCTGAGCCGGTCGAATCCCTGCACCGACAGGGATGGGTGGTTCGACAGGCTCACCACGATCGGAATTGTATGATTTCCAAGATAACTACCGTTCGCCCTGAGCTTGTCGAAGGGGGTTTTCTGATTTTTTCAATAGGTTCATCACACAAGGATTTGTAATATGTCGGAAGAAACGACCCACGATTTGCCGATTTCCTCGATTTCCATCGAAAAGGAATTAAAGAAATCCTACCTTGATTACGCCATGAGCGTCATCATCGGCCGGGCTTTGCCGGATGTGCGGGACGGCCTGAAACCCGTGCATCGCCGCGCCCTGTTCGCCATGCGCGAGCTGAGCAATTTCCACAACCGGCCCCATCTCAAATCGGCCCGTATTGTCGGTGATGTTATCGGTAAGTACCATCCGCACGGCGATACCGCGGCCTACGACACCATCGTCCGCATGGCCCAGGATTTTTCCATGCGCTACCCGCTGGTGGACGGCCAGGGCAACTTCGGCTCGGTGGACGGCGACTCCCCTGCGGCCATGCGGTATACCGAAGCGCGGATGACCAAGATCGACCAGGAGATCATCGCGGATCTGGAAAAGGAAACCGTTGATTTCGTTCCCACCTACGACAACTCCCATCAGGAGCCGGTGGTTTTCCCCTCCAAGATCCCCAATCTGTTGATCAACGGCTCCTCCGGCATCGCGGTGGGCATGGCCACCAATATCCCGCCCCACAATCTGGTGGAGGTGATGAACGGCCTGATCGCCATGATCGACGACCCGAACATCACGGTCAACCAGTTGATGGACCATATCACCGGGCCGGATCTCCCCACCGGCGCGTATATCTGCGGCAGGGCCGGCATCCGCGAGGCGTATGAAACCGGGCGCGGCTCCATCCTCATGCGCTCCAAGACCGATGTGGAGAAGAGCAAGACCGGCCGCGAATCCATCATCATCACCGAGATTCCCTACCAGCAGAACAAGGCCATGCTCATCGAGAAGATCGCCCTGCTGGTCAAGGAGAAGCGGATCGAGACCATCGCCGAGGTGCGCGACGAGTCCGACCGGCACGGCATGCGCATCGTGCTGGACCTCAAAAAGGACGCCATCGCCGAAGTGGTGATCAACCAGTTGTACAAGCTGACTCCGCTCCAGCGGAGCATGGGCATCATCCTGCTTTCCATCGTCAATAACCGGCCGGAGATTCTCAATCTCAAGCAGATTCTGGAATATTTCCTCCTGCACCGGAAGACCATCATTTACCGCCGCACCACCTACGACCTGAAAAAGGCCGAGGAAAAGGCCCATATCCTGGAAGGGCTCAAGATCGCCATCACCAACCTCGACGAGGTTGTGGAGCTGATCAAGAAATCCGCCAACCCGCAGGAAGCCAAGGTTGGGCTGATCGCCCGCTTCTCCCTTTCCGAGATCCAGGCCCAGTCCATTTTGGAGATGCGGCTGCACCGGCTCACCGGGCTGGAGCGGGAAAAGATCGTCAGCGAATATGAAGAGCTGATGAAGCAGATTTCCTGGTTCAAGCAGGTGCTGGCCGACCAGCACCTGGTCATGAAGATCATCCGCGACGAGTTCACCGAGATCATCGAGCAGTACGGCGACGAGCGGCGCACCGAGATCATCGAGGCCCCGGACGAGATCCTCCCGGAAGACATGATCATGCAGGAAGAGATGGTCGTTACGGTAACTCACGAAGGCTACATCAAGCGCAACCCCGTTGACCTCTACCGCTCCCAGCGGCGCGGCGGCAAGGGGATCAAGGGAACCACCACCATCGAGGAGGATTTCGTGTGCAACATGTACACCGCCTCCACCCATGACACCTTTCTCTTCTTCACCAACCACGGAAAGGTGTTCTGGCGCAAGGTGTACGAGATCCCGCAGGCAGGCCGCATCGCCCGGGGCAAGGCGGTGGTCAATCTGCTCGAGCTCACCGAGGGCGAAAAAGTGGCCGCCATCCTGCCGGTATCGACCTTCGATATTCCCGAGGATCAGGAATGCCACGTGATGATGATCACCAAGAAGGGCGTGGTCAAGAAAACCGTGCTCTCCGAGTTCCGCCGTCCCATCCGGCGCGGCAAGATCGCGCTGACCATCCGCGAGGATGACGAGATCCTGGGCGCGGTCCTCACCAACGGCTCCAACGATATCCTGGTCGTCACCCGTGGCGGCATGTCGGTGCGCTTCAACGAGCAGGATGTCCGCACCATGGGCCGCACCGCCGCAGGGGTCAAGGGCATCAACCTGGCCGAGGGCGACGAGGTTGTCTCCGTGGATGTGGTGCACGAGGGCTCCTCGGTGGTCGTGGTCACGGAAAACGGCTACGGCAAGCGCAGCGAGGTCGATGAGTACCGCTTGATCAAGCGCGGCGGCAAAGGGGTCTTCGCCATCAAGGCCAGCGAGCGCAACGGCCAGGTGGTCGGGGCCCTGCAGGTCACCGATGAAGACGAACTGATGATGATCACCAACGGCGGCAAGATCATCCGCATCTCCATGCGCGACCTCCGGGTCATCGGCCGCAACACCCAGGGCGTGCGCCTCTTCAAGCTGGACGAGGGTGAAAAGGTCATGGCGGTTGACCGCATGGCCGAGATTATTTCCGATGATGAGGAAGGTGAGGACGAGGAAGTCGTAGAATGATGCAAAAAGTTGCATTTTGCAATTTTAGGTCGTAAAATGTATCCATGAGAGAGACCCATCATGGAGGTGTGCTATGGCAATGGCGGTAAGAATATCAGAAGAGTTGGTCGGCGAAGCGAAACGGTTCAGTAAAATCGAGCACCGATCCCTGACCGGCCAAATCGAGCATTGGGCGCGGATCGGCAAATGCTCGGAAGAAAACCCGGATCTCACCTACAGCCTTATCAAGGAGATTTTGATGGGGCTTGAAGAGCTGGAGCACGACGAGAAGACAGAGTATCAATTCGGTTGATGATCCATGAAGATTTATCAATCACGATCCTTTGCGAAAAAAGTTAAAAAATTCAACGCAAAAGAGAAGTCTGAGTTAGACAGCGCAATCAGGCGGATTATCGAAAATCCCGCCCTTGGCTCGGAAAAGAAAGGCGATTTGCGGGGTGTTTTTGTCCACAAGTTCACGGTGCAGAGCCAGATGTATCTTCTTGCGTACCGCTGTATCAAGGATGAAAGTCTTGAGCTTATCATGATCGGACCCCATGAAAATTATTACCGGGATCTGAAGACGTATTTGAAAAGCGGATGAGGCAGTGGCCGCGGAAGGTGGAAAGTGGAAATCGGTCTGACGACACCTTTGGTTCTGGCTCTCATGATGTTTGATATGAGAGCCAGAACTATAGAATAACTTGTTAGCCTTTTCGGGGAGACACGATGATCAAAATACCATTTTTTGTTTCAATCCTATTTGTTCTCCTAACTTTCCTATCTGGATGTGCCACTGAAAGAACGATAACCCCCACCATATCTGGTGCTCCGCGAACTAATCTCGTAGTGTCTCCAGCAATTCTTGGTTCCGTATATGATGGGCGCACGGCGCAAATGTCGAAGGACGCAGCAGTTACACTTCAGACAGACTTGAGTCGCATATATGGCTCCTCTATTGAATGGACGGACTATTTCGACAAAATCCCTGCTGGTCGAGTTTCTGTTCGCATCCGAATTGTCACGCTTGGGTCTTCTTTTGGAAGTCGCTTAGTATCGTCAGCCGCTTTTGCAAATTCGGTCGGTTCTGCACAAGTAAGCGCAATTGGCCCGTGGGGGCCTGTTGTTGGGTCCTTGTCATCTGAGCAATCGGTCTCTGTAGGTTCATTTTCAGGCGAAGGTTGGTGGAACGGAGCGGCATGGCTTGATTTAGAAGTGCAAGATAACCGTGGACAGCGTCCAATTACCTTCACGATGCCAATTGTCGCGGAGCATCGTGAGTCAAATATGTTGGGTTATGCCTCCGGCGATAAAGCAGCAAGGGCAGCATGGGAAAGCGTCGGAGTTCAACTCACCCGAGCTTTGGATGCAATAGCTCTTATAGTCCGAGATCATTAATCTTAAGGGATACTCGGGGTTATAACCCAAAAGGTGGCTCAATATGGCTCGTCCAATGGAGAGAGAGTTGTATCAAAATCTGGTAAGCTCCCAATTTTCATTTATATCGAGAGGCACCAGGACAATTGATGAAATTTATAGTGCTGTCAAATCTAGGTACCCAACGCTTTGTGATGAGAAATATTATTGTTCTATAAACTGTCGGTCAGGGAACGACCAACCTGAATGGAATCACACTGTCCGTAACGCTCTCCAATATCTTAAAAAACAAAAGTCTGGGATCATCACCTATACCGGCCGGAGAGGCTTTTGGAGATTTCAATAAGACATGACCCCTCCTGAAAATATCGCGGTAATCGGCGCCGGTAGCTGGGGAACCGCTCTGGCCAAACTCCTTGGCGATAAGGGGTTTGGCGTGGATCTCTGGGCCCATCGTCCGGACCATGTGGCCGGTCTCCTGCGGGATCGGGAAAACACCGCCTACCTCCCCGGCTTTCCCTTGCCCGCTACGGTGCACCCCACCGCTGATCTTGCCCAGGCTGTTTCCGGAAAAGCGGTGGTGGTCATGGTGGTTCCCTCCCATGTCTACCGGGAGGTGTTTACCGTTCTTGCCCCCCATCTGGCCCCGAACGCCGCGATCATCTCCGCCACCAAGGGCGTTGAGAACGAGACCCTGCTCACCATGAACCAGGTGATGGCAGAGGTTTTGGCCAAGGAAAATCCCGGCTTTCATGGTCAGCTCGGGGTTTTGGCCGGGCCGAGTTTTGCCAAGGAGGTTGCTGCGGGCATCCCCACCGCCGTGACAGTCGGCGCCCCCACCATCGAGGGGGCCAGGTTTTTTCAGGATATCTTTCACACCGAACGGTTCCGGGTCTACGCAGGGACCGATGTGATCGGCATGGAGCTTGGCGGGGCGCTGAAGAACATCGTGGCCATAGCCGCAGGCATCTGCGACGGGTTGGGCTACGGCACCAACACCCGCGCCGCCCTCATCACCCGGGGGCTTGCCGAGATCACCCGCCTCGGGGTGGCCATGGGCGCCAAGCCCCTCACCTTTTCCGGCCTGGCGGGCATGGGCGATCTGGTCCTTACCTGCACCGGGGATCTGAGCCGGAACCGGCAGGTTGGCCTCAAGCTCGGCCAGGGCAAAACCTTGCAGCAGATCCTTGCCGAGATGGAAATGGTGGCCGAGGGGGTGAAAACCACCCGTTCCGCCATGGCCCTGGCCAGGAAGATCGGGGTGGAGATGCCTATTCTGGAGCAGGTGTATGCCATGATTTATGAGGACAAGCCGTGCGCTGAGGCGGTTCAGTCCCTGCTGGGTCGTGATTCGAAAGAGGAAATGGAAGAGGTTTGAGCTGTTTCACAAATTTTTGCGTTTTTTGGAAACAACCAGCCATCAGTGGGTGGAAAATTGCAGAATGTAGACAAATCCCCTCTCCCCTTGAGGGAGAGGGATAGGGTGAGGGGGAAGATGTTTGATGTGAGGCTGTTTGCGAGTTCACCCACCCCCCAGCCCCCTCCCGTCAAGGGAGGGGGAGCTATATGACTGCCGCCTCGAAGGAAAGCCACCCGAACCTCTCGTATGTGGCCATTTTTTTTTCCATCCACTACGTGCTCAAAGCGGAACAGTTGCTGAAGGCCGGCAACATCGCCCTGGATGTGGTGCCGGTGCCCCGTGAAATCAGCGGGGATTGCGGCATGGCCATAACCTTCGACCCGGCACAATTCAACGAGGTGCAGGATATTCTGGGAGCAGCCAACATCGCCATTGCCAGGATTTTTTGCAAAGAAGCGGAAGGGTTTTATCGCGAGATAACCTGGAAGAGCGATTCGTGACAATCAGGCATGTATTTGCTTTAAATCGGTGCTTCGACAGGGCTCTCCTGAGCTTGTCGAAGGGCTCAGCACGAACGGAAAAATATTACGATAGAGCTTTGGTGATTGGATATCGAAATGATTTCGCGGCTGAAGCCGCTCCTACACCAAACGATATACCCGACGTGGTAGGAGCGGCTTCAGCCGCGAGATTTCTCTGGAACAACAAGACATATCCGTTCGGCCTGAGCCCTTCGACAAGCTCAGGAGAGCCCTGTCGAAGGCCCGTTGTTATATGACCACAATGGAAGGAACAATGACCAAACCGAAACTGACCAGCACCGTCAAAGCCGCCGGTTGAGCCGCAAAATTGAGTCCGGGGGACCTGGACCATATTTTGTGCGGCCTTGATCTGCCAACCGATCCGAACCTGATCGTGGGCGCGACAACGGGCGAGGATGCCGGGGTGTATCGTCTCAACGACGACACCGCCCTCATCCAGACGGTGGACTTTTTCACCCCCATTGTCGACGATCCCTATCAGTTCGGCCAGGTGGCTGCGGCCAACGCGCTTTCCGACGTGTACGCCATGGGCGGAAAACCGCTGTTGGCCATGAACCTTGTGGGGTTTCCCATCAAGGAGATGGACAGGTCCATCCTCCAGGACATTCTGCGCGGCGGGCTCGACAAGATCAAGGAGGCCGGGGCCTTGCTGGTGGGCGGGCATTCCATTGAAGACAGCGAACTGAAATACGGACTCTCCATCACCGGGGTGGTCCATCCCAGCCGGGTGATTCTCAATTCCGGGGCTCAGGTGGGCGACCGTCTGCTCCTGACCAAGCCGCTCGGCACTGGGATTCTTTCCACCGCCCTCAAAGGCGGCGCTGCCGCAAAAGGCACCGAGGCGATGATCACCACGGTCATGGCCACCTTGAACCGCGAGGCGGCCCAGCTCATGCAGACCATCGGTCCCCACGCCTGCACCGACATCACCGGTTTCGGGCTGGTGGGGCATCTGTACGAAATGGCCCTTGCTTCCGGGGTGGCGATCCGGATAGATTCGCGGGCCGTGCCGGTGCTGCCGGAGACCCTGCACTTCGCCTCCATGGGCATCATCCCGGAAGGAGCCCATAAAAACAAGGCTTTCTACGGGCAGTATATGAAAAGCAGCCTGGAGGAGATGGACCCTCTGGAGATGGTCCTCCTCGATCCGCAAACCTCGGGCGGTCTGCTCATAGCCGCTTCCGCCGATGGGGTAAACTCCATTGCCGATCGGCTGGGCAAACGCAATTACCCCCTGGATTTCGGCATCATCGGCGAGGTGATAGCCGGCCCTCCGGGAACCATTGAAATAGTCTGACAGACAGGGTATAGCATCGGTTATGCTCACATTTTTTCTGGATCAGAGCCACAGGGAAAAAGAATCCTGCGGACCGGTAACGGACAAGTTGATCAGCCTGGTGCTGGATTCCGGGTTTTCCAGCAGCACTGCGGCCTATGTTCTGGCGTGGGCCCTTTTTCTCTTGGTGCAGAAGGTTGTCGCGCCGTCTCTGCTGGCCGGCTGGCTGATTGCAACGACGGTTATTTTTCTCCTCAGGCTTGCGGCCACCCGCTGTTATCGGAAAAAATCCCAGAAAGAAGATCTGGCTTCCTCTCCCTGCGTCAAAGCATATGTTGGCCTGGTTTGTCTCACCGGTATTTTCTGGGGCCTGGCGGTATATCTATTTTTTCCTCCCGGAGCGCCCCTTGAGCAGTTGGGCATTGTCTTTATCGGAGCCGGTGTCACCGCCGGGGCAATTCCTATCCTGTCTCCTCTGCGCAAGCTCTACTACTGGTACATCTGCTTTCCGCTCTTTCCCTTGTCTGTCAGGCTTTTCGAACAGGGCGGCACCATGTATCTGGTCATGGGAGTCATCGTCCTTTTTTACTTCATGGTTCTGGTTAATTCCGCCACGGTCATGCAGGAAGCCCTGGTCTCCGCCCTGGAAAATAGATTTGCCAACGATGCCCTGCTGACCAAATTCAGGCAGGCCAGCGAGGAGGGCGAAGCCCTTAATCTTGAGCTTATCGCCGAGAACGAACGGCGCAAGGCCACGGAAAGCGAGCTGGTTCTGGCCCGTGACGCGGCAGAAGCGGCCAGCCGTGCCAAGGATGAGTTTCTCGCCAACATGAGCCATGAGATCCGAACGCCGATGAACGGCATCCTCGGAACCCTGCAGCTTATGCAGGACACGAAAATGGATGACGAGCAAAAGGATTATATACGAACCGCCCATTCCTCGGCCGAAGCGTTGCTGTCCATTCTGAACGATATCCTCGATTTTTCCAAGATTGCCGCCTACAAGATGCAGCTTGAGGACATTCCTTTCAGCCTGCGGACCGTGGTGGAAGACCTGGTGAACCTGCTCAGCAACCAGTCCCATGCAAAAAATGTGGCGTTGGTTGCGGAGATCGACCCGCAGGTGCCGGAAATGCTTCTCGGCGACCCGACCCGGATGCGCCAGGTGCTGACCAATTTCATGACCAACGCAATCAAGTTCACCGAACAGGGAGAGGTGCGGGTGCGGGTGGTGTGCCTGTCCTCTTTTGCTTCCCGCGTGGTATTGCGGCTTGAGGTCAGGGATACCGGCATCGGCATTTCTCCGGAAAAACAGGAGGCCCTCTTCCAGAGCTTCACCCAGGCGGATGGTTCCACCACCAGGAAATACGGCGGCACCGGGCTGGGGCTTGCCATTGTCCGTCAGCTTGTCCTGATGATGGGCGGCAAGATCGGGGTGGAGAGCGAGCCGGGCAAGGGCTCCACCTTCTGGTGCGAGCTGGATTTTCCCGTGGCAACTGCGTCCGCCCAAGGGGAAGGGCAGAAAGAGCAGGCAGTTCCGGTTGCAGGCGCTCTGGCAGGGCGGGTGCTGCTTGTTGAAGACAACAAGGTCAATCAGATGGTGGCCAACAAGATGCTCACCGCCATGGGCTTGACCGTGGATATTGCGGAAAACGGAGAAAAAGCCCTGGCCGCCATGGCAGAAAAACGCTACGCTCTGGTGCTCATGGATTGCCAGATGCCGGTGCTGGACGGGTATCAGGCAACGAAAGCCTTCCGGAGCCGGGAGGCCCCGGGAGAAAAGCGGCTGCCCATCATCGCCATGACCGCCAACGCCCTGGAGGGAGACCGGCAGAAGTGTCTGGATGCGGGCATGGACGACTATCTGGCCAAGCCGGTGAAAAAAGAGCTGCTGCGCGCACTTCTGGAAAAATGGCTTCCTGCCTCTGCCTCGTAATTTTTTGGTAGTCAGGAAGCATTGAAATCGTCCGGAGGAAAGAGTATAGCATCAGTCATGCTCACATTTTTTCTTGATCACGGCGGGAAGGAAAAAGACAGCCGCAGGCTGGTGACAAACGAACTGATCAAGCTGGTGCTTGATTCAGGATACTCCAGCAATATCACGGTATTTATCCTGAGTATCGCCCTCTGCATGATGGTGCGGCCGGCAGTTGCCCCGTTTGTTTGGCAAGGCTGGCTGGCAGGCATGACCGTGCTTTTTCTCGTCAAGCTGGGTCTCATCTTCTGTTTCCGCAGGCAGGAGAACAGCGGCGAGCCCCTCACGCTTCGTTGTGTGCAAGCCTACCTCTATACGGTGTTTTTCACCGGCCTCATGTGGGGAATGGCGGTGATTTTGTTTTTCTCCGCCACCACCATCATGGAGCAGATGGCGTTATTTTTTATCGTTGCCGGGCTCACCGCCGGCGCCATCCCCATCCTCTCTCCTTTGCGCAATCTTTATTTTCTCTATATGGGCTCCCCCCTGCTGCCCTTTGCCTATCTGCTCCTGCAGCAGGGCGGCCAGTTTTATAATCTGATGGCCACCGTTACCGCGCTCTACACCCTGATGCTGATCAATTCGGCACGCCGCATGCAGGACGCCCTGGTCGCCACTCTGGAGACGCGGTTTGCCAACGATATCCTGGTGAGGGATCTCCGCAGGGCCAACGCGGAAGCCGAGGCGGCCGGGCGGGCCAAGGATGAATTTCTCGCCAACATGAGCCACGAGATCCGAACGCCCATGAACGGCATCCTCGGCACCCTGCAGCTCCTGCAGGACACGGAGATGGACGGCGCCCAGTCCGGTTATGTGAAAACCGCCTATTCCTCGGCGGAAGCGCTGCTGGGCATTTTGAACGATATTCTTGATTTTTCCAAGATCGTTGCCGGGAAATTGGTTCTGGAGGATATTCCCTTCAGTCTGCGCAGGCTGGCGGAAGATCTGGTCGCCCTGTTCGCCGGTCAGGCTCAGGCAAAAAATGTAGCTTTGGTCGCGGAGATCGATCCCCAGGTGCCGGAGCTGCTTGTCGGCGACCCGACCCGGATGCGCCAGGTGCTGATCAATTTCATGACCAACGGCATCAAATTCACCGAACAGGGCGAGGTGCGGGTCCGGGTGGTGTGCCTGTCCGCCACGGCCTCCCGGGTCGCTTTGCGGCTTGAGGTCAGGGATAGCGGCATCGGCATATCTGCGGAAAAACAGAAAGACCTCTTCCAGAGCTTTACCCAGGCGGATGGGTCAACCACCAGGAAATACGGCGGCACCGGGCTGGGGCTTGCCATTGTCCGTCAGCTTGTCCTGCTGATGGGCGGCAGGATCGGGGTGGAGAGCGAGGCGGGCAAAGGCGCCACCTTCTGGTGCGAGCTGGATTTTCCGGTGGCGGCCGTGCCTGCGGAAACCGGGGAGGACAAAGAAGCGGCAACCCGGGATGGCGCTTTGGCAGGCCATGTGCTGCTGGTGGAAGACAACAAGGTCAATCAGATGGTGGCCCGCAAAATGCTGACCGCCATGGGGTTGACCGTCGATCTTGCCGAGGATGGGGAAGAGGCGTTGTCGGCCCTGGCAGAAAAACGCTACGATCTGGTGCTTATGGATTGCCAGATGCCGGTGCTGGACGGATATCGGGCAACGAAAACATTCCGGGATCAAGAGGTCCGGAGCGAAAAGCGATTGCCGATTATTGCCATGACCGCCAACGCCATGGAAGGAGATCGGCAGAAATGTCTGGATGCGGGCATGGATGATTATCTTGCCAAACCGGTTAAAAAAGAGCAGTTGCGCACGCTGTTAGCGCACTGGCTGGGTGCGTCTTCGTAACTGCTTGTCATTATGTGCAAAATTGTTAAATAGCTTGAGTCTTTACCCTGATCCGTGCTATAGGGAATTTCGGTTCCGGCTGTTTTCTCGTTTTTGAGGCGCCGGCACCCCCTGTGAGATTACCTGAAGATGTGTGAAGAGAGGGACCGCGCACCGGTCCCTTAATTTTTTTTGCACTTCTCCTGATGGGCCAATCGTTGGCCGGGGCGCTATCCGCCAATTCTGTGCGTTGGGTTTTTTGATAGCGGTTGTTATGTATGCACATGAGGGAGGATGTATCAATGAATATGTATATCGGCAATCTTGCTTTCGGGGTCACCGAAGAAGAGCTGAAAGAGATTTTTTCCGAATACGGTGAAGTCGCCAGCATCAGTCTGGTCAAGGATCGGTTTTCCGGCCAGTCCAAGGGGTTTGGTTTTATCGAGATGCCCAACAATTCCGAGGCGGATAAGGCGATCAAGGCCCTGAACAAGACCATGCTCAAGAATCGCGAGCTGAAGGTGAATCAGGCCGAGGTGAAGAAAAAAGACAAGAAGCGCCGTCGTCCAAGTTATTGATCGGAACACTGAAACGGAACACGGCGAGGAATCGCATGAGCAGGTTGGGCCAAATCGGACCAACCTGCTTTTTTTATGTGACAGCCGGTCTGTGACCGCGAGAACACGATATACAGGCAAACGGGAGAAAGATGGATACCAGGATAGCGGCTCTGCTTGAAACGATCAAGAAGCTTGAAAAAGAACTCCTCCACGAGATTGAAAAAAAGGAGGATGAGTTTTACTACAGCGTCATCGGACGCAAGGTTCGTTTCGAGGCGGAGGTGAAAAAGCACCACAGGGAATTGATGCAGCGCCTTTCGCCCTATCTGTCGGAAGCCTCCCTGCTCAACATCCTCACTGCCCCGATCATCTGGTTCATCCTGATCCCCGCGTTGTTCCTTGATCTGTCGGTCACGGTTTTCCAGGCCATCTGTTTTAGGGTCTACGGTATTCCCCGGGTGAAACGGCGCCGCTATATCGTCATAGACCGCCATTCCTTGGCGTATCTGAACCTCATCGAAAAGATAAACTGCATCTATTGCGGCTATTTCAACGGGCTGATAAGTTATGTTCAGGAAGTGGCGGCCCGCACCGAGCAGTATTGGTGCCCGATCAAGCATGCCCGGCGCCTGGCCGCCATGCACAGCCGTTATGCGAAATTTATGGAATACGGCGATGCCGAGGGATACCGCAAGCATCTTGAAGAGGTGCGGCGGGCCTTTGAGGATCTTGAAAAAAACGAGGCACCATGAGACCCATTGCCTGGACTGTCATCTATCTGGCGGCCTTGGTCTGTTCGGCCATTGCGCCAAAAGATGTTTTCATCTGGTTTTTGGAGGTTTTGCCCGCTCTGGTCGCGGCTGGGGTGCTTGCCGCCACCCGCCGCAGCTTTCCGTTGACTCCCCTTGTCTATACCCTTATTCTGATCCATTCCCTGATTCTCATGCAGGGCGGCCATTACACGTATGCCGAGGAGCCTCTTTTTAACGGGCTCAAGGAGATGTTCGGCTGGTCGCGCAACAACTACGACAAGCTGGGCCATTTTGCCCAAGGGTTTATCCCGGCCATGGTGGCCAGGGAGATTTTGCTCCGCAAGGCGGTGGTTCGCGGACGGGGTTGGCTCCATTTTCTGGTCGTCTGTGTCTGTCTGGCGATAAGCGCTTTGTATGAATTGATCGAGTGGTGGGTGGCAGTCCTTTCCTCCACCGGGGCTGATGCTTTTCTCGCCACCCAGGGGTATGCATGGGACACACAGTCGGATATGGGTTTTGCTTTGCTGGGCGCCATACTGGCCCTGGTTCTGCTTGCAAAAATCCATGACCGTCAACTGATGGAACTGAGGAGGTAAGGATGAATTGTGACCGATGCCGTCAGGCGATAATACAAGGGGAAGAAGAGCATTTCCACGGTCAGGTGCTGTGTGAGGATTGCCACATGGACGCGTTCTCTCCGAGCCGGACCTGCGACCCGTGGGCCGTGCGCAGCGCCATGCACTGCAAGGACAGCGACGGCGTTACTGCAGTAAATGCTGTACAGGCCCGGCTTCTTGAAATTCTTCAGGAGACCGGAGGAGCCGGGCTCGACGTTCTTTCGGAACGGCTGGGCGGCAAACCCGCGGATGTACAGCGGGAAATCGCCGCTCTGCGCCATATGGAGAAGGTGCGCGGCGCCATGCAGGACGGGAAAAAGGTCTTCCGTCTCTGGTGAGGTTAAAAAGAAACCTCGATCCACTCCCTGCCTTGGGATTCCGCCACTCCGCGATTGATTATTTTCCCCTGGTGCACGTTTACTCCCCGCAACAGCGCTCTATCCTCCCGCATGGCCCGGGCGAAACCCTTGTCGGCTATGGTCAGGCAGTACGGCAAGGTGGCGTTGGTCAGGGCAAAGGTGGAGGTGCGCGGCACTGCGCCCGGCATGTTGGCCACGCAGTAATGGATGATTCCATCCACCGTATAGGTCGGGTCTGAATGATAGGTTGGGCGGGAGGTTTCCGTGCAGCCACCCTGGTCGATGGCCACGTCGACGATCACCGCGCCCGGTCGCATCAGGGAAAGCATTTTTCGGCTGATCAGTTTTGGCGCCCGAGCCCCCGGGGTCAGGACCGCGCCCACCACCAGGTCGGCCCGGTCAAGTTCTTCCTCAATGGTGTGTTGGCTGCTGGCCAGGGTGACCAGGCGGCCCCGGAACAGATCGTCCAGTTCGGCCAGACGGCGGAGATTGCGGCCCAGCATGGTCACCTCCGCGCCAAGCCCCATCGCCATCCGGGCGGCATTTGTCGCCACGGTGCCGCTGCCGAGGATGGTGATATGACCCGGAGCCACGCCGGGCACTCCGGCCAGCAGCACTCCTCGCCCGCCCGCCTCTTTTTCCAGGCAATGCGCGCCCGCCTGAATGGCCATGCGCCCTGCCACCTGGCTCATGGGAGCCAGCAGGGGCAAGAAGCCGTTGTCGAGCTGCACGGTCTCGTAGGCCACTGCGGTCACCCTGGCGTCGAGCAGCGCCTGGGTCAGTTCCGGAAGCGGGGCCAGGTGGAGATAGGTGTAAAGGATCAGGTCCGGCCGCAGCAGCGGATATTCCGGCGGCAGCGGCTCCTTGACCTTCATGATCAGGTCGGCTTTTGCCCAGACCTCGGCTGCCGAGGGTATAAGCGTCGCTCCGGCGGTGGTGTACTGTTCGTCCGTTATGCCGCTGCCCTCTCCGGCTCCCTGTTCGATCAGCACGGCATGCCCCGCTTGCGCGAGAGTTTTGACCCCGGAAGGCACGATCCCAACCCGGAACTCCTTTTCCTTGATCTCCTTCGGCACGCCGATAATCATCTATGGTTCTCCTGAGTGTTCTGTTTCCCGGAAGTGATGCGCGAAAGAAAATCCTTCAGCCGCTCCGGGTCGCGCAGCTCCTCTTCGTCGGCAACGGGAAGATCGGGAAAGCGTTCCATGGCCAGACCGGCAAAGAGGCCGGGACTGTATGCGGGTTTTCCATTCCCTGCCCCGTGCACCGCCACCTCTTTGCCGCAGGAGGGCGAACGGGCTTTGAGGATCAGGCCGTGCAGGGATTGATCTGCAAGCGTTTTCAGCCGCTGATCGCACCAGGTCCGCATTCGGTCGGTCAGATCGCTTCGGCTGGTGATGGTCATCAGCCTCGGGTTTTTCGGGTCTCCCTCAAGTTGCATGGGTTCGCGGGGGATTCCAAAGCCGCATTCCGCTTCCGGGCAGAGCGGCAGCAGACTGGCGGATGAACCGAGCGCCGCAACGAGCAGGGGCTCGGGCCGGCTTCCTCCGTCGTAGCGGGTATTTTTGCCGAGGAGACAGGCGCTGATGGCGATTGTGATTGGGGTGTTCATGAAGATATTGTAGCATGAAAAAAATCGAGGAGAACAAAAGATGTCTCAGGAATTCAGGCTTGGCGCCTTTGCCATCCACTGGCTGCAAGGCGGGGTATTCGAGGTCGACGGCGGCTCCATGTTCGGGGTGGTGCCCCGGGTGCTCTGGGAAAAAAAATGCGCCGGGACTCCGGATAATCATGTGCGGCTGGCGAATTCTCCCATGCTGGTGGAAACCCCCCAGGGAAACGTGCTCATTGAGACGGGTCTCGGCAATAAGCTGACCGAAAAGCAAAAAAATATCTTCCGGGTTCGGCGCGAATGGGAGATTCTTGACGATCTGGCCGCGCATGGCCTCTCCCGCGAGGCGATCAGCCATGTCATTCTCACCCACGGCGATTTTGACCATGCCGGAGGGACCACCATGAAAAACGATACCGGCGGGCTGGAACTGACCTTTCCTTCGGCCATGCACTACATCCAGCGTCAGGAATGGGAAGACGTGCTGACCCCGAACAGACGGTCGGCCAGCGCCTATTGGCCGGAAAATTTCGAAGGTCTGGCCGAGGGAAAAAACCTGCGTCTGATCGATGGCGAAGAGGAAATAATTCCGGGTCTGCGCCTGGTGCGCACCGGCGGCCACACCAGAGGGCATCAGGCGGTCTGGCTGGAATCAGGAGGTGAGGTTGCCCTGCATCTGGGCGATCTCCTGCCCATGCCTGCCTGCAGCAATCCCCTCTGGATCACGGCCTACGACAATTTCCCCCTGGATTCCGTGGCAGCCAAGGAGCTGTTTCTGGGCGAAGCGCTCGACAAGGATGCCTGGCTGCTGTTTTATCATGACCCGGCAGTGCTGGCTTGCAGGCTGGACCCCGACGGCGCGGTGCGGGAACCTTTTTGCGCGGGATAAGAAGAGCTAGAAAGGCGCGTCGCTCAAAGCAGCGTCTGCATTTCCGGCTGCGGATTGCCGCAACAGTTGGACCAGGGCGGCGGCCACTGCAGTAAAGGCCGGAGGGGTTTCGAAAACCCGGAGCTCGCTGTCGGCCAACGTCTGTGCGTGGCATGCAAGAAGTTCGTCCACGCTGGTCGGCAAGGGAAATCTTCCCTGCTCCCTATGGGCGTATTTTTCCGCGAGCAGTTCAAACTGGCGGGAAGGGGCATCGATGAACACATGTGGCCAGACGATCTCCGTCCCGGAGGCGGGAAGCGGGCTGTAGTGGTTGAAACCGCGCAGCCGCATTTCGGCAACCACCTGTTCGTGCCGAAGCCGTAAGGCGCCAAGATGATCCTGCCAGCGGAGGGTTTCCGGGTGGCGGGAGTACCCTTTTTTCCCCTGGCTGATAATGGTGTGGATGGCATGGATTTCCCGGTGCTCCCCCAACAGGCTCTGCCTGTTGAGAAATCCCGGATGAATGTCCCAAACCCGCATGCTGTGCTCCGGATGCTGTTGTGGCCGGCATCGCTAAATTGACTTGCCTTTTAAAAAAACTGTGGCATTCTCTGGGTGAATTTTTCCGGAAAGCGGGGTGCGTTCCGATTATTTTGATAACTAAGGTTGCAGGAATATGGCTGACAAGTTGAAAATTTTGATTGCCGAAGATGAAGAGGTAACCCGGCAGCTATTCCAGATAGCCTTCCGGGACTCGGAGCAGTTTGAAACACGGCTGACCACCAACGGCGAGGAAGTTCTGGTTGCCTACAAGGCCTGGAAGCCGGATATCATTCTGGTGGACATCATGATGCCGCACATGAACGGCTTTGCAACCCTGAAGGCCATCCGTCAGACCCTGCACGACAAGACGACCACCGTGGTCATGGTCAGTTCCGTCACCGACAAGCAGGATATCGTGGCCTGCGTCAAACTCGGTATCCAGGGCTATGTGCTTAAGCCGTTTGAAGTCAAAAACCTGGCCGCGACCGTGGTCGGATACCATCGGAAGCATAAAAAAGTCAAAGAAGTTTCCTAGAGCGGCAGGATCTGCACCTCTTCCCTGATGGGATGGGCGCCCTGCAGAAATAACCCTTTGCGCCCGTCGATGCTGATCGGGTCGCCGAAGCGGATCTCGCGGCCGTTGATTTCGCAACGTTCTTCCGCCTCGTACACCTTCAGGGCGTTGCAGCCCACCACGCAGGTTTTTTCCAGCCGGATGGTGACCACCGCCGCATGGGAGGTCTGGCCGCCCCGGGCGGTGAGCAGCCCCTCGGCCATGGCGATCTCCTTGATATCCTCGGGAACGGTGTCCTGCCGGATCAGGATCAGCGGGGTGTCGGGGTCTTCCTCCTTGAGCTGGAGGATATTGGCGGCAGTGAATACGGCGCGGCCGGAAAGGGCGCTGCCGGAAACGCCGATGCCGAACCCGAGCATGGCTTTCTCCAGATCCTTTCCTTCCTTGAAAACCGAAAATTTTTCCCGTTTTTTGATGGTGATCATGTCCCGGGTCTGGAGCAGAAACAGATCCTTTTCTTCCGGGCCCTCAAAGGTGAACTCGATTTCCTGGGGATTCCAGCGTTTTTCGTATACCAGTTCCCGGGAAATGGCGAGCAGCCGCTCGTAGACCTTGGGGAATCTCCTTTCCAGGGTGTTTTCTTCGGAGCGGCCGTCCAGCTCCGCCTGTTCCACCGAGATGGGCTGGGTGGCGACCAGGCCGCTGACGATGTCCTCTCCCTGATCCCCGGTGGCATAGTCGCCCCACAGGGCCACCCGGCTTACCTTGCGGTAGGGGTGGGCGGTGAAGAGTACGCCGCTGCCAGATTCCGACCCCAGATTGCCATAGACCATGGTCTGGATGATGACCGCCGTGCCCCATGCCTCGGAAACATCCATCAGGCTGCGGTACTCTTTGGTTTTCTGGGTATACCACGAGTTGAGTACCAGCTCCACCGCCCCGGTGAGCTGCAGCCATGGGTCTGCGGGAACCCCGATGCCTTCCTGACGAATTTTTCTTTGGTATTCAAGGGCCAGTTCCTGCATCTGCGCCGCGGAAAAATCTTTTTTCACCATGATGCCGTAACGGGTTTTTGCTTCATCCATCAGGGTCTGGAAAACCTCGCGCGGCATGCCCTCGGCCATGGCCCAGGACTGGAGAAAACGCCGGTAGTTGTCCCAGGCCAGATAGTCGATCTGGCAGGATGGTGGGTACCCCGCACCGGAAGAGGCGGCAAAGCCTTGGCAGATTTCTTTATTAAGGCCGACGTTGTGAATGGTGGCCATCATCCCCGGCATGGAGATTGCCGCGCCGCTGCGCACGGAAAGGAGCAGCGGGTTGCTCGGGTCGCCGTAGCTCCGGCCGGTCTTTTTTTCCAGCTCGGCCAGGGTTTTTTTGATCTGCCCCATGAACTCGTCGCGGGCCTTGTAGAAATCCTTGACCACCGGCCAGCAGCGGAAAATCTCCGTGGTGATGATAAAGCCGGGCGGCACGGGTTTGTTGTCCGAGGCCAGCACCACCAGGTTGAAGCCTTTGTTGCCGAGCAGGATCAGGTTGTTGGTGTGTTGGTTGACAAGGTGCAGGCAGCTCACGGCGCGGTCGGGATTATAGGTCATCAGCAGGTCGAGGTGTTCTTCGCTCAGGATTTCCTTCTGGTGCTCAAGGGTCTGATAGATTCGGGTGATAAAATTATCCAGATGCTGGAGGCCGAAGGTGGTGGCGATTAGATCGCGCATGAAGGTTTCGGAAAGCCGGATGATGCTGCCGGGCACATCGTCGGCTTCCCAGAGCGAACGGTGTTTGGGCAGCAGATTGGCCTCGCCGATCTTGGGAATGATGATGGAGAGGTTGTTTTCGTGGATGTTGGTGTAATAGGTGTAGATGATATCCTTCACCCCTTCGGTGAAGCCCCGGAAAATATCGAGGTACTGGGTGTAGGAGAAACGTTTGATGTTAAACGAGCTGACCAGCAGCGACATGTAGGTTTCCAGCCGCCGACTGGTGATGCCGTCGATTTTCAAAGCCCGCAGATAGAGGCGCAAACACTTCATGATCCGGATAAAGGTGGCCCTGGTGATGAAGGAGAGGTTGACGGTTTCGGGCAGCTTTTCCAGATAGACGTTGGCCAGGTTTTCCAGCCGGAAGGTGAGGCCGAGGGCGTCGAATTTTTTCTCCCGGTAGCGGCCGTAGACCGAGGGGATGTCCACGGCAATGTGCCGCTTGTAATAGATATCCTCCTTGGCCTCGAACGCCTCCGGATTCTGAATGGTTTCCTTGAGCCCTTCCAGGGTGTCGAGCAGGGCATCGAGGCATTGAAAAGTGTCGCAGATTTCGAGGTCGGCCAGCAGTTGCTCCATCTCCGGAAAACCGCTGTTGGCGGCCAGGTGCAGCTGGTGGCGAATTTCCTGTACCCCCAGGTTGTACTTCTGGTGGCAGAGGCGGTACATCTCGATGAGCAGGGTGAAGCGACGGATTTCGTTGGGGTTGAGCCCTTCCTGCGCTGCCAGCCAGGTGTCGCGGCGGCGGTCGTCCCAGGTCAGCAGATCTTCGATCTTCCCGACCGGGCCGTTGCTCAGCACCCTGCTCATCAGGGTGTGGAGGTCGTCCACAAAGGGGCCCCGGGTTGTGACCTCCCGGAGCACCTCGTCCGGCAGATATCCTTCCAGGGTGGATTTGTCCAGGGTCTGCCAGAAACGGAAAATCGCCTCGATGAAGTCGACAATCAGGTTGCTCGACTCCACATGACTCTGTTTGCGCAGGAAATGGATGAGCCGGTCCTTGCGCTTGTGCATCTCGTCCAGTTCGGTGGACACATCGCGGAGTTGCCCTTCCGCCCCGATTTCATTAAAGAAAACCGGCATAAGCTTGGCGAACTGCTTGGCCAGGTTGTAGATGGGCTCGATGGGGTGGTTTAAAAGCTGGGTGATGTCGCGCTGGAAGAGATCGGTGTCCTTGACGCAGGTGCCCGCGAGTTTGAGATTGATGATCAGGGCGGAAAACAGGGTGGAGCACCATTTGGGCTCCTGCATGATCAGGCTGAGCCAGACCCGGATATTGTCCAGATGGGCCGGGTTGGTGATGGGCTGCCAGTCATCGTTTAATCCCTGAAAATTGGCGTACTGGAAGCCGAAACGCACCGTTTCGAAAAGGAAGGTTTCCACCAGGCGGCTGTTGCCGCGCTGGAAAACCTCGGATCCGAGCACCTGGATGCACTGCAGCGAGGTGTGCGGATATTTTTTGACATTGGCCTTGAGGAGCTGGAGGGTGGTGAGCAGGAAGCGCTCGATCTCTTCAAAGGTCTGCTGGCGGATGAGCTGGACCAGCCCCCGGTTGATCTCGCGCAGGGTTTCCTCGTGGATCAGGGCCAGACCCGCCGTATCCATGATCCGGAAGAGAAAGAGCAGCTTGCGGTTTTCGGCAAAGCGGTCCACGCCCAGGTCGTCGGTGGCGATCTCTTCACCGAGCCTGTCCGGCGCCTGCTTGTAAAGACGGATGATGTCCAGGTGGTTGGGCAGGGACAGCATCGTTTCCAGAGCTTTTGCGTCATTCGGGTTGAGAGCGTTGGCCAGAGCCAGATGCTCGTTCAGCTTCTGGTGAGAGATGGCGTTGAAAAGGGAGCCGGCGCGCCAGCCCGTGCAGAGGTCTCCGCACTGCTCCGTAAACCAGGTGAAGGGATCTTCTTCGCTCAGCCAGTAGTGGTAGTTGAGGGCCAGAACCCGCTGCAGGAGTCTGGCCGCGTGCGTCTCGACGGGGCAGCCCGGCGCGGTGAGGCAAAGTTCGTGCAGCCGGGTCAGGCTTTTTTCCAGGGGATGGTGGCCTTGCACCAGAAGAAGCAGGGTTTCGTCATCCAGGCCGTGCAGATTATCAAAACAGTCGGCCAGGGCCGCCTGGTAATGCGGCAGGCTCTCGGGCGTGAGCAGGGAGATTTGCTTGTCAAGATAGGCCAGCAATCCTTCCATGGCCGTGGTCAGCAGGGGCTCATTTCTGCGGCTGTCTTCGATCGCCTTTAAAAAAATGGCGCAGAAGAGGGAGAACGCCTTCGGTCCTTGCTCGTGCCGGAAATAATGATCGATATTCTTGAGAACAAAGGAGCGGAGTCGGGGCAGGATCATCTTCCAGTTGCGGAACGGATGGCTGACCTCATACAACAGTGCTTCGATGTTCTTGCTTATCCCTCTGTAATTGTTGACGATATTCAGAAGCGGGAGCAGCGAGTCATCAATGGTCACCGACTCGACCGCTGTTTCAAGAAGATTGGCTTTAAGTGCGTCTGATTCCAGTTCCGGCGGGGTGTGTTCGGTGGTCATGGCAATCCTGATAGGCTGCTCAAAAGATTACAGCAACGAGCCGACGAGACGTGAACTGTTGTTGTCGTGACGCGAGGAGGCGAGGCCGGAGCAGGTCGGGTCTGTGCAGCTACCCCGACCTGCTCCGAAGAAGCCTGTTACTTTTTGGCGGACCGCTTGGCAGAAACGGATTTTGCAGCCGTTGTTGCCGGAGATTTTTTTGCAGCGACAGGCTTGGCAGCCGGTTTTTTCGCTGCAGCGGTTTTTGTTGATTTGCTTGCGGCAGCCTTTGGCGCGGCCTTTTTAGCGGCAGGCTTTGCCGCGGCTTTTTTTGCGGGGGCCTTTGCTTTGGCCGCCGGTTTTTTCGCTGCAGCGGTTTTTGTTGATTTGCTTGCGGCAGCCTTTGGCGCGGCCTTTTTAGCAGCAGGCTTTGCCGCGGCTTTTTTTGCGGGGGCCTTTGCTTTGGCCGCCGGTTTTTTCGCTGCAGCGGTTTTCGTTGATTTGCTTGCGGCAGCCTTTGGCGCAGCCTTTTTTACCGCAGGCTTTGCTGCGGCTTTTTTGGCGGGAGCCTTTGCTTTGGCCGCTGCGCTTGCAGCAGTTTTTGGTTTGGCAGCCGGTTTTTTTGCTGCCACGGTTTTTGTTGACTTGCTTGCGGCAACCTTTGATGTAGCCTTGGCCTTTGACATTCTCACTTCCTCCCTTGGTTTAATTCTCTCCTTCGGCATCGGAATATGTAATTTGCCTCGGCCCGTAGCGCGGCCATTTTTTTTGGTTTACCAGAATTTGTCCAGTTATGTCTACTATTTGGTACAGAGCAAGTGTATTTTTTGTTCCATTACCACATTATGCGCTTTATTTGAGTGTGCAATGGCCCCATTTTTCCTGGGAAATACGGGGCATATCCTGCCATTAATTCTCTTTGCAGCGGACAGGCCAGACCGTCTTGCCGCCTGCGGGATGAACGGTTCCATCCTCACCAACCACGGCAACGCCGACCTTCTTTTTTTCCGCTGAAAAACCGCGAACAAGGGCCAGGTCAGTGATCTCCCGGAGGTACAGGATCAAAGGATCATCGGGAACCGCTTCCTTGCCTTGCACCATGGAGCTGTACATTCCCTTTACCGTGTATTCCTTGCCGGGTCCGTAAAAGGTGGAAAGATGCAGGTGAGGATACCCTGCCGCCCCGTAGTGCCCGCCCGCGGTGCCTGATGCCCCCGAAAAAGCGATGATTTGGCCGACCTGCACCCGGGCGCCTTCCGTGAGGTCAGGCAAGGCTGCAAGGTGCTGGTATTTGCTGAAAACCCAGTACGGCAGTCCGGTGTCGGCCGGCGCGTGCCGCAGCCACAGGAAGATACCTTCCAGCCGGCCGCCTTCGCCCCGGGCAATTACCTCGCCGGAGGCCACCGCAAGGAGCGGCGTGCCTTCCTTGAGGCTGAGATCCATGCCGCCGTGCAATCCGCTGTTGCGGTCACCGCGGCGTTTGCTGCCGTCGTAGCGGTAAGGTGAGCCAAAGGGGGACGCAACAGGCTCACACACGAAACCTGTCGGAAAATCCGCTTTCAAGTCGGTTGCCGTAATCGCGTGATCCCGTTTTTCAACGGTGTCGACAGGAGCTTCCGCATCCCCGCTCATGCCCTTGCGCCCATACCCGCCCATTTGCGCTTCTGCGGACAAGGGGAGTAGTGTTGCCGACAGGAATGCGATGCAAACCAAGAGCATGGTGTGAGCGAGACCTGTCATCATTTCTCCTCCACCGCTATTTCCGCACTCAATAACCCTTGCTGAACAAGGTGGTCTTGCATTTGGGGCAAGGCGGGACATGCCCTGTTTTTTTGAGCTGCACTTTCTCTCCGCACGCCTGGCAGGTCAAAGTCCCGGCGGAGGTCATTTCGCCGGTCTTGTAGGTCAGCGTTTCCTTTGTTTTGTCACTCAGGGAGCGCAGGGCATTGCCGGTAAATTCCAGCACGGCGGCAAGGGAGGAAAGCGCTCCTGCGCCCAAGCGGGAGGGGTGGAGCCTTTCTTTGGCTTCTTCGCCCAGTTTCTGGGCGTCGGCGATGGTCTGGTCCAGATCGCGGGCAAGGAATTGTTTCAATTCTTCTCCCTGTTCGGCGCTGAACTCCCCGAGGGCGGTCATCTTCTCCCGGGCATTTTCCAGAGCGGCGGACATTGATTCGCGTCCCCGTTCCTTTCCGGCCAGATAGAACTCATTGAATTTACTGGCCAGCATATCGTATTTCCGGGCAAGCTTGTCTTTTTCCTGATCGTTATTTTCCATGGCAAACCTCCTGTTACAAGGGTTTCTGGCTCTCCATCATCAGGATCAGGTCCAGCACCCGGTTGGAGTAGCCCCATTCGTTGTCGTACCAGGACAAGACTTTGACCGAGGTGCCGATCACCTTGGTGGACAGGGAGTCCACCACCGAAGAGTGCGGATTGCCCTGGTAATCGATGGAAACAAGGGGTTCATCGGAATAGCCGAGATAGCGGTTGGCCGCTTCCTTGAGGGCCTGGTTCACCTCCGATACCGTGGTGGATTTTTCCACCTCCATGACCGCGTCCACCAGGGAAACATTGGGGGTGGGCACCCGGACCGCCAACCCGTCGAACTTGCCCTTCAGTTCGGGTATGACCAGGGAGACCGCCGCTGCGGCTCCGGTTTTGGTGGGGATCATCGAGAGCGCCGCAGCCCGGGCTCTGCGCAGGTCGCTGTGCGGGAAGTCAAGAATCGACTGGTCGTTGGTGTAGGCGTGGACCGTGGTCATCAATCCGGTTTTGATGCCGAAACGGTCGAGGATGACCTTGGCCATCGGCGCCAGGCAATTGGTGGTGCAGGAGGCGTTGGAGAGAATGTGGTCTTCGGTGGGGTCGTATTCGTCTTCGTTGACCCCCATGACGATGGTCTTGACCTTGCCCTTGGCCGGGGCCGAGATCACCACCTTTTTGGCTCCCGCCTCGAGATGCAGGGATGCTTTTTCCCCGTCGGTGAAAAGACCGGTGGACTCGACCACGTACTCGACGCCCAGTGCGCCCCAGGGAATGTCGGCAGGATTGCGGTGGTTGAAAATTTTCACCGGACGGCCGTCAACGGCGATGCCCTCCTCGCTGGAGGTTACGGCTTTATCATACACGCCCATGATCGAGTCGTATTTGAGGAGATGGGCCAGAGTGGCATTGTTGGTCAGGTCGTTGATGGCAACGACCTCAATGTCGGCAAAGAGCGGATCCTTGTCGATGGCCCGAAAGATGTTGCGGCCGATTCGGCCAAAACCGTTGATGCCAATCCGTATCGCCATGCCAGTCTCCTTTCTGTGTAACTGTTCAGCAGCACCGCACCTGCTTTGTCATCGGCCTGCTCATGTGCAATAGCACACTTCGCAGTCCTCTTTCGCGCATCTGCGGCACTGCTGAACAGTTACGGTTCGTGGTTTTTCCTGTCTTTTTTCCCGAAGGCACGAAATTATTGTACCTGCGAAAGCGCCTCGTGATAAAGCGATAAATAGCGGGTCAGGACTTTATCCCAGGTGTAGGTGTCGTGAATTTCCTTTATGGCGGCCTGTTGCATGGCCCGGATTTTTTTTGGATTTTTGCGAAAGGTGTGCAGGGCTGTCTGCATGGCGCCCATCAGGGCCGCGGATTTGTGTTCCCGGTACGCAAAACCGGTTTCCCCGTCCTTCACCTTGACCAGGCCGCCGATGTGATGGACGATGGGCAGGTTGCCGAAGAGCTGGGCGATGTAGTCGGTAAGGCCGCAGGGTTCGTAGCGGGAGGGGATGAGAAAGAAGTCGCCGGAGGCGTAGATGCGCGTGGCAAGCTGCTGATCGTATCCCCGCAGCAGGCAGATCCGGCCGAGATTTTTTGGGGATGCGGCCAGACCGGCAAGGGCGTCCTCGATATCCTTGCTGCCCGAGCCCTGGATCAGGACCTGGAAATTCTGGTCCAGGGGCAGCAGGGTTTCCAGGGCGCCCAGCAGCTTGTCCACCCCTTTTTGAGAAGAGAGGCGGCCGACAAAGGTAAACAGCGGGCTGTCCGGCCGGTTTTCCAGGGTGCCGGTTTGACGCACCGTGTTCAGGGTCTGTCGGCTGATGGCCCGGAGCAGGCTCTGTCGGCATTGCGCCTTGCCTGCCAGATCGCCGGTCCCGGGGTTGAAGGCGGCGGAGAGGCCCAATGCCTTGGGTTTTCTCGGGTCGAAATCCGCCGGGTTGATGCCGTTGGTCACGCCCTTCAGCACCACGCCCCGGGCCAGGAGCCGGTGGCCGAGCCAGCCGGTCAGCACGTCGTCGTCGGTTTCCCGCAGCTCCCGGGCATAATTTTCGCTCACCGTATTCATCGCCGCATAGGGCGAGGCCGCGAGAAAAGGGTCGAATTTTTCATCCAGCAGGTTGTTGGTGATCAGCGTTTCCGGCAGGCCGGTGATCGCCTCTGCAAAGGGCAGGTCGCCCACTTCCTGGTGGTAGCCGATCCCGGCGTTATGGATGGTCACCACGCAGCCGGTTTTGGCAAAATAATGGCGAAAGCCTTCGGTCTCGCGGAGCATGGCAGGCAGAATCGCGGTGTGGCCGTCGTGGCAGTGGATGATGTCGGGCCGTTCGTCCAGGCGGATCATCAGCGCGGCGGCCGCTTTCTGCAGCAGGACGTTCATGGCGAAATAATCAAAATGGCCCGAGCCCTGGTGGTGGAAGGGGTCCAGGGCTTCGTCCTCCGCCGTATAGGTGTAGACGCTCTTTTTTTCCAGATAGCGGGCCGCATCGATCAAATAGATGGCCAGCGAACCTTTTTTTCCTTCCGGGGCGCGGATTTTGGCAAAAATCCGTACATATTCCCGGCGCGGTTCCGTTGCATAGTCAAGGTCGACGTCAAAGGAAAGATTGAGGGGGGTAAAGCCGAGCTGTTTTGGGTCCATGAAGCCGTAAAGCGGCAGAACCACGCTGACCTTGCGGCCCGAACGGGCCAGAGATTCGGCCAGCTGCCGGGCGACATCCTTGACCCCGCCGGCGCCGGCCAGCCCATCGTATTCGCGGGTCAGCATCCAGACGTTGCTGATTTTTTTATACTGACGAGACTCAGAGGGCATGGCTTCTCCGTCCGGAAAGATGGGGCTTCATCAATGCTCCGCTCAGGCGATGATTTTCTGCCTGAGCAGATGATCGGCCAGGGTCAGGGCCACCATGGCCTCGCAGACCGGGATGATCCGGGGAATGGCGGAGATGTCGTGCCTGCCGCCGATGCTGACCGTGACCGGTTCCCGGGCAAGGTTGATGGTCTGCTGTTCCTTGCTGATGGACGGAATGGGCTTGACCGCGACCCGGGCCACGATGGCATCTCCGTTGGAGATTCCGGCAAGTATCCCGCCGCTGTTGTTGGTGGCAAAACCGTCGGGCAGGATGACATCGTTGTTCTGCGAACCCCGCATGGCCGCGGCAGCAAATCCGGCGCCGATTTCCACCCCCTTGACCGCGCCGATGGACATCAGCGCTCCGGCCAGGGCCGCGTCGAGTTTCTCAAACACCGGTTCTCCCAATCCCGCGGGACAGCCGGTGGCCAGGATTTCGACAATGCCGCCCAGGGTGTCGCCCTCTTTGCGGACCGTCTCGATATGGCTGATCATTGCGGCGGCCGCCTCGTTGTCCGGGCAGAACAGCGGGTTTTCGTTGATTTCGGCCAGATGGCGATTGGCGGTGGTGATCTCGCCCATGGCAACGGTGTATGCCAGCACCGTGATGCCGTGCAGGGAGAGGAGCTTTTTGGCCACCGCTCCAGCCGCCACCCTGCCAGCGGTTTCACGGGCCGAAGCCCTGCCGCCGCCCCGGTGATCCCGGAGGCCGTACTTGGCAAGATAGGTGATGTCGCCATGGCCCGGCCGGAAGATATCTTTCAGGTTGTCGTAGGATTTGCTGTGGGCATCCTTGTTGAAGATAGCCAGGGCAATGGGAGTGCCGGTGGTTTTGCCTTCAAAGACGCCGGAAAGGATCTCCACCGCGTCCGGTTCTTTTCTGGGGCTGGCCGCAGGCCCGCCCTTGCCGGGGCGTCTGCGGTCCAATTCCGTCTGGATATCCAGGGCGGTGAGCGGCAGGCCGGGAGGGCAGCCGTCCAGGGTGGCGCCCACTGCGGTGCCGTGGGATTCGCCCCAGGTGGTTACGCGAAAAACAGAGCCAAAGGTATTTCCAGCCATCATCAGCACCTAGCAGTATATGGGATCTTTGGGAAGCGAGGCTTCGACGGTGCGAAGAAATTCGTCGTCTCCCAAGGCCTTTTCAATAATATGCACGATTTCGCCCGCGGTTTTGCTGCTGGTGTCCACGGTGAGGTGCGATCCTTTTTCATACAGCGGCTCCCGTTCGGCCAGCACCTGGGCCACCTCGGCATAGATGTCCGAGTCGGTGAGGGTCGGCCGCTGGGCTGCGCTGTTTGCGTCTTCGGAGAGCCGGTGGCAGATGGTGTCGATATCGGCGGTGAGCCAGACGATGAGACCGGTCTGCCGCAAGAGGTTCCATATATCCTGGTGCAGAATCGCCCCGCCTCCCGTGGAAATGACCACATCCTTGCGGCAGACCAGTTCGGCCAGAAGATCACGCTCCAGAAGGCGGAATTGTCCCCACCCCTGCTGGGCGACGATCTGACGGATGGACTGCCCTGCCCTGGCCACGAGCATCTCGTCCATGTCGATAAAATCGAGATTCAGTCGCTGGGCCAGCGTCAACCCCACCAAGGTTTTACCGGTGGCCCGGTAGCCGGTCAGGATTATTTTTCTCCGTGGTATAAACATACAGTGAATTTACGGGAAAGAGAGGGAGGGTGTCAAGCACGGCCTTCCCTGATAGACCGCGAAGCGCGAAAAAGCGCAAGGGGTTTATGGCGTTGTGCCGGCGGAATTCGAACCGTTAAAAAAAACAACTCTGGTAACGTGCCTGAATAACAACACATTTTATTTTTTTGCTTAAACAGGACAAAAAAGGTTTGACTTTGATTTCTGTAAATGATAATTTTTCTCAAACACGAGGTAATTTACTTTACTCACACTCTTTACTATGGAGATATATCATGTCGGAAAATTGTTGCGGTGGTTTGCAGGTTGGTCAGAATGTCCCGGATTTCACCATGGAAACCTATGAGACAACCGACTACGGTTTCGGCACGGTGTCTTTGGAAAAGCTGAAAAAAGCAGGCAAGTGGACGGTTCTGGTTTTTTATCCGGCCGATTTTACCTTTGTCTGCTCCACCGAGTTGGGCGATCTGGCGGATCAGTATGCGGAACTCAAGGCCGCCGGCGCCGAGGTGATCACGGTGAGCACGGATACCGTTTACACCCATTTGGCCTGGAAGCGGGAAGAAAAATTTCTGGAAAACGCCAAGTACCCCATGGCTGCGGACCCGACCGGCACGGTGGCCAAACTGTTCGGGGTGTATGACTACAATACGGGATTGGCGCTGCGCGGTACGTTTATCATCAGCCCCGAAGGCAAGCTGGTCGCCTCTGAAGTGAATTTTTACAACGTCGGCCGCAACGCCAGGGAGCTGGTCAGAAAACTCAAAGCCAGCGTGTATGTCGCTGCCAATCCTGCAGAGGCGTGCCCGGCCCGCTGGGAAGCAGGCGCCAAGACCCTGACTCCGGGAGCCAATCTGGTGGGCAAGGTGTACGACGCCCTGAAATAAAGATGTTTTTCCTCTCCTCCGCTGCCGCATCCGCAGAGGGGGAGTTTCCTGTTCCCGTTGTTCCCCTCCCCTTGAACCCCCTTTCCCCCCTCCCCGGGAAAGGGGGTTTTTTTGTCCGGCTCAGGGGTGATTGTTTCCGTGCATGCCTTCCCAGAGTCCCAGGAAAAAATGACGCGCATTGGAGCCCAGCGAGCGGGACCTGTATCCGCCTTCCTGCACGACCAGGGTGGGCAGCTTCAGGCTGCCGAGCATATGGCCGTTTTTTTCAAAATCGGCTCCGGTAAGCGACCAGGTACCGGTAGGGTCACCTTTTGCCGGATCAAGCCCGAGAGCCACCACCAGAAAACGCGGCTTGAAGGTGCGGATGCGTTTGACGGCCCTGGCGAGTACCGGCCGATAGCCTGCGCCATCCAGCACTTCGGGCAGGGGATAGTTGCGGTTGTACCCCTTGCCCTGCCCTTCACCGACCTCTTCGCTGAATCCGGAAAAATACGGATAGGCAAAGCTGGGGTGACCGTGGATCGAGATGGTCAGCACATCGCTGCGCTGATAAAAGATGTCCTGGGTGCCGTTGCCATGGTGGTAATCGATATCAAGCATCGCCACCCTGCCTTCTTTGCTGAGATAATTGGCGGCGATGGCGCCTGAGTTGAAATAGCAGAACCCGCCGAAAACGCGGCTTTCGGCATGGTGGCCCGGCGGCCGGACCAGGGCATAGGCCATGCGGTACCCTTCTTCAAGGAGGTGCGCCGCGGTCAAGGCGCAGTCCACCGCGCCCTTGGCTGCCTTGTAAGCGTTGCGGTTCAAGGGGGTGAAGGTGTCGATGCAGAAGTAGCCGGCCCGAACCGGCAGCTCCTTGGGCGGTCTGGCCGCGTTGCGGATGGGAAACACATAGGGGTACACGGATTTTCCCGGTTCAAGGCGGGTGCAGACCTGCTTGAGGTACTCGACAAATTTCGGGTCATGCACCTTTTTGATGTGCTGCTCGGGAAAATGACGGGCCGGCATGCGGTCGAACAGGCCGGTGCCCGCGATGCCCTTCAGGATCGAGGAAATGCGTACCGGCGCTTCCACATACCCGCGCTCATGGACATGGTGAATGTCGTGTTTTTCATTGACGATCAGGCCGATCTGCCTGTCCACGAACTTGACGTCCGGCACCCGGACGGGCTCTTTGATGATATAGCGGGGGGCGCGGCGCAGCACAGGGTCGTCGCGGAAGGATTCCACCACCATGTTGATATAGCCTGTGGGGCAATCCTTGCCGTATTTGCGAAGGAGGATGGCGCGCACGATCTCGCGGGCCGTGTCCCTGGCAAGTGGCTTGCCGCTGCCGAGGTTGTCGTAGACCAGATAGGGTGGGCAATCGTACTCCGGCTTGAGAGGGGTTTCATAGGCCGTATTGATGATGGGCAAGGCCCCGAAGCGTTCGTAGAATTTGAGCCGCGCCCGGCTTTGTTTCACCGTGGCCGGTTCGTGGCAGATCTTCGCATCGTCGGGCAAACATTCCATGAAGATCCCGGCGCCGCCCAGGGTATGGGCCTCATCCCTGACTCTTTGGTACAGGGCGCCGCCGATACCTCCTGCTGCGGATTTCGGGTCCACGGAGATGAAATCGAGAAAGCAGAAGGAGAGATCCGGGGCATGGTTGAGCAGGGCAAAGCCCTTGACCCGGTGTTTCATGTCATGGGCAATAAAGAGAATGGTGCGGAAGCGGTACTTCAGCGGATTGGAGAGCTTTTGGGCAAGGCTGGTGATATCGCTTTCCGCGATTGCGGAGAATTGGCTGCGCAGGATCTGCTGTACCTGGGCGATGGCCTCCCGGTCGACGGAGAGGGTGTTGTCATATATCCGGCGGATGCAAAACATGGTCAGAGTTCCTTGAGGTAGACGACCTTGTCGTCGCCGTCCCGGTAGAAATCATGAAAAACGCAGGCTATCCGGTAGCCGTTTTTCTCATAAAAACCGCGAGCCGAATCATAGCCCGGCGTGGATGAGGTGTCCACATAAACCCTGGCAGGTCCCTCGGCGCAGAGTTCCGCCTCCATCTGCGCGAGCAGTTGACGCCCTATCCCCTGCCTGCCCGAGATCGGGTCCACCGCCACCCAGTAGAGGTCGAAGCGGCGGTCGGTCATGGGAATCTCCCCGTAACAGATGAAGCCGACCACCTTTTCCCCGTCAGCCACGGCCACCAGGATCCGGTAATCATTTTTATCCGGGTTCAGGGTATCGTCGATGACCTCGATGGCCACCTCCACCTCCTGGGCGTTGAAATTTTTCTGCAGCCGCACCAGGGAGAGAAGCTGCGTGCGATCTTTGTTTTCAATGGGCCTGATGGAGATCATAGGGGGACTCGCATGGAGACGAAACGGATGAATTCCTTGACCATCTTCGTGTAGTTCATCGAATTTTCGGCCAAGGCTGCCGGAAAACCTGCATCCGGGCTGATGCAGGGATTGGCGTTGACTTCAAGAATGGAAAGGCGACCGCGGCCGTCGAGCCGCAGATCCACCCGGGCGTAATCGCGCAGGCCGAAAAGGGCAAAGCAGTCCCGGGACATGCGCCGCATTGTTTGCTGCAACGTTTCCGGCAGATTGTCCGGGAAAACCCGTTGGGTGTTGTGGTACTCGAAGGAGTCCTCGTCCCATTTTGCCTTGTAGCTGACAATGCGATGGAGGTCGGCCGGAAAGCCGGAAAAATCGATCTCCGCCAGGGGCATGACCTCGGCGTGGGGGTAGCCGAAAAGCGAGACATTGAATTCCCGGCCCGCGACATATTCTTCCACCAGAATGGCGCCATACCGGGCATAATATTCTTCCAGCCTCGGGAGAAGTTCAGCACCGTGTTCGACCACCGACTCCTGATCGATGCCGATGGAGGCATCCTGAAAGCGGGGCTTGAGGATCACCGGGAAAGTGAGACCGGCCGGACGCAGCACTTCACCGCCTTCGTAGATGAAAAAGGCGGGGGTGCGCAGGCCGGAGGCGCCAAGCAGCCTTTTGACCGTGAGCTTGTCCGTGGACAAAAGAAGGGCCATGGCCGAGGAGCCGGTGAAGGGGATGGCGAGGAGTTCAAGGACCGCAGCCGGATGGCCGATGAGCAGCGGATCTTCATCCACCGATTCGCAGAGGTTGAAGGCGATGTCGATCCCTGCCTCCGTGACCCGGCTGACAAAGCGGGCCAGGTCACGGGTAAAGGGGATGCGCACATGGGGCTGCCCCAGCTCGCTTAGAGATGCCTCAATGGCCTCCACCTGGGCCAGGATATCGGCCGAGGATTCCCAGTTCGGCTCGCCTTTGGGGATCGGCTCGTTGTGGATGATCCCGACCTTCAGGTGTTTCATGGCGCAAGGCCGAGCCGGGCAATGGCCGCTTCGACGATCTCGGTGAGCAGGGCCTGATAGGATATCCCGTATTTGGAGGCGATGATGCAGAGGTCGGAATGTTCGGGATGCAGCCCGGCCAGGGGGTTGACCTCGATGAAATTGGGGATGCCGTTGGCGTCGGAGCGCAGGTCTACCCGGCCGCCGTCCCGGCAATCCAGGGCGTGCCAGGCGGCCAGGGCGGTTGCCTCCGCCTGTCTGGCTTCGGCGTCGTCCACCTTGCGGTATTCCACCAGTTCCTCGCAGAATTCCTTGTTGTGATAGGAATAGACCTCCGGCTCGGAGTTTTCCAGAAGAACCACTTCCATGGTGCCGATGGAGCGGGCGGTGGCGCCATTGCCCACGATGCCCACGGTGAACTCCCTGCCCGGCAGGAAGGATTCCACCAGGACCGGCTGATGATAGGCCTGCAAAAGTTCGGCGCAGATCACGTGCAGCTCTTCGGCGGTGCTGACTTTGGAGGCGGGGGTCACGCCCTTGCCGGTGCCTTCGGCCACGGGCTTGGCAAAAACAGGATACGGCAGGGTCACCCGGGCCACGTCCTCCATGCTTTTCACCACCGCAAAGTGGGGGGTCGGGATGTTGAGATCCCGGACCACGTGTTTGCTCATTCCCTTGTGCAGGGTCAAGCCGAGAACCAGAGGGTCGGAAAAAACGTAGGGGATCCGGTGCGCTTCAAGCAAGGCGGGCACCAGGGCTTCGCGGCCGAAACCGTACAGCCCCTCGCAGATATTAAAGACCAGATCCCAGCGCTCACCGGCCAGAAGCCGCGGCATGAGGCTCATGAAATTCCCGATGGGCACGGTTTCGTGGCCCATGTCCCGAAGGGCTTTGTCAATGGCCGCGATGGTGGATTCCCGGTCGAACTCGGCGGTTTCTTCTTCCCCGTAACCAGCGGCCAGATAATCGCTCCGCAGGTCGTATGTCATTCCAATCAGCATGGGTATTTTCCTGTAACCGTCCAGCAGCACCGCATCTGCGTTGTCATCGGCCTGCTCATGTGCACTAGCACACTTCGCAGGCCTCTTCCTAGCATCTGCGGCACTGCTGAACGGTTACTCTTTTAGAGATTGTACAGCGTTTTTTCGTTTTAGAGACAATGAATCCCGGCTGTCTTGGTTTCAGCTTGCTCGGCTTGCCGCGCCAATCACATCGGGGTAGCGGTATACATTGCCTTCGTAGTTTCGGATCAAAAGATCGTTGCCCTCACGGCCGACCACGGTTTCCGGAATGAGCGGGATCTTGCCGCCGCCTCCGGGAGCATCGATCACGTAGTTGGGCACGGCATAGCCGGAGGTGTGGCCGCGCAGTCCCTGGTACATTTCCAGTCCCTTGGAAACCGGGGTTCGGAAGTGGGCCGAGCCGATGATGGGATCGCACTGGTACAGGTAATAGGGCTTGACCCGGTTCTTTACCAGTCCGTGCATGAGCTGCCGCATGGTCTCCACGGAATCGTTGATCCCGGAGAGGAGCACGGTCTGGCTGCCCAGGGGGATTCCTGCATCGGCGAGCATGGCGCAGGCCCGGGTCGCTTCCGGGGTCAGTTCGTCGGGGTGGGTGCAGTGGATGCTCATCCACAGCGGGTGATACTTCTTCAATATGGCCACCAGTTCCGGGGTGATGCGCTGGGGCAGCACCATGGGGGCCTTGGTGCCGATGCGGATCATCTCCACATGCGGGATCTGCCGCAACCGGCTCAGCAGCCAGTCCAGTTGTTCGTCGGGCATGGTCAGGGGATCGCCGCCGGAAAGCAGCACGTCGCGGATGGCCGGGTTGGCGGCGATGTAGGCGATGGCTTTCTGCCAGCGGGACAGACTGTGGCCCTTGCGGCGGCCGACCATCCTGGAGCGGGTGCAGTAGCGGCAGTAGCTCGAACAGTAATCGGTGACCAGAAAGAGAACCCGGTCGGGATAGCGGTGCACCAAGCCCGGCACCGGAGTGTGGCTGTCTTCGCCCAGGGGGTCGTGCTCTTCTCCTTGGGAAACCAGCAATTCGTTCAAGGTGGGAACCATGGTTCGCCGGATCGGCTGCTGCGGATCGTCAGGGGAAATGAGGCTGGCGTAATAGGGGGTAATGGCCAGGGGGAGGGTGGCTTCATTAAAGGCCATGGCCTGCCGTTCGCTGTCCGAAAGGTCTATGAGCTTGCCGAGTTTTTTGAGGCTGGTGATGCGGTTGCGGAGTTGCCAGCGCCAGTCGTGCCAGTCATCTTCTGTTGCGAGGGGGAAATACCGTTGGCGGAAAGTGAGGGAGGTCTTCGGGTTGGAAAGCGTTAAAGCGGCGGGAGTATGGCTACAACCCGGAGGTTCCTCTTGCTCCTCAATGAGTAAAACTTTTTGCTGCATCGCTCTTCTCCTTACAGAATGATTCGATGGATCTCATGAAAAGATCAAATAATTTCAAAACGATACCGCTTTTCTCCACAGGCGGTTCAGCATATGTAACAGAACCAGTTTATGCTCATTGCGCGGGAAAGTGTCAAGAAAAAAAGCAGCCCGGATGTTTTTTTTAACTAATTGTTTTTGCGTTGTTTTTTTGTTTGCAGGAAGCGGCATGTTTGCGCGGCGGGAGAGGCGGGACAGGGTGGTATGGCTAACTGCCTAAAATTGTTTGTAATAATTTTGAGAGGTCCTGGAGGCTGAAGGGCTTGGGAGCAACTCCGCAAAAGCCGTATTCGCTGAAGTTTGCCATGATCGGATCGTTGGCATAGCCGCTGGAGACCACTGCCCGTATCTGCGGATCGAGTTTGCGAAGATGGGAAATGGCCTCCTTGCCCCCCATGCCGCCGGGTACGGTCAGGTCCATGATCACCAGATCAAAGGGCTGCCCGTCCTTTCTGGCCTGCAGGTAGCGGGTAATGGCCTCCTCGCCGTCGCCGGCGGTGTGGGGTTCATAGCCCAGCTTGGTGAGCATGGCTGTTGAAACATTGCGGATGAGTTCCTCATCGTCCATGACCAGAATTTTGCCATACCCCTTTGTCAAGGGCGGCTGTGTTTCAGCGGGTTTTTCCTCGGAGGGGAGTTTCCCGGTCGAGGGCAGATAGATGGAAAAGAGTGTGCCCTTCCCCGGTTCGGACTGCACGGTGATGTGGCCGCCGTGGTTGGCGATAATGGAATAGACCACCGCGAGGCCAAGGCCGCTGCTGCTTTGCTTGGTGGTGAAATACGGATCAAAGATCTGGGCCAGATGTTCCGGCGGGATGCCGATTCCGTGGTCCCTGACCGTAAGCAGCGCATATTTGCCCGGAGTCAGCGGCGGCAATTCACCTGGTTTGACGGTAATGTTGCGGGCCGCAATGCGGATGGCGCCGCCCTCGGGCATGGCGTGGACCGCGTTGATCGCCAGATTTTGCACAACCTGGCCCAACTGGCCCTTGTCCACCTCGGCCAGCCAGAGGCCTTCGGTAAAATCGTATTCGCACACCGCCTTGGTTCCGCGCACGGCAAAGCCCGCCGCATCCTGTATGATTTCCGGCAGGGAGCTTTCCGTCTTGATGGGCGCTCCCCCCTTGGCAAAGGTGAGCAGTTGCTGGGTCAGGTTTTTGGCCCGGAGAACGGCTTTTTCGGTATCGAGCAAACGGTCGGCCACCTCCCCTGTTTCCGGGAGGGATGCCTTGGCCAGGGAAATATTCCCGAGGATGCCGCTCAACAGGTTGTTGAAGTCGTGGGCAATGCCCCCGGCCAAAACCCCGAGGGACTCCAGTTTCTGGGTCCTGAGACGCTCCTGATCAAGTTTTTTACGCTGTGAAATATCCCTGGCCACGCAGAGGATCACCGTTTGTGCGTCGAAGTCGATGAGGCTGCAGCTCTGTTCAATGGGGAAAATGGAGCCATCCTTTTTGATATGGGCGGACTCGAAGATGGCCATGCCCGTTTTTTTCAACTGTTTGATGCGTTCTTTGGCCAGGGAGGCATACGGTTGGGCAATGAACCGCGTAATCGGCAGGGCGAGGAGTTCGTCCCGCGAGTAGCCCAGCCGTGCGCAGGCTGCCCGGTTTACTTCGATCAGGGAACAGTCCAGGTTGTAGATCAGGATCGCGTCATTGGTCTTGTCAAACAGGGTGCGGAATTTCTGTTCCGAAACATGCAGGGAGTGCATGTGCATGGCATTTTTGATGGCCACCGCCGCCTGGTTGGCAAAACTCTGATAGATGCTGATCGCATCCTCGCTGAAGGTTCTCGGCTGCAGGGTATGGCCGATCAGCACCCCGAAGACCTCCCCACCAAGCATCATGGGTACGCAGAGCGAGGAACGGATGCCTTTTTCCACAACAAGGGAGGGAATCTCAAACCGGGTTTCCGTCTGGAAATCCTCAACCACGGCAGGTTTTTTTTCATGGACCACATGGGTGGAAAGCCCCTGGCCTTCGAGCAGGGCATAATGGCCGATGGTTTCTTCCGGAAACCCCAGGGTGTCTCTGATAACCAGGCTGCTTTTGTCGTCGCTTGTCAGCATCAGGGTAGAGAAATCAAGGTCCAGCAACTCTTTGGAAAGGGTGGTGACTTTTCGGAAGAGTTTGGGCAGGTCAGCGGTGGTGACCAGGCTTTGCGAGAAGGTGAGCAGCTCGGCCAGAGCCTTTTCCTTCTGTTTCTGCTCGGTGATCGGCAGAACCAGCTCCAGAGCCGCGCTGATGTTTCCGTGTGCATCGCGGATCGGGGTGGCGATTATTTCAAGCTGGAGGAGATTGCCGTTTTTATCGTGGCTCAAGACCTCTCTGACCACCCGCTCCGATCCCTGATCAAATATCTCGCTGACCCCGCACCATGAGCAGACGCCCTCCTGTTTTTGATAGGTGCGGTAGCAGGTCTTGCCCACGGTGTCCCCGTAAAGATCCTCCAGAACCTTGTTGGTCCAGAGAACCGTGTAGTCGCGGGAGATGACAGCCAGTCCAGCGCCGATGTGCCGGGTGACCATTTCAAGGACTTCACCTTTGGGAGGAAGAGTGGCCGCTGCTTGCTGGAGGGGTGGAGTTTCGCTCATCTGTAAGGAAATCCTCACATCAGTTGAGAAGGTTCGCTGACCCGGAAGCATTGATCCATGCTTCTTGATTATGCTACATGACAAATAAAATGTACAAGGTTAAAAGCCGGAAGAATTCGAGCCGGCCGGGAACGTCTTGCGCCGAGACTGGTTCATGGGCGTGACGGCGGTGGATCGGCCTTGCTCAGGCACCGCTGTCAGGGCGAACAGGCAATGAAAGCGAGTGAAGGAGTTCCACGAGATTTTTGATATTGAAAGGTTTGGTGACATACCCGTCCATGCCGGCTTCCAAGCATTTTTCGTTGTATCCCTTCATGGCATGGGCGGTTAAGGCGATGATCGGGATGTGTCGTGGCGTTCCTTGCTCCAAGGCGCGGATTTTCGCGGTTGCTTCGAAGCCGTCCATTTCCGGCATCTGCACATCCATCAGGATCAGGTCGAAATGTTCGGCGCCGTATTTTTCCACGGCTTCCCGACCGTTGTTGGCGATCGCCACGGAATACCCTTCTTTTTCGAGCAGTTTTTGCGCCACTTTCTGGTTTACGAGATTGTCTTCCGCAAGCAGGATATGGAATGCTTCTTTCTTTTCCCCCTGATTCGCCTCGGGCGGGGGAGCGGGTTTTGCCGCTTGTACAAAGAGGGTGGAGATGCTCCTGAGGAGATCTTTTTGCCGGCAGGGCTTGAGCAAATATGCGTGTACCCCCAGGCGCCGGCTTCTTTCCTTGTCCTCGGGCAGACCGGCGGAGGTGAGGATGATCACCGGCAATGTGTTCAGCCGGGGATCTTGACGGATTTTTTCAATAAGGGTAAAGCCGTCCATATCCGGCATCTGGATATCGACAATGGAGAGAGCAACGGGCGATCCCGCATCAAGAGCTTTCCGCAAATGATCCAGCGCTTCCGCTCCGCCGGAAACAGCCTGCGCCTTCATGGAAAGTTGCTCAAGTTTTTGGAGCAGTATTTTCTGGTTGATGGGGTTGTCGTCCACAACCAAAACGGATTTGCCCTTCAAAAAAGCCGGAGATGCCTGCGGAACGGCTTTTCCCTCAGACTGTTTTTCGCAGAGGATGGTGAAGAAAAAGGTGGAGCCGATATTGGGCGTGCTTTCCAGCCAGATGCGCCCACCCATGAGCTGGACAAGACGGGAAGAGATGGACAACCCCAGGCCGGTGCCGCCGAATTTTCTGGCCATGGAACTGTCCACCTGGCTGAAGGCGTCAAAAATCTTTTGCTGCTGGTCTTCGGGGATGCCGATACCATTGTCCGAGACAGCGAAGAGCAATTCAACGACCCCGTCGTATTCCCCTTTTCGCTGGATATTCAGTACAATCTGGCCTGATTCGGTGAATTTAATGCTGTTTCCCAAAAGATTGGTCAGGACCTGCTGGAGGCGAAAGGCGTCGCCAATCAGGAATTCGGGAACATCCGCTTCGATATGGCACAGCAGTTCCAGGTTTTTTTCGTGCGCCCTGACCGCCAGTTCCTGCGTGGTATCCTCGACGGCCTCGCGAAGATTGAAGTCACTGTAAGTGATGTCCAGCTTGTGCGCTTCGATTTTGGAGAAATCCAGGATGTCGTTAATGACCTGGATGAGGCGGTTGGCGGAAAGATCGATGGTTTCGAGGAAATCCCGCTGCTCTTCCGTTAGTTCCGTTTGCAGGGCCAGTTGGGTCATGCCGATGACCCCGTTCATTGGGGTGCGGATTTCATGACTCATGTTGGCAAGAAATTCGGACTTGGCCTGGCTTGCCGCCTCTGCTGCCTCCTTGGCAAGGACAAGATCCCTGGTCCGCTCTTCGACTTTTTTCTCAAGACCGCTGTGCGCCTGGGTGAGCGCCTGGTCACGAATTTCAATTTCCCCGAGCATCTCATTAAAACCCATGGTCAGGGCGCCGATCTCATCCTTGTTTTTCACCGGTGCCCGCAAGGAATAATCCCGGCTTTGAGCAACCCCGCGAATCGTGGCGGCAAGCTGTTCAATAGGGCGGGTGAATATCCGCTGGAGTTTTTCCGTGATCAGCCAGACGAGCAAGAAAGTCGTTCCCATGACCACAAGGGCGACCAGGAGATAGCGCTTGAGCAGGAGCTGTTCTTCATGGAGGTCGGAGCGGACAAAAACCAGACCGACGGTCTTTTCCTGAAGTTTTATTTCCGCAAGAAAATCGACGGAATTCTTTCCAAAGATCGGGGTATTGATGGGAATTTCCGGCGGTTGAAAATGAACCTTGTCTCTCTCCTTGCTGGTTCCATAGGTGGCAAAAACCCGCTGATCCGGGGTGAGGATTGCGGCGTATTGGATGCTGGGTTCGGCGCGGAGCGCTACCAGTGTTTCCGTGGCGGCATCCTGATCTGAAAAAACAACGGCGGATTTTGCGTTTTCGGCGGTGGCTTTGGTCAAGACGGCCAGGTTATTGGCCAGGATGTGCCGGAAGGTGAAATAATCGTAGGAAAACATGACAGTATTGACGAAAATCAGCACCCCGCCGGTAACGAGCATGATTATCAGCAGGAGTTTTTTTCTGATCGGAAGCTCGTTGAAGTATTCCATGTTCCCCTGGGGTTTCCTAATCCCGGCGCAGGTATGAGGTTGTGATGTTCGGGACTGTGGCGCGTATGGGCCTGTCGTACTCTGTTGCCGATTGTTCCGGGGCAACGGCAAGCATGAGGAGCCGCGAACTGATTTTAAGATCATTTTTGTCCGCGGCGGCCGGATTGATCTGAAATTTGATTTTCGCCCCCTTTTGCACAAAGTTGATATCGCCGCCAAGGGTGATGAAGTTTTTTTCCTCGCCCACGGTTATCACCGGTTTTCCCTTCAGGGAGGCCAATGCTTTCGGCAGCTCCGAATCTTTATAGGACTCCAGGAAAAAAACCATGTGCGCCTTGTCGAGATCCTCGGCAGAGGCGGTTACGATAATTTTCAGGGGCCGTGCGCCGACCAGACTGTTTTGCAGGGCATGTTCAATGGTGCGGTCTTTTCCGTTGCTGCCGACAATAACCAGGACAAACGGGCTTTTGGCTGAATCGAAAACGCGGTCCGGCCACTTGATGAAGTGGAAAAAATTATAGAGAAACCCGGCTTTAAGCTCATACTCTTCATAGTTCGCCCCGGAGGCCTTGTCGAAAGGCAGGCAGAAAATGCACAGGAACGCGAATAGCGCGAAGGCGCGCTTCCGGCCCGGTGTTTGTCTGTGAGAAATACCCGTCGTCATGGGCTATTGCCTAAAAGGTTATGCGTGCTTGCGCATAGACGCTGCGCTCAATCTCCGAGGGGATGGTGTTGATGAACAGATACCCAAACTCGGGTTGTGCGGTGTCAAGCAGGTTCCGACCCACCAGGGAGAGTTCCACCTGGGGATGGAACTGCCAGCCGATTCGGGCATCGAGCGTGACATAGTTGTCGATGCCGTAGGTCGGCAGATTGTCCACATACCGCAGCCAGGCGTCCAGGGTGATGCTGGAGGAGAGATCCATCATGGAGCGCAGCGAAACCTGGTTTCGAGGGCTTTCTCCCTCGGCATCCTCGCTCGCATAAAGGCCCTGGCCGGTTTCCTGCAAATCGAGGCGCAGATAGGTATATGCCAGTTGCAGCCGCCACCAGTTCAGGGGCTTGGCATCGGCCACCAGCTCGAAGCCGTAGGTGTTTCCCTCCATGGTGTTCCCTGCTTCATAGTTGACCTGATAGAGTACGCCGGGAGTGGTGCTGTTAGGAGTTATGAAGTTCAAACCCGGAGGGACTGTGCGCAGCCGGCTGTAGTCGTTGAAAAAGACAGCCGCATCAAAAGCAAGCTGTTCATGGACCTGGGTCCGGTAGCCGAGCTCGTAGGCAATGAGTTTTTCGGATTTGAATTCCTCGTTGCCGTTGATGACAATTTCCGCCAGATTTCCGGGAGGCAGGCTGAGGTACTCGCTTGGGAGAATGGCGCTGCTTACCCGGATATCGTGGTCGGCCCGCGAGGGAGTCCGCACCGCCTGGCTCACCGATGCCCAGAGGGTATGGTGCTGGTGCGGGGTATACAGTAACCGCCCGCTGGGCTGGACTTCGTAGCCGGTGTAATCATTGTGCTCGAATTTGGAGCCAAGGGTGAGGCGGAACAGGTCTTCGACCAGGGTGATTTCGTCCTGAACAAAGGCGCTGAGCAGCATATCGGTTCTGTTGGCCGGATCAAAGGAGAAGGTCTGGCTGTTTTCCACGCGATCATGGGTATACCGGGATCCCAACCCCCAGGTAAGTTCTTGTTTCGCGGTCGCTTGAAAGCGGTGCTGAAATTCGAGGTCGGCGGTGCGTCGGTCATCGCCTAAAAGCCGGTCATTGCTTCGGGCCAGATCGTAATAGGCCTGCAGCGACATCTCCGAATTGTCCGTCCCTTTTCTGGTCAATCGGGCCAGGAGATCCCCGCCCCTGACGTTGCTCGGGTTGTCGAGGTTGGTTGTGAAAGGCGGGCTTGTTGTGGGGATGTTTGTTGTCGCACCGGAAGACCCGTTGTATCCGTCTCCCTGGATGGTGAACGAATATGGGGAATCCGGGGTGCTGTCCACCCGGAAACCGCTTCGCCACTGGTGCCAGTCGTCATTTGCTTTACTGGTGTCGGCAAATTCCAGGGCGTCGCGGTAGAAACTTTTCCCATACACCCTGTAGGATGTGTGGTCATTGATTTTGGCGCCATAGCGGACAGAGCCGAAGCCTTTTTCCTCACTGCCGGTCCCCGCGGTGAGCAGACCGCCTTGGGTGTCTGTCGAATGTTTGCTGATGATATTGATCACGCCGTTGACCGCGTTGGCGCCCCAGAGGCTGGCCCCGGGGCCGCGGATAACCTCGATCCGTTCGATGTCATCGAGCATGGTGTCCTGGGCGTCCCAGAGGACTCCGGAAAAAAGCGGGTTGTACAGGGTGCGCCCGTCCATGAGCACCAGCAGTTTGTTGGCGGAAAAAGCGTTGAATCCCCGACTGCTGATGGCCCATTTGTTGGCGTCTATCCGCGCAACCTGCAACCCCGGGACCATGCGCAACACTTCCGGAATGGAGGTGGCTCCAGAGCGCTTTATGTCTTCCTGGTTGATCACAAAAACGGCGGCAGCCGCATCGGTGGCTCTCTCGGCTTTTTTGGAAACCGAGGTGATCTCCACGGAGAGCAGCTCTTCAAGGGAAAGTTCGGTGATTTTGGCATGCGCTGCCCAGCAAGGGGTGTCGGCCATCATAATGCTGATCGCCGCAAGACTTGTTGCTGTGCGGGCTAAAAACCGTTTTCTTTTTTGGGGGGGGTGGATGGCTGCCATGGGTGCGCCTCTCTTTTTTTGTCCTGCGACAGAGTGCAGCTGCGAGCATAGAGAAAGCACGGGTGGATTCTCTATGCTACGTATCCCTATTATGATAGCAGAAGCTGTGTAAAAATGAAAAATAAAGCCTCGCTTTTTATCCGGGGTTTTGATTACCCTGTTTTCTGCTCAGAGCATACGGGGGAGACATGAAACAAAAAGCTTCGGTTATCAATATCATCTGGTTGTCCATGGTCGTGCTGGCCACGGTGACCGCCGCCTATACCAACCGGATGGACGCCCTTACCAGCGCCTCGTTCGAGTCGGCCAAGGACGCAGTCGTGCTGGCTATCGGTTTGATAGGGCCCATGGCCCTCTGGCTGGGGATCATGAAGGTGGCTGAGGCTGGGGGACTCATGCGGATAGTCGCCCGCAAGGTGCGGCCCCTGATGGTCCGCTTGTTTCCCGACGTGCCCCACGATCATCCGGCCATGAGCGCCATGATCATGAACATGGCGGCCAATGCCCTGGGTTTGGGCAACGCGGCAACGCCCATGGGGATCAAGGCCATGCAGGAGCTGGAAAAGCTCGCCCCGGAAAAAGGCACGGCAACCAACGCCATGTGTCTGTTTCTGGCGATCAACACCTCCAGCGTCACCCTGCTGCCCCTCGGGGTGATCACCATCCGGGCCGCCGCAGGCGCGGTGAGCCCTGCCGCCATCTTTATCCCCTCCATTATCGCCACCACCTGTTCCACCATTGCGGCCATTGTGGCGGCCAAGATGCTGGCCTCTAAAATCAGCGGACCGGAACTGGCCGCTGTGCAGGAAACGTATGAGGTTGCGGGGAGCGAGGCAGAGGTCGGCGCCGAACCGGAGCTGTCTCCGCCGAGTGTGGCAGGGCAACGGTTCATCTGGCTGCTGGTCGCGCTTTTTGTGGGAGGGGCTCTGTATCAGTTGGCGGGCGCCGCGGACCCTCTGGCTTTTTCCGCATCCAGCCTCAACAGCCTGTCCAGCTGGCTGATTCCGGCCTTGATTTCCGGGTTGCTCATCTTCGGCTATCTGCGGGGGGTGAGGATCTACGAAACCCTCACCGAGGGCGCCAAGGAGGGATTCACCACAGCCATCCGGATCATTCCCTTCATGGTGGCGATCTTTGTCGCCATCGGCATGTTCCGGGCCAGCGGCGCCATGGACATTCTGGTTACCGTTCTTTCGCCCCTGACTTCGGCCGTGGGCATGCCGGCCGAGGCTCTGGCGATGGGGTTGTTGCGGCCTCTTTCCGGCAGCGGCTCCTTCGCCTTCATGAGCGAGATCATCAAACAGTCGCCGGACAGCCTGCTTTCCGCCATGGTCTCGGTGATCCAGGGTTCCAGTGAAACCACTCTCTACGTGCTGGCCGTCTATTTTGGCGCAGTCGGCATCCAGCGCACCCGGCACGCCCTGCCCGCGGCGCTCTGCGGCGAAACCGTCGGGCTCATCGCTGCGGTGACGGTCTGCAATCTCTGGTTTTAAAGGTGTGGTCCGGTGGCGATGTGGTCACCACCAGAATTCGGGATACTTTCGGGTCTGCGGAATGTTGTTTATCAGGAGCGCGATGACCAGCATGATGCAGGCGCCGACTGCCGCAGGGAAAATGGCATACAGGTAGCCCAGGGCGTATATCTTCGGGCTGCCCATAACCGCGATGAGGGCGGTGGCGCCGCCCGGCGGGTGCAGCGTTTTGGTAAGGTGCATCATTCCGATCGCCGTGGCAACCGCCAGGGCCGCAGCCAGCCAGAGATGCGAGGCCAGCATCTGGTAGCAGGCCACCCCGATCAACGCTGAGATCACATGCCCGCCCAGCAGATTGCGCGGCTGGGCCAGGGGGCTTTTTGGGGCGCCGTACAACAGCACGGCCGAAGCGCCGAACGAGCCGATGAGCATGATCAGATCCGACTCCGACAGCAGGTTGTAGTTGACAAACGCCACCGCGCCAATGCCGAAAAAGGCGCCGATCCATGACCAGAAAACCTCGGAAAGGCTCACTCCCGGCGGGCTTGTTGTGGCTCCGCGCATCTTGTTGAAATAGTTCATGGCGTGTCCCTCTCCGGAAAGGCGTGCATGAGGTCGCTGCGGGTCAGAATGCCGACCAGCCGTTGCCCGTCATCCGTAACCGGAATCCGGTTTATTTTTTTCTCCCGCATCAGGGTGCTTATTTCCGATAACAGGGCGGTTTCCAGGACAGTGATCGCGGGCTTGGCCATGATCTCCTCAACGGTTTTGCTTCTAAAGGAAAGCGCTGAGCAGCCTCCTTTCAGGCTGTCGGCAATAAGCGCCATGCAGGAAGCATGGTGCCCGTCGCCCATGTTGCGGAAAAAATCCTGCTCCGAGAGGATGCCTGCCACGGTTCCATCCTCCCGGACAACGGGAAGCCCGGTTATGTGATGGGCGGCCATGAGCGCCGCCGCCTCGGCAAGGAGAGTCGTCGGCAGAGCCGAGATTACCCGCCGGGTCATGATGTCTGCGGCGCGCAGGCTGTTGTACAAGCGGTTTTCCGCATGCTGGTAGGCGAGCAGGTAGAGTTCCTTGAAATCCCCCGGCGAGATGTCGAGATATCCGGGGATTTTTTTCATCGCCTCATAGATATCTTCGTCCGAAAGCAGTTCCGCGGGGCTGGGTTTGGGAGTGTTTGTCGGTGTCATCAGCGGGTCCCCCCCTTATTGCTGAATTGAAAGAGACGCATGTGGGTGCGGATCGAAATGTATTGCAAAAGGCAATCCTCATCCTTGACCTAGATCAAGTGTCCGCAATTATCTCAGTATAGTGAAAGAAACAGCAGGCATGGGTTATTATTTTACCCGGAGCCGGACGTCAGCCCGCCGCGGCGGACAATCTTGACTTCCGGCGGTGATAGGGGTAAATGATCATTTCAGCGCAACAGAAAGGAGAAGTTATCATGTTCAATATACTGGTTCTTGCCACCCGCAATAAGGGGAAGCTGAGGGAATTTCAGGAGCTGCTCAAGGATTTCCCTGTGGAGGTCAAAAGTCTTGCGGATTTCGGCCCCATTCCCGAGGTGGTTGAGGACGGCGAAACCTTTGACGACAATGCCTATAAAAAGGCGCATTTTACCGCCAAGGTTCTGGGGCTGCCTGCCATTGCCGATGATTCCGGCCTGGCGGTCGATGCCCTCGATGGCGCTCCCGGGGTGTATTCAGCCCGCTATGCCGGAGAGAATGCCACCGATGCGGAGAATACCGCCAAGCTGCTCAAAAATATGGAAGGAGTGACCAACCGCAAGGCTGCGTTCCACTGTGTCATTTCCATCGCAGTGCCTTCCGGTCCGGCTCTGACCTATGAAGGAACCTGCGAAGGGGAGTTGCTCTCCTCTCCTCGCGGTGAGGATGGTTTTGGGTATGATCCGATTTTCTTCTATCCGGAGCTGGGCAAGACCTTTGCCGAACTCACCATGGAAGAAAAGAACCGTGTCAGTCATCGGGGCCGCGCCATGGCCGAGGTGGCGGGAGAATTCGCGCAGGTGCTCAAGTGGCTGAAGCAGCGGCTGGACGAGGAAAAACCTCCCAAGCCGGATCATGAGCAGTTTGAGCACAACGACTGGTCCGAGGAGATCATGGTTCGGGAGGTGAAGTAAGGCCTCTGCCGGCCAGTTCCTTCCCGTGCCGGAAGCCTCCCGCCAATTGCCGAAAACCGTTCGGCAATTGGCCTGTCGCAGGCCCCTTTACGGCTGAGATTACGGTTCGACAGGTTCACCGCGCACAACGCCTGTTATCGTGCCGCACGCTATTCGAAACGAGTTCCGGCAGTCTCAACCCAGTAAGACATTGATCATTTCTTCCGCCTTTCCAGGCGAATCCCTCCGTTTTCCGCAACACTCTCTATTCCAGACCCTGCCAGCTGCTTGAAAAAGGGCCTGCCAAAAAGAAAAAATTCCAGTTCCGGAGAAATACCCGTCTTTTCGGCTATCTCAGCCCTGATAGCCAGATCGGTCTGCACCAGTTCGGTGAGGAGGGAAAGGGCGGCCGGTTTTTCCGCACCAGCAAGCAGATCGGCAAAGACCCGGCCCGGGCATGCCTGTTCGTGGCGTTCGATCTCGGCAAGGATCGGGTCGTTTGGGTTGATCAGGTCGGCGCGCCGCAGGGTATTTTGGTAGATGGTGGCCAGAAGCGCCTCCGGTTGAAGGCATTGCAGAATCCTGCAGGTTGTCGGGCGATGCGCATATATGGTGCAATTGTTTTGGGGTTCATTAAAAAAAAGGCAGGTCCAGCCCCCATCCTTCCCCCGCACCTTGAGCAACTCTACGGGAACAGGCTCCAGCCTGCCGGTGCCAGGGTTGTACCCCAGCTCGCCGCATCGGATGGTGATCAGTTGATCGTGGCGGATATGCCCGTGACGGACAAGGTCGAGATCCTCCCGGTGCAATGCCGGTCCGCCTTTTCGGCAGCAGGTTCCGCATTGTTTGCAGTGTTTGGTCGTTGTCATGTTTCAGGCCTGGAGCATCAGGGGGTATTTTGGGCGCAATATGATCTTGCCGCATGTGTTTTCGGGCGCATTATTAGTCTTTTTTAAGGCAATAAATAGCTCGATCGCGGGACATGGTTCCATATAAATAATTTTTTTAAAGACGACCATCTGTCTGTTTTTGTTTGAAAAAAATATGCGTGTTTTTATCGTATTCCAGCCGTTCTTCTTCTTCTGGCATACCCCTTGCGTATATACCATGGCAAAGCGGTGCACGAAATGATTCTGCGCCGCCATGACATCCGAGAAAAGGAGGTCGGCCATGAAAAAAACACCCCGCAGCGAAAAACACTCCGCAGCTCCGATTATTGCCGCCACCGGCAAGCTAGCCGAAACATTCTGGTTTGTCAGCTCCTTTGTCATGTCGCTTCTCATGGGTCCTTTTGCGGCGTTGCCGGCCATCATCGCTGTTTTCTCCCTGAAGATCGATGGACCCATGCCTCTGGAACTATCACGCTAAGGAGGGTACACCATGAACGCACCGACCCCGACAGTCGAAACCTCTGTGAAAAATTTTTATCCCAACCCTGTGCTGGGTCATGACCAGGCCGTGTTCACCATCAGCGCAGCAGCCGAAATGCTCTCCGTCACCCCGCGCACCCTGCGCATGTATGAGCGCGACGGCCTGATCGCCCCTGCCCGGCACGGTAAGTGGCGCTATTACAGCCTGGATAATCTGAAATGGGTTTCCTGCCTCCGCACCATGATCCACGAACACGGGATCAGTCTGGCTGCCATCCGGAAGTTGCTGCAATACACGCCCTGCTGGAATATCGCCGGATGTTCCTTTGAAAAGCGCAAGCTCTGCACCGCCTTCATGTCCAGCGCCCTGGTGCCGAAAAAGATCGACCGGCTTGACGGGCTGCCCGGCGACCGATCGATATCCGCCTGATTGCTTGCGTTTTTCGTCCGGCATCGTGTACAAAGAAAGCGGTCAGAGGGCGTCGCGTCCCTTTCGCGGTTTCGCTCTGTTCGCTTGGCTGTCATCGGCCTGTCCGCTGGGGTATGCGAACAGGCCTTTTTCAGATACGGAGTGGCCCGCGGCCGGGCTGTTTTGCAGCCGCTGTCAACAGGATTCCATGCGCTTCGCGCGTTGATTCACCCAATTGCATAACGTGTAAACAATAATGAGGAGGCGCGTTTTGAATCAATTTTACAAAAATCTGTCCATCTGGCTGGTCATTGCCCTGGTGGGGCTGGTGCTGATCAACATTTTCAATCCGTCGGTCGAGCCGATCAACCAGATCAGCTACAACGATTTTCTGGAAAGCGTCAACTCGGGCAAGGTAAGCAAGATCACCATCACGGAGAATGTCGCGGAAGCCCAGGATCTGGTGGGCAACCGTTTCAAGACCGTGCTGCCGGACAGTCTGGAGCAGGTGAAGCCCTTTATGAAAGAGGGGATTGCCCTCCGGGTGGAAAAGAAAAAAGAGCCGCATTGGTTGGTGAACATTCTGGTTTCCTGGATGCCGATGATCGTTCTGGTGGCGCTCGGCCTCTATTTCATGCGCCAGTCCCAGGGCGGGGGCGGCAAGGGGCTGATGACCTTCGGCAAAAGCAGAGCCCGTCTCATCGAGGGCGAGGAATCCACGGTAACCTTCAGTGATGTGGCCGGCATTGAAGAGGCCCGCGAAGAGTTGGGCGAGATCGTTGATTTTCTCCGCGATCCTGGAATTTTCACCAGGGTGGGGGCCAAGATTCCCAAAGGCGTGCTGCTCTCCGGCGAACCGGGTACGGGTAAGACCTTGCTGGCCAGAGCCATTGCCGGGGAGGCCAAGGTGCCGTTTTTCTCCATCAGCGGTTCGGATTTCGTCGAGATGTATGTCGGGGTCGGCGCCAGCCGGGTGCGGGATCTTTTCAAGGAGGCCAAGAAAAAGGCCCCCTGCATCGTCTTTATCGATGAAATCGACGCGGTGGGCAGGCAGCGCGGGGTCGGGGCCGGCGGCGGCAACGACGAGCGCGAGCAGACCCTGAATCAGTTGCTGGTGGAAATGGACGGTTTTGAGGCCAATGCCGGAGTTATCATCGTCGCGGCCACCAATCGGCCCGATATTCTTGATCCGGCTCTCAAGCGGCCGGGGAGGTTCGACCGGCAGATCATCGTACCCATTCCCGATGTGCGGGGCAGGGAGAAGATCCTCAAAGTCCATGCCGCCAAGGTCCAGCTGGATACCGATGTGGATATGTCCATCATTGCCAAGGGCACTCCCGGATTTTCCGGGGCCGAGCTGGCCAATATGGTCAATGAGGCAGCCCTGATGGCGGCCCGTTTCGAGGTGGGGAAGATCACCATGGCCCTCATGGAAAAGGCCAAGGACAAGGTCATGATGGGGGCGGAACGCACCAGCATGATCCTCACCGCCAAGGACAAGGAACTCACTGCCTACCATGAGGCCGGGCATGCCCTGGTCGCCCGTCTGCTGCCCGGCACCGATCCGGTGCACAAGGTGACCATCATTCCCCGGGGCCGTGCTCTGGGTTTGACCATGCAGCTGCCCACCGACGAGAAGCATTCGCAGTCCCGATCGTGGCTGATGAACAATCTCTGCATTCTCCTCGGCGGCCGGGTGGCGGAAGAAATCGTTTTCGGCGATGTCACCACCGGGGCGGGCAACGATATCGAGCGGGCGTCAAATATTGCCCGGAAGATGGTCTGCGAGTGGGGAATGAGCGATGCCATCGGGCCCATGAATTTCGGCGGCCCAGATGAAACCGGGCGCGGCAGGCAGGCGTACAGCGGAGAAACGGCGGTGCGCATCGACCAGGCCGTGACCGGCCTGGTGACCGAGGCCAGGGAAACGGCGACCCGGCTGCTCACCGAGAACCGGCCGATCATGGAGGCCATGGCCAAAGCCTTGCTTGAGAAGGAAACCATAACCGGCGAGGACATCGAGCGGTTGATGACAGCGTAAATTTTCGTACCGCAAGAACCTTACAATGCGCCCTGGGTGATATGCCCCGGGCGCTTTTTTTGTCTGGGTAAAAGTGCCCATCATGTTGATTTTGTTTGTTTTTCTGCTTGACAGAGGGCCGGCATGGTGTCAGAAAAAGGGGGATTATTAGGAGCTCGTTGCGAAATGAGTAAAAATGTACCTGAAGAAAAAGAAGGAGAAAAAGATGAAGAGACTGTTCCGTATCGCCACGGTGGCAGGCTGTCTGCTGCTTACCGCATCCCCTGCCCTGTGCGGCGACGCCAAGACTGCCAAGCCGAGCCCTGATGCCGCCATCACCATGCTGAAGGACGGCAATGTCCGTTTTGTCGAAGGCAAAGCCACGAATCCGCACAGCGACAGCGCCCGTCTTATTCAGGCCGGCAAGGAAAATCAGGGCGACCATGCCTATGCCACCGTGATCACCTGCTCGGACTCCCGGGTGCCGGTGGAGCGCATCTTTGACGCGGGCATCATGGATATCTTTGTGATCCGGGTTGCCGGAAACGTGGTGGATGTGGACGAGGCCGGCTCCATCGAATACGGTCTGGCCCATGTCAACACTCCGGTTCTGGTGGTGCTCGGGCATACCCAGTGCGGCGCGGTCACCGCGGTTACCGATGCGATTCAGGGGCATGGCCATGCCCTGGAGCGCAATATTCCGCCCCTGGTCGACAATATCGCTCCGGCGGTAAAGCGGGCCATGGCCCAGAACCCGCAGGCCAAAGGCAAGGATGTCATCCCCTACGGCATTGAGGAAAACGTCTGGCAGGGCATCGAAGATCTCTTCATGGCCAGCCCGGCGACCCGTGCGCTGGTGAAAAGCGGCAAGGTCAAGGTGGTGGGCGCCATTTACGATGTGGGAACCGGCAAGATCAACTGGCTGCCCCAGGCCAAAACCGGTGAAATTCTTAAGAAAGCCGAGGCGGATCCCAAGCGGGCGACGGAGGCCATGGCCGGCGGCCACTGAGTTTCCCCTTTTCTGTTTACGATGAGGCGGCACTGCCCAAGGGCGGCGCCGCCTTTTTTTGTCTCGACTCCGGCCTCAGGTTCTGCTTGACAGGTCGCGCCCGGCAAGGGTACGAATCTGGTTTGGAAAAAATTACCGGACCATCCCGGTTTCTTATTGTGCAAGGAGGTAGTTCCCATGCTTGAGGCGTATCAAAAACATGTTGCTGAGCGGGCGGCGCAGGGGTTGCCCCCCCTTCCCCTTTCCGCCGAGCAGACCACCGCTCTGGTTGAATTGCTCACCCATCCCGCTTCCGGTACCGAAGCAACTCTTCTCGATCTGATTACCAATCAGGTTCCACCGGGCGTGGATGAGGCTTCCAGGGTCAAGGCGGAGTTTCTTGCCGGGATAGCGCAGGGGAGGATCGTCTCGCCGCTCATCGATAAAAAAGCGGCGGTGCAGCTTTTGGGCACCATGCTGGGCGGCTACAACGTGCAGCCGCTCATCGATCTGCTCGATGATGCCGACCTGGCTCCGGCAGCGGTAGCGGCTCTTTCCAGTACTCTTTTGGTGTATGATTCTTTCGGCGAAGTGGCGGCCAAGGCGAAAACCAATCCCCATGCCAAGCAGGTGCTTGCCAACTGGGCTGAGGCGACGTGGTTCACCTCCCGGCCTCCCATGCCCGAGGAACTCACCGTTACCGTGTTCAAGGTGGCAGGCGAGACCAACACCGATGATCTTTCCCCGGCCTCCGAGGCCTGGAGCCGTCCGGATATTCCCCTGCATGCCCAGTCCATGCTGATGAACCGGCTGCCCGGTTCGCTTGCAACTATCGAGGAGCTGAAGAAAAAGGGGCATCCCGTGGCCTATGTGGGCGACGTGGTGGGCACGGGCTCTTCCCGGAAGTCCGGAGTCAACTCCATGCTCTGGCATATGGGGCGGGACATCCCCTATGTGCCTGCCAAGCGCACCGGCGGGGTGGTCATGGGTTCCACCATCGCGCCGATTTATTTCAACACCGCCGAAGACTCCGGCATGCTGCCGATCCAGTGCGACGTGACCAGCCTGGAGACCGGAGACATCATCACCATCAACACAGCCTCCGGAACGATCAGTCGCGACGGGCAGATAATCGTTAGCTTCAGCCTCTCCCCCGCCACCCTGCCCGACGAGGTTCAGGCCGGAGGAAGGGTGAACCTCATCATCGGCCGCGGCTTGACGGCAAAGGCCCGCGAGGCCCTTGGGCTGCCGCCCTCCACAATGTTCCGGGAGCCGGAGGTGCCCAAGGATACGGGCAAGGGCTACACCCTGGCCCAGAAGATGGTGGGCAAGGCGTGCGGCCTTTCCGGAGTGCGGCCCGGCATGTACTGCGAGCCCAAGATGACCTCGGTGGGCTCCCAGGACACCACCGGGCCCATGACCCGCGACGAAATCAAGGAACTGGCCTGCCTGAAATTTTCCGCCCCGCTGGTGATGCAGTCCTTCTGCCATACCGCCGCCTATCCCAAGCCGGTGGACGTGAAAACCCACCAGACCCTGCCCGGCTTCATCAGCGAACGGGGCGGGATCAGCCTGCGCCCGGGCGACGGCGTGGTCCATTCCTGGCTCAACCGCATGGTCCTGCCGGACACCGTGGGTACCGGCGGCGATTCCCACACCCGTTTCCCCATCGGCATCTCCTTTCCGGCCGGCTCGGGGTTGGTGGCCTTTGCCGCCGCCACAGGCTCCATGCCCCTGGTCATGCCGGAATCGGTGCTGATCCGCTTCAGCGGCACGATGCAGCCCGGCATCACCCTGCGAGACCTGGTCAACGCCATCCCCTGGGTTGCCATCCAGAAAGGGCTGTTGACCGTGGAAAAGAAGGGCAAGAAGAACCTTTTTGCCGGGACGGTGCTGGAAATCGAAGGATTGCCGGATCTCGCGGTGGAACAGGCCTTTGAGCTGGCCGACGCCTCGGCGGAGCGTTCCGCCGCCGCATGCACCGTGCGGCTGAACAAGGAGCCGGTGGCGGAGTTTCTCCGCTCCAATGTGGAGCTGCTGAAAAATCTGGAAACCCGCGGCTATCAGGACGTCATGGCCATCCGTAACCGAATTGCTGCCATGGAAGCGTGGCTGGCCGCGCCGGAATTGCTTGCCCCGGATGCGGACGCAGAGTACAAGGCGGTGCTGGAGATTGACCTTGCAACCATTACCGAGCCGGTGCTGGCCTGCCCCAACGACCCGGACGATGTGAAACTGCTTTCCGAAGTGGCGGGTACCGTAATCGACGAGGTTTTTGTCGGATCCTGCATGACCAACATCGGCCATTTCCGTGCCCTGGCCAGGATTCTCGACAATCGGCCCCAGGTGTCGGGCCGCCTTTGGGTGGCGCCGCCCACCCGCATGGATGAGGAGCAGCTCAAGAGCGAGGGTGTATACAGCATCCTGGCCAAAGCCGGTGCGCGAACGGAGATTCCCGGTTGCTCGCTCTGCATGGGCAATCAGGCCAGAACCCAGGACAACGCCGTGGTTTTCTCCACCTCCACCCGCAACTTCGACAACCGCATCGGCACCGGCACCAGAGTATTCCTCGGCTCCGCCGAGCTGGCCGCGGTCTGCGCCGCGCTGGGGCGCATCCCGACCGTGAGCGAATACCGGGCGATCCTTGCCGAACGGGTCACCCCCAAGGCGGATGAGGTGTACCGTTACCTCAATTTTCACCGCATTAAGGGATATGCGGAGAAAGGCTGGTAGGCTGTAGCCGAGGGGCTTGTTTTTGCCGGATTTCCCGTGCTACGATAAATAGGTTTCATTGCGCCGCAGGCGCATAACAAAGCAGCCACCAGTCAGGGAAATATGCCGGAAAAACGCAAGATTCTGATAGTAGAGGATTCTCAGGTGATTGTGGGCATGGTCGTCTTCATGCTCAAACGGGAGGGATATGAGCCTTTGGTTGCCGAGGACGGCCGCAAGGCCATGGAGTTTCTTCAGGGCGACGTAGTGCCTGACGCGGTGATTCTCGATATTCTCCTGCCTTATGTGGACGGATTTGAGCTTCTGGCTGAAATGCGCAGCCTTCCGGCCTGGAAGGAGGTGCCGGTTATCATGCTCACTGCCAAGTCCCAGGAAAACGATGTGATCCGGGGCCTGGATCTGGGCGCGGATGACTATATTGTGAAGCCATTGCGGCCCATGGAGCTGGCTGCCCGGCTGCGGCGTTTTTTCAAGGAAGCATCATGATCGCCTTGTTCCCGACCATTTTTCTGTTAATTGTCTGCCTGTCCGCTCCTGCTCTGGCTTATGAAAATCCCGATCAGGCCATAGCGAACAAGGATTTCGCCGCGGCGGAGGCGATGGTGCGTGCCGACTTGCAGGGCAACCCGCGGAGCGGGGAGCTGAACTTTCTGCTGGCCCGCCTCCTTGCCTGGCAGGGACGTTACGATCAGGCCCTTTCTCTGTATGAGGCGCTGCTGGCCCAAGAGCCGGACAACGGAGACTATCTTCTGGGAAATGCCCAGACCATTTTCTGGAGCGGACGGACAGATGGCGCTTTGATCGCGGTAAAAAAGGGGCTGGCCCTTGCCCCGAATTCTCAGCAGTTGTGGCAATTGCACATCCAGATTCTGCTGGCCCAGGGAAATGACGATGGTCTGCAGCAGGCCGCGCTCCTGCTCGCCGAGGCGGAGAGGAATTTCGGCCCGGAACCCTTTACGGATCTGCGCTCCCGCCTCCAGGAACTGAGGATGGGAGGAAGCGGCTTTGTCCCCAGGCGCGAAGCCGAGGCCGGCTTGACGTACGAGCATCTCACCAAGGGGTATGCCGAATGGAAGAGCGCGTACCTGGAAGGAGAATGGTTGTATGCGCCTCGCCGGGTTCTTTACGGCAAGACACGGATTACCGACCGTTTTTCCCTGTCCGATGAGGAGCTGACCCTCGGAACGTATCAGCCTCTTGGCAGCCTGTACGATTATCAGCTGGAAATCAGCGGCAGTTCCAGCTATGAAATCCTTCCCAAATATTTGCTTTTCGGCGGTCTCTCCAGAAAGCTTCCGGACCAGTGGGACGCAACCATAGGAGTCCGCCATTCAGAGTACAGCGCGACCTACAGCAATTTGTACAGCGCAAATCTTGGCCGTTATTTTGCCGATCAGCGCCTGGATTATACCCTCTATCTCGGCAAGGCGGAGGCAGCATCGGAGACATATACCCATCGGCTGCAATGGACTAGTTTTTATGACGAACGCAGCCGGGTTGCCCTCTATGTGGCAGCGGGACAGGAAACGGAAAATTCCGGCGATCCGGGACCTGCCCAGCTTATAAGCAGCAGCGTGTTCAGTCTGGGCCTTGTCGGCCGTCATTGGCTGATAGACGATCGCTGGGCCCTCAGTTACGAGCTTTGGCGTCATGAGCAGGGCGACCGTTACACCCGCTGGGGAGGAGCTCTTGGGATTCGTCTTCAGTTCTGAAACCATGGTGAGCCACGCGTATGTGGGGCTCGCTGTCGTCAGTCTCATCACTCTGGCCATGATCTTCTGGATCATTTTCCTGCGTATCCGACTCTATCTCGCTCAATACCATCAGGCCCGCTTTCAGGATCTCTGGTTGCCGGTTTTCACGGAAACCGCCTTGGCTGAAGGATGTCACGGGAACAAGAAAGATGTTCCTTCGCTCAAGCGGCGCGATTTTTTTCTTTTTATGAACTGCTGGCTCGATTTTCAGACGAGCCTTTCCGGTCATGCGATGGTCAGGATGAACGGCCTCGCCCGGCAGCTTAAAATGCATCTCCATGCTCGACACCTCTTGGAGAAAGGCGGGATGCGGCAGAGGCTGGTGGCCATGGTATTCCTCGGTGTCCTGAGGGACCGGACCAGCTGGCCAGTCCTGGAAAAGCTGTTGTCCCATGAGAGCAGTCTGCTGTCGATTCTCACGGCGCGTTCGCTCATCAAGATTGATCAGGAGCGCGCCCTGCCGCTGGTCTTTGCCGAGTTGATCAGGCGTGAAGACTGGCCGGAAACCAGGGTGGCGGTCCGGCTCCGAAGCGTCCTGACCCCGGAATTGGCAACCGCTCCTCTGTTCGAGGCCTTGCGCAACTGCACGGACGAGGAGGCAATCAAACTCCTGCCCTATGTGGAGCACATGTACAACGAGGAGCGGAATCGGATACTGCGCATTCTTCTTGAGCGCAGCGGGTCCGACCGGCTCACCTCCAGGATTCTCAAACGCATTCAGTGCGGGCAGGAACTGCCCCTGGTCCGTCATTATGCCAGCCATCCCCGCTGGCATGTCCGCATGCAGGCCGTTGCGGCTCTGGGCAGGATCGGGCAGCGACAGGATATTTCCCTGCTGCTGGAGCGTCTTGGCGACGAAGAATGGTGGGTGCGTTATCGGGCATCCCATGCTTTGCTCAAAATGCCCGGAATGACTCGGCAGGAGCTGCAGATGATCCATGACAATCTGGAGGATTCCTTTGCCAGAAACATGCTGGAACAGACCCTGACCGAAGAGGGGGAGCAGGGATGAGCCAGCAGCAGATAATTCTCTATGCCGAATGGTTTTTTTTCATCTACTTTTTTTTCCTGAACAGCGGCTATATCTTTTTAAACGTTTTGGCCTTTTTCGGGCTGAGCGACTACCTGGAAGCGAAGGATATCAGCAGCTTGCCCCAGGTGTATACAGATCTGGAGCCGCCCATCAGCATCCTGGTGCCCGCCTTCAACGAGGCGCTCACCATAGAGGATTCGGTGCGCTCTCTGCTCCAGCTCAGGTATTCAGAGATCGAGGTCATTGTCATCAACGACGGGTCCAACGATGACACCCTGGAGGTTCTCAAGCAGGCCTTCCTGCTCCAGAAAATCCCCGAGGCATATCGGGTACGCTTGGAAACCCGGCCGGTTCGAGCCATCTACCGCTCACTTCACCATCCAAATCTGAGGGTGCTCGACAAGGAAAACGGCGGCAAGGCCGATTCCCTGAACGCCGGAATCAATGATGCCCGATATCCGTTGTTCTGCGGGGTGGATGCCGATTCCATGCTGCATCCGGAAAGCCTTCGGCTTCTCGTGCGTTCTTTTCTTGAGGACCCGCGCACTGTGGCCTGCGGCGGAACCGTCCGGCTTGCCAACGGTTGTGAGATCAGGGGGGGCGTGCTGCAGCGGACCGGGCTGCCCTCCAATCCCCTGGCTCTTTTTCAGATCGTGGAATATCTCAGGGCTTTTCTTTTTGGCCGGCTCGGCTGGGTGCCGCTCAATGCGCTTCTGATCATCTCGGGCGCCTTCGGCCTTTTTCACAAGGAAACCGTGGTCCGGGCCGGTGGCTACCGAACCGGAACGGTGGGCGAGGATATGGAGTTGGTGGTGCGGCTGCATCGCACTCTGCGTCGGGAGGGGCGTCCATACCGGATTACCTTTGTGCCGGACCCGGTTTGCTGGACCGACGCGCCCGAGGATTTCACCACCCTGAAAAACCAGCGAGTCCGCTGGCAGCGGGGGCTCGGCGAAAGTCTTTCCATGAACTGGTCCCTGATGTTCAGTCGGCGTGGCGGCCTGCCCGGTTGGTTCGCCTTTCCCTTCATGATATTTTTTGAGTGGTGGGGCCCGCTTTTTGAGATTGCCGGCTATATTTTCATGGTCTGCGCCTTTCTGTGGGGCGTTCTCAACCCCGAGGCCATGGTTGCCTTCCTTCGGGTGGCCATCGGCATGGGCGTTCTTCTTTCCACCAGTTCCCTGCTTCTTGAGGAACGTTCCTTCCACATCTATCCAAAAAGCAGTCAGACGCTGCTCCTGTTCTGCATGGCGATAGTGGAGAATTTCGGCTACCGGCAGCTCATGGCCCTTTTCCGGCTCTATGGTTTTTTGCAAAGCCTGTTCGGAGCCAAGTCCCGCTGGGGCCGCATGCGCCGCCGCACTCTTGGCTGAAAAAAAGCTGGGATGTGAGTTCGCAAAAAAATGGGCTGGCGAATCCAGGGAATGGTGATCTATTCTCGGGTCAATTGCTCTAAAAGGTCACTTCGAATAGAAACGGAACAATTCTCGCCGACGATTGTCTTAGGATGTGGGGTTACTCTCTAATCTGAAGTGTCGCCAAAGCTTATGTCCGGTGACAGGATTACGAAGAAGGTGATAAGTAAACATATAACAGGAGGTATTATGCCGAAAAAACCCAGCGAGTTGGAAGAGGAATACGTTGTAAGGATGGAGTTTGAGAAAAAAAAGAAGCTTGAAGAGGCAAAACACAAAAAACTTGCCCAGGAAGAGAAGGAAAACCTCAAGGCGCTCCATCATATGCGCTGTCCCAAATGCGGCATGGAGTTGATCGAGATAGATTACAAGTCCATCAAGGTCGACAAATGCTCCGAGTGCGAAGGTATCTGGCTTGATGCAGGGGAGCTTGAGGCTGTAGCAAAGCTCGAAAAGAGCGGAATGGACAAACTGTTTCGCGTTTTCAGGTAGTTCGATAATGATGACCACCTGCCCCGAATCATCGCAGGGATGACCATGATTTTTCGGCCTATGGCCTGCCGCCGTTAGCGCACCGGCTGACGGCGGTGGTGCCCAGGCAGACAGCAGTGTTCAGGGATAAATTTTTCCATGAGTGGCCAGAAGTCGACGCAATGCACACTTTTTCCTAAGTCGCCCGTGTCGGTTCAGCCCCTGTTTCACCCTTCGCGGCAAGAATAATCATGCCCATGGGCCTCCTCTCGTAAAAACCCATACTCCTTTTTTAATTGACAACCTCAGAAACAACGGGTAGCTTTTGTACCAAACGGTCAGTTTTATCCGTTTAGGAGATGCTATGCCGGCGACGATCAAAGGCGAACAAACCAGAGAGCACATTCTCAAAACCTCGCGCAGGATTCTTGTGGCGCAGGGATTTCACAACACCTCCGTCAGCGAAATAATCTCGGCGACCGGGGTGAAAAAGGGAAATCTCTATTATTATTTTGCCAGCAAGGAAGAGCTGGGTCTGGCGGTTTTGGAAGACGCCAAGGCCGAATTTTTTCTTTTTCTGGACAAATCCCTTTCGGGCCCAGACCCTGTCGCCAAGGTCATTAATTCCTGTCAGGCGATTTTTAACATTCAGAAAAAAAACAACTTTGTCGGCGGTTGCCTGTTCGGGAACACCGCCCTGGAAATGACCGACAGCAACCCGGAGTTCGCTGCGGTTATCCAGGAGGTTTTTGATCTGTGGACAAAAAGGCTTGAAGACCTGCTTCTTGCCGCGCAGAAATCCGGGCGCCTCAACTCGCCGATTCCGCCGCGGCTGCTGGCTAAAACCGTGGTGGCAGCGGTGGAGGGAGCCCTCATGATGTCGCGGGTCAGCAAACGCGAAAAGGATCTGCGCGATTTTATGGCGGCCGTTAAGGGTCTTCTCGGCGGCTGATTTTTTTTGGCAACAATTTGTACCAATCGGTCGGTACATACATCGGGAGATGGATATGAAAATTCTCGGAATTTCGGGAAGCCCCCGCAGGGGCAAAACCACGGACCGTCTGGTCAGGGAAGTGCTGGCCGCGACAAATTGCGAAACGGAATTCATCTCGCTGGCCGGGAAGAAAATCGCTCCCTGCAGCGCCTGCCTTGCCTGCGTCCCGGACAACCGCTGCAAGATACCCGACGACATGGCCTGGCTGCGGGACAAACTTCTCTCTGCCGATGCCTATGTTTTCGGCGCACCCAATTATTTTTCAACCCTGAACAGCCTGACCCACTGCTTTCTGGAGAGATTGTGCCAGTTCCGCCACCGGTCCGGCTCGGCCCTGGCAGGAAAATATGCGGCAATTGTCAGCATCGGCGGGATTGCGCCGGAGCTTCCCGCCCAGGTGATGGAAGCCATGCTCCCCTACTATCAGATAAAGCATGTCGGCACAGTCACGGCGCAGGGAGCGGCTTCCTGCTTTACATGCGGTCAGGGGGAAAGCTGCTCCGTCGGGGCGGTATCGATCCTGTTGGGGCCGGGCCAAAAAATCACCCCGGAAAACACCCCGGATCTTTCCAGGCAACCGGAGAAAATTCAGGAAGCACGCATGCTCGGTAAAAAAATCGAAGCATGTCTACTCGCAAACGTGTCTGCCGGCGAAGAACGAGTTATGCCTCAGGCTGTGTAACGCACAAAAACAAAAGGAGAACCGACCATGAAATCGAAACTGAGTATCATCGCCTTGCTTCTGGCCCTTGTTTTCTTTTCCCAGGGCTGCAGCACCATGAATTCAAAAACAGCGCGTTTTCAAGATCTTGGCAACGGAATCTGCCAGGACACCGTTTCCGGCCTGATGTGGCAGACCGATAAAAGCAAAACAATCAGAACATTCGAAGAGGCCGAGCTCTACGTGAAAAATCTGAACCTGGGCGGCTACACCGATTGGCGACTGCCCACGGTGTATGAATTATACGACCTGAATTATCTCTTCGACCTGCATCTGAACGGGAAATGCGCTCTTGAGCGCGAAGGAAAATACTGGTCCGGCAAAAAAGACGGAGAAGGCATGGTCGGCGCCTGGGAGATCTCCGATCAATGCGATCCGGAGCGTCAGTATTTTGCCGGAAGCCAGGGCTTTGTCCGGGCGATACGTCCGTAATCCGGAACTGTGGCTGACGCGCGGCGGAGGAAACAATGGAACTGGTCAGGAAATGGGTACAGGTGTTTTTCGGCTTTTTGATGAATGCCAACTGGGCCTTTCCCTTTACCCGCTCGATTTACCAGGGGCCGCTCAAGGTGCTGTGCGCCCCGGGATTGAACTGTTATTCCTGCCCGGCCTCGACCACCTATTGTCCCATCGGTTCGCTGCAAAACATCCTGGGCGGCATCAGGATCTCCCTGGCGAACAGCCAGTATTTTGTCGGCCTGTCGGTCATTGGAGCCATGGGGGTCCTGGGCGCCATGTTCGGGAGAATGATTTGCGGCTGGGCCTGCCCTTTCGGCTTTATCCAGGAGCTTCTCCACAAGATTCCCTCCAGGAAATTTTCCATTCCCCGGCCATTGAATTACGGCAAATATTTCATGCTGCTGGGGGTGGTCATCCTCTTGCCCCTTCTGCTGGTTGACGAGTTTGGCGGCAGTTCGCCATGGTTCTGCAAACTCATCTGCCCGGCCGGAACCCTGGAAGCGGGCCTGCCCATGCTGCTGTTGCAGCCGAATCTCGCCAACACCATAGGCATTCTCTTCTATAACAAGCTCTCCATCCTGATTCTCGTCGTTCTCTGGAGCGTTGTTGCCAGCCGCCCATTTTGCAGAACCATCTGTCCGTTGGGCGGATTTTATGCCCTGCTGAATCGCTATCGGCTGGTGAAGCTCACGCTTGATCCGAAGCGCTGCACCAATTGTAAGGCTTGCCATCACGTCTGCCCGATGGAGGTGAAGTTCAATGAAAACCCGGATGACCCGGAATGCATCTCCTGCATGGCCTGCATGCACAGGGCGTGCAAATTTGAGGCAATCGGCATCGAAATCGGCGGCATACCGATGAAATCATCATCCCGAGCGAAAGGGCGCGATCTCCAAGAGACAGAAGCGCCCATCGGTTGAAGATCAGGAGAATAGCATGGCGTCAGAGAAAAAAAGCGAGCAATACCGGATCAGAAAGGCGCCCTTCATTGTGCTGGGTTTTTTCGTATTGCTTTGGATTGCAGGGGTCGCGGCGGGAGAGCCTGCCAGGGTTCTTGAGCAGGCCGTGCAAGTCTGTCTGAGTTGCATAGGCATAGGTTGAATCAGGCGGAAAACTTAAACAGGACACACAGAGGAGAATTCGTTATGCGAAAAACACACGCTTCCGGAACCATTGCCACCCTTGCCTTGCTGCTGGCCGCGGCCACTCTTTTTTTCCGTCCGGAACCGGCATGGGCGGACAAGGCGCCGGAGTTTCAACTTCAGGCGGTAAACAGCACGGAAATGATTCAGAGCCGGAATTATCAGGGAAAGGTGATGCTGGTGAATTTCTGGGCTACCTGGTGTCCGCCCTGCCGGAAAGAGATACCCTCTCTTATCGAGCTGCAAAAACAATACACCGGACAGGGATTTACAGTGATAGGCATTTCCGTCGACCAGGCCGGAGTCGAAGTCGTAAAAAAATTCGCAGACAAGTTGGCGATCAACTACCCCGTTGTCATGGGAACCACGGAAGTTGCCAGGGGGTTCGGCTCGATAGCGGGGATCCCCGCCTCGTTTCTCGTTGACCGCAAAGGCAATATCGCTAAAAGCTATGCCGGGTATGTGACCCATGAGCAGCTTCAGAAAGATATTGATGCGGTGATCGGTTTATAAAAAAACACCGCGCAATATTGCAGGTTCTGGGCTCGCCTTGCCCTCGGGCGGGCCGGCTTATCCCGTTTTTTCCAGTTGCTGTTTCATTTCAAGCAGTTTTACCGCAATGGGCTTGCTCGCCTCCCCGAAATAGATGGTCTGATGCGGAAAGGGAATCTCGATGCCCCCGGCATCAAACGCCAGCTTGACCCGGCGCAGAAACTCGCGGCCGACCGACCATTGCTGGATGGGCACGGTTTTGATCCTGCCCTTGATGACCACTGCCGAATTACCCAGCTTGTCCACCCCGAAAATCTCAGGCTCCTCCAGAATCATAGGACCGAGAACCGGGTCCTGCTTCAGCGTCCTGCCGACTTCCTGCAGAATCGCGACAACCTCGTCGGTGTTTTCCTTGTAGGCCACTCCGATATCGAACACATAGGCCGACCATTCCTTGGTGAGATTGCTCAGGGTGGTGATCGCGCCATTGGGAAAGATGTGGACCACGCCGCCGACATCCCGCAGGAGAATGGTGCGGAAATTGATCTCTTCGACCAGGCCGCCGGTACCGTTGATGATCGCCACATCCCCCACCCGGATTTGATTTTCCAGGATAATGAAAAAACCCGATATGACATCGCGGACCAGGTTCTGGCCGCCAAACCCCACGGCCAGGCCGACGATGCCCGCGCTTGCCAGGATGGGTCCGATTTCGACGCCGACCTCCTTGAGGATCACCAGGCCGACGATCAGCCACAGCACGAGCATGGCGCCCTGCCGCACCAGCAGGATCAGGGTCTCGACCCGCTTGGCGGATTCGGTCTGGGATTCATGGGCGGCCTGGCTCCGATCGTACAACCGGTTTTTCAGGGTTCCCAGCAGTCTGGTGAGAAGCGACCTGGAAAACCAGGCAATGAGCAGGATGAACACAACCCGAAGCCCGGTTTTCGTGATCAGCTTCCACTCAATGACGCCGAGGTATTCTTGTAGAAAATCCATGTCAAATATCCGCTGGTGTTGTCGTCAGGGGCAGGCTCTCCCTTAATGCCGGGAGATGGCACCGGCCCTGGCCTTGATGTAGAGATGGTACAACTGGTTCCAGTGCTGGGCCATGCGGGCCTTGGCCTGCATGGACTGAGAATACCGCCAGAAACCGTGAACCTTGGCCAGTCTGGTCAATTTCCGGCAATACAGCTCCCAGGTGAAATGGTTTTGCGCCCTTTTCATGGCGGCTTTCGAAACCGTGTGCCAGTACTTCGGGTTTTTCTCGCAGTCGGCAAAAAAATCCACCATATGGGCCGACATCGCCTCATGGTTGGTCGGGTTGATGAGAAAGCCGGACTTTTCGTGCTCGACGATCTCCACCGGCCCGCCGAACATGGTAACGAAAACCGGCAGTCCTGAGTGCATGGCCTCCAGAATGGTAAGGCCGAATGCCTCGAACAGGGCGGGCTGCACAAAAATACCCTTACGGTCGGCAATAAGCCTGTACGCTTCTCCCGTGCCGTTTTTATCCAAAAGCTTGCCGATCCAGCGAACGCTGGAGTGAAGGTCATACTCGTCGAGAATCCGGTGCATTTTGCGGATCTCGGCGGCCTCCTCTCCGTCTCTGGAGCGTTCCGGGTCCACGACGCTGGCGATGACGATCAGGTTGGCCCGTTCCCGCAGTTCTTTGTTCTTGCCGTAGGCCTCGACCAGGCCGGTGAGGTTCTTGATCCGGTCCAGCCGGGCAATGGAAAAGATGGGCGGCAGCTCCGGACGGGCCAGACGCCCGAGGCAATCCTGGTCCTCCCGGCTGAAAAGGATGGATTCAAGTTCACGGCTCGCTTCCTTTGCCCTTCTTTTGCCCTGGGTATACGGGAAAAAAGTCCCCGTATCAACCCCGGGCGGGATGACGTTGAAGCGGGGGTGAAACAGGTTGATGCCGCTGGTTACGTTCATCAGGCCGGGCATGGTGAAAAACTGGTAGGACTCATATTGGCCGATAACCTGATCCGTGCCGACGATCTCCTGGGAGGTGCTGGAAATAATGAAATCCGCCAGGTTCATGGCCATGAGGTCCGCCATGAACTGCACGGAAAAATGGTATTCGTCCTCAAAATTTTCCCACTGGAGATCGCTGAAAAGATATTTTGATTTTTCCAGGGCATGGGCAATGGTGCTTTGGGTCACCCCCATGTTTTGAGAGAGGAGGGTGGCCACCAGATTGCCGTCGGAATAGTTGCCCACGATAAGATCGGGCCTGCCGCCGAACTCCTGGCGAAGCTCCTGCTCCACATCGATGGCGAATTGATCCAGATACGGCCAGACCCGGAAACGGGAAAGCCAGTGGCCCACCACCTCGTTGTTTTCCTCCCTGAACGGCACCCGAAGAATCCAGACGTTTTTGGAATTCCATACTTTTTCCAGCCGCTGGTTCGAGGTGGTGCCGTCATTTTCCGGGATGAGCCGCGTGACAATGATGATCATCGGGTCGATGTTCAACCCGGCATTCCGCAGATCCTCGGCAAGGAACCGTTCCAGCGCCTTGGCCTGATCCAGCACGTACACCACCTGGCCGCCGGTGTCCGGGCGGCCAAGGGCGTTTTCCTGGGCAAACCAGCCGTGCGGCGAGATCAGGGTAACCTTGGAAATCATCGGGATTCTGGACAGAAATTCCTCAATGGTCTCCTCGTTGGGCTGTTCGATAATCTCCTGCAGCAGATGCATGGTCTCAAGGATCCGGGCAGGGGTGCTGCCCCATCCATCCAGAAAGCCGAGGGCAGTGAGCTTTTTTTTCAGCCGGGCCATGTCTTCATGGTCGCTGGAGCGTTCCACCGCATCCAGCCCGTATTCCAGGGCTGTTTCCAGTTCCTCGACGTTGCGGATTTTCCCGCCGTCCAGCAGGAGATGCACTCCGTGGAGCTGATGGAGTTTCAGGAACTCATACAGGGCCTTGTGCCACTTGTCCGGCTGGTTGGCCATGCTCGCGGAAAGATAGCGGTTGAGGTGCTTGATCCCGTGCCCGATGGTGTTGGGGTCTTTCAGGCTCGGCCCATAATCGTAAAAGGGCGCGAGGTTCAATTCCATGGTCCTGTGCTGCGCGGGCAGGTTGGGGTTGACAAGCCGTTCCTTGACGGAGAGAAAAGTCCGGGCGTTCAAGGGCAGCAGCTTTTCGCTCTTTTTTTGCATTCCATAAAAACGGCAGCTAGCCTTTCGGTGGCGGTAGACCAGGATCCGCTCTTCCGGGAGGCAGAGGATCTCCTGAACCTTGCGCAGAAATCGCCAGGAACCGGGAAGCGAGTGCGCCTTGCCCCGGTGCTCGGTCCAGGTCTCAAAAGCGAGCAGAATGTCGTTTCGCAGCAGGATCGAAGATTCCGGGGAGGGAATGGAGAAAATGAATTCAAGCAGGATGGGGGTTTCCTGCTCATCAATGAAATTGTTGAGTGTATCGGGCATCAGTCGTCTCCTCCTATAAAATCATAATGCCGCAGCCCGTCGATGATTCCGGCCGCGTATTCCTTTTTACTGAAAAAAATCCGCCGTTGGCCCCTGAGCTCTTCAAGTTCCTTGCTGTAATTGGCCACGACCAGGCCGTTGGTGTCGCCGCGGAGCATGGAAGCGTCGTTGCCGGAATCACCGCTGACCATGATGTCGGACAGGGGGATGTTCCATTTGTAGCTGAGGTAGCGGATCGCCTTGCCCTTGGAGGCCCGGTAGGGAAGGATGTCGAGGAACTCGCCGTGGGAAAAAACCAGGTGGTAGCGGATTTTGTTGTTCTGGAGGATGTCGTGCACCCTGGTGACCAGCTCAGGGTTGTCCTCCATGTAATAGCTGACTTTGAAGGGTTTTTGCTTTTCCGGCTCCTGCATTTCCAGAAAGTCCAGGGTTGCCAGTTTTTCCCTGATTTCTTCCGGATGCCACTGATAGCCGATGTGCCGGTGCCACCCTTTGTCCGGGGCAAGGGTTGCGCCATAGTAAATCTCGGTGCCCACCGAGCAGATAAGGATATCCGGCCGCTCCACCGCATGTTCCTCAAGAACATGTATGGTTTTCGCCAGGCAGCGGCCGGTGGAAACGCCCCAGCAGATGGTTCCGGCATTGGCGTTGAGCAGGGCGATGAGTTTTTTCAGGGATGCGTCATCGCCGATCAGGGTATTGTCGATGTCGGTGATGAGCATGCGCTTGACCTTTGTCAGCCGCTTGCCGATTGCGGTTTTCTTCGGGCCCTTTTCAGACTGCTGCGCTGCCGGCATTTCGGAGATGACGGTGTGAATCGCCTTGATGGACCGGTCGCAATGCGACTCCCAGGAATAATGTCGCTGGACCCGATTGATGCCGTTTTGCGAATACCGCTGCCACAAATCCTTATCCACCAGGATTTTCTTGCAGGCGGAACCGATTTCCCTGCTGTCGGTGGGATTGACCAGAAGGCCGTTGTCGCAGTTGGCAATGATGTCGGTGGGGCCGCCGTCTTTGGTGGCGACAATGGGCAACCCGCAGGAGGCTGCTTCGATCAGGGTCAGGCCGAAGGGCTCCACCAGGGCGGGATTGACAAAAACCCCGTAGCTGTCCGCGCACAAGCGGTACAGTTCCGGAACCTCGATGGAAAAATCGTGTTTTTTGGGAATGGCCAGCTTGCCGTAGAGGTCGTAGCGGTCCATGAGGAGCAGCATGTCGGTCAGCACATTGCGCTCGTTATCCTCCATTTCGGCGATGTTTTTCCTGATTCCGGCAAAAATGGCCAGATTGGCGATGGCCTGCAGTTCCTTGTCCTCGCCATAGGCGGTGATCAGACCGGAAATGTTCTTGCGCTGATCCGGGCGGCAGAGGGCAAGGATAAAAGGTTTTTCCGGGGAAACCCAGAAGCGGTGGAGTTCGCGGAGCAGCACCACCCTGGCCTGCCGGGTGGATTCGTCGCCCGCAGCCGCGTCAAGATGGGGGGCATAATGGGGATAAAAGGTTTCCACGTCAATGCCCGGCGGGTTCACCAGATAATGGCCCGCCTTGTAATTGGCGTACAGGGCATACTGCTTCTTGATTTCGTGATTGGTGCTCACGAAAATCTGCTCGGCATCCTTGATGATCCGCTCTTCCGCCACAATACGGTGATCAATGTGGTAGCGGCGGTTGATGTCTTCGGGAGTTAACCCTTCGGAGAGCAGTTTCTTTTTTTTGTGGGCCCCCATGGAGTGGCCGGTGAAAATGAAGGGCGAGCCGAAGATCCGTGCCAGTTCGCCCGCCACATAGCCGCCATCGGCGTAATGCCCATGGAAGACATCGGGCACCCGGCCGGAGCTCTTGATGAACTTGAGGGTCTTGTCCACCATTTCGTCGAGATGGGGCCAGAGCAGCTCCTTGCGCATGTATTTGCGGCCGCCGCATTGAATGCGCACGATCCTCGCCTTGTCGGAAAGCGGCTCGATGGGCTGGGAATAGTCGGAAGAAACGGTTTTATCGACAATCAGTCGGGTGATGAGATCAACCTGGGCAACATCGGGGCGGGCAGCCAGGGACCGGGCCAGTTCCAATACGTATTTCACCTGGCCGCCCGTATCGGCATCGCGGCCAAGCTCCAGCGATGTTCCCCTGACCAGGCCATGGATGCTGAAAAGCTGGAGATATAATCCTGAATTTTTCACGTATTGCCTCCCGGACGAAGTTTCTTGCGAAGGGTTCCGCCGCCCTGCAAAGCCTACAGGGTAACAGAAAAGGATTTTTTTTTCATGCGAGGGAGAGGGGTAATGGTGCGCTGTTCCCCTCCAGTACAGGGTAGCAGGAAAGAAAAATTTTTTATACCCCCTGCTTTTTTAAGCGGGAGGTTTTCCGTGTAATTGTCTTGGCAGCCTGGGGAAAAATGCGCTAAGAAGTTGTTATGTGCCGGCGCCGGCAAAGATCGTCCCCGCAGAGTTCTGAAAACACGAGGAGGGCCCATCATGCTTCAATTTCATATCGATGAGGAACGCTGCGTCCAGTGCGGCGAATGTGTGCTCGAATGCCCGGCAGGCGTCATTGCCATGGAGGATTATCCGGAAATGATCAATGAGGCGGGGTGTTTTCAGTGCCAGCACTGCCTTGCCGTCTGCCCGACCGCTGCTGTTTCGATTCTCGGCAAAAATCCCGATGCGAGCACCCTGCTTCAGGGAAATATGCCCGACCCGGCAAGCCTCGCCACCCTGATCAAGGGACGCAGGGCGGTGCGCCGTTACCGTGACAGGGATCTGGCTCCGGCGCTGATCGACGAGCTGCTGGAGGTTTCCTGCCATGCGCCCACCGGGGTCAATGCCCGGTCGGTGCTCTTTACCGTGGTCAGGGAGCGGGCAGTGCTGAACGAACTGCGGGAGTATCTGATCTCCCGAATCGCCAAATTGAAGGAAGAAGGCAAGCTGCCGGAAGGGTTGGCCGGAAAGTACCTCGGCTGGAGTGTCAAGGCGTGGCAGGAGGAGGGCAAGGACATTATCTTCCGGGGAGCCCCGCATCTGCTCATCACCAGCGCCCCGGCGGATGCCCCCTGCCCGGAACAGGATTGTCTTATCGCCCTCACCACCTTCCAGCTTGTCGCCCATGCCCACGGAGTCGGCACGGTTTGGGACGGCATCTGCATGATGGCCCTTGGTGTCTGCCCCGAGGCGGCGGGCAAGCTGGGCATTCCGGCAAATCATACCCTGGGGTATGCGATCGCCTTTGGCGATCCGGCCGTGGAATACCAGCGCACCGTGCAGCGGGGGCCGGCCTTGGTGAATGTGGTGAAGTGGTGATCTTTTTTTGAAGCGACAGACAGGGTTATGCTTCCGTGAGCGGCGCGGCCGTTTTCGTCGGCTGCGGAGGGAGAAACCACTGTGCCAGTTGGCTGCGGAAAGCGTGCTGCAATGCGGAAAAATCCCCGGCAATATCCGCCCGGGTTTGATCCTCCCGGCGTGTCGCTTTTTCCATGGCGGTTGCGGCCAGAGGCCCGGCAAAGGGGCTGAGTTTCGGGTGATTGCCGAGGAAATCTTCCATGCGGTCCAGCATCCGTCCGGCAACGCGTTCGACGGAAGGCACGGATGGCGAAGGCGGTGAATCGGCATTCGCGCCTTCCGTCGGCATCGCCCGGGTCTGTTCCCTGCGGGCGAATAATCCATCCATCTCTTTTTCTTTCATTTCATCCAGCGCTTTGAGAATTTGCTTCCAGCGCGCCTCAAGCAGTTCAACGTAATCAAGCTGATCGGCCGAGTTTGCCTCGAGCTGCTGGTAGAGATCCTTGAGATCGGCCATTGCCGGCAAGGTCGAGTGGCTGGTGATCGTGGTCTGGGATACGGTGTGGCTGCTGAATGAGGCGGCAAGAGAGGTGATCGAGCCCATAGACATTCCGCCGAAATCCATGGCCCTGGCAATGGCTCCTTCCTGGTCGCCGGAAAAAAATACAGAGGCAATGGAGGTTAATTCACTCACCAGCCTGGTGATGTCGGCCAGCTCCTGCGCATTGAGATCACCCTGCACCGAGATTCCCATGGCTTCGGCAGAGGTTGAGCTGCTGGAGTAATTCACCTTTGAGGATGCGGGAGAATACCAGCCGACTGCCTGGGTGTATTGGTAATTTTGGCTCAGGCTCGAGAGGGTGACCCGGTCGCCTTCCGCTGTGGTCAGGGAGAAGGAGGACGATTGGGTCTGGGCAAGGGTCTGGGCGAAGGTGCTTTTGGCAGAGGGGGCGGCATACAGGGACTGGTAGTCGGTGCTGGTGGCTGGTCCCTGGCCGGACTGGCTTGGAATGTTCATTGTACGCTCCCGGTGCTGGTTTGCAGTGTGGCACGGCGGGCGGAAGGCGCAACCGTACTAGAGAGCTTTTCGGGAGGAAGGGAGGAAAACTTGAGGGGAAAGATGGCGGATATGCGGGAAAACGGGGAGATGGATGGAGCGCGGTGATTCAAAGCATGAGGCCGTGAACAAGATAGCCAAGAATTAAGTATGCTGCCCCTGCAATTTCAAATCCCTCATGCACGGTATTTGAGCGCCACCCCTTTGAGGAACCCACGCAAGACCTGATCATGGCATTCGCGGTAGTGTTGATGGTCCGGCCTGCGGAAGAAGGCGCTGAGTTCGTGTTTGCTCAGGCGCACCTCGGCCAGGGCCAGAATCGCCAGCATATCTTCGTCCCGAAGGTTCAGGGCGATTTTTAATTTCCGCAGGATGATGTTGTTGGTCAAGCGCTGTTCCGGCTGGGGTTGCTGCCCATCCTTTTTGCCGCGTTTCTCGTTGATCACGCCGTTGAGAAAAATCGCCAGCTCCATGTCGCTGCATGGCTGGTGCCCCGGCTCATCCTCTTTTTTCAGCCAGCCGCTGATCTGCTCTGCGGCGACCCGGTGCTCGGCCAAACCGAAGAGCCCGATTATTTTGGCATCGTTCCAGGCAAAGGCATAGCGGATGCGGCGCAGGATATCGTTGTTCGTCATGGGGACTCCCTTGTCTCAACCGGCGACACGGGTGTTTTTCATGAATTTGTATCCGGCGGTCCGGCTTGGGATTGGCGGGATGTTGCGCGTTTCGAGCTGTCCGATTACGAAGGCAAACGCCTCCTGCTTCACGGAATCCGGCCACCAGCTGGGCGAAGAGAGGACAAAGCGTTTGTCCGGCCCGTGGAGCACCAGGGTGCCTTCCACTTCTGCGATTTCAACCCGGGTTATTTCGTCCCAGCGTATTTGCCAGGTGCCAAACGATGATGTGTGGGTCAGGCCGGTGGTGTCGATGTCGAAGCTTCCGGCGCCCAGCGCCATATACCCGCCAAAAAGCGAAGAAAATCCGATTCCAGCGGCCGGAAGATAAAGGCCGGACAGGAGCGCCGCAACCATGATGGCAAGGCAGACCGCAAACCAGACCCACCCGACGTTCCGGTATGAGCGCATGTCAATGTGATAGGTATCCATAAAATCCTTAAGGGGAGGAGGTTGTTCTGCGGTTCCGGTGTGCATCTTCAGCCGCTTCCGGAAACCATCCCACGAGCCTAACAGATTGTCAATACATGAAAAACTCCGAATACGGAGAGAGTTTTCACTGCGGGGCGGCGATCTCCCAGAAGGCCAGGATTTTCGGGTTGCGCAGGTTCTTTCTCACGGTGCAGGCGCCGAGCGAGAACGGCGCCAGCCGGGGGGAGATATCGAGCACCGCGATCTGATCCTGGAGCGGGCTTTTTTCCAGCACCAGTCGGGGCACAACTCCAACTCCGAAACCCAGACTGACCATGGCGATGATCGCTTCGTTGCCAGCCACCTGGGCATAGATGTTGGGCAGGATCTTTTTCGCGGCAAACCAGCGGTCGAGCCGCTCCCTCCCAAGCCCCTGTTCTGCCGCGATCACCGGGGTTTTCCGCCAGTCGATCTCCGGGCCGTCGCGGATCACCGTTTCCGGGAATCCCAGCGGCCCGATGAATTCCAGAGGCGTTTCGGTAAGCGGCATGAATTCCAGACCTGCGGGTTTTTTTTCCGGCAGGGCGTCGATGATCACTTCCACCTCGCCGTTGCGCAGCCGGTTCAACCCTAAGGCCGCATCGCCTGTCTGGAGCTTGATCTGCACCTCCGGGCATCCCTTGCGGAACCTGCCGAGGATATCCGGGAGGATGGAATAGGCCGCGGTCACCGAACAGTAGAGGGAGATGTCGCCGTGCAGGGTTGCGTCGCCGGCCAGGTTCTCTTTCAGGTTCTTCCAGCGCTCGAGGGTTTCCTCGGCGTACTGTTTCAAGCCCTCGCCCGCTCTGGTCAACCGCACCGAGCGGTTGTCCCGGTCAAAAAGGAGTTCCCCCACCTCCGCCTCGATACGCTGGATGGCGCGGGTGAGCGCCGAGGGCGTTACGTTGCAGGCACGGCTCGTTTTGCCGAAATGCAGGGATTCGGCCAGGTGGCGAAAGAGTTTGAGTTCCTCCATGTCCATGGTGAGATCCTTTGGGTGTTCGGTGATAGTGGGGGAATTGCAGCAATTCAGTAATTGGTTCAAGCTGGTGCTTCGACAGGCTCAGCACGAACGGATGTTCTCTTTCATAACAGGCTAAAATCCGTTCGCCCAGAGTCCTTCGGCAAGCTCAGGAGAGCCCTGTCGAAGGGCCATTTTCGTGAGTTCATGCGGGGTGAATGGTTTGCATGCCCGCCCAGTGTTGCAAATTTCGCAATACAATATCGCGAACAAGTCACTTGACGCAACAGAAAATGGAGCTATGATGGCCGGATAGCAATAAATTAAATCATATTTCCAATACGATAAGGAGAAAACAATGGGACAGAATTACTTCAACAGCCTGCCGCTGCGTTTGCAGCTTGAGGAGCTAGGCCAGTGCCGGTTCATGGATTCTTCCGAGTTCAACGGAGTCAAGGCGCTCAAAGGCAAAAAGATCGTTATCGTCGGCTGCGGCGCCCAGGGGCTGCATCAGGGGTTGAACCTCCGGGACAGCGGGCTCGATGTTTCCTACGCCCTGCGCGAGGAAGCCATCAAGACCAAGCGCCAGTCCTACAAGAACGCGCACGGCAACGGCTTTGTCGTGGATACCTTCGAGAAGCTGATCCCCAAGGCCGATCTGGTCATCAACCTGACCCCGGACAAACAGCATAGCAAGGTGGTTTCCGTTATCATGCCGCTGATGAAAAAAGGGGCGACCCTCTCCTATTCCCACGGCTTCAACATCGTGGAAGAGGGCATGCAGATCCGCAAGGACCTCACCGTTATCATGGTTGCCCCCAAGTCTCCCGGAACCGAGGTGCGCGAAGAGTACAAGCGCGGCTTCGGCGTTCCCACCCTGATCGCGGTGCATCGCGCCAACGATCCCCAGGGCAAGGGCTGGGAGCAGGCCAAGGCCTATGCCTGCGGCACCGGCGGCGATCGGGCCGGGGTTTTGGAGTCCTCTTTTGTGGCCGAGGTGAAATCCGACCTGATGGGCGAGCAGACCATTCTCTGCGGCATGCTCCAGGCAGGGTCGCTTCTCTGCTACGACAAGATGATCGAAAAGGGCATCGAGAGCGGTTATGCCTCCAAGCTCGTGCAGTACGGCTGGGAGACCATCACCGAGGCGTTGAAGCACGGCGGCATCACCAACATGATGGACAGGCTTTCCAATCCGGCCAAGATCAAGGCCTTTGATCTCGCCGAGGACCTCAAGGAAATCCTGGCCCCGCTCTTTCACAAGCACATGGACGACATCATGAGCGGTCACTTTTCCAAGACCATGATGGAAGACTGGGCCAACGACGATAAAAACCTCCTCAAATGGCGTGCGGCCACCGGTAAAACCGCTTTTGAGAAATCCACCTCCACCAAGAAGAAGATCAGCGAGCAGGAGTATTTCGACAACGGCATCCTGATGGTTGCCATGGTCAAGGCCGGGGTTGAACTGGCTTTCGACACCATGGTTTCCGCAGGGATCAAGGAGGAATCCGCCTACTACGAATCGCTGCATGAGGTGCCGCTCATCGCCAACACCATTGCCAGAAAGAAGCTCTACGAGATGAACGTGGTCATTTCCGACACCGCCGAGTACGGCTGCTACCTTTTTGCCCATGCCGCCGTGCCCATGCTGGCCAAGTTCATGAAGAAGATCGACACCGACGTGATCGGCAAGGGACTTTCCGTAAAGGACAACGGAGTGAACAATATCGAGCTGGTTCAGGTCAACGAGGCGATCCGCTACACCGGGGTCGAGGAGATCGGCGCCGAGCTGCGGTCCTACATGGGGGCCATGAAGGCCATTCTGTAATCCGGCAGCAGCAATATGACGTAAAAAAAGGGAAACCCAGCCGGGTTTCCCTTTTTTGTTCAGCAAGCAAGATTATTCGGTCTCGTTACATCTTCATCTTTTTCATTTCCTGGCGTTTTTGGCGGATCATCCGGGTGTCCTGATACATGTCCTGATAGGCAGCGTTGACAGCTGCCTCGAAATCGACCACATCCCCGCCGTTCTCGGCGACAAACTTCATGGCTTCCTCCCTGCCGGCGAAGGCCCATTTGGCCCGCGCGGTCATAACCCCCTTGACCTTGCCGCCCAGCACCCAGGCAGCCGTCTCGGCGTTGATCAACTCCTTGCTGTTGTAGTCACCGACCTTGATGGCCGCAGGCATCTTGTCCAGCTGGTTGGCCAAATCCAAGGCCGCGCAGTGGAGGCTGCAGAGCCCGACGCTGCTGTTGTCCGCGTATTCTATCTGCATGCGGCTGTGGGCAAATTTCTGCCGGTCCATGCCGCAGTACTGACAGGAAGCGTGTTTGGCGATATCAGCCTGATCCATGGCCACGGCGATGCCTGTGGCGCAGGTCAGCAACAGGGTACACAACACGAGTAATTTTTTCATGGGGGACCTCCTTGGTTCTCTCTGGTTACAGGTTATCAGGCAATCGCTTAAGATGTAATTATCAAACCAGCCGGCCATATGCGCAATGCGGCAAATTGTCGCAGCCTGCCCTGAAAGGATGCGCGGAAGCGCCATACGAATTGCCTTGACCTAAGTCAAGTACCTTGTGCTAGACTTTCTGTATCCTTGGAATGTGTTTTTTTAAAAACTACCACATAGAGGAGGGAAGAAAATGAAGAAGAGGATGTGGATCGGACCAATCATGGCCCTGACCCTGATCTGGGCAAGCCCTGGTTTTGCGGCAACCAAGGCCAAGCCTGCGAAGGGGGTGGATGAGGCCACCTGTTTTTCCTGTCACGAAGAAGTCAAGGAATTGAAAAAAGGCTCCAAGCACGCGGGGCTGGCCTGCACCGTCTGCCATTCGCAGCTTGACGCCCATCTGGCAAACGCCGAGACCAAACCGGTGACCAGCCTTGATCTTGCAACCTGCGGAGGCTGTCACAAGGACCAGTTCAAGAGCTATTACCGGGTGAACTACGACGCCCAGGCCCGTAAGGAAAAGGGCATGCCCACCGGCCGCTCCCCCATGCAGGACAAGCTTCTCGCCCCCCACGGTTTCACCAGGGAACACAACGAGCCCCGCTCCCATCCCTTTATGGTTGTTGACCAGCTTGCGGTGGACCGGTTCGCCGGAGGCCGTTATCAGTTCAAGGACTTAAACGCTGTGACCCGTCCCGGCAAAACCTGGGATGTTCTGACAGATACGGGCAAGCTCCTGCCCTATACCGCCAAGGCCGGCAACGCCGTGTGCCTGCAATGCAAAACCTCCGACCTGGTCCTCAAGTGGAAGTTCATGGGCGATAAGGACGAGCGGGCCAAGTGGGACAGGACCTCGGATGTCAACGAACTCATCAAGGACGTGCATAACCCGGTGGGCTGCATCCAGTGCCATGACCCCCACGGCACCAAGCCGAGGATTATCCGCGACGGTTTGATAGAAGCGGTTGAGCGGGAAGGCGGCGCGCGGCCCTACGATGCCGACAAGGGCAAAGGCAAGGTCAAGGTCGTGGAATTCAGGGATTTCCGCAAGATCGGTGTGCTCGACAAAATGGATTCCACCCTGGTGTGCGGGCAGTGCCATGTTGAGTACAACTGCAATCCCGGTTTTGAGCCGGAAAGCGGTGACAAGGTCGCGATGACCGACCGCCGGACCAATCATTTTCCCATGAAGAACGCCATGGATATCCTGGCCCATTACGACAAGCTCAAGTTCCGCGATTTCAAGCACGCGGTGACCGGCGCCCGATTGATCAAGCTCCAGCATCCGGAGATGGAAACCTACTGGGGCAGCGTCCACGACAAGGCCGGGGTACAGTGCCACCAGTGCCATATGCCCAAGGAGAAGAACGCTGCCGGAAAAGCCTTTACCTCGCATCAGGTAGTGCGGCCCAAGGATCATGTCAAGCAGGCCTGCCTGACCTGTCATCCCAAATCCACCGTGGAAGAGAAGCTCTACCAGATCCAGGCGGTGCAGAACTACACCCGCGGCAAGATGCGCAAGTCCGAAGCGCTTCTTGGCGAATTGATCGACACCTTTGCCGCCGCCCAGAAGGCCGGAGTGCCGGAGACGGTGCTGGCCGAGGCCCGCAAACAGCACGAAGAGGCCCATGTGCTTTGGGAGTGGTGGACCGCGGAGAACAGCGATGGCTGGCATAACCCGGGCCTTGCCAGGGAAAGCCTGACCGCTTCCATGACCGCTTCCCAGAAGGGGATCGATCTGCTCAAGGAAGCGATGAAGAAGAAGTAACGCCAAAAAGAAGTATATAAAAAAGGAACGGCGGGCCGCAGAGCCCGCCGTTCCTTTTTTTATGTAAACGAATGGGTGTTCCCGCCCGGCAGGCAGGCTGAATCAATCCCCGCCCCGCACCAGAGCGGTCAGGGTTTGCACCGTTTCCTTCATCTGTTCCGACTGTGCGTCCAGCTCTTCGGAGGCGCTTGCGGCTTCTTCGGCGGTGGCGGCGTTTTGTTGTGTCACCGTATCCAGTTCGGTAACCGCAAGATTGACCTGACTGACCCCGGAAGCCTGTTCTCGCGAAGCGTTGGCGATCTCGCCCATGAGCATGGCGACCTTGGCGGTGCTGTCTGCCACCTCCTGAAAAGACACGTTGGTGGAGTTTACCAGTTTTTCGCCGGTCTGCACCTTCTTCACGGTCCCCTCGATGAGCCCGGCGGTGTTTTTCGCCGCTTCCGAGGCCCGCATGGCCAGATTGCGCACCTCGTCCGCGACCACGGCAAAACCGGCTCCGGCTTCCCCGGCCCGCGCCGCTTCAACCGCAGCGTTCAGGGCCAGCAGGTTTGTCTGGAAGGCGATTTCGTCAATGGTCTTGATGATCTTGGAGGTTTCCTCGCTGGCTTTTGAGATTTCACCCATGGAAAGAATGAGCTGATTCATGGAGATATTGGCTGTGTCTATCACCTTGCGCGCTTCACTGGTCAGGGTTTCAGCCAGGCCGACGTTGTCGGCGTTCTGCTTGGTGACGGCAGCAATTTCTTCCAGCGAGGCCGAGGTTTCTTCAATAGCTGCGGCCTGATTTCCGGCGCCGTCCGCCAGGGACTGACTTACCGAAGAAACCTGGCCGGCTGCTGCATGCACCTCCGCCGCGCCGCTGGTCAGGTCATCGGTGATTCTTTCCAGCGAACCCACGATGAGCGAGGAAAGATAAGCAGCCATCAAGGCGCTGAGGACAATAACGATCAAGGCGGTGGACGCGGTGAATATCAGTGAACGTCTGTCCGCCTGCATCCGACTGTCCGCCATGGCAACGAGACCATCTGCCAAGCGGGTTTCCACCTCTTTCATCAGATTGATTTTCTGAGTGACGGTATCAAACCAGCGTTCTGCCTGGATTCCGAAGCCGCCTTCCAGATATTTGTCCATGGCGGCTGTTTCCATGGCGGTTACCTCCCCGACAACAGGGGCGTTCATCTTGTCATTGTAAAAATCCTTAGTCTGGGCCTCGGAAAAGGCGAGAAAATTATTGAGAAACACCTTCTGCGCCGAAAGAATCTCAACATATTTTCTATACATGCCGGGGGCAAAACTGTCGTTGGCAAAGGTGTTGCTCAGCACTGCCCGCTCGATGCCCATCCTCTCCTTGGCTTCCACAAAATTGTAGTAAGCGGTCAGAGATTTCATGATGTCCTGGTCCGGGCTTGTCCGCGCAATCATGGGAATCGCGCTCAGGAATTCATGGATTGCGCCGGTGTAAAAAGCGATGGCCTCTGGCCCGGCAATGGCCAGAGTGTCTGCCTGTTGCCGGATCGCGGAGATTTTGTCGATCCCAGCCAGTGCATTTTGCAGTTTTTCCTTCAGGCCGGGATCATGCTTATCGGCTGTGGAATGGGACAAGAAATCCTTGAGAGCGGTGATGCGTTTGTCGGTTTCGGCGCGTTGCGCCGGGAGTCGATCGGCGAATTTTTGCCCCTTGCTGCCAAGAAAACCGGCTGTCATCCCCCTTTCTTTTTGGGCTTCGTGGGCAATTTCCGTGCTCAGCCCGGCGATGGCGGCGAGTTCCTTGATGGAGGCGGCTTGCTTCAGGGTTGTGTAGCGTTCGGCGCTGTTGCTGATGAGAATTGCAATCAGGAACAGCAGCGGAAGACAGACAAGCAACCGCAACATGCTTTTGATGGTGAGTTGTTTGATGAAAGCCATGAGCGTGAAATCCTCCAGGTTAGTGTGCGTATCCCCTCAGCTTGATACCCATAGCATGTCCTGGAAAGAATATAATTGACTTACATCAAAAGTAATTTTTTTGTTATGGCGATCGCATTATCTTTGGAGTGGCAGTCCCGCTGCTTTCCAGGCGCTGATGCCGCCTGCCAGATTGTAGATCTCCTCGTACCCCTTGCCGGAAAAATACTGGCCCACAGCATAGCTTCGCCCCCCTACGGCGCAGATCAGCAGGAGGGGTTGGCCTGCGGGCAGGGTCATTCTGCCCCTGGCGAGCTCACCGAAAGGAATAAGCCGTGAGCCGGGAATGGACCCCTCGTACATCTCATCCGGCGAACGAACATCCACCAGCACCAGATCCTTGCGCGTTTCAATGAGCGTTTTGGCCTCCTGCGGAGAAATGGAGCGGAAGATCCCGCTCTGGGCGGAACCGGATGTTTGCTGGGAGTTTCTGTCGCTGCAGCCGATTGCCGCGATCAGCAGCATTCCGGCCGCGATGATATGCAGATATCTCTTCATAGCATGTGTTCCTTTGGGGTGTTTTCCTGTTTCCGGGGTTCCCGCGTGGGATCCCGAGGCCATTTGACCGAGGCAATCTACCCAGTTGCCGCATTCTTTGCAAGTATCGACTCGCGGCACATTTTTTTCCAGATTTTTTCTTGTGGTTTCAGAGGGTTGTCAACGACAGGGAAAATGAACTTGACGGGATAACGGCGCACATGTTAATTAAGAAGTTAACAATATAATTACATTCTAACACGTTGTTCTGGCTTTGGAGAATGGAGATGCTGCCTAAATTTTTAGCAGGGTTGGTGCTTGCCCTCACTTTCACCCTCTCTGCCCTGCCGGCGCGCGCCGGCCTCAGCACGGACCTGCAAAACCTGGTTGTCCAGGGAACCGCCCTGCGCGCCAGCCTGTCGACGATCAGCGTTTCCCAGGGAAACACCTGCACGCAGCTGGGCGGTTTCAATGCTTCCCTTGAGAGTTATCTGGCAAGCGTGCAAGTGGTTTACGGCCAGCTTGCGGCGCCAATCACCCTCACTGCCGCCGACCTGACCGCGCTCGACACTCTTTCCGGTCTTGCCAAGGGGATGGCAACCGATTCCGTGCGGTTGTCTCTCGAGTTGCGCAACATAGAGGCGCTGGCCGATCTTTTCGAGTACCGGGCCGCCTTGAGCGCCATGCTCCGTCTTTCCGACGATATCGGGATCATGGCCAACCGCATCCTGGAGATGGCCGACCGGATTCTGGTCATGGCCGACAACATCGGCGCCATGGCCGACCGGATAGTGCTGACCCAGCAGTTGCAGAACGCAAATGTGGCCCTGACCCAGGCTTCCATGCTGACCACCCAGCTCAACATGATCGCCATGAGCGAGAGTATGTCCACCATTGCCTATAACCTCAGCCTGGGGTTGGTGGTGAACGAGAGCAACGCCCTGATGGGGGAAATGGGCCGGACCACGCTTACCAGCCAGACCATGGCCGTGGATTTGAGCAGACTCGAAGCCCAGTCCGCCCTGCTGCTCAACAGCACGGTGTCTCTGTATTCCTGGATGAGCCAGAACAGTCAGGTGGCGAGCCACTATATCAATGGCGACACCCTGACGCTGCTTGGAGACCTCTCCAGCCTGCAGATGGCCTTGGCTTTTTCTCTTGAAACCTATGCCAACACCATCAACCAGTTGGCACCGCTTACCCAGACCCCGGTTCTTTCGGATGCCACCGCCAGCATGCTGCGGCTGACCGCCGACATCGGCGAGATGTCCGGGAGGATCATGGAGATGGTGGACAAGATCATCGTCATGGCCGATAACATCGGACTTATGGCCGACCGGATTGTCGCGACCCAGAACTTGCAGCAATCCAACATCGAACTGACCCAAAATTCGGTGAACATCGCTCAGAATGTCACCATTACGTTTATCAAAAATTATCTTGGCCAGTAATTGCCGCCTCCATTTTTTGGGAGAAAGAACATGATTGCCTCTATTCGAACCGGCTTGTTTGCCATCCTTTTTCTTTTTGTAGGTGCGGGGTTGCCGTCCGGGCAGGCCCGGGCTGCACTGGCCACGGATGTGCAGAGCCTCGTGGTTCAGGCACAGGGGCTTGACGCGCAGTTGCAGGGGATTACCCTTTCGGGGGATTCGATTTGCGGTCCTCTGGTCCAGGCCGATCAGGCGGCGCGCGCCCTGCTGCAGAGCATCAGCCAGGTCAACGAAAACCTGGCCGCTCCGCTGCAGATAGACAACGAGACCCTTGCCGCCCTTGAGGCGCTTTCTGCGGTGTATCCGAGCCTGGCCAACCAGAGCCTGCGGCTGTCCGTTGACCTGGGAGTTGTGTCGCAGACCGCCCAGGCCATCACCCTGAAGGACGGGATTGTCGCCATGCTTCAGCTTTCCGATGATATCGGGGCCATGGCCGACCGCATCGGGGAAATGGCGGACAAGATTCTGGTCATGTCGGACAATATCGGCCTGATGGCAGATCGCATTATCCAGACCCAGCAGATCCAGAACCAGAATATCCTGGTCACCCAGCAGAGCATGCTCCAGACCCAGACCAACATGCTGGCTCTTGTGTCCGTGCTGGAGACCGAATCGTATAATCTTTCCCTTGAAAAACTGGTGCTGGACGGCCAGCTTCTCGCGGCCCGGATGGCTGCGGTTGTCCTGAGTCCCTGGACCATGAAAACCCAGCTCAGCACGGTTGCCACGGATGTCCAGACCTACCTGGGCAAGGTAAAAGCGGTCCAGTCCGCCATGATTCAGGATTCCGCCGCGAGCACCGCCTATATCAATACCACCCCCCTGCTCAACCTGGGAAACCTGAGCACCATGCTTACCTCCCTGGCTGCGGCCCTGAACGGCTATGTGTTTGCCATTGACAGCCTGAAAACGATTACTTCCAGCACCACTCTTTCCGCCTCCCTGAAGAGCATGCTGCAAATTTCCGCAGACATCGGTCTCATGGCCAACCGGATACTGGAAATGGGAGATCTCACCCTGGCCATGGCCGACAATATCGGCATGACCGCGGACCAGATTCTGGCCACCCAGCAGCTCCAGAACGTCAACGTGGCCACCACCCAGGCTTCTATTCTGGCGGCGCAGAATCTGGCGATCGGCATTATTGTGGCAAGAACATTATAAGCTGCAGGGTTCTGGAATTGAGGGATTTGTTTTGGGCGGGTGACCGGTAAAGGGTCAGCCGCCTTTTTTATGTCCGGGGGCGGAGACGGGTTATGATCCGGCGGCGATCCGTTCCAGTGCGGCAAGCGTTGCCAGGATATCGGCTTCGGTGTTGAAAAATCCGGGAGAGAGGCGCAGGGTGCCATGGGGAAAGGTGGAAATACTGCGATGGGCCGCAGGCGCGCAGTGGAGGCCGCTTCGAGCCATGATGCCGTGTTGACGGTCAAGCGCAAAAGCGAGATCGGCCACGCTTCTGCCATCCATGGTCAGGGAAACCACCGAACTTCTGGCACCGCCGGCCGGTGGCCCGTATACGGTAATCCCTTCTATCCGGCTTAAGCCATCCAGCAGCAGCCGGGTGAGGTTTTCTTCGCGCAGCCGGATGGTTTCCCGACCCGTTTTTTTGATGAACTCCAAGCCGGCAGCCAGGCCGCCGATGCCGAGGGTGTTCGGCGTTCCCGATTCATAACAGTCCGGTATCAGGTGCGGTTGTTCCTCCTGTTCCGAATTGCTGCCCGTGCCCCCCATTTTGAGCGGCGGGACCATGAGGTCTTCCCGGAGGAGAAACCCGCCGGTGCCGGTGGGGCCGAATAATCCCTTGTGGCCGGTAAAGGCGAGAAAATCAATGGACATCTTCTCCATGTCCAGGGGGAAAATCCCTGCTGATTGCGCCGCGTCCACCATCAGGAGCGCCCCGCCCTTTTGCTTGCCGATGGCTTCAAGATCCGCCACGGTTCCGGTCACGTTGGAAACGTGATTGATTATGATCAGCCGGGTTTTTTTGCTCAGGCGTCCGGGGATATCGTCCGGGTCGATTGCGCCGGCAGGGCCGGTGGGCAGGATATCGAGGCGAATCCCCCTGGTTTTTTCCAGGTGGCGCAGAGGACGCATCACCGAGTTGTGTTCCATGCCTGTGGTCAGAACCTGATCGCCGGGGGCGAGCAAGCCGAAAATGCCCACATTGAGCGCTTCGGTGACATTGCTGGTGAACACCACCCTGCTTGAGTCCGGGCAGCCGAAAAAATCGGCAATCAGCTCCCGGGCTTCAAAGATCACCCGGCTGGCTGCCAGGGAAAATCTGTGCGCCGAACGGCCGGGGCTCAGGGAAATTTCCCGGATCAGCCGGTGCATGGCCTCCGCCACTTCGGGAGGTTTGGGAAAGGAGGTGGCGGCGTTGTCGAGATAGATGGGGGGAGATGAATCAGGCATATTAGGGAGAGTCAGCCTTTCAGTACGGACTGACTACTTTGGCGGCCGTGGCCATGCCATCCATGATTTCGAACATGTTGGTGACCTGGCCTACCAGCAGAGCATCCTTGAGGTTGAAAAAATCCAGACAGGTGCCGCAGGAGTATATTTCAACCCCCAGCCCGTCCAGTTCCCGGAGCGGTGCAACCAGATCGGACTCGGTGGCGGTTATTTTTACCCCGGTATTGTAAAAAAATATTTTTGCGGGCAAGGGTTTGAGGTTTTTGATGGTCTTGATATAGGCCCGCATGAGGACATGGCCCAAAGGATCGTCGCCCCGCCCCATGGTGTCCGCCGGAATCACCATAACCAGGCCGGTTCCGGGCAGGTCGCACCGGTACTCCTCCGGGGCGGCAGCCGCGGCGGTCCCATCATCACGGCCTCCCTTGCTGAGCGTGATGTGTCGGGTGTCGCCGGAAGATCGGACAGCCACGCCGCATCCCTGGCTTTTGCCGAACCGCTCCAGATTGCTCTGGGCAGCTTCGTTGTCAACCAGCACCTCCACCGAGCCATGCGTCAGGGAGTCGAGCAGCTCCTTGGCCCTGATCACGGGTTGCGGGCAGGCCAACCCCCGGCAGTCGAGCACCGTACTCATCGTTCTGTCCCTGTGTTTCTCAGTCGTTAAAGCTTATCTGGCTCACCAGATCGCGGATGATGTTCTGGGCGGCAGGATCAAGTTTTGGCGCGGCAAAACCGGTGTCGTAAAAATCAGGATTGATATCGTTTGCGCTCCACATGCTCTGCGCCTCGAAATAGACATCCTTCTGCGAGAAATAGCCTTCCGGCAGCATCATCCGCAGCTTGTAGGTTCGATTGGTGGGAATCCGCTGCTTGCTTACCAGCTTGAGGCCGCTGGTGGTCAGATCGACGAGGTGCCCGAGGAGTTCGTTTGCCTCATCATCGTAGACTTCAAGGTAGTACACAAGGTGTCTGCGTTTCAGGGCCCGGGTTTCATCCGTCATGCTTTCCTCCTAACGGTCTGATTTGGCAATGCTGGCCAGCATGCAGGCAATGACCGCCTCGGGGTTCATGCTGGAAGAATCGACAATAATCGCGTCATCCGCCGGTTTGAGCGGGGCAAGCGCGCGCCTTGAGTCATCATAGTCCCGTTTGCTGATCTGGTCCAGAATTTCCTGATAGTCGACTGTCTGCCCTTTTTCCGCCAGTTGCGCCTGACGGCGCCGGGCCCGCTCTTCGGCCGAGGCGTTGAGGAAAAACTTGCGGAACGCCTTGGGGAAAACCACGGTGCCCATGTCCCTTCCCTCGGCGACAATACCGCCTTTTTCTCCCAGCTGCCGCTGCAGGGCGGTGAGCTTTTCGCGCACCAGCGGGTTTGCGGAAACCCGTGAGGCGACCATGCCCATCTCCGGGGTGCGGATGGCCCGGGAAACGTCCTCGCCGTTGAGCAGCACCCGCACATCGTCATCGCCGTTTGGAACAAGATCCAGCTCGATGGTTTCCAGGCATTTCGCGAGGGCGTCCGTGTCGTCCGGATCAATGCCCTGCCGCGCAAGGGCGAAGCCTACTGCCCGGTACATGGCTCCGGTGTCAAGATAGGTAAAATGAAGCTTTGCGGCCAGTCCTCTGCTGATCGTGCTTTTTCCAGCGCCCGAGGGGCCATCGATGGTGACGATGGCTTTGGCGTCAATCATGGCCGACCTCGGCCAGGGCTGTGGCCAGGGCGGTGATGAACCGCTGGTTTTCCGCGGGCAGGCCGACGGTGATCCGGATATAGGTCGGATAGCCGTAAGCGTTCATGGGCCGGACGATGACCCCCTGATGCAGCAGGGCATCGTACAGTTTCTTGCCGTCAACCTGCACGTCGATGAGAAAAAAGTTGGTCTGGGAAGGAAAGGGACGGCAGCCCAGTTTTTCCACCTCGCAGCTCAACCAGGCGATGCCTTCGCGCGTGAAGGCGATGGTTTTTTCATAATGCTCGTCATCGCTTAACGCGGCAAGGGCGCCTGCCTGGGCCGGAAGATTGACGTTGAACGGCTGGCGGACCCGGTGCAGATAGTCGGCGATATCGGCATGCATCAGGCCGTAGCCCACCCGCAAACCTGCCAGTCCGTATGCTTTTGAAAAGGTGCGCAGGGCCACCACCGGCACCCGGTGTTTGAGGTATTCCCGGGCGTCGATGCGCAGTTTCGGCTCTACAAAATCCACATACGCCTCGTCCAGGACGACAATCACCTGGTCCGGCACCTTGTCGAGGAAGGCCGCAAAGGATTGGTTGCTGAAAACCGTGCCGGTGGGATTGTTGGGGTTGTCGAGAAAGATCAGCCGGGTTTTCGCAGTGACCTGCTGGGCGATACCGTCCAGGTCATGGTTCATTCCGGCCAGAGGCACCACCCGATTGATGCCGCCCTGGGCCTGAACCGCCTTCTGGTAGACGAGAAAAGTGGGCTGGCTGGTGATCACCTCTTCGTCGGGCCCGAGAAAGGCTGCGATCAGCAGCTGGATGACCTCGTTGGAGCCGTTGCCGAAAACCAGCTGGTTCGGGGCCACGCCGATTTTTTCGGCCAGCGCCTGGGCAAGATAATAGCAGCTGCCGTCGGGATAGCGGTGCAGGTTTTTCAGGCTGTCGGTCACGGCGGCCACAGCCTTGGGCGATGGACCCAGAGCGTTTTCGTTGGATGCCAGCTTGATGGAGCCGGTGATGCCGTATTCGCGCTCCAGCTCTTCCAGGGGTTTTCCCGGCGGATAGGGAATGAGGTTTGCGATATTGTCGCGAACAGGCAGTTTCATGGGTTTAAATCCTCACAAAAGATATGGGGCCACGTGTCAGTCATCGGCAGCAGTGCCGATAAATCCACGAAAGACACGAAATGTATTATTTTTCGCTGTTCTTGCAAGAGCCTTGGCAGTATTGAAAGCGCGTGTGGCTCGACAGACTCACTACGATCGGAATTGAGTCAATGATTACAATGTTACCACCGCTCACACTGAGCGAGTCGGATGGTGTTTTAGGAATTTTGCAAGAGCCTTTTTTCGTGTCTTCGTGGGGTTCGTGGCAATCTTTATTTTATAATTTAGGTTTGTTTCCAGCCAGGTTGAGCCGTTTCTCCAGGGCATAGGCGGCCCGGAAGATTTTTTCTTCGGCAAAATGGCCTGCCTGAAGCTGGAGACCGATCGGAAGCCCGCTGGAGCTTATTCCGCAGGGAACCGACATGCCGGGCAAGCCGGCCAGGTTGGTGCAAATAGTAAGGATATCGGACAGATACACGCTCAACGGGTCATCGATTTTTTCCCCGATTTTCCAGGCCGGCGCCGGAGTGACCGGGGAGACCAGCAGGTCGCACTGGCTGAATGCCCTGGCGTAGTCCTCGACGATCAGGGTGCGGACCTGGGAGGCCTTTTTGTAATAGGCGTCATAGTAGCCGGACGAGAGAGCGTAGGTGCCGATGATGATCCGCCGCTTCACCTCTTCGCCGAATCCTTTGGACCGGCTGTGTCGGTACATTTCCAGGAGTTCGTCCTGGGCGTGGTCGCGGAATCCGTATTTGACCCCGTCATAACGGGCCAGATTGGAGCTGGCTTCGGCAGGCGCGATGATGTAGTAGGCAGCTACCCCGTACTCGGTGTGGGGCAGGGAGATTTCCACGGTTGCGGCACCGGCTTCCTTGAGCAGTGAGATGCCCTTGTTCACAGCCTGTGCAACCTCCGGGTCAAGGCCCTCGCCGAAATATTCCTTGGGGATGCCGATGGTGAGCCCTTTGAGGTCTTCGGAAAGGGCGGAGGTGAAATCCGGCACCGGCTGGTTGACCGAGGTGGAGTCGCGCGGATCGTAGCCGCTGATGGCATTGAGCATGATGGCTGCATCGCGGACATCCTTGGTGAGGGGGCCGACCTGATCAAGGGAAGAGGCATAGGCCAGCAGGCCGAAGCGGGAGACCCTTCCGTAGGTGGGTTTGATCCCGACAATTCCGCAATGGGAGGCAGGCTGGCGGATGGAGCCGCCGGTGTCCGAGCCCAGCGAGGCGATGCATTCATCCGCCGCCACCGAGGCTGCCGAGCCGCCGCTGGAGCCGCCGCAGACATGGTCCAGATTCCAGGGGTTTTTCGGCACTCCGAAGGCGCAGTTTTCGTTGGCGGATCCCATGGCGAATTCGTCCATGCTCACCTTGCCCAGAATCACCGCGCCTGCGTTCCGCAGCTTTTCCACCACCGTGGCATCGTAGGGCGGGATGAAGGGCTCAAGGATCTTGGACCCGGCAGTGGTGCGCAGCCCTTTGGTGCAGAGGACATCCTTGATGGACAGGGGGATGCCGCAGAGGCTTCCTCCTTCGCCCCGCTGGCGTTTGGCATCGGCGGCCTCTGCCTGGGCCAGGGCGCCCTTGCGGTCAAGAGTAATATATGCGTTGACCTTGGGCTCCACATCGTCGATCCGGTCAAGCACCGAACGGGTCAGTTCCAGGGAGGAGATCTCCCCGGAGGAAAGGAGATCCTGCAAGGCATGGATGGTTAAGGCGTGGAGTTCCATAAGTACAGTACCGCTGTTCATTCCAAATTGTTGTTTTCCGGGTATCTGCCGTTGCGGAGAGCGCTAATAAAAACGGACCTCGGAAAGGAGGTCCGTAACGGACAGAAAACATGGTCCCGATCGCAGTGCCTGAAGTATCTAGATAACCCTGGGCACCACGAAGGCTTCGCCGTTCTGCAAGGGGCCGTTGGCCAAAGCTTCCTGCTGGGGCAGGGAGTTGCGGGTCTCGTCTTCGCGAAAGGCGTTCCGGACATCCAGGGCATGGGTTGTGGGTTGAACGGAGGTGGTGTCCAGCTCGCCCAGTTTTTCCACATAGCTCAAAATGGTGTCCAGCTGCAGGGTGGTTTTTTCCACCTCTGCCTCCGACAGCGAAAGCCTCGCCAGCTTGGCGACATATCGTACTTCTTCCGGGGTGATTTTCATGTTTTGTTTTGTAACGCATTCAGCCGGGCAAGTCAATGCCTGATAGGCTTGCTGCAACAACAGCTCTTGTCTGGGCTCTGGGTGAACGGACGTTATCTTAACGCATTGACATTCCGTTGGTGCTCTGCCTGTCGAAGCACACGGGTGGAGGGAGATCAGTGTGCGCCCATTTTTGTCTGGCTCTCGAGAACCTCGACAAAGACCCGCACCACTTCAGGGTCAAACTGGCTTCCTGCGCAACGGTGCAACTCGGCAATGGCCTCTTTGAGCTCAAGGTTCTGCTTGTAGCTGCGCTTGGAGGTCATGGCGTCATAGCTGTCCGCAACGGTGATGATTTTGGTCAACAGGTTCAGCTCGTCGCCGCCCAGCCCATCGGGGTACCCTTTGCCGTCCATGCGCTCGTGGTGGTGCCGGACAATAAACAGTTCGTCCTGCATGAAGGCCAGGGGCTTGATGATGTTGGCCCCGATCTCGGGGTGTTTTTTCATGAGGAGCCATTCCTCGTCGGAAAGCGGTCCCGGCTTGCGGATGTAGTTGACATCCACCACCAGTTTGCCTATGTCGTGCACCTTGCATGCCCGTTCGAGCACGGTCAGCTCTTCCCCGCCCAGCCGCAGCGCCTTGCCGATGCTCATGGCGTGCAGAGTGACCCGGGTGGTGTGCCCTGCGGTGTACATATCCTTTTCTTCGAGAGCGGTCTGCAGGGTGAGCATGGTGTTCAGGGTGGAGACTTCCAGATTCTCGTTGTATTCTTCGAGCAGTCTGTTTTTTTCCGCCAGCTCTTTGGTTTTGCTGCGCACCTCGACTTCCAGGTTTTCCTTGTAGGCCCTTTCCTGGAGCACGTACATCCGTTTTTCAATGGCCCGCTTGATTTTGATGTTGAAGATGTCCAGATCTTCGATGGGCTTGGGGATGAAATCGTAGGCTCCCAGGTTGATGGCTTTGACCGCGTATTCCATGGACCCGGCGCCGGTGAGGAAGATCACCGGAATTCCGTAATTGCGCTCGTTGATGAGCTTGAGGGTTTCAAAGCCGTCCATGCCCGGCATGTTGATATCGAGAATGATGAGGTCGAAATCAGCGGTCAGGGCCTCCATGGCCTCTTCGCCGCTGGCGCAGGCCACAACCGTGTGGCCGAACATGGAGAGGATTTTGTTGACGGCTTCTCGAACCAGGGTGTCGTCGTCTGCGATGAGGATTTTTGCTTGTGCCATGGTGAAGATCCCTAGCCTGAAATAAGGGTGCGTACACGATCATGACCCGGAAAGGGCCGCAATCACCTTTTTTATAACACAGAGTTTCCCCTAAAAAGTCCAGTATTTTTTTGCCACGGCCACGGCCGCATCCAGTGACGGCAGGGGTCTTTTTGCCTCGGTCATGGCCGCAAAGGCCTCCGGCGGCATCCCCCCTTCCCCGCTCATTTCATGGAGGCTTGCCAGTACGCCGTCGGCAAGACCTTGCCGGTAGTAGCCGCCTTCCAGGGCCAGAACCAGCCGCCCATCGCAAAGTTCCGCAGCCAGATCGACCATGACTTTGGTCATATAGGCGAACCCTGCGGTGGTGACGGCCATGGTGCCAAGGGGGTCGGAAATATGGGTGTCGTACCCTGCGGAGACCATGATGCAATCAGGCCGGTATTGACGGGCAACCGGGACAAGAAGCTCGTTCATGATCCGGGCAAAATCCTGATCGCCCTGGCCGCCGGGCAGCGGCACATTCAGGGTGAAGCCTTCGCCTTTGCCCATGCCGGTTTCCCCGAGGCTTCCGGTTCCGGGGTAATACGGGTACTGGTGGGTGGAGCAGTAGAGAACCTGATCGGTGTCGTAAAAGGAGTGCTGGGTGCCGTTGCCGTGGTGCAGGTCCCAGTCGAGGATCAGGATGCGCTTCATGCCGAGATGTTTCAGCCCATATCGGGCGCCGATGGCAATGTTGTTGAACAGGCAGAAACCTCTGGATTGATCCGCCTCGGCATGGTGTCCCGGCGGGCGAACCAGCGCTGCGGCATTGTCCGCTTTGCCTTCGGCCACCAGTTTGAGGCCGGTGATCACTGCGCCTGCTGCCAGTGCCGCGGCATCGTATGAGCGTGGCGAGGTGTGGGTGTCCGGGTCAAGCACGTCGAACTGTTTGCCCGCCGTCTCGGCCACCCGTCGGATGAGGTCTGGGGTATGGTTTAAGGCCAGGTCGTCGTAACCGGCAGGTTCGCATTCGGCAAAGAAAAAGGCCGCGACCTCTTCCGGACGGGCAAGGGCCTGGTAGACGGCGATAAGGCGCTCCGGACTTTCAATATGGTCAAAGCCCGGGTCATGTTCAAGAAAGAGCGGGTCTTTCAGGACCGCGGTTTTTCGGGGCATGGTGCTGCTCTCCTCATGGCAATGGTGCGGGTTTCGGTGACAAGGAAGTCGAGCCGTTCATCGTGTGTTTCCAGGGGAACCGACTCAACGATCTGGAGATCAAAGGCCAGGCCGATGCGCAGGGCTTGCGGCGCCGCTGTCTGTAAAAACCGGTCGTAAAAGCCTCCGCCGTATCCCAGCCTCCCTCCCCGGACGTCAAAGACACTGCCGGGCGTCACCACCACCTCGATGGATGCGGGGTTCACCAGGGGCAGGGTTTTCAATGGTTCTAAAATATTGCAATAGCCCGGGACAAGATCACGGCCCGGATCGGTGACGGCATAGGGCAGCAGCCGGTGCTCCGCGGGCAGGGTCAAGGGAACGCTCACGGCTACGCCCCGGGCCAGGCAATCTGCGATGAGAGGCAGGGTTTCCACCTCGCTCCGGAAGCTGACATAGGCAAAAACAGTGCGGGCCGCGATAAATTCCGGCAAAGCCAGGAGCCGCTCCGTAATGATGCGGCTTTTCCGCTGCCGCTCTTCCGCGGGCAGGCTGTCACGGGCGGCCAGGATCTGCATGCGCAGAGCGGTTCGTTCTTTTGTCATTGCTTCTCCTTTGGTCCAATGCCTCTAGTTATAACGCAACAGCGCACAGACGCTAAGTTTTTTGTTTTGTTCTTTGCGTCTATTGCGCTTGTGCGTTACATTGAAGGAAATCATTAAATTCCAGGAGAGTATTGCATGCTTGAAGAATGGCAGCGGTTGGAGTACGAGGGAACCCCGATCTACGTGCAGCCGGATAAGCCGGACTGGTTCGTGCCGGACCGCGAGGCTGACTGTCTGCTGCAGGATCTGCAGCACGGGGGAACTCCTGCTTCCGGCAATGTGCCGCTTTCCCCAAAAGAGTCCGGTGTTCCGATGCTCGCGGCGCAACGGCTAGCCTCCCGGCTTGCCGGCGGGGCGGTCTCTCCCTACCCTGGGCGGGCGGAATTTCTCACGCTGAGGAATCTGAAGGAGTGCTGGTTCCACCTCACCGACCGTTGCAATCTTGCCTGTCGTCATTGCCTTTTCGCTTCCTCTCCGGCCCAGGCGGCCACCCTCGCCCCGGAAGCCCTGGCCCAGGCCATTGCCGAGGCCAGGGGGCTGGGCTGCACCCTGTTTTATTTTACCGGCGGCGAGCCCTTTGTCTATCCGGGCTTTGTCGAAAGAGTGGCCGAGTTGCTCGAGGATCCCAGCAATCATGTGGTGGTGCTCAGCAACGGTCTGTTGATTCGGGAGCATCTTGAAGAATTGGCAACTCTGCCCGGGGATCGGTTTCATTTGCAGCTCAGCATGGATGGCCTGGCCGACCGGCATGATGCCTTGCGGGGAAAAGGCGCCTTTGCAGGGCTGCTGGAAAGCCTGGAGGCGCTCAGGGGGGCAGGTTTTCCCCTTACCCTGTCCGTGGCGGTGAACCATGCCAATGTGAAAGAACTGGCCGAGATTGTCGCTTTTGCCGCCGGGAAGGGGGTCCGCAATGTCCATTTGCTCTGGCATTTTGTCCGGGGCAAGGGCAGCCGGGAGCAGTTTGTCGCCCCTGCCCTGATTCTTCCTGAGTTGATCCGGGCCCAGGAGATGGCTGAAAAAACGGGGGTGCGCATCGATAATGTGGAAACCATGCGCAGCCAGGTGTTCAGCACCCCCGGCACCCGGCATGATTTGTCCAACACGGCCTGGGAGTCGTTGGCCATAGGGCCGGATGGCATTGTCTATCCTTCCCCCGCCCTGGTCGGCATTGCGGATTTGGTCTGCGGGGCTTTATCCGAAGGGTTGGAGAAGGTCTGGCGTCACAGCCCGGTTCTGGAGAAGGTCCGGCAGGCATCCCTTGCGAAAAACGGGGTGTATCTGGCCAACCCCTTGCGGTTTCTGGTGGGCGGCGGCGATGTGGATCACAGCTATCTGGCCGGAGGTGAGCTGGTCGGGCACGACCCCTATGTGGAGCTGTATAACGGGCTTGCCCTGTGGCTGATTAGCAGGCAGGCGCAGCAATATCCCGTCCGGGCAAAGGGCGAACTCCTGCTGCGGATGGGCGAGGTGCGGCACGATTGCCCGGATGGCGGTCAGGAGGTGGCTCTTACCCACTGCAATTGCGTGATCTCTCTGTCCGGTGACAAGGGCCACAGCTCGGTGCGCGAATTTTATGGGCGGGCGGCGCTTACAGCCAACGAGGATATCGTCAATCCCTTTGCCCCGGACCAGGCTCTGGCCAATTTCATCCCGGCCGATTCCCGGAAGAAATCCTACGGCTGCGGCAGCCCTGTTCGGGATGCCGAGCCTCAGTCCGGCGAGGTTCTGGTGGATTTGGGCAGCGGCAGCGGCGTCGAATGCTTCATGGCAGCACCCCAGGTGGGTCCGGCCGGCAGGGTGATCGGCATCGACATGACCGATGAGATGCTGCATCTGGCAGGTGTGGCCAAGGCAACGGTGGCGAGCCGTCTGGGATATGACAATGTGGAGTTCAAAAAAGGATTTCTCGAAGATATCCCCCTTCCGGATTCTTCCGCCAATGTGGTGATCTCCAACTGCGTGATAAATTTGAGCCCGGACAAGCGGCAAACCCTGCATGAGATCTTTCGGATCCTGCAGCCCGGCGGCAGGCTGGTGGTGTCCGATATCGTCACCGACGACCCCATTCCGGTGACAATCAGGAATAACGAGCAGTTCCGGGGCGAATGCCTTGGCGGGGCGCTGCGGCAGGAGGATCTGCTGGGAATGCTCCGGGGTGCGGGTTTTACCGGGACCGGCCTGATCAAGCGGTTTCCCTACCGGATTGAGGGCGGAACCCGATTCTATTCCCTTACCTTCCGGGCGTATAAACCGATAGAATCCCGTCGGGTCGAGGTCGTGTATCGCGGGCCGTTTGCCGCGGTTTGGACGGAAAGCGGCGGGCTGTTGTTCAAGGGGCAGCGCGCCACGGTTGCGTTGAACGAGGCTGAAAGTCTGGCCGAGTCTCTGTTTATTCTCGATGCGCAGGGAGGGGTGTCCAACCTGAACATGGAGAACAGTTGCTGTGCTCCTCCGGCGGCGGAGGCAATTCCGGCGCCGATCATGCCGCAGGGGAGCGGCTGTTGCGGCTCCGGGCAGGAGGAGGGTGCGCCGGGCAAGATTGTCGTCCTTCCCGCTCTGCGGCCGCCGGTAAACGGCAGGCACCAGGCAGGCTGCATGGCCTGCGGCAAGGAGATCGGCTATCTCGCCCATGAACGGGAGGTTCCCTGCCATTACTGCGGCGGGGTCAAGAAAACCAACGCGGTGTGCGTTGAGGGACATTATATATGCGACGCCTGCCACCAGCAGGACGGCCTCTCGGTTATCCGGCTTCTCTGCGCCGAAACCAAAGAACAGGACATGCTGGTGCTTCTGGACACCATCCGGCGTCACCCGGCGATCCCTCTGCATGGCCCGGAGCACCATGCCATGGTGCCGGGCATTATCCTGGCCACCTACCGGAACCGGGGCGGGAAAATCAGCCGGGAAGACATTCTTGCCGGCATTGAGCGGGGCAGCAAGGTGCCGGGCGGGGTGTGCGGTTTCTGGGGCAATTGCGGGGCTGCCGCCGGGGTGGGCATCGCCTTCAGCGTACTGTTTGAGGCCACGCCGCTGACCCCCAAACCCCGGCAGCAGGTGCAGGAAATCACCTCCCGGGTGTTGGGCGAGATTGCCCAGACGCAGGGGGCACGGTGCTGCCAGAGGGAAACGGTAACGGCCCTGCGGGAGGCGGCGCTCCTTTCCCATCGGCTTCTCCCTGTTTCGCTCCTTGCCGAAGCGGATTTTTTCTGCAGGCAGTATTCCGCCAACCGGGAATGCATCCATGGGCAGTGCCCGTTGTGGAACAAATCGGAATTACGTCTGGGCGGGGAATCATGATGCCGGGAAACACGGTAACGGCCAAAAGAAAGGGAGTAGGCAAGGCGTTTGCGTTCGCGGTGTTTCTGGTCGGCATGATCGCCTTGTTTCGTTTTACCCCGGTGCGGGAATACATCTCGCCGGAATATCTGCAAAGCCTGGTGAACTCTTTTGGCCCATGGGGGCCGCTGGTTTTTGTTTTTCTCTATGCCGGGGGCATCTGTCTTTTTCTCCCGGCTACTCTGTTCACCGGCATCGGCGCCCTGTTGTTCGGCACCATGCACGGTTTTCTCTACAATGAACTGGGAGCCATGCTCGGCGCTTCCATGGCTTTTTTCATCGGCCGGTATCTGGGGAGGGATTTTGCCTCGGGGTTGATCGGCGACAGGCTGCAACAATACGATGACCGGATCGCGGCCAACGGTTTTGCGACGGTGCTGTATCTGCGGCTCGTTTTTTTCCCATTCACCCCTCTTAATTTCGGCATGGGCCTTACCAGGGTGACGTTCAAGGAATATTTTTTCGGAACCCTGTTCGGTATTATCGCCGGAGGCTTTGTCCTCACCTTTTTCTTTGCTACCCTGTCCGAGGTCTGGAAATCCGGCGACTGGTGGCAGCTTGTGAGCTGGAAGGCTCTTTTTTCCCTTGCGCTCTTCGGCGGCTCCTTTTTTATTCCCAGGCTGATCCGCGCAATACAGCCCGATGCCGCAGCCTGAGAAAGGAGTTTCCCGATGCCTGAATTGCCGGAAGTGGAAGTGGTCTGCCGGGGGCTTGCCCCTCTGGTGGTCAACCGGAAGATCCTCTCGGTTTCCTTCAGCAACAAGAGGCTGCGCAAGCCGTTTCCCAGAGCCAGGATGTACAATCAGGTTGAGGGCTCCTTCATTCTCGGGGTGGAGCGCCGCGCCAAATATATTCTCCTGCGCTTGACCGGAAAAAGTGTATTGCTGTTTCACCTGGGCATGACCGGCAAGATCGGCATTTTCCCGGGTGATACCCCCCGGCGCAGGCATGACCATCTCCGGTTTCTCCTGGATAACGGAAAGGAGATGCGGTTTAACGATGTGCGAAGGTTCGGCTGTGTCGAGGTTTTTTCCGAAAAAGAGCTGCGGGAGAGCGATCCCTTTGCCGGTTTGGGGCCGGAGCCTTTTTCCGGGGATTTTTCCGCCGAATACCTGCTTGAAAAGGCGCGGGGCAAGAAATTGCCCGTGAAAAGTTTTCTCATGGACAACCGGGTGGTGGTGGGGTTGGGTAATATCTACGCCAACGAAACCCTCTTTGCCGCCTGCACCCACCCGCAAACCCCGGTCAACCGGTTGCTGAAGATGGACTGGCAGCTTATCGTCAAGCAGAGTCGGCGTATTCTCGAAAAAGCCATTGCCATGGGCGGGTCCACCATCTCCGATTACGAAAACGTCAGCGGCGAGGCCGGGTATTTTCAGCTTGAGCTGGCGGTGTACGGGCGACAGGGAAAACCCTGTCCGCGTTGCGGTCGGTCGGTTGTCCGTTTTGTCCTGGGTGGACGCGCCACTTTTTGCTGCCCTGCCTGTCAAAAATAATACGCAAAAAAGACAATTTTTTATGAAGGGATGTATATTTTTCCTTTACTCGGTTGTGCAGCGGAGGTATAAGGGGGATATTTGTCGCCCCCGACCGAGGGAGGAGTTGGCTGGGTGATCCGTAAGTGATCACTACCAAACGTAAATGCGCTTTGTCGCGATTATTAAAACACAAACAGAGGAAGAGAATCATGAAATCAGTTAAAACAACCGTTGCCCTTGCCCTGATGCTGCTCCTTTCCACCGGCATGATCGCGTGCAAGAAAGCTGAAGAAGCTGTAGCTCCGCCGGTCGAGCAGGCTGCTCCCGCTGTTGAGCCCGCTGCTCCGATGGCTCCGGCTCCTGAGGCCGCTGCTCCTGCTGCTGAGCCTGCCGCTCCTGAGGCTGCTGCTCCCGCTGCTGAGCCTGCCGCACCTGCTGCAAAGTAAGCTGTTGTCCCCTATCCGGGCTGGGGTTTCCCCAGCCCGGATTTTTTTTTGCCTTTCCCCGCCTGTTCCGCTTTTTCTTATCCCTGAAATACCCGTTATGCGTCCATGATCTCCAGCAGCGCTTCCGCCGCCTGGGTGAGATCCGCCATGCTGTGATGGCGGGTAATGGAAAACCTGAGCCGCGCTGTGCCATCCGGCACGGTGGGAGGCCGGACGGCCGTGGCGAAAATGCCCTGCTCTCTGAGCAACTCGACTTTGTGCAACGCGGGGCCGCTCTCCCCGATCAGGACAGGAATGATCTGCGAGGGGCCAAGGGCGCCGCTGTAGCCCCCGGAGCGCAACAGGCTTTTGAAAAGGGCGATTTTTTCATGCAGTTCGCGCCGCAGGCTCGGCTCCTTCCGGACAAGCTGTACCGCGGCCAGCGAGGCTGCGGCAACCGACGCCGGCAGGGCCGTGGAAAAGATGAAACTCCTGGCCCGGTTGAGTAAATACTCCATCATTTCTGCGCTGCCGGCAACATACGCGCCATAGCTGCCAAGAGCCTTGCCGAATGTGCCCATGGCCAGGTCCACCCCGCCGCTCACCCCGTCCTCTTCGATAACCCCGCCGCCGTTTGGGCCGAAAACTCCGGTGCCATGGGCCTCATCCACCATGAGCAGGCAGCCGAACCGTTCTTTAAGCGCCACCAGCTCCCGCAGAGGGCAGCGGTCGCCGTCCATGCTGTAGATGGACTCCACCACGATCAGGGCAGAGCCGCGCCCTTGGTTTTTCGTGAGCAGATCTTCCAGATGATTGAGATCGTTGTGCCGGAAACGTATCAGGCGTGCGCCGGAAAGCCGGCAGCCGTCGTGGATGCTGGCATGGTTCAACCGGTCGCTGAAGATGAGATCGTGCCGACCCGCAAGGGCGGGAATGATGCCGGTGTTGGCCATGTAGCCGCTGCCGAAGGTGAGGGCCGCTTCCTTGCCCTTGAGCTGGGCCACCGCTTCTTCCAGTTCGTGATGCACTACCAGATCGCCGCTCATTAACCTGGAGGCGCCGGAACCGGCGCCGAATTGGCTCAAAGCGTGCCGGGCCGCAGCGATGAGGGCCGGATGTTCGGCAAGGGCCAGGTAATCATTGGAAGAGAAATCGATCAAATCCCGGTCGTCTTCGGCAAGGGTGAGATGCCCTTTCCCCCGACGGGCGACAGGGCGCAGGCTGCGGAGGCCGCCTTTTTCCCGCTGCTGGTCCAGCCAGTTCTTCAGATCGACCATAGCTGTCTGATTTCTTCGGCAAATTGACGGTCTGCTTCCGGGGAGCGGCCCCGCTGGGTGAGATACCCGCCGATCATCATGCCGTCGGCACCGGCCATGAAAGCAGAGCTTAAAAAATCGGCCAGGGCGGATTCACGGCCGGCGGCCAGGCGGATGGCCGCCTTTGGCAAAATCAGCCGGTAGAGAGAGATGGAGCGGATAATTTCCGAGACGGGCAAAGGCGGAAGGGCTGCGCAGGGGGTGCCGGGCAGAGGGATAAGGACATTGATGGGCACTGAATCAATTCCGCATTCAACAAGGCTCATGGCCATGGACAACCGATCCGTTTCGGATTCTCCCAAGCCGAAGATGCCGCCGCTGCAAACTGAAAGGCCGACATTCTGGGCCGCCTTGATTGTTGCGATCCGGTCATCAAAGCTGTGCGTTGAGCAGACCTGCGGGAAAAATTCCCGGGAGGTTTCCAGATTATGGTGGTAGCGGGAAACACCCGCTTCCTTGAGTTGGCCGAGTTCGGACTCGCCTAAAATGCCAAGGGAGGCGCAGACCTTGATTCCCACTTCTTTCCGGATGGCGCGGACGATCTCCAGCATTCGGGGCAGATCATCACTTGCCAGCCCCCTGCCGCTGGTAACCAGGGAAAACCGGCTGGCCCCGGCTTTTTGGGCCTCGCGTGCCGCCTTAAGGATCTCGTCGGCGCCCAGCAGCGGATAGACCGGCGCCTCGGTCTGGTAATGGGCGGATTGTGTGCAAAAATGACAATCCTCACTGCACTTGCCGGATTTGGCATTGATGATGCTGCACAGGGAAAAGGAGGTTCCCCGCCGGGCAAGCTTGGTCGCCAGGGCCTGCCGCATGAGCTCGGCCAGGGGCAAGGCCTGGAGTGTGGCGATGTCGGGCGGTTGGTTCATGGTAGTGTCTCTGAAGTCAGCCACGAAACCCACGAAATCCACAAAAGATTAACAAGTTTCGTGTTCTTTCGTGGGTTTCGTGGCTAAAAACAAACTATTTGAGGCCGAAGATTCCGCCTTTCTTCGCAGAAAACGCGGGATTGCGGCTTTCCGACCTGGGCTGCCGTTTTTTTTCTGTCCGGATTTTGCCGCTCCTGAGAGGAGGGGCAGACTCAACCTGTGGGGCAAGATTTGCAGGGGAACCGCCAAGGGCTTCCTGATACATCTGAAAAAGCAGCAGGCCATCCGGGAAATAACTTTTACGTTTCAGCCATCCGGGCCAGGATTGTGCCGTGCCGTGCCGGACAAAAACCGGCAGATTGACCAGCAGCGAGGTGATCTCCTCGCGGGATGCCCGCTTGACATTGAGATGTTCCAGCTGGGAATCGATCTGGGCCCGGAGGGTGCGGGAAAAGCTGAAAGTCTCGCGGCCTTCGGTGGGGGTATCCACAAGATTAAAGCGCGCTTGGGCCCATGGCAGCATGAGAAGGGCAAGCAGGAGATGCTCCGGCAGGGGGGTGCCCTCGCCATGCAGCCGGTCAATCACCTGGCACAGGGAAAACAGGAGTGTGGTTTCCGCGGAAAGCTTCTCTGATGCACGGCTGATGATCCCTTCGTAACACGGCAGCAGGATAAAGAAGAGTCCGCTGGCCACGGCAAGGCGACACCAGGGGGCGCAGGCGGTGCCGTACAGGTCTTTGAAGAATTCATCCCGGATGCGGGAGTCCGGGCAGTGGCGCAGGGTGTCGATGTTGGCGAGAATTGCCTGCCAGGTACGGTCTTCGATGGTGAACCCGCTTCTGGCCGCGTGGCGGATGGCCCGCATCATGCGGACTGGGTCCCGGACAATCCTTCGGTCCGGCTCGCCGACAATGCGGACAATGCGGTTGTTGAGGTCCGCCACTCCGCCGGTGTAATCAATGATGGTGAAGTTCTCTATCTCATAGAACAGGGCATTGATGGTGAGGTCCCGCCGGAAGGCGTCTTCCGCCTCGGAGCCGAAGGTGTTGTTGTGGGCCAGCACCTCGTCCTCTTCCCTGTCGCCCTCTTCAAACTCGCTGCGGCAGCGCAGTGTGGACACTTCGATTATTTTGCCGCCAAAGAAAAAAACCTGCACCAGACGGAAACGACGCCCGATGATCCGGCTGTTTCGAAAAAGGGTGCGCAACTGCCCGGGCCGGGCGTTGGTGCTGATGTCGAAATCCTTGGGTTTTTTGCCGAGGTAGAGATCTCGCACCGCGCCGCCCACCAGGTAGGCGGAGTAGCCCGCATCGCGGAGGCGATGCATTACCTTCAGGGCCTCGCGGTCAATATCCTTGCGGGAGATGGGATGTTCGGCCCTCGGAATGACGAGGGGTTCCGGCAGGTCTGGGGATGGGTCCATGGGATCTTCCGGGCAGGAGAGCAAGGTGGCCGGGCTCCTGCTCAATACGTCGCCGCAGGTTCCTTGTACATGGACTCGGCCTGCGAAACAAACTGGTCGAAAACCTCGCGGACTGTGAGGATTTCCTTGATCTTAAAAACGTTTTCCCCGGAAAAAACGAGACCGTCTTCCATGTTGCCTTCGCAGGCCGCGGTGAGCCGGTCGCTGATGCAGTAAACATGGTCGCATTTTTTCAGGCATTTGTATTTGCATTCCTTGGCTTTGAGGTCTGCCTTGCTCAGCAGTTTTTCCACAAAGGGAGTTTTGATGGCGCGGCCCGGCAGCCCGACCGGGGATTTGATCAGGGCGATATCTTCCTTGTGGGCATGGAGCATGGCCTGCTTGAAGCTTTCCGCAACCGAACATTCCTTGGTAAGGACAAAGCGGGTGGCGATCTGAACACCGTCTGCCCCGTACTTGTCCATCATTTCCGCCATTTCATAGCCGTTGGTGATACCGCCTGCCGCGATCAGGGGAACTTTCTTGACCACCTTGCGGATTTCGGGAAACAGGTCGCGCAGGGCCACGTCGGTGCCCAGATGGCCGCCGGCTTCCTTTGCCTCGACGATGATGGCGGCGGCGCCAAGTTTTTCGGCAAGCATGGCAAAGGAGGGCGAGGAAACGATGGAAACAATGGGGGTGTTGGTTTCCTTGCCGATCTTGAAAATATCTCGGGAAAAGCCGGCGCCGGTGACGATCATGTCCACGCCGGCTTCGATGGAGCCCTGAACCAGGCTGTAAAAATTCTTCATGGCGAACATGATGTTCACCGCAATGATCCCCTTGGTCGCAGCCTTGGCCTTGCGGATATCTGCCTGGAGTTCTTCAACCGGAATGGCTGAGCCGCCGATGGTGCCGATCCCGCCGCACTCGGCAACGGGCACGGCCAGGGCCGAGGTGGAGACGCGGATGGACATGCCTCCCTGAACAAGAGGTACCTGGGCGGTGAACTTGCCGATGGTAAGGGGGGGTAGCTTCATGAATATCTGGTGCTCCGTTTAAGTTTAGGAGTCGTTACGAAAGAACCATCATCGCAGCCCTTTCAGTACAGCTTCCCATGCCGGTGGCAGCAATACAGGCGGCGCTGCTGCCGATTGCGGCATTTCAATAATTACAGTGAGTTTTGGGCTTCGGCCAAAGAACAATTAGCAAGTATGCTTTTTTTCGCTTTTTTTGTCAAGGAAACCTTCCGGGCCCGAAAGGGTATTTTTCGTATGCGGGACGGAAGAATTTTTGCTTTTTTTACCTGTTTCTGGTTTATGCTAATACATATAGATGCGCTGTGGCGCGAAGATGTACTCGATTTTTATTCTTTTTTGCAACATTAATATGCGCGAACCAGGGCAGAGGAAACATGCATATCCACCCAAGCCGCATCGGCTTTGACATAGACGGCGTGGTCGCCGACACCATGGAGGCCTTTATCCGTCTGGCCCAGACCGGGTACGGGGCCGAGGTGCGTCCGGAGGAGATTACCGAGTTTCAGGTGGAGGATTGCCTGGACCTTGATCCGGCCATTGTGGGGGAAATTTTCTCTCGTCTGCTGGAAGAACCCATTGCCTGCGGCCTGCGCCTCATGACCCACGCCCGTCGGGTGTTGACCGGATTCGCCGAGCATGGCCCTCTCACATTTATTACGGCCCGTCCGCAAAAAAAGCCCATCGCCCGCTGGCTGAAGCAGGAGCTGGGTCCGCAGGTGTATGGTCGGGTTCGGCTGGTGGCGACCGGCGAGCACGACAGCAAGGGCGCCCATATAAAGGAATTGGGACTTTCTTTTTTTGTGGATGACCGTGCCCAGACCTGTTTGCAACTGGCCCGTGAAGACGGCATTCAACCCATTGTCTATCGTCAGCCCTGGAATCAGGGGAAGCATGCTTTGCCGGAGGTGGAGAGCTGGCGCGGTATCCATGCCATGTGTCATGGCCCCGGTCTTGAGGGGGCTGCATGGTGAGTTCGTGCCCTGCCTGCGGTCAGGCGATACCGGCCTATAAAAATCCGGTCCCGACAGTGGATGTCATAATAGCCATTGGGAGCGGCGTTGTCCTGGTGAAGCGAAAAAACCCGCCTGTTGCTTGGGCGTTGCCCGGCGGTTTTGTGGATTACGGGGAATCGCTGGAACAGGCTGCGGTACGCGAAGCCCTGGAGGAAACCGGACTTTCTATTCGACTTGGCCGCCAGTTTCACACCTATTCCGATCCGGATCGCGACCCCCGCCAGCACACGGTGAGCACGGTTTTTCTGGCAACGGCCGAAGGAGTGCCCGTTGCCGGAGATGATGCGGGCGAGGCTGCGATATTCGATGAAGAGTCGCTGCCGCCCCTGGCTTTTGATCATTCAAGGATTCTGGGTGACTATTTTGCCGCACAACGAGTTGCCGCCTAAAATGAATACCCGCATCCTGCTCGTGGATGACGACCCCTTCGTCCTCAAGATGCTGAAGGTCTCCATGGAGGCCTTGGGTCATCCTTTTGATACGGCCAGTGACGGCGAAGAAGCCATGGACAAACTCAAGCAGAGTGAGTTCACTCTGGTTCTTACCGATTTGACCATGCCGCGATGCGACGGCATGCAGCTTTTGAAGCATATCAAAGAGGAGTATCCCCGAATTGAGGTCATCGTTATCACCGGGCATGCCGAAATCCACGGATATACCGATGTCGTCCGGGCCGGAGCCAGTGATTTCATCACCAAGCCCTTTGGCATGGATGAGCTTGAAGCCAAGATCAGCAGGGTTATCCGTGAGCAAACCCTGATCAGAAAGCTCGAGCATCTTTCCATGTGCGATATGCTCACCGACCTGTATAACCGACGCTGCTTTGAGATGAAACTGCATGAAGAGATTCCCCGGGCTCATCGGCAGGGGTATCCGGTTTTTCTAGCCCTTCTTGATGTGGATCGATTCAAGGAATACAACGATCAGCATGGGCATCAGGCCGGAGACCGGGTTCTTCAGGACATTGGGCGAATTCTCGTCCAATGCACCAGGGAGAATGTGGATTGGTGCTTCCGGTTCGGCGGTGATGAGTTCGCCATTATCATCCCGTATGCCACCGCAGTTCAGGCAGTGCAGATTGCCGACCGCATCCTGGAGCGTTACAGCCATGAGTCCCGTTACGCCTCAACCAGCCTCAGCGTCGGCCTGGCTCAGTTTCTGAAGCATCCCGGCTCTTCCTGGCCGGAAGATATCGCCGAACTGGTGACCCGGGCCGATAAGGCGCTGTATAGCGGCAAGGAGCAAGGAGGCAACCGAGTGATCGGCGACTCTTCCCTGTCCTGCCTCGGCGAAATAGAAGCTGCCGCGAAACACCCCCCCTCCGTCTGATCACACCTCCAGCAATGCTGTTGTTTGTCTCCCGGGCGAAGCCGTTGTTGTGTTGCCTCAGCGTGCATGTGCCCGTCAAGATCGATCCCTGAAGCAATAAAAAAAATTTCGCCGCCCGAGGAGTTCTGCGTCAACGCCCCTGGGTGTGTCCGTCTGTGCGTTCCCGATTATATTCTTTGATTTTCGATGGTTATGCGGCACCCGCCCCCTGGTCCCGGTCGCCGTATTTTGTCCGTATTTCCGCTGCGTTCTATCAGATAAAAAGTTTGTATTTGCCCATATTCTCTGGTATATAAGCCCGATCTATCAAAGGAGGATTGTTTCCATGGCAAAAAGCACAACAGCAACCAAAACGAAGTCCGATGTCGAAGTAGGGGAAATGAGCTTTGCTCAGCTTTTCGAGGAAAGTCTCAAGGTGGCGGAGGTGGGTGAAGTCGTGCCCGGCACCGTTATCGCCTTAACCAACGATTATGTCGTGGTGGATATCGGCGACAAGTCGGAAAGTGATATTCACTGTTCCGAGTTCAAAAACGAAAATGGTGAAATCGAAGTCAAGGTCGGCGACGTCTTTGACGTTTTCGTGGAGAAACGCGAGGCCGAAGGCGGCCTGAAGCTTTCCCGCGAAAAGGCCATCGGCATCAAGGTCTGGGAAGATATCGCCAAGATCCAGGAAGCGGACGGCACCATCTCGGGCCGAATCGACAACCGGGTCAAGGGCGGCCTTTCCGTCGATATCGGCGTTCCCGCCTTCCTGCCCTACTCGCAGATCGATCTCAGGCCGGTCAAGGATCTGGACAGCCTCATCGGCCAGACCTTTGAGTTCAAGGTCCTCAAATATAACCGCAAGCGCAACAATGTGGTGATCTCCCGCCGCGCCATCCTCGAGGACGAGCGCAAGAAGCTGCGGGAAGACATGCAGTCCAATCTGGTTGAAGGCCAGGTGGTTACCGGCACCATTACCAATATCACCGATTACGGCGTATTCATCGATCTGGGCGGCATGGACGGTCTCTGTCACATCACCGATCTTTCCTGGGGCCGTGTTTCCCATCCCTCCAAGCTGTTCAAGGTGGGCGAAGAGATTCAGGTCAAAATCCTCAAGTACGACCGTGAGAACGACAAGGTTTCCCTTGGCGTCAAGCAGCTCAAGGAAGATCCCTGGGCAACCGTGCAGGAGCGTTACCCCATCGGCGCCAAGGCCATGGGTAAGGTGGTCTCCATCACCGATTACGGCGTCTTCGCAGAGCTGGAAGAGGGTGTCGAGGGCCTGATCCATGTTTCCGAGATGTCCTGGTCCAAAAAGACCCGGCATCCCTCCAAGATCGTCGGCGTCGGTGAGGCGGCCGAGGTGGTCATTCTCAACATCGACGTGGATGCCAAGCGCATCTCTCTGGGTATGAAGCAGCTGCAGCCCAACCCCTGGGATCTGGTCAGCGAAAATTATCCGGTTGGTTCCATCATCGAAGGCAAGATCAAGAACATCACCGATTTCGGCGTCTTCATCGGCATCGAGGAAGGGATCGATGGTTTGATCCATGTTTCCGATCTGTCCTGGACCGAGCGGATCAAGCATCCTTCCGAGAAATACGCCAAGGGTGAAACCATCCAGGCCGTGGTGCTCAAGATCGACCGCGAGAACGAGCGGTTCTCTCTCGGCGTCAAGCAGCTGGAGCCGGATCCCTGGCAGGCCGCCATCGAGAAGTATCCGGTGGGCGCCACCGTTCAGGGCAAGATCACCAATGTTACCGAGTTCGGTATCTTCGTGGAAGTTGAAGAGGGCATCGAAGGTTTGATCCATGTTTCCGAGATCAGCAAAGACAAGGTTGCCACCCCTGTGGGCATGTACAATGCCGGGGATACCGTGGAAGCGAAGGTGATCAATGTTTCCGCCAAGGATCGGAAGATCGGTCTGTCCATCAAGGCGCTGACCGATGATTCCTCCGAAGGTTCCCTTGAGGAATACAAGCAGAAGCAGGCCAAGAGCGGTCCGTCCACGATTGGCGATCTGTTGAAGGAAGAGATGGACAATAAGGCCCAGGAGTAATCGGCCGAAGGTGTGAGGAGCCGCCGCTCCACTGCGGCGGCTCCTGAATTTTTATTCCAGGTTTGTCATGTCACAAGGGTTATTCCGCCACAAGCATCCGGTTCTTACGGGACTATTGGTCCTGGGGGGTATCATGCTGTTTTTCTGGGGCGGAATAACTTTTTTTGTTACCAGCCTCACCAGTCCGGCAAAATCCGAACTTTTCCTCAAGGAAGGGGTCGGGATCATTGATGTCAAGGGCGTTATCCTCGAATCCGAGGAGACCCTGGAAAATCTCGTAGCTTTTCGGCAAGAGCCCAAGATAAAGGCGATTGTCCTGAGGATTGACAGTCCGGGCGGTGCGGTAGGCGCCTCCCAGGAGATCTATGACGAGGTCCGGCGGACCACCGCCATTAAGCCGGTAGTGGCCTCCATGGGGTCCGTGGCCGCTTCGGGCGGTTTGTATGTGTCCCTGGGCGCCACCAAGATTGTCGCCAATCCGGGCACCCTGACCGGCAGCATGGGAGTTATTCTCAAGTTTGCCAATCTGGAAGGGTTGTTTGAGAAGATCGGCTACAAAAACGAGGTTGTTAAAAGCGGCAGGCTGAAAGATATCGGTTCCCCTTCCAGACCCATGACCGCCGAAGAGCGGCTCATGCTTCAGGGGATGATTGACAACGTTCAGGACCAGTTTGTCCAGGCGGTCTCCGAAAGCCGATCTTTGCCAACGGCGGAGGTGAAGAAGATTGCCGATGGCCGTATTTTTTCCGGGCAGCAGGCACAGGAATACGGGCTTGTCGACCAGATGGGCAATTTCAGCGATGCGGTCATGCTGGCCGCTGAATTAGCTGGAATGAAGACAGAGAAGATGCCGGAACTTGTCTATCCTGCGGGAGATGATTTTTCCTTCCTGCGGCTGATGACCGGTAAAAATAGTGAATCGCTGTTACAGCAGACAGGTTTATCCGGTCCGATTCTGGCCTATGAATGGACAGGGACCTTGCGATAGGAGTGTATTAAACGATGTTGAAACGGGATTTGGTAAATGCTGTGGCCGAGGAAATGGGCGCGTTTCTTAAAAAAGATGTGAGCCAGGCCGTTGATATCATGCTGGACACCATAGTAGAAGCCCTTGCCGAGGACCGGCGGGTCGAGATCCGCGGGTTCGGCAGTTTTTCCGTGCGCCAGCGCAAGGCGCGGACCACCAAAAACCCCAGGACCGGCAAGGTCATGAAGATTACTTCCCGCAAGAATCTGCATTTCACCATGAGCAAATCGCTGAAAGACGCTCTGATCCAAAACGGGAAGTAAGCTCAGGCAAACGGTCACAGGGCGCCGCATCCGCGACAGCCTATGACCGTTTGGTTCTGGGTTCAGAAATGGCTGGTTTCACCTTTGCCGTGGCGCAGCACCTCCGGGGTATCGCCGATCAGCGACACCACCGATGACGGCTCAGGATATATTGTGCCTCCGTCGATGATGATGTCCACCTGTCGGCCGAACTTTTCCTCTATTTCGTAAGCCTCGCTCATGGGCGGGTCATCGGGGTTCTGGATGGCGCTGGTGTTGAGCATCGGGTTGCCCAGGGCTTCAATGAGCGCCAGGCATATGGCGTTGTCCGGCACCCTGATTCCCACGGTTTTCTGCCGGCTGAGCATGATTTTCGGCACCAGCTTTGCCGCCTGCAGGATAAAGGTGTAGGGCCCGGGCAGATCTTTTTTCATGATCCTGTAGCTCATGTTGGACACATGGCAATAGGTGCTGACGTTTTTGAGGCTTGAGCACATGAAGCTGAAAGGCTGGTGTATCGGCCTCTTTTTTATTTGGTAGATCCGCTTGATCGCTTTCTGATTGAACATGTCGCAGCCGATACCGTACACGGTGTCGGTGGGATAGCAGATCACCGCTCCTTTACGCAGCGCCTCCGCCGCCTGCTGGATCAGGCGGGGTTGGGGGTTATCCGGATTGATATCAAATATCATGCGGCGATCCTTTTTACGGGGCAGCCGGGAGACGGCTAACTTCCCATGGTGATTGGGATTCTTCTCTCTTATTGTACGGCACGACCTGATAAAAGGCAACAGTGAAGCGGTGACAGGGAAGCGGTTACATCGTCGGCAGGGATACGGCAATGAGCATAGCCTGCGGCATTGATATCGGCACCAACAGCTTTCGGTTATTGGTGGCCGAAGTACAGGATGGGCGTCTGCGCCCTGTGGCCCACGAGCTTGTCACGGTGCGGCTGGGAGAGGGGCTGTGGCGCAGCGGCCGACTTTCTCCTGCGGCAATGATCCGGGCCGAGGCCGCCTTGGGCCGTTTTGCCGCGACGATGGCCTCGTATTCTTTGCACAGCGTTCGGATCTGCGCCACCCATGCCGTGCGAACAGCCGCGAACAGCCGGGAATTTCTTCAGAGGGCGACATCCGTTACCGGGCTCCGGGTCGAGGTGCTGTCCGGCGAAGAGGAAGCCCGTCTGGCTCTTCTGGGAGTCCTGTCCGCCCTGCCTGCTGAAGCGCAGCGGCGTCATCCTCTGGTGATGGTGGATGTGGGCGGAGGCAGCACTGAAATTATGCGACAGGCCGTCCCTTCGAGCGAACCCCGGGTGATAAGTCTGCCTGTGGGCGCGGTCGGTTTGACCGAAGAATTCTCTGCGAATTATCAGGGCATGCGTACCAAGATCAGGTCGATACTGGCTCCCTCTCTCCAGAGGATAATCGGAAAGGAAACAGCCGGGCAAGACTCGCTGCTGGTAGGTTCGGGCGGTACAGTGACAAGTCTCGCCGCCCTTGCGTTGGATTTGACAAGCTATGATGCCGGGCAGGTTCAGAATTATGTTTTGAGCCAGGCGGTGCTGGACAGTCTGCTTGCCCGGTTGACCGCTCTTTTGCCGGAGGAGCGCAATGGGTTGCCGGGACTGGCGGAAGGCCGCGGGGAGATTATTGTCGCCGGGGCCGTGGTTTTGCAGGAGTTGCAACGGGCGCTGGCATGCACTTCCCTGCTGGCCAGCGATGCCGGATTGCTTGAGGGCATTCTTTTAAGCGGCGTCGAAAAGCGGCACAGGTCGGGCGATCCTTCGTGAATGTTTTGTAAGATCATGCGTAAAGGATACGATCGGCAACTGGAATGCTCCTCTGCAAACTCGCCATTGACCTTCGGAATGAAAGTTTTTTATAGTGAATACTCTATGATTTTTTTGCCGCCTGTTTTTTTCGGAGGCTCTAAGCATCTCAGGTCGCCTTGGCAAGCGAGGCGCATCACCCGCCATAATTATTTTGAGGGAGTCCGCTGATGTCACTCGATACTATCGAACACGCCTATACCTTTGACGACCTGCTTCTGGTGCCCGCCGCTTCCGAAGTTCTGCCCAACGAGGTGAGCCTGGCCACGATGCTGACCAAGTCCATCACCCTGAATATTCCCCTGGTCAGCGCGGCCATGGACACGGTTACCGAGCACCGGGCCGCCATCACCATGGCCAGGGAAGGCGGGATCGGGATCATCCATAAGAACATGAGCGTGGAAGAGCAGATCCGCGAGGTGCGGAAGGTGAAGAAGTCCGAGTCGGGCATGGTCATCGACCCGATCACGGTGAATGACGATCAGACCGTGCGCGAGGTGAACGAGATCATGCGCAATTACCGGATATCCGGGGTGCCTGTATTGCGGGGCACCAAGCTGGTCGGCATTGTCACCAACCGTGACCTCCGCTTTGTTTCCGACGAGGATTTGCTGGTTCGGGAGGTCATGACCAGCAAGAATCTGGTTACCGCCAAGGCTGGCATTACCCTGGAACAATCCAAGGCCCTCCTTCATGAGCACCGGATCGAAAAGCTGCTGGTTGTGGATGACGAAGGCGATCTGCAGGGATTGATCACCATCAAGGATATTGAAAAGGTGCGAAAGTATCCCAATGCCGCCAAAGATGATCTGGGGCGGTTGCGGGTAGGTGCGGCCATCGGCGTGAATTCCAGCCTGGAGCATGTGGAAAAATTGATCAACGTCGGAGTGGATGTGGTGGTTCTCGATTCCGCACACGGTCATTCCCGAAATATTCTGAACGCCCTGGAGCGCATCAAGGACGCCTTTCCCGATCTCCAGGTCATCGCCGGCAATGTGGCCACGGCGGAAGGAGCCGAGGCTCTGATCCGGGCGGGAGCCGATTGCGTCAAGGTAGGGGTCGGCCCCGGCTCCATCTGCACCACCCGCATCGTGGCAGGGGTCGGCGTACCGCAGATGACCGCTATCCATAACTGTGCGAAGGCCGCAGAAAAATTCGGCGTTCCGGTGATTGCCGATGGCGGGATCAAATACTCCGGCGAGATAGCCAAGGCCATCGGCATCGGCGCCAGGGTGGTGATGATCGGCAGCCTTTTTGCCGGAACCGATGAATCCCCCGGAGAAACCTTCCTGTACCAGGGACGGACCTACAAGGGGTATCGGGGCATGGGCTCGCTCGGCGCCATGAAGCAGGGCTCCAGCGACCGGTATTTCCAGGAAGCCGTGGAGAGCCAGGCCAAATTTGTTCCCGAAGGGATCGAAGGCAAGGTGCCCTATCGGGGGCCCCTTTCCGACATGATTTATCAGCTCATGGGCGGGTTGCGTTCCGGCATGGGTTACCTGGGTGCGGCCACCATCGAAGATCTGCGCCGCAAGGCGAAGTTTGTCAAGATCACCGCCGCCGGGCTCAAGGAAAGCCATGTCCACGACGTGATCATCACCAAAGAGGCCCCGAATTACCGGCTGGGCTGAATGACAGTTAAAAATTAAAAGTTAAAAATGAAAAGGCATGCAATAAACAGCGAGACGGAAAGCCGGGAAATTATCCCTCATTTTTCACTCTCAACTTTTCACTTTTAATTTTCTTCACCAAAGGTGAAAAATGGATATCCACGGCGAAAAGATACTGATTCTTGATTTCGGCTCCCAGTACACCCAGCTCATTGCCCGGCGGGTGCGTGAGGCCGGGGTGTATTGCGAACTTCATCCCTGGGACATGACCTCCGGGGAGATCCGGGAATTTGCTCCCAATGGGATCATTCTTTCGGGCGGCCCCCAGTCCGTGCATGAGGAGCAGACTCCCCGTGCCGCCGAGGTGGTTTTCAGCCTGGGCGTTCCGGTGCTCGGCATCTGCTACGGCCAGCAGACCATGGCGGCGCAGCTGGGCGGCGAGGTGGAGCCTTCCGCCCACCGTGAGTACGGCTATGCCCAGGTGCGGGCCCGCAATCATTCCAAGTTGCTTGCCGACATCGAGGACCACGCCAGCCCCGAGGGGTATGGGCTGCTCGACGTCTGGATGAGCCACGGCGACCGGGTCAACAAGCTGCCTCAGGGTTTCGTGGCCATCTGCGAGACCGACAGCGCTCCCCTGGCCGGCATGGCTGACGAGTCCCGTCGCTTCTACGGCCTCCAGTTTCACCCGGAGGTGACCCATACCCGCCAGGGCAAAAGGATTATTGAGCGCTTCGTCCATGAGATATGCGGCTGCGGCCGTCTCTGGACTCCGGACAATATCATCAGCGACTCCCTCGCGCAGGTCCGCGCCAAGGTGGGCAGCGACGAGGTGCTGCTGGGGCTTTCCGGCGGAGTGGATTCCTCGGTGGTAGCAGCCCTGCTGCACAAGGCCATCGGCGACCAGCTCACCTGCGTCTTCGTGGACAACGGCCTCCTGCGCCAGGACGAAGGCGAACAGGTCATGGCCACCTTTGGCAGGCACATGGGGGTTAAAGTGATCCGGGTCAACGCCGAGGACCGTTTTTTGGACAAACTCAAAGGCGTGGAAGATCCGGAAAAGAAACGCAAAATCATCGGCAATACCTTCATTGAGGTCTTCGAGGAGGAGGCGGCCAAGCTCAGCAACGTCAAGTGGCTGGCCCAGGGTACCATCTATCCGGATGTCATCGAATCTGCCGGCGCCAAAACCGGCAAGGCGAAAGTGATCAAGAGCCATCATAATGTGGGCGGTTTGCCCGAGCACATGAAGCTTGGTCTGGTCGAGCCCTTGCGCGAGCTGTTCAAGGATGAAGTTCGCACCATCGGCGTGGAGCTGGGACTGCCCTATGAAATGGTCTACCGGCACCCCTTCCCCGGCCCCGGGCTCGGAGTGCGGATCTTGGGCGAGGTGCGCAAGGACTACGCTGACACTCTGCGGCTGGCCGATGCGATCTTCATCGAAGAGTTGCGTAAAAATGAGCTGTACGACAAGGTTTCCCAGGCTTTCACCGTGTTTCTCCCGGTGAAATCCGTGGGCGTGATCGGCGACAATCGACAGTACGCCCATGTGGTGGCTTTGCGGGCCGTGGAAACCGTGGATTTCATGACCGCCCGCTGGGCGCATCTTCCCTACGATTTTCTCGACCATGTTTCCAGGCGGATCGCCAACGAGGTGCGCGGTATCTCCCGGGTGGTCTACGATGTGACCGGCAAGCCGCCGGGAACCATCGAATGGGAATAACCTTCTTGCTGCTTTACCCCGCCCGTTTTTTTGTGATACCATGAACGGCAAGATGCTTCTGTAAGGGGAACGGATTGTTCCCGATCAATTTTTACGGGGAATGAGGCTGCCGTGAAGGGTGCACAGAAAGAGTTGCGAGATCAGGATCTGGCCAACCGGCTCCTGGATAGTTTTTCCCAGATTGCCGGGGTGATCAACACCCCCCGCCTTGATTATCATGCTCGTCTGGGCCGGATTCTGGAGGTTATCCTGGAGTACCTCGGGGTTGAGCAAGGTTCCCTCATGGTGCTTGAGCGGAAGAAGTATCTGGTGGTCCGGGCGGCAAGCCGGCCCGAGATCCTTGGCCATGAGCAGACCATTGATGGCGAACGTTCCGTGGCCGCGTGGGTTGCCAGGAACCAGGAGCCCCTCTTCATCAAGGACATTTCCAGGGACAAACGGTTTGACCGAATGTGCCGCAGCAGCTACAAGCGCAATTCGCTGCTTTCCATGCCGATCCTCCATAAAGGCAAAGTGCTTGGCGTCATCAATGTGACCGACAAGATCGGAGATCGGGATCTGCTCAAGCAGGACATCACCCGCCTTTTTGATTTCAGCAGCGTCATTCTTTCCCTGCTTGTCCAGGAAAACCTGCAGCAGGATCTCCGGCGCCAGCAGCGCACCCTCAGGCAGCGCAATCAGGAACTGAGGCGCCAGGAGGCTTTACGCGCCGAACTCTCCCGCATGCTGATTCACGACCTCAAGGGTCCGCTTTCCGAGGTTGTGGCCAATCTCGATATTCTCTCCTATACCGTTTCCGAGGAAAACCGTGAATTCCTGGAATCAGCCCAGATGGGATGCGACCGGGCGGTGCGTATGGTTTCAAACCTGGTGACCATCGGCAAGATTGAAGACGGCAAACTCGCTCCCATAAAGGAGATTGTTGCACCCGGCACCATGCTGGCAGAAAGTCTGAGCAGTATCAAGGGCATGGCCAAGATCAAGGGCGTGAAGTTGGTTTTGGAGATGGAGGAGGATCTGCCGCAGATTGTTCTGGACCGCATTCTGGTATTGCGGGTGCTGCAGAACCTCCTTACCAATGCTCTTGGGTATTGTTCGGGAAACACCACGATTCGTTTCGGCTGCAAGCGGGTTCCCGGCAAAAAGCAGCTTGAATTTTATGTGCAGGATCAGGGCCCTGGAATCCCGGCTTCGAAGCACCGGACCATTTTCGAGAAGTATGCCAGAATTTCCAACAAGCAGGATGCGTTGGTCGGTACCGGCCTGGGTCTTTATTTCTGCCGTCTGGCCGTGGAGATTCATCGGGGCAGGATCGGTGTGGAAAGCGAACCGGGCAAGGGCTCCAGATTTTATTTCAGATTGCCCCTGTAATACAGAGCTGACAGTCAGCACCAAGAGGGATACAGCAGGATGAAAGTGAAAGCGCCAAAAGACATGGTTTTTCTTGTCGTGGATGATATCGACAACATGCGCCGATCCATCAAGGCCATGCTGAAGCTGGTCCATTTCGGCAAGGAGTTTTACGAGGCGGCCAATGGCAGGGACGCCTGGAAAATTCTTCAGAATGAAAATATTCCCATCGATTTCATTATCTGTGATTACAACATGCCCTATATGTCGGGCACCGAGTTGCTGGGCTTGATCCGATCCACCAAGAAGTTGCGCGATATCCCCTTTCTTATGGTTACAGCGGAAGCCAACATGGATATTGTCGCCGAAGCGGCGGAGCAGGATGTTGACGCATACATGACCAAGCCGTTTGTCACCGCCACCCTGGAGCAGAAGGTTGTCGAGCTGCTGGACCAGATCAACAACCCTTCTCCCTTCAACCGGTTGTTGCTCAAAGCCCGCTCTCTTGACGAAAAGGGTGATATCGACGGTGCCATAGCTGCGGCGCAAGAGGCCGGCAAGCTGAATGATCGTTCTTCAAAACCCTATCGTGAGATGGGGCGTCTTTTCGGAAAAAAAGGTGACCTCAAAAAAGCCCAGCTTTGTTTTGAAAAGGCCGTGGAGATCAATCGGCTTGATGTCAGTTCCTACCACGCCCTTGGCCAGATTTACTTTCGTCAGGGCAAGATGGAAATGGCTTTGGAGAATTTCAACCGTGCCATGGAGATCAGCCCCAGGCACGCAGATCGGGCCATGAATTTTGCCAAGCTGCTCATCAAGAAGAAAATGCTTCCCGAGGCGGAAAAAGTCCTGCGTCTGGTCTTGAAAACAAAGAGCAACGATATCGACTTCAAGGAAGATATTGCCGATACCTGCAATGGGTGCGGCTTGGCGGAACTGGCGGTTAAATCCTACCGCGAGGTGCTGAAGGCTGATCCGGAACGCATTTATCTGAACAAAAAAATCGGGATGGCCTTGTATAATGCGGGCGATTCCAATGAAGCAGTGAAGATGCTTGAAAAGGCTGCGGAAAAAACATCCGATGACATCGAGCTTTTCCTGGCCCTGGGGAAAGCCTATTATGCCTTGAAACTGGTGGTACGGGCCGACCAGTGGGTTTCTAAGGTGCTCCGTATCGATCCCGGCCATAAGGAAGCGCGCGCCATTCTGGACAAGTGCCTCTAGTCCGGGGACGGACATTTCTGACAAGGACAGGCTATTTCATTCATGGCAGCAGAATTCACCATCGTCCTCGCCCTCCACGTCTTGAATTACCAGGGAAAGAATATCCTGGGAGAAAGCTGGGCGGATTTTCTTCTGGAACTGCGCCAGGCCCTTGGCGTGAAGGGCAAGGAAGATCCTGCCAGCACCGAGTCCTTGTTGCTGTTTCATTTTTCGCAGCCGGATATAGCCAGCGTTATCTTGCTGGAAAGTCTGGCCCGGCTGAAAAAGATTTATGAATGGAAGGAAAGTACTGGCCCCCTGCCCTTACACATTGTCCTGCACCGGGAAAAAGCCGATGCCCCCCCCGGGCCTCTGCATGATGCGGGGGCAAGCTTCTGGGATGCGCTTCTGTACGAGCAGCCCTATGTGACCAGGCCGTTGAAGCAGCAATGGTCGGAAGTTGTGTCTGCTGAAAATTCTTTGGTTCATGCTTTTACCGAGGCTGACAACGGGCTGTATCTTCTCTCCGTGTCCATCCCGGAAACTCCCCGGGTGGTGATTTTCCCCCACCGGGCCCTTCCCCTTGCCGGAACGCTTGCCCCTTGTTTTTATTGCGGTATGACCACCCATCGGCCGCAGGATTGCCCAGGAAAAATGTTGACCATGGCCACCCAGGGGATTTCCCTGGCCGGATACCTGCCTCTTGATACATTGAGCGAACAGTTTGCCAAGGCCATGTCCATTCAGGATAAGTTGTCCAACATTATGGCGGCCGGGCTCACCGTTTCTCAGATCAGACAGAACCCGCTTCTTCAGGTGTATATTGCCTACTTCGACCTGAGTCTCATCTATCAGCCCAGATTTTTATGGAATATCGCCTTTAACAGCAACTCCAAATGGGAGGAATTGATCAAGCCGGAGATGGTTTCTGTGGACAGCCACAGTCTGCATCTCGGCCTTGATTGCCTGCGGGTTGGGCAGCACGCCCAGGCCGAAGATCTTTTTGTCGAGGAAAGCAGGCGGCTCAAGGGCAAGCAGTTTTATGCGACCATCGGACGCGCCTTTGTCGCGTTGGAGCTCGACCGGGACAGCGATCTTGAACATTTTCTCGAACATGCCGCCATCATAGCCAAATCCGACAAGGAAAAGATCTATGTTTCCCTGTTGCAGTCCAGGTACTATGCCCTGCATGGCGACCACTGGAAGGCTGGACACATTTTGGACAATGTCTTCGCTGTGCGGCGTGACCTTGCCGAGGCGCTCTACAGGCAGTTCCAGCTCATGGTTCTGGGGGACCAGGGAGAAAAAGGCATCCGGCAGCTTCGGGCCTTGGTTGGCGATCGCAAGGAATTGTTCTTAACCGCACTCATGGACCCGCAGCTGTGTTCAGTTGCCGGGCCGGTTGAGGATCTTCTGGTTGTGCGGTTCCAGGTCCAGCGCCAGGAGGCGGAAGAAAGTTTGCTCAAGGCCCAGGCTGTTTGCCAGGATCTACAGACCTGGTTTCCTGCAGACGACAGCCCCGCTCCTCTGTTTGCCGACCTCGGCGGTCTTGAAAAGCAGTTTGCCCAAGGAAGTTATTACGACCTTATAGATGTGGCGCATAAGGCGCAGGCTTTGTTGCGCGCGTGCTATCGACTGCAGGAAACCACCCTTGATACCATGAAAGGGGATATCGCCAGAACACTGTCTATCTGGGAATCTTTCCGCAGATATTGGCAGGGGTATCCATACCAGTCGTTCTTCAAGAATTTTCAGGAACTTCTTGATGCGGCTCGGGCAAAGCTGACCGAAATAGAGAGTCTTGCTCTGCAGAACATGCATGGTCAGCTCTACCAAGCTATCCAGGAAAGACTGGTTCAGGTTCGGGAGAGTTGTGACGAATTGCAGCGTCTCTCTGTGAGGATGGATTGGATCAGGATTTTGTGTGACGGGGGAAAGCTGTTTGTTCGGAAATTGCTGATAACCGAGGTAGTTCTGCTGGGTGTGAGCGGGGTGCTGTTTCCTCTTCTGGCTTTTTGGCTGGCTGACGATTCCGGCGGGGTGATTGAATTGCTGACAAATAGCTGGCTACAAAAGCAGGCGCTGCTTCTGGTCACCCTGTTTGTCGCGCCTCTCTTCGCCCTGGGTCAGACGCTCTGGCATATGATGGAACACTGAAAGGATCGTCACACAGGCTTGTGTGACGCGTGGTGCGCCCGAGAGGATTCGAACCTCTGACCTACGGCTTAGAAGGCCGGTGCTCTATCCGGCTGAGCTACGGGCGCCCGTGTGCGACAGATATTAGAACGATCGGGCCAAGAAAGCAATACCGTTTTCACCCTCGCATCCCGAGTCCGGTCCTAATCTTTTTTCTCCACTTCTTTCCAAACAGGGCCTTTTGCGGTGTCGACCACCTCGATACCCTTTTTCGCCAATTCCTGGCGCACGCCGTCCGCCTTCTGCCAATCCTTCTGTTTTCTCGCTTCTTCCCTGTCCCGTATCAGCTTGTCGATCTCCGGAGCAAGCGGGCATTCCTCGAGCCGCATGATGCGCAGGACGGTGTTGATCCGTCGCAAGGCTTCCAGGATATAGTCTTTCTGCTCGCGGTCAAGAAGGCCTTGGCTCAGTATCGGGTTGGTCTTTTTGACAAAATCGAACAGCGCGGCAAAGGCTCGGGAAACGTTCAGATCATCATCCAGGGCGGCAAAAAACCGGTCTTCCATGTCGGAAAGGTAGGCGGCCACTTCAGGGTGGGGCAAGCCAGGCGGCAGACAAAGGAGTTTTACGACAAAATCATCAAGCCGGCGAAGATTTTTTCGGGCCGCATCCAGGCTGCGGAAGGAGAAATTGATCGGCTTCCGGTAATGGGTGCGGATCAGAAAATAGCGCATTTCCCTGGCCGTGTAGCCTTTGGCCAGCACATCCCGCAGGGTGATGATGTTTTGATTGTCCGCGGACATTTTTTTGCTGTCCACCAGCAGCAATTCGCTGTGCAGCCAGAAATTGGCCAAAGGCTTGCCGGTGAGGGCCTCGGCGATTGCGTTTTCGTTTTCGTGGTGCGGGAAAAGCAGATCGCGGCCGCTGGTATGGATATCCATGGTTTCGCCAAGCAGGTCCAGGGTCATGGCAGCGCATTCGATGTGCCAGCCGGGGCGCATATTCCCCCACTCCGTCTGGAAAAAAACACCGCTTTTCAGTTCGCTCAGGGTCGAGCGCTTGAGCAGGGTAAAATCAACCGGATTTTCCTTTTCATAATCATCCAGATCAACGGTTTTGCCGACCTGAATCTTGCTCAGGTCTACACCGGAAAGCCGCCCGTATTTGCTGAACTTCGAAATGTCAAAATAGATGGAGCCGTGCTTTTCGTAGGCATATCCTTTGTCCACCAGCTTTTTGGCCAGGGCGATCATCGCAGGGACGTGTTCCGAGGCTCTGGGGTAGTCCGTGGCCTCCAGAATCTCCAGCGCGGCCATGTCCTGCTTGAACTCCTTGATATATGCTTCGGTAAACCCGGAGAGGCTCTCTTTGTGCTGGTGCGCTCCCTGAATGGTATTGTCGTCCAGGTCGGTGAAATTCATGTAGAATTTGACCTGATAGCCCTTAAGAACCAGGACCCGGTGCACAAGGTCGGCAACCATGAATCGACGGCAGTGAGCCAGGTGGGCCAGCTCATGCGCAGTGGGGCCGCAGGCGTAAAAAGTCACGGTATCGGGAACAATGGAGCGAAACACCTCTTTTTTACGCGAGAGGGTGTTGAAAAAACGCAGTTCAGCCTGTTGCGACTCCTCCGGTTCGTGCTTTGAGAACAGTTCGGTGCTGAGGTATTTCTCGCCGCCGTCGGGGAAGATAACCACGAGCACGCCTTCTTTCAATTGGGCGGCTCGGGTCAAGGCTGCGGACATGGCAGCGCCTGAGCTCATTCCGGCAAAAATTCCTTCCTTTCTGGCCAGGAGTCGGACCGAGGTGAAAGCCTCCTCGTCAGGGATATTGATGATCTGATATGGAAGTTTTTTGTCAAAAATCCCCGGGGTGTAGGACTCTTTCATGTTCTTGAGCCCCTGCAGCTTATGGCCGAGAAAAGGCTCTACGGCGGTAATGCGCACTTCCGGGTGGAACTCGGCAAAATAGCGGCACAACCCCATGACAGTGCCTGAGGTGCCCAGGGTGGCGATGATGTCCGTGACCTTTCCTCCGGTCTGCTCCCAGATCTCCGGTCCTGTGGTTTTGTAATGGGTTTGCCAGTTCGCAGTATTGTTGAACTGGTCGGTGAGGAAATAGCGGTCCGGATATTGGCGGGCCAGGGCATAGGCCTGTTCGATGGCTCCGTCGGTGCCGCGCTTGCCCGGAGTCAGGAGAATCTCGGCGCCAAGCGCTTCCATAATCTTGCGCCGTTCTATGCTTGCCGATTCCGGCATGATCAGCTGGCATTTATATCCCTTGACCGCGCAGACCATTGCCAGTCCGATACCGGTGTTGCCGCTGGTGGCTTCAAGCACGATTTTGTCCGGAGTCAGCTCTCCTTCGGCCTCAGCGGTTTCAATCATGTTCAGGGCAACCCGGTCCTTGACCGAACCGCCGGGATTGAAAGCCTCCAGTTTTGCGTAGATTGCCACTTTCTTCAGAGGGTTCAGGCGTTTAATGGGGATCAGCGGGGTATCGCCGATCTTGTCGAGGATGGAGGCAATTGTTTTTTTGTCTGGCTTGTGCGTCGGCGTCATGGTGGACTCAGTCTTTGGTGTCCGGCATCAGTGATGCTCTGGAAAAACGCGAATAAACATGGTCAATTATCAACGATATCGGAAGAATACAATATAACAATCGGGCAAACCACCAAATTATCGGTCAGCAGGCGGCCGGTGAGGATAATTTGCTTATGCAGGAGCAACAAAAAAAGGCAAGCCCCGCGAGGGGCCTGCCTTGAATCAACTATACTGCACAGCGCGAAAGAACTGCTTAGGCTTCCTTCTCAAGCTTGACGCTGATTGCCACCTTGTATAGGATGGAAAGGATGAAAAAGCCCGTGGCCCAGATGGCTGCCGTAATCCCAAGTTCCTGGGCGCTGGGGTAGTACTCGGTTACATAGTCCATCGGGCTGGGAACAAAGCCGCCGAGGACCAGGCCGAGGCCCTTGTCGATCCAGAAGGAAAAGAAGATGAGCAGGCAGGAAACCACCAAAAGCCCGTCAGATTGCTTGGCCCGCGAGACAAAGATCAGGGCGATGCCGGTCAAGCCCATGACCACGGAGGCGCGCATGAAGGGCACCAGATTGTTGAATACCTGGTCCCCATGCCCAAGCCCCCAGAAAAGGTAATCCAGAGTGTGCATATGGCCAGGAATCTGGCTGTAGTAAGCGACAAAGAATTCACAGCCCAGGAAGAAAAAGTTGAGCATCGCGGCATAGCCGATGATGGTCACCAGCTTGTCCTGTGCCTCGCGGCCCACGTCAAATTTGGTGGTACGCTTGAGAACCATGGCGATGACCATCAGCAAAGCCGGACCGGCTGCAAAAGCGGAGGCCAAAAAGCGAGGGGCCAGAATGGCGGTGAGCCAGAAATGACGTCCCGGCAGACCGCAGTACAGAAAAGCGGTGACGGTATGGATGCTGACTGCCCAAGGGATGGAAAGGTAGATAAAGGGCTTGATCCACTTGGGGTACTTGACTCCTTTATACTCGGATTGCAAGACCACCCAGCCGCAGAGGATGTTCAGGAAAAGATAGCCGTTTAAGACGATCATATCCCAGAACAGCATGGAGTTGGGGGTGGGATGGAGAAGAACATTCATTGCCCGCATGGGCTGACCCAGGTCGGCGATGATGAACATCAGGCACATGGCGATGGCGGCGATGGCCATGAATTCACCAAGAATTACAATCCGTCCGAATGCCTTGTAATTATGGATATAATACGGCAAAACCAGCATCAGGCCGCCTGCCGCGACACCCACGAGAAAGGTAAACTGGGAAATGTAGATGCCCCAGGTCACATCCCGGCTCATGCCCGTGATGCCCAACCCGTAGTTGAACTGCTGGACATAGCAGAGACCGCCCACACCCATTATGGAGAGCAGGAAGAGCATCCACACCCCGTACCCCGTGCTTCCTTTTAACGCTTTTTCAATCATGATCTTTCACCTCAAATAATATAGAAGAGGGATGGATGTGTCCCTATTGCAGGATTCCGCTGGATGGTAAAGGAAGTCTTCAGTACCTGGCTGATCTCTGACTCGGGATCATTCATGTCTCCGAAGACAAGAGCCTTTGTTTGCGCCGCGACTTCAACACAGGCCGGGATCTGGCCAATGGCCAGGCGTTCAGTGCAGAAATTGCATTTTTCGACAACCCCGCGCATCCGGGCCGGGAACTTGGGATTCAACTCTTTGATGAAGGGCTGCCCATTGGCATCCTTGCCGCGCGGGTCGCGCCAGTTGAAGCTCCGCGCGCCATAGGGGCAGGCGGCCATGCAGAACCGACAGCCGATGCAACGGTGGTAATCCATGGCGACGATGCCGTCCTTGGTCTTATAGGTGGCCTTGGTGGGGCAGGCCCGGACGCAGGGCGGGTTGTCGCAATGGTTGCAAAGGGTCAGGATGGGCATGTCTTTGAGCGCATCCGGCCGCTTGTACTGGGTGTTTTCAGGGAAGACATGATCATATGATTCAACCCAGATCCACTTGATCTCATCCTTCTTGTTACCGAAGTCCGGCACATTGTGGACGGTGTGGCAGGCCGTTACGCATTGCTGCGCCAGGCCTGGATTCTCGGTGAATTTTTTGACATCAATGACCATGCCGTAGCGTTTGCCGGTGACCGCCGCCGCTCCATGCCCGCCGGCAGGAGCGGAAGAGGCGTTCGCTTCGCCCTTGAGCAGCGTGTTAAAGGCCGAGGGTGCGGCAATGCCGGCAATGGCGGTAAGCCCGGCAATCTTCAAAAAATCTCTTCTTTTGCTATCCATGTTACATCGCCTCCTTCGGCTGGAGATGACAATCCCAACAATACGGTTTCACGGAGGCATAGTTGTGGCAGTCGTCACAGAACTTCTTTTTGTCGCTGTGACATTTCATGCAGCCATTCTGCAGGCTCCGTACATATTCGGTGCCGTTGGCGGTTTTCCCGGTGCGGGCTCCGCCCTCGCGCAGGATGTCGTCACGCCATTCGTTCAGCAGTTGCATATGCGCGGTGCGCATGAACTGAGTTGGCGCGACACACTCCGTGTAGTCCTTTGGTTTTTCAGGTTTAGGCAATTTGCTGACATCCCCGGATTTAAACCACATCGGGGCTGTCATGAGGCCCAAGAACAGTATTAACGCAGGTATGATTCTTCCTTTCCCGTACATGGCTATCAGCCCTCCATTCCTGCAAGTGGCTCAAAACGGAGACCCGTTTCACGCTCTTTTTCTCCCTCCATGACCAGGGCGTTGCCAACCAGCTCGGACACGCCGCAGACCTCCACGTCGGGATTCCAGTAGTTCATCAGACTCGTCAAGGTGGCGCGGTCGATGGCGCATACACAGGAAAGCATGTTGACCTCATGCTTCTCGCGTACATATTTGACCGCATTGGCCCTTGGCAAACCTGCCCGCATTCTCAGTTCCATAATTTCATCGGTGTTCAAGCCGGTGCCGCTGCCGCAGCAGAATGTTGACTCACGGATGGTGTTTTCAGGCATCTCGTGAAAATTATTGCAAACATTCTGGATGATATACCGCGGCTCATCCAGCAAGCCCATGGCACGAGCGGGGTTGCAGGAGTCGTGATAGGTTGCAACCCGGTGATCGTTGCGTTTCGGATCAAGCTTCAGCTTCCCGTGCTTGATCAGGTCCGCGGTGAACTCGCTGATATGAACCATTTTGGTGGAGGCGGCATTTTCGAAGACCGTCCCGGTGATCGGCGAGGTCGGTACTTCCATGAAGTCGGCCGGCCCGTTCATGGTGTCCATGTACTGATGGAGCACCCGCCACATGTGACCGCACTCACCGCCCAGGATCCACTTGACCCCCAGACGCTTGGCTTCGGCATACATCTTGGCGTTGAGCTTCTTCATCAGCTCGTTGTTGGTGAAGAGGCCGAAGTTGCCGCCCTCCGAGGCGTAGGTGCTGAAAGTGTAATCCAAGCCGATGTGCTCGAAGAGGAGCAAATAGCCCATGGCCGTGTAGATGCCCGGTTCTGCGAAGACATCCGCCGAGGGGGTGATGAACAGCACTTCCGCACCCTTGCGGTTAAAGGTCGGGTTGCAGCGGATGCCGGTGATCTCCTCGATATCATCGCAGAGATACTCGATGTTGTCTTTAAAGGTATGGGGCTGGAGCCCCATGTGGTTGCCGGTGCGGTTCGAATTGGCTGCCGGTTCCAGAATCCAGTTGGTGTTGACCCCGACCAGATGCAGCAGCTCGCGGCCCATCATGGTTACCTCGGCGGTATCGATGCCGTAGGGACAGAACACCGAGCAGCGGCGGCATTCGGTGCACTGGTAGAAGTACATGAACCATTCCTTCAATACCCCGAAGGTCATGGGCCTTCCCCCGGCCATCTTGCCGAGAAGCTTGCCTGCCAGGGTGAAATCGTTCCGGTAGACGGAACGCAGGAGCTCGGCCCGAAGAACCGGCATGTTCTTGGGATCGCCGGTGCCGAGAAAGAAATGGCACTTGTCCGCGCAGGCGCCGCAGCGCACGCAGCAGTCCATGAAGATTTTCAGGGAGCGGAATTTGTCCAGCCGTTCCTTCAGGCCATTGAGGATAATCGTCTCCCAGCCCTCCGGCAGGAGCCAGTTGTCACTCTCCGGATCCCATGCCCGCGGCTGTCCGCCCATCTCCTTCGGGAGACTCTTCTGATGGTATTCGTGGATCTCCGGTTTGGCTGGATAGCAATACTTGCCGGGCGTGAAGTCAGCCGGGACATCCCACCAGTCGTTTTTCGGAACAGCCCCGGTCATCATGGACGGGCCCTTCGCAACGCTTACACCGAGTTTATCTGCTTTCATGATTGCCATTGTTCTTATTCCTTCTCAACGGGTATTCCGCCTTCCTTCATGAACTCCCTGAACTCGTCCTCGTAGGCAGCGTAAG